>MAAC01018860.1_pt1 | contig 40558 bp, 36 predicted proteins | sample 1115981 | NCBI WGS metagenome assembly MAAC01 (sample SAMN04961126, study PRJNA320927) | seawater metagenome | isolation source: sample BD02T64 sea water enriched with oil for 64 days | place: USA:Gulf of Mexico | collected 2013-07-27 | reverse complement strand
CCCGTATCAAAGGTCTCGGCATCGACTTCACTCATATCCATCATAATGCGACCACCGCCTTCGAAGGTCACCATGCCGAAGTAGGCCGGTGGGTTGTAGTCGAAGGTCAGGGTATCGGCAGTCCAGGTTGCGATCGTGCCTGCGGCACCGGCCATAGGGTGATCGACCTGGGTATCGAAAGCGCCACATTCGGGGTTAACACAGTACTTATGCTTGGGCATTTGTACGGTATCACAGGAGGTACACTTACCACCGAGGAAGCTGTTAGTTAGGCCACGAGCGCGGTACATGGAGGACAGGTAACCCTGCTTGTTCACTTCCGAACGCTTGCCCAGCTCTTTCTCGAGCAAGTTGTTAAACGACTGATACTTATTATAGTTGGTTTCAGGACGACCATTGCTAAGATGACCGGAAACGCCCTTGCCAGTACGCTGGCCATTAATGGCATCCGTCACTTTAAACAGCAAGACATCGCAACCCTGGCCAAAGCCCGCAACCAGCACCAGGTCACCCGGTACAGCCTGCTCAAGACGATGGGCCAGCAGCAACATAACGTGTGCAGCACCGGTAATACCAACGCTCTGCAGCAAGTTGTCGGCAACGGCCTCGCCCTTAATACCGAGTTTCTTAGCCACCATCGGTGGCACACGGCCCTGATCCGTCGGCAGTATGAAGTGGGCGATGTCGCCACCACTAACACCCGCTTTGCTCAATAAGGCATTGACAGCATTGGGAACGATTTTCATATAGCCTTCGTCACGCACCCAACGCTCTTCCCAGCCGTAGTCAAAGTCCTGACCTTCGCCGCGGTAATGGTCGATAAAATCAACGGCCTGACTCTGGCTCGCGACCAGCTCGGCAATGACATTCTCACCACCCACTGCGATGGCGGCAGCACCGTCACCGTAAAGCATTTCTTCACGGGAGGCGCACTTGGCTTTGCGGTGTTCAGAGGCGACCAACACCGCGTCTTTACCGGCGGCGGCAATATCCAGTGCCGACAGCAAGCCCGATGTGGCGGCGCGCTGCGAGCAGGTAATATCCATGGTGCGCAGATTGGAGGTATCCAGATTGAGCGCCTCGGCAACCACCACAGAGTTCTGACGATCGGCAAAGGGTAGCGTCGTCGATGCCAACAACAGTGCCGCGGGCGCCTGACCGGGGGCATTGCCCAGGCAATCGGTGTAGGCCTCAACCGCCATGGTGATGGTGTCTTCGTCCCAGTTACAGATGGCCTTTTCACCTTTTGCCAAACCCTTTAAACCGGGATCAAACCAGGCGTTGGCATCCGCAATTACCTGCTTCTGCAAACGCATTCTTGGCAAATAAGCGCCGAAAGCTGTTATTCCAACCATGATAGTTCCTATAAATAGCTGTTAAAAAATGTAAATTTAAGTCGTTCTTAGCCTGCCCTGACTTGCCCTAATCGCTACCGCACAAAAACACAGGAGCAAACTATAAGGAGCGAGCAATAAAGAGCTTCATAATTTCCGTTGAGCCCCCGTAGATGCGCCTTACCCGCGCATCGGTATACATGCGTGAAATGGGATACTCGCGCATATAGCCGTAACCACCAAAGAACTGTAGGCAGGTATCGACAATTTTGCCCTCCTTCTCGGTGGTCCACAGTTTCGCCATGGCCCCTTCCTGAGCGGTCAAAGTGCCATCGACAATCTTGCCCAGGCACTGATCGAGATAAGCCCAACCAACAGCTAGCTCCGTCGCCACATCCGCCAAACTAAAGGCGGTATTTTGCTGGGCAAAAAGTGGTTTACCAAAGGCTTCACGCTCCTTGGTGTATTCAACAGTAATCTCATAGGCGCGCTGAGCTTCGGCCCAGGCGCGGAAGGCAACGGTCAGGCGTTCGCGGGGCAGTTCGTCCATCAGATAAGAAAAGCCCTTACCCTCTTCCCCTATCAAGTTGCCAACCGGCACTCGTACATCGGCGAAGAACATCTCGGAGGTATCGGCGGCCTTTTGGCCGATCTTGTCCAGATTGCGTCCCTTTTCATAACCCGGAGTACCCGTCTCGACAATCACCAGACTGATGCCCTTGGCACCGAGGTTGGGGTCGGTTTTACATACCACGATAACAAAATCGGAGTGCTGACCATTGGTAATAAAGGTTTTCTGGCCGTTGATGACATACTCGTCACCATCGCGAATCGCCGTGGTGCGGATCGCCTGCAGGTCGCTGCCGGTGCTCGGTTCGGTCATGGCGATGGAGGAGATGATTTCGCCGCTAACCATCTTCGGCAACCACTGCTGCTTCAGCGCTTCACTGGCGTGATTGAGAATGTAATAGGCGGTAATATCCGACTGCAGGGCAAAACCACAACTGCCCCCGCCGATGGCGTAACCGATTTCTTCAGAAGAGATCATATTGTACTTAAAGTCGGCGCCAGGGCCGCCATACTCTTCGGGAATACCACAGCAGAGCAGGCCTTTCTCGCCGGCACTGCGCCAAAATTCGCGAGGTACGATACTAGCGTTTTCCCACTCTTCAATATTGGGCTCTAGCTCTTCACGGAAAAAACGCCGGGCATTGGCACGAAATAACTCATGATCACTGTCGTAAATCGACCGGTTTTCCATAGACATACTTAAAATCCTATTGGTGGTGCGGGCGGCAAATTGTAGTACAGGTGCTAAAGGCTCACTCTAAAAGCGGCGAAAGTGTAGCGCAATTCGGCCTAAACAGGCACCCACTACTATTGAGTAACCAGCAAGACAACCATATATCAAAGACTTAACAGGCTTTGCTAAAGTCATTAGCATAAAAAAACCCCACACCTACAATAGTGCGAGGATTTTTTTTAGGCCCAATTAAACAACCCTGATCACTTAATGTTGTCGGTAAAGTGCGGCAGCACCTGCTCAGTCAACAACTCATAATGACGCATCATTTGATGTTGAGGCACCAGGCCGTTGTAGGTAAACAACCAGAAATAATCGCAGGGCAGGTCTTTAAACAACTGCTCGAACTTACGCTTCACCGTATCGGGGCTACCGTAAATCACCAGGCCGCGCTCAACCATGGTTTCAAAGTTATTCGGCACATCGAAAGGCGACTCACCTGGGTTGGCGACAGCGGCATTAAAACCAAAGGGCTGGAAGAAATTACACCAAATGTAATTGCCGCCATCTTTGGCCATCTGATAGGCCTCTTCGTCAGTATCGGCAACATAGACCTCACGGGTCATACCCATGCGGTAGGGCTTGCCCGCTTTTTGGGCCGCATCTTTTGCCGCGCGAATATGGCTTTGCGCCACCTCTTTGTTAGTGATGATGGTGATTGGCGTAACATCGTTCTCTTGAGCCCATTCAATGGAACTCGCCGACACGCTAAAGGGCTGAAATAAATCAGGCATACGCTTATTGTAAGTCGGTGGCGCAATGCCGATTTCAGTCAAGATACCCTTGTCATCCACACCTTGACCGTATTTACGGGTGACATCGTGGGTTTCCCAGTAGGTATTTGGCGTGGGAATTTGCCAGAATTTACTATTGTGCGAAAAGGTGTCGTTCGACCAAGCCTTCATAATAATATCGAAGTGGTCGTAATAGACCTCTTTTTTCAGGGCGTCATAGGCATCGGCACCCAGCTCATTGGCATCTGCCATACCATTCATTTGCTGACCTAGAGTCGACACCCATCGCGGCTGGTAGCCACGAGCAAAACCCGCAAAAGTACGGCCATTCAACATCTGATCGACCATGGCAATATCTTCAGCCAGGCGCACCGGGTTATGAGCAGGAAGGACATTACCCAACTGACCAAACTTCATATTCTTAGTCTGCATACCAAAATACAGATTCAACAACACAGGGTTATTGGAAACCTCTTCACCCTCAATATGAAAGTGATGCTCCGTGGTGCCCATACCGTAGTAACCGTGCTCGTCCATATACTGAACCTGCTCGGTCAACTCCTTGAGCATTTCCTGATACAGATCGGTACGCTTACCGGCCATACCTTTTTCAATTTCTTCCCTATTGCCCACGACGGGCATATAAAACGAACCAACTTCCATAATCTTTTCCCCAATATCAATATTATTTGAAGGTCTTCAAACCCACTTTCAGTCTTGCCAGATCAGGTAACACGACACCGTGCGACATGAATAAGGTCCAGCAAAGCCTGTAAAGGGCATAGCACAAGACATGCCAAACCTGGAACAAAAAATATTCCACATAATTTCAGCTGGTTAGAGAAGATATTTAAAAAATAACGGAAGAGCGAACAAAGTAAGTGGTGCGTAATGACACAGTTACAGCAGAACAAACTGTGTCATTACGCCCCGCTGCGTTAAAAGCCAGCGGGCCAAGCTGGCGTATTACTTACCTTTAAAAACCGGCTCGCGCTTTTCCAGCGCCGCGTCGATCGCCTCAAGGTGGTCCTCGGTATTCTGCAGTGTGGCCTGCATGCCCGCCGCCATTTCCAGTGCGCCGGAGAGAGGCATATTCTGCGACTCGACCAAAAGCTTCTTGGCATAGCGAATACCCAGTGGCGGGTGGGCGACAATTCGCTTAGCGACGGCCATGGCCGCATCGAGCAGCGCTTCCGGCGCAACGACGTCTGAGACCATGCCCCACTTATCGGCTTTAGTGGCATCAATCATGTCGCAGGTGTAGCTCATCTCACAGGCGCGAGACAGGCCAATCACACGAGGTAAGAACCAGGCACCACCGTCACCGGGAATCAAACCGACGCGCATAAAACTTTCGGCGAAGAGGGCTTTTTCCGAAGCGATACGAATATCGCACATCATCGTCAAATCACAGCCCGCGCCAATCGCATGGCCGTTGACAGCGGCAATCACCGGAACCGTCATTTTTTCCATAGTGCGGGGAATTTGCTGGATCATCTCCAGATACCAGTTGCGAATCTGGTGAGTGCTAAGCTTTTTTTCCTGGGTCATGGCACGAATTTCTTTCAGGTTGCCACCCGAAGAAAAGCTTTTACCGGCACCGGTGAGAATCACACAGCTCACACCCTCATCCGCTTCAGCCTTATTTAAACTTTCAATCAAGCTCGGCACCAAGACATCGGACAGGGCATTACGTGTCTCGGGCTGGTTCAGGGTAATGGTGACGATACGACCCGTCTGTTCATACAATACGGCTTCGGTCATGGTCTTTTCCTTGGTTAATTTAACGATGATAAAAGCAGCTGAGAATTACAATGCTGCCCAATTGTTTACAGCTAAGGCTCGTCTTTGCTCACGACCGTCAGAGGCATAGATGCCGAAACGAGCCTACAGGGCGCTATTTGCGGCGCGTCATGAGCAGGCGCAAGCCGTTACTCCGACTATTTAAGACTGGCGCGCTTGTAAAGCACGGTGCTTACGCAAGGTTTCCTCAGCGCGAGCAACCACCGGCGCATCAATCATTTTGCCCTTGTACTCCACGGCACCACGGCCGGCAGCAAGTCCTTCTTCAAAAGCTGCCAGCAAACCGGTGGCATGCTCGACGGCCTCGACCGAGGGCATAAATTCTTCATTCATAATGCCAATCTGACTGGGGTGGATACCCAGCGCGCCGCTAAAGCCCAGCTGTTTGGCCTGGCGGATTTTCGCCCTGAAGGCATCGAGATCGGAGTAATCGGCGATGGAACCAACAAAACCCAGGGGTAGCACGCCGGCTTTACGAGCGGCAAAGACAGCGCGCTGATTGGGATACATCAGGCCAATCTCACTCGGCTCCATACCGACTTCTGAGGAGAAGTCTTCGGCACCAATAAAGACGCCCAGCACACGATCGGAGGCAGCGGCAATGGCATCGATATTTTCCAAACCATCGAGGCCTTCGATAAAGGCAAGAATGCGTGTGTGGCCATGGGGCAATTGCTTTTCGACTTCCAGCTCATCAATCACCTCGGCGATAAATTGTATGTGGTCGGCACTGGTCACCTTGGGCACGGCAATGGTGTGCACGTCTTTACAGACTGCCGCCTCAAGGTCTCTGACCGCCAAACGCCAGGGCCGGTTAATACGCACCAGCACATCGAGGCCATGGCCGGCAACGGTGGCTGCCGCCGCTGGCACAACATTGCGAGCATTGCCTTTTTCCGACAAAACCACACTGTCTTCGAGGTCGAGAATGATCGCGTCGGCACCACGGGTATGGGCCTTGGCGACGAATTTTTCAACATTGGCGGGCACAAATAGCGCCGAGCGCCACAGAGGTAGTTCTTGTTGGGTCACGATTTAATTCCTCAAAATATCAGCTATTTTTACTGCTCGTTACTGCCGCCAGTTATTTCAAAACAACCTTGGCCTGCATGGTCATCGCACCCTCGTGATCGACCACCCAAAGGTTCAAACCCTCGTCACTACGACAGCCCTGAATCTGAAAGGCATTACCATCGATCAGGGGGCGCACAGCGCGATAGTCGTAGTGGGCGATTTCAGCATCCGGCAATTCACTGCGCACCAGGTCGAGCAACAGGGTCGCACTCAGGGGGCCATGTACCACTAAACCGGCATAACCCTCTTCATTGATCGCATAATTGCGGTCGTAGTGAATGCGGTGACTGTTAAAGGTCAGGGCTGAAAAACGAAACAGTAGTACCGGATCTGGCATGACGGTGCGGCTAAATTCCGCCTCAAACTTTGGCGTCATTGGCTTCGGTGCCGGCGCACCAGGAGCTGGATCTTCTCGGTAGACGAGGTTTTGCGTATCGCTAATCGCCAATGTATCGCCTGTAAAAATCTCATGCTCAACGACAACGAAGACCAGGTTGCCACTGCCACCCTGCTTGTGGGTCACACTCTTTACTGTACTCACTCTGCGCACCGCATCACCGATATGCAGAGATGAATGAAAGTCGACCTTGCCCGAGGCCCACATGCGACGCGGCAGTGGTACCGGGGGCAAAAAGCCACCCTTCTTGGGGTGGCCGTCGGTGCTGATGTCGGACTGACGAGCAGTCGCGAGAAAGTGCAACCAGTGGCCAGGTTTGGCGAGTACATCGCCGGCCCGGGGCAGTTCCTGCCAATCGAGGGTTGCTGCCATCGCTTGCGCGGTGGCCAGGGAAATCACATCTTCGTGACTTTCCCGCGTGCCTTCCCACTGCTTCAAGTGCGCCAAATCGATCTCTGTCATCGCAATACTCTTTTAATAAATTAGATTATAAAAAGCCAATAACCAGTTGACTTAAAATGACTTAGGCATGCCAAGCTCATGTATCCCCACATGGGAGAGGATCAAGTTAGTCGATATCGGTGCCGTTTGATAAAGCCGAGTTTCACGAAACTTACGCTCAATATCGTATTCCTGGGTATAGCCAAAACCACCGTGGGTTTGCAGGCAGGTATCCGCCGCGTGCCAGGAGGCCTCGGAGGCGATCATCTTGCTCATATTGGCTTCCGAACCACAGGGCTTGCCCGCGTCAAACAAGCGCGCGGCATTGTAAACCATCAGCGCTGCAGCCTCGGCCTCGATATAGTTGCGCGCGATGGGGAACTGAACACCCTGGTTCTGACCGATGGGGCGACCAAAGACTTCACGTTCACAGGCATAGGCGCTGGCGCGTTCGATAAAGAAGCGTGCGTCACCAATGCATTCGGAGGCGATCAAGATACGCTCGGCATTCATACCGTCGAGAATGCATTTAAAGCCCTTGCCCTCGGCTCCGAGCATATTGGCCGCGGGGACGCGCATATCGTCGAAAAACAATTCCGTAGTGGCGTGGTTGAGCATGGTTTTAATGGGGTTAATAGTGAGGCCCTTGCCCAGGCATTCACGCATATCGACCAAGAATACCGACATACCGTCAGAGGGCTTTTTGCACTCATCACGAGGCGTGGTACGCACTAGCAATACCATTAAGTCGGAGTGCTCGGTGCGAGAGATAAACACTTTTTGACCATTGATCACGTAGTCATCGCCATCGCGTACGGCCATGGTGCGAATGCGCGTGGTGTCGGTGCCGCTGGTGGGCTCGGTAACGCCAAAAGCCTGTAGGCGCAGTGAGCCCTCGGCAATACCCGGCAGGTATTTCTTCTTCTGCTCGTCGGTACCGTGGCGCAGCAAGGTGCCCATGGTGTACATCTGGGCGTGGCAGGCGCCGCCATTACAGCCACTGCGCTGAATTTCTTCGAGGATGACACAGCCTGCTTCAATCGGCAGGCCGGCACCGCCGTATTCCTCGGGAATCAGTACCGACAGAAAGCCAGCGTCGGTTAAGGCCTGAACAAATTCGGTGGGATAGGTATCGGTATCGTCCAGAGCACGCCAGTATTCTCCGGGGAAGTTACTGCAAAGTTTAGCCACCGCTTCGCGGATTTCGGGGTAGTTCTCATTCGTGCTGCTCATAATAGGTAGTTATCTCGTCAAATATGAAAAGGGCTAAGGACTAGTTGGAAGGTAATTGTACAAATTGTGTAAATAGACTCATCGAAATGACCGCGCCTCAAAACAGACGCAAAAACGATGGTTTCTTAAAGAGGCTTTAGCGGCAAGTAAACGCACTACCCTGGGGTAAGCAGACCAAAAAAGTCAGAGTGCTCGGCGTGTTCCGAGCCGAGCACTGATGAAAGAGGTACCGCCGTTACGGGTACTTAAAGCACATCGTTGACCCAGGCGAAATAATAGCTCAGGCCACCCAACACACTGACCACCGCCCACAACACCAGCAGTAGCTTCCACGGGCTGTAGGGCCTGCGTTTTACCTGGTGATTTGGCGTCGACAGGTATTGATCAACCCGCGCCTGGTCTTCGTCGGAGAGCTTGTCGTTTTTATCCATCGTCATTGGTTTCCAGGGTTAAACCCATCATTAATCGAGTTCGAGACCGACGACAAAGCGCGTCTCGTCCATTGCCATCAGGGAATCTGCACCGACACTGATGGTCGCCGCCAGAGTTTGAATGCGCGGTAGTATACGATCAAAGTAAAAGCGAGTGGTCTCTAATTTCGCCGTGTAAAAATCGCTCTCGTCGCTACCCTCAGCCAGCTTCGTCTCGGCTACTTCTGCGGCGCGCAACCATAAATAGGCAAGCACCACATAACCGGAGTACATTAGGTAATCAAAGGAGGCCGCACCCACTTCTTCGGGATTCTGCAGGGCCTTCATACCCACCTCTTGAGTCAGGGTCTGCCACTGGGCGAGGGCCGCCGTCAGCGCCGGCAAACGCTCGGCTTTAATCGTGCTTTCACTTGCCACTCCGCACCAGGTACTGACTTCTTGGATGAAGCCGCCGAGCAACTTACCCTGGGAGGCCAACACCTTGCGACCCAGCAGATCCAGCGCCTGAATACCGTTGGTTCCCTCATAGATCATGGCAATACGAGCATCGCGCATATTCTGCTCCATGCCCCACTCACTGATATAGCCGTGGCCCCCAAAGACCTGCACGCCGTGGCTGGCACATTCAAAACCGGTTTCGGTCATAAAACCCTTGGCGATGGGGGTTAACAGCGCCAGCAAGTCTTCCGCGCGCTGGCGCTCGCTTTCATCTTCGCTGAGCTTGGTAATGTCGAGAAAGGAGGACAGGTAGTGTGCCAGTAGGCGGTTGCCCTCGGTCAGCGACTTAATGGTCAACAGCATGCGCCTCACATCGGGGTGGACGATAATCGCATCGGCCGGACCATCGGGATTTTTCGGCCCACTAAGAGAGCGCATTTGCAGGCGCTCGCGGGCGTATTTAGTTGCCCCCTGCAGGGCGAGTTCGCCGTGGGCGATGCCCTGAATGGCCGTACCCACCCGGGCAGTGTTCATAAAGGTAAACATGCAGTTGAGGCCACGATTGAGCTCACCGAGTAAAAAGCCGGTGGCGCCATCAAAATTAATGACACAGGTAGCATTGGCATTGATACCCATCTTGTGTTCGATAGAACCACAGCTGACGCCATTTTCAGCCAGGCTGTCATCCGCACCCGGCAAGCGTTTGGGCACTAAGAACAGAGAAATACCCTTGGTGCCGGGGGGCGCATCGGGCAGGCGAGCGATGACGATATGGACAATATTATCGACCATGTCGTGATCGCCGGAGGAGATGAATATTTTACTGCCGGTAATGGCGTAGCTGCCATCGGCATTGGCTTCGGCCTTGGTGCGCAACATGCCGAGGTCGGTGCCACAGTGGGCCTCTGTCAGGCACATGGTGCCGGTCCACTGCCCCGCCACCATCTTTGGCACGTACTGGTCGATCAAGTCCTGGCTGGCGTGGGCGAGTATCGTCGCGCGCGCACCCTTGGCCAGAAAGGGGTACATACTCCAGGCCCAGTTGGCACTGCCGGCAAATTCATTGAGGATACTTTCCATTGATGGCGGTAGAGCCTGGCCGCCGTATTGCTCAGGGCTGGTTAAGCCGGCCCAGCCACTTTCGGCATAGGCTTTGTAGGCCTCTTTAAAACCAACTGGTGTGGTTACGCCCTCCTGTGCCCAGGTGCAACCCTCTGCATCACCGGACTGATTGAGCGGCGCCAGCTCATCCTCACAAAAGGTCGCCATCGCCTCGACAATGGCTTCAACAAGGTCGGGAGTCGCCTCCTCACAAGCAGAGAGACTCTGCCAGATTGCAGGGTAGTCAAAAACCTCATTCCGCACAAAATGGATGTCACGTATGGGTGCTTTATAGTTGGTCATGATCTTTTCCCCAGAATCGTTTTAGTGTAAACAAGATAAGCCGTACAAGTTTATGTCTCTGTGCTACCTTGTGTCTACGCACACGCTCCCATGCTGGCCTAAATTCGGCATATTTAATGCCAGGTGAGACAAGCCATTCTACCAGTAGCTTTAGCTTAAATTGGTGCTCATCAATGGGCTCAGTCCCGCTGGACCCATTGACAATACGCGGCGCAAAGACAAACAATAATGAGTGGTGGGGAGTGAGAGCCCAGGTGATGGATAACAATAAAAACGCAAACGCCCTAGTGACACCTCCACCATGAGCCAGGATCAGCGAGCAGAAAAATTTCGCTACCTGGTCGAACACGTCGAAGACATTCTGTGGCGCTGTGACCTGGAGCTAAATTTCAGCTATATCAGTCCCGCCAGCGAGAAAGTCACCGGCTTCAAGCCCCGGGAAAGAATCGCACAAAAAATCGAAGACAAACTGACCAGTACTTCCCTGCAAACCCTCAGACAGATTGTTAAGCAGCGACTCCGGCAAGAGCAAGAGGGCGAGCAGAAGACACCGTGGCCAATACAGTGCGACCTTGAAATCTACCACAAAAACGGCACCATCACGCCCATCGAATCCAGCCTGTCTTTTGTACGAGACGAACAGGGGCGACTCTCGGGGCTAGTGGGCGTCAATCGGGATATCACCGAACGCAACCGCGCCCTGAGCACCGTAAAAGTCATCCACGACAGCACCATCCACGCCACCGGCAAGCACTTCCTCAGCGAACTGATCCTGCAGCTTAGTAAGACCCTCGACATGCACTACGGCTTTATTGCCGTCATTGAAGGTGGCAGCGCCCAAACCCTGAGCTTTTGCCGAGCAGGTAAAACTGCCGACAACTTTACCTACAACTTACACCACAGCCCCTGTGAAAACGTCGTCGCAAATAGCACCTGCTACTACCCCGAGAATGTCACCCAACTCTTTCCCAATGACCTCGGCCTAAAAAAACTCGGCGTGGAAAGCTACATTGGCACCCCAATAGCCGATGGCGATGGCGGAGTACAGGGCTTATTGGTACTGATGGATGACCGACCAATAAAAGACATTCCCCTGCTCAAGCGCGTTCTGGAAATTTGTGCCGACAGGGCGGGTGCCGAGCTCAGCCGCAGTCAGACTGAGCGCAGGCTGCAAGAGAGCGAACAGCGCTTTCGCGCCCTGTTCGAACAGTCCATGGATCCCTGTATTATTCACAATCGCCTGGGCGACATCATCAACGCCAATGAAAGCATGGAACAGGCCTTCGGCTATTCACCGCAGGAGCTCAAGCACCTCCGCGCACACCAATTAAGTAGCGACGACAAAAAAGCCAAGGCCATCTCCAAAACAGCCTTCAACGATGTAATGTCCAGGGGTTCTGCCCGCTTCGAAACCGAACTCAAAAGAAAATCGGGACAGGCCTTCCCCGCAGAAGTGACAGCACAGGTCATCGGCCTCGAGGGCGAAAACCTGGTGCTCTCGGTTATACGCGATCTCAGTGAGCAATATCGTCTGCGCGAGGAAGAGAAAAACACCCAGCAAACACTGACCCTCCTCTTCAATGACCTCAATACCATCATCGTCATTCTCAATAGCGATGCCAGTGTCCAGTATGCCAACACCAACCCCCTCACCAACCCCGACGCCTATCAGGCCCCCGCTCTGGATAAAAAGGTATGGGAGTATCAAGCCTTTAGCCATGACCCAGCCATGCAGGCTCTGATTAAGGCCGACATAAACTACGCACTGCAGGGGCAGCACACCCAAAGTGACGTTCAGGTGTTGAGCCCCATGGGTTTGGTCTGGATGCAAGTCAACATCCACCCGATCCTCGATAGTCGCAACCAGATCAAACAACTGCTGATCGAAGGCATCGATATCGACCAGCGCAAAAAAATGGCTGTGCAATTACTCGGTGCCGACCAGCGCCGCCAACTCTTTCGTGAACAGGCACCCATGCCCATTATCGAATGGGACATGGAGTTAGGACTGCTCAGCCAGTGGAATACCGCCGCCGAAGAACTCTTTGGCTTTACTTTCGAGGAAATCAAAGGAAAAACACCTGACTTTCTTACTGCCGAAGGTGTCACCGTTAAGGCTGATGAAATCCGGCAAAGTCTCACGGTAACGCACAATAAAATCATCGCTAAAAACCGCTGTAAAGATGGCCGCACTGTGCTCTGTGAATGGTATAACTCACCGATCAAGGACGCCTCTGGCGCCTTAATCGCCGTGGTCTCCATCGTGCGAGATATTACCCTCGAGCACCAGGCGCAACGAATTCTTCGCAATCGGGATGCCGAACAGCGAGACATCCTCAACACCATCATCGATGCAGTCTTCACGCTGAATGAAAATGGCAAGCTATTGAGTTTTAATCACGCCGCCGAGAAACTCTTTGGCCATACTGCGGCTGACATTATTGGCCAAACCGTGTGGCAATTACTACCCGCAAAATACATCGGTAAGTACCAGTTTTACTTGCAGCGCTTTGTCGAAACCACAGACTCCAGATATTTGGGACTCAGTGAGGTTATTGCCGGCCAACGTAAAGATGGCTCCACCTTTCCCTCGCGCATGGCCATTGCAGCTTTGGGGACAAAAAGGCAGGGCCTGCAGCAATTTATCGTGTCCCTGCAAGATCTCAGTCAGGCAAAACAACAGGAAGAACAACTGCGACGCAGCCAAAAAATGGATGCCCTGGGCAAACTCACCGGTGGTATTGCCCATGACTTTAACAATATGCTGGGGATCATCATGGGTTACGCCGACCTGCTGTCGACGAGCATCGAGAACCAGCCCAAGCCCAAGCTCGAGCAATATGCCGAAGAAATATATCGCGCCGGACAGCGCGGCGCCCAACTCACGGAGAAACTGCTCGGCTTTACCCGGCAAAAAATTGCCTGTGCCGAACAACTCTCGCTCAACACCCTGCTACAAAGTCAGCGCCACATGCTGGCCAAATCCATAACCCCGCGCATCAAACTGATTTTCGATCTCAACGAAGATATCTGGCCAGTTTATTTGGATAGCGGCGACCTGGTCGATGCCATACTTAACATCAGTATCAATGCCATGCACGCCATGCCAGAGGGTGGCCAGTTATCCATAGTCACTCGCAATGAATACATCAACACACTTGAGGCCTCGCTGAAGGGCCTACCCCAGGGTGACTACGCATCACTCAGTATCAGCGATACCGGCTACGGCATGGACCAGAGCACTCAGGACAAAATATTTGACCCCTTCTTTTCGACCAAGGGTGAACTCGGCACCGGCCTGGGCCTGAGCCAGGTCTACGGCTTTATCGAACGCAGCAAGGGCAGTATCAAGGTAGAGTCCGAACCCGGTCACGGTACACGCTTAAGCCTTTATTTCCCCCGCTATCACGATTTCGAAGCCCCTGTTGATAGCGCTGCCAGTCAGCTCCAGACCGCCACCTCAAGCAGTAACAAAGAAACCATTTTGGTGGTTGATGATGAGCCCTCTCTACTCAACTTAAGCACCGAGATACTACGCCAACAGGGCTACCGGGTCATCGCCGCCAGCAACGGCCAACAGGCCCTCGACGTACTGAAAACCACCCCGGTAGACCTCTTGCTGAGCGATGTCATCATGCCCGAAATGGATGGCTATGAACTTGCCGCCAAGGTGCAGGCACAGTACCCCGAGGTCAAAATCCAACTTGCCAGTGGTTTTACCGACGACCGGTACCCCGAAACATCGGACCCCAAGCTACTCGAAAACATGATTCAAAAACCATTTAATATCAAAGAGTTATTGCTAATTATTAGTAAAAAACTTAATTAATAAGCGATTGAACAAACACTCGACAGTCCGCTTCCAATGCCAAACATCTTTGGCTGCAAAATGCTCGGCCTCAATAAAGTCCGCTTCTCCGGGGTCCGCATCGGTGACGAACAGCGCCCCGGAGCGGTCAAATGTGGCTGGCAATGCATGCTCTCGAGACTGATGTTTAAACGCATCGTCACCTCCGCGGTATGTTGAAAATGCCCAGGTGGTCGCCATCCAGAGCATGTAAATTATAGACGGCTATTCTTATATTATGGGATACGACATGTAACGCCACTACCGCGACGCCCGCAGCAGTAGCATCGCCGTCGGCACCTCGAAAATGAAGCGCAAGCTGAGCGCCAACATCGTGGTATTAAGGTGAAATAGAGCTTGAGCGAAGCATTTTAGACGCCCTTTACTTGTTTGAACTCAGCGACCGAAAATTACTTTGGAGTAAGAAATGAGCGCAGAACGCACCACGACAAGCTTGGCATTAGCTACCTTGCTAGCCCTTTTAGCCCCCGGCCTCAGCGCTCTTGAGACCGGCTGGCTGGAATTGAAAGAGGGTCATCAAGGACAGAAAATCAAGGCCAAAGTGCAGCGTATTAAGCTACCAGAACTTGGCGGTGATGGTGGCCAACACGTGACAGTGACGATCCCCAGAGACGCACTGGAAAACACCGACAAGGTTCACCAAGTAGTGGTGGTGGGCAAACGCGGCGACCAGGAAGAGATCCTACCCGGCGTCCGCTATGAGTGGGCTGAGGAATATGAGAATAACAATTACGGTTTGATCATCAAACTGGACAAGCTAGAAAACTACCCGATTCGCGTCTACTTGAACGATGACTTGCCGCTACCCGAAAACCGCTAGGCGCCGAGTCCTGGGCTAGAGATAGAACTCGCTCCATCTCTAGCCTAGAAGTAACACTAGCGGTGCTGGGCACCCCGCGCTTTCAGCTTACTCAACTGGCGCTGGCGTTGCTGGCGCTCGCTGGGGGTCAGGGGCTGGGGTTTACTGCCCATGCCCATCGACTTGCACAAACGGCTGACCTCAACCGGCGTCAGGTCGAGCCAGTCGCCGCTGCGCACATAGGAGGGCAGCTCAACGGTGCCAAAACGAATGCGCTTTAGGCGGCTGACCTCAACACCCTGAGATTCCCACAAACGCCGCACTTCTCGATTGCGGCCCTCGGTCAAGACTACGGTAAACCACTGATGGGAGCCCGAGCCGTCACCGACCTGAATCTTCTTAAAGCGGCCCATGCCGTCGTCGAGCATTACCCCCTGCTGCAGGCGCTTGAGCATGTCATCGTCGACAATGCCGTGGATACGCACCAGGTATTGACGCTCTACCTGGCCCGAGGGGTGCATTTGTCGATTGGCGAGCTCGCCGTCATTGGTAAATAACAACAGGCCGCTGGTGTTGATATCGAGACGACCGACCGCTATCCAGCGCCCCTGTTTAATGGGCGGCAGGCTGGAAAAAACCGTTTTGCGTCCCTCGGGGTCCTGGCGGGTACAGATCTCGCCCACCGGCTTGTGGTAAATCAGCACCCGGGTACGGTTGTCCTTGGGCTGGAGATTGATAACACGTCCATCGACAATGACCTTATCCGCTGACGAAATGCGATCACCCGTGGTCGCAACCCGGCCGTTGACGGACACTCGCCCCGCCGCCACCCACTTTTCAATTTCGCGGCGCGAACCAAGACCCGCCTGAGCCAACAATTTTTGAATTTTCTCACTCATGGCTCGGGGCTATCCTCATTATTTAGTACTGTAGGTTGATGTTTTTCATCTGCTGTAGTCGACGGCGCTTCTTCGCCGCCGCTACTATCAGCAGAGGTAAAATTGTCGACTAGTCGACGCATGGCAGCGTCCTCTGTAGTGGCCGGTTTTACTGTAGCGGGCTCTGCACCGGTATCCGTAGTAACGGCTCCACCAGTATTACCGTCAATGCCCTCACTGTCTTGCTCGATCTCTGCCATGGCTTCGGCACTGTCATCACCCTCGGTAGACGCGCCGAGGGCCTCTTCAAATTGTAGCTCGCGGTCGATGGTACTGAGCTCACGTATTTCACTCAGCGGCGGCAATTGCTCGAGGCTTTGCAAATTAAAATTGTCGAGAAACTGGCGCGTAGTGGCGTAGAGTGCCGGGCGCCCCGGCACATCGCGGTGGCCGACGGAGCGAATCCAGCCCCTATCGAGGAGGCTGCGGACAATATCCGAGCTCACGGCGACACCCCTCACCTGCTCAATATCGCCCCGCGTTAGGGGCTGACGATAGGCAATTAGCGCCAGGGTCTCGAGTGTGGCGCGGGAGTACTTTTTCGGCTTTTCCTCCCACAGACGGCCAATCCATTGGGCGTACTGCTCTTTTACCTGGAAGCGAAAGCCGCTGGCGGTGCGTTTTAATTCATAACCCCGGTCGCGACAGTCGGCTTCGATATCTTCCAGTGCGGCCTGCAGTTCATCGCGCTGGGGCATCAATTCCTCGTCGAAAAGTTTTTGTAGGGCGGCAATATCCAGCGAGTCTCCTGCAGCCAATAGTGCCGCCTCAACAATTCTACGCAGTTGTACGGCGTCCATTACTCGACCCTCGCTTTTAAGTGTATTGGCCCGAGGAATTCATTTTGTACAATTTCAACCAGTGATTCTTTAACCAACTCCATCATCGCCAAAAAGGTAACGATCACACCCTGGCGCCCCTCCTCGATATTAAACAGGGTAATAAAGGGCACAAAGCGCTTGCCGCGCAACTGACCCAAGATTTCACTCATGCGCTCACGGGTAGACAACACTTCAAACTCGATATGGTGGCTGTCCGTCAACTTTACACGGCGCATCACATCCGCCAGGGCCAGCAATAAATCTTCCATCGCCACCGCGGGATGGGGCCTCGGTGGCCTTGTCTCCCCTGCCTTGGCACTGGCGGGAAAGACATCCCGGCCGGTGCGCGCCAGAGCATCAATATCTTCGGCCGCCTGTTTGAAGCGTTCGTACTCCTGTAAACGTCGAATTAATTCGGCGCGGGGGTCTTCATCAGCGTCCTCATCCTCTGTTTGACGGGGCAGCAGCATCCGCGACTTTATTTCTGCCAGCATCGCGGCCATCAGCAGGTACTCCGCTGCCAACTCCCATTGCATGGCCTCCATCAACTCGATATAGCTCATGTATTGATGGGTAATATCGGCGACATTAATTTCCAGAATATCGAGGTTTTGCCGACGGATCAGATAAAGCAATAAATCGAGGGGGCCCTCAAAGGCGTCGAGGATAACCTCCAGGGCCTCGGGGGGAATATACAGGTCGCGAGGCAGTTCGGTGACTTGTTGGCCCTGAACAATGGCAAAGGGCATTTCATCTTGCTGAGGTACGGAAGCCTTAACTGCTGGTGCTGCGAGCGCTTTATCATCCTCGTCGGCTATATCGGCCTTGTCTGCACGCGCATTGTCGGGTTGAGAATCAGAGATCACTGCGCTACCGAATTAAATCGTAAGGGTCGCCATTATACGGCTTCGCCCGATGCGGCGACAGGAGTAGAGAGAGATATCAACGGGCTTACAGGCCAAAGGGGGCGAGATCACCCGTGCCGGCACGCACCAATTGCGGAGCATCGCCGGTGAGGTCAATAACCGAGGTCGGCTCCATACCACAGTAACCACCGTTAATGATCAAGTCGACCCGATTATCGAGCATATCTTCGATGTCCTGTGGGTCGGTTAAGGGGTATTCATCGCCGGGCATAATCAAGGTAATGCTCATCAGCGGCTCACCCAGGGTTTCGAGCAAAGCCTGGGCAATGGCATTGGCCGGCGCGCGCAGGCCAATGGTCTTCCGCTTGGGGTGCATTAAGCGACGCGGTACCTCGGAGCTGGCATCGAGAATAAAGGTGTAGGGGCCGGGGGTATTGGCCTTCAGCAAGCGAAAATCCTGATTATCGACCTTGGCGTAGGTTGACAGCTCAGAGAGATCGCGACAGAGCAGGGTAAAGTTGTGGTTTTTGTCGAGCGCGCGAATCTGGCGAATTCTGTCCAACGCCGCCTTGTCACCCAGATGACAACCCAGGGCATAGACCGAATCTGTGGGGTAGATGGCTACACCGCCACCGCGGATAATCTCTGCCGCCTGGTCAATTAATCGCTGCTGAGGATTATCGGGGTGTATATAAAGAACCCTGGCCATAAAAACTACTACCATCTCTATTTGCCGCGACTATAAACCCTCTGCCAAAAAAACTCGACCGTAAATGCCACAGTACGCACATTGACGAGAGAGCAATGTGCGAAATGGCTTTGGAAGCGCTAGAATGGCGAACACCCTCTCAATTCTAAACCACCGTTATGGGCATTATTTAGTGAGTAACAGCAAACCCGAAATTACTACCAGCACTTATACAAGCTCTCCAGGACCTGCGCCCTCAGCACCACCCCAGCGTGAAAATATGCTGGTCAATCTTGGCTTCAACGTCATCATTCCCACCTTGATTTTGACCAAACTCAGCGGTGATGAGTACCTCGGTACCACCTGGGGTGTCGTTGTCGCCCTACTCTTCCCAATAATCTACGGCCTGCGCGACTTTCAACAACGAGGCAAAATCAATTTTTTCTCAGGCCTCGGCGTCTTCAGTGTGGTAATGACCGGCGGTATCAGCCTGCTTGAACTTGACCCCCAATACCTGGCCTATAAAGAGGCGGGGATTCCGGCTATTTTCGGTCTGGCCACACTCATTTCTTTGAAAACGCCCTATCCTCTGGTGCGCACCCTGCTCTTCAACGACACGGTGATCGAAATAGACAAGGTCAACCACGCCCTGCGTGAACACAACAGTGTCGCCGCCTTTGATCAACGCTTAATTACCGCCTCGTGGATTATTGCCGCCTCCTTCCTGGTCTCATCCATCTTGAACTACTTGCTGGCAACCATGATTGTCACTAGCCAACCCGGCACGGTTGAGTACAACGCCGAACTGGGTAAAATGACCGCACTTAGCTTTCCGGTGATCGCCGTACCGGCAATGATGATGATGATGGGTGCGATGTTTTATCTGTTTCGTGGCATTACCCGCATGACAGGAATGCCCTTTGAGGACATTATTCGTGCCCACCACGATTCAGAAACCCCCATTGATGATAAAGACAAGGATAAGTAATAATGTGGTATAGCCTGGTGTGTACCGATATCCCGGATAGCCTGACCTTGCGTAAAGCCAATCGCCCCGCTCACTTACAGCGCCTCGAAGCACTGCGTGACGCCGGGCGTTTACTGGTCGCTGGCCCCAACCCTAGCATTGACAGTGAAGACCCCGGGGAGGCCGGTTTTAGCGGCAGCCTTATCATTGCCGAGTTCGACTCCCTGGCCTCTGCCGAAGCGTGGGCCAAACAGGACCCCTACCAACTAGCCGGTGTTTATGCCTCGGTGAGCGTTAAGCCCTATAAAAAGGTGCTGCCTTAAGCGACGCTTCTACCCTGTGCGGTAGTACTATCCCCAAGGTAAACCGAGCACGCAACTGACCCACTGTTTTCACTCCGCCAATTGCAACGGAATCTACATGTACAAACTGTTTTTGAGCCTGTTATTGCTAGCACTTTCACCTTTAGTGCTTGCCGAAGTACGCTATATCTCCGATGAATTCCGCGTACCCCTGCGCAAAAGTCCCTGCTCGCGCTGCGCCATTTTGCATCAGGGCCTTAAAACCGGACTCAAGCTGAACTTTATTGAAAGCGCCGAGGGCTGGAGTCATATCCGCACCCCCGGCGGCATGGACGGCTGGATAGAAAACCAATACATCGTCAAAAAACCCATCGCCCGCGACAGGATCGCCCGCTATCAGCAGCAAAGTGAAGCGCTCAGTGCCAGTAATGCCAAGCTCAAGGCACAGGTTGCGGACTTAAAGACCAACAACCAGCAGTTGGACGGTCGGCTCAATGCGGTGAGTGATGACAACGAGGCGGTGTCCCGTGAGCTCGCTGACATCAAGGTCGTTTCGGCCAATGCCCTCAAACTCAAGGTGCAAAATCAAAAACTCCTGGAGGACAACGGCATGCTACAAAGCAAGATCGATGTACTCAGTGCTCTAAATAAACAACTTGAAAGTAGCCATACCCAAAAATGGTTTATCTACGGTGCCATCTCAGTCTTTCTCGGTGCATTGTTGAGTGTCCTTCTACCCCGTTTAAAGCGCAAGCGTCGAGGCCATTCGGAATGGGCATAAACCCCGTGCCGCTATACAGACTTACTCGGCACCTTCTTTACCAAGGCTTACTTTACCAAGGCTTACTTTGCCAGCGCTTGCTGTGCAAAAGCTTAGCGACTTGCTGCCTGCTGATATTCTGCACTGATCTTTGGGCAAAAACAGACACCTCCGCCGCATCGACAGCACCTAAACCGCGCATTATTATCACCACCACCCACGGTGACATAGAAGTGGAGCTAGCCCCCGAAAAAGCGCCATTGACCGTGCGTAATTTTTTACAATACGCCGATAGAAACTATTACGACGGCACTATTTTCCATCGAGTAATACAGGGTTTTTTGATTCAGGCCGGCGGCTTTGACCACAAGCTCAATGCCTTTGAACCGGGCCAACCCGTGGTCAATGAATCGGTGGGTGGTCTGCCTAATATTAAGGGCTCTGTCGCCATGGCCCGAGGCCATGACCCCGACAGCGCCAGGGCAGAGTTTTTTATCAACCTCAAACACAACCGCAACTTTGATGCTAAATATGGCAACCCCGGTTATACCGTGTTTGGTCAGGTCGTTTCTGGCATGGCAGTGGTGCAAAGCATTGCCACCAGCGAGGTGGAAAAATACAATCATCAATTTATTCACTGGCCGGTTGAAGACATCACTATTATCGGCATTCGCCGCAGTCCCGCCCAGTGATTGCCCTTAGCGTCAACGTCAACAAAGTAGCCTTGATTCGCAACTCGCGAGAGGGCAATTACCCGAGTGTCGTCGACTACGCCGCGACCTGTATTAGTGCCGGTGCCGATGGCATTACCGTCCACCCCCGCCCCGACCAGCGCCACATTCGCCCGAGTGATGTGTTTGAACTCGCTGAACTGTGTCGCTCCCAAAGTACGACCCAGGGAAGCCCCCTGGAATTTAATATCGAGGGCAACCCCTTTGCCGAGCCCCTCAAAGAATACCCCGGGCTACTGAAGCTGGTTGAACAAACTAGGCCCCAGCAGTGCACCCTGGTACCCGATAGCAGCGAACAACTCACCTCCGACCACGGCTTTGACCTCCGCACAGCCGCCGACAAATTGAAACCTCTTATCGCCGCCCTACAAGCGCTCAATGTCAGGGTCAGTCTGTTTATGGATCCTGATAAAAGGCAATTGGATTTAGCCCGTGAACTCGGTGTCGAACGCATCGAACTTTATACCGGGCCCTACGCCGCAGCGGCAGATGATGTAGCACTGTTACACAACTACTTCGATGCCGCTCGCCACGCCAGTAATATTGGCCTCGGCGTCAATGCCGGTCACGACTTAAACCTCCACAACCTCGGCCAATTTTCCGACGCACCGGGTTTACTCGAGGTATCCATTGGCCATGCATTGATTGTCGATGCCATCGAGATAGGCCTCACCCCCGCCGTCAAAGCCTATAAAGCCCTATTAACAGCACACGGCAACTAGCCCCTTAGAAAATGAGTGAGCCCGAGAGTACACTGCCCCCACTACCGTGCATGAATATTGTCGGTGCGGGCAAACTCGGCCGTACCCTTGCCCGCCTGCTGAGCGATGCGGGACTGATTACTATCGGCGGAATCTATAACCGCGATGCCGAAAACAGCCGCTCGGCGCTGGCCTTTATTGGCACGGGCCATGTCGTCAACAACATTGAGCACTTATCCGACCATCCGGCATCACTGTGGATGCTTGCCACTCCAGATGCGGCCATTCACAACTGCGCCTTGCAGTTGGCCGCCCTCGCCGACATCAACTGGCAAAACAGCCTCGTCTTTCACAGTAGTGGCTTGAAAACATCGGCAGAGCTCGCGCCACTGCAAAAGCTCGGCAGTGCTATTGCCAGCGTCCACCCAGCCCACAGCTTTGCCAGCCCCGAGCGTTCGCTGAGTAGCTTCGCCTCAACGGTTTGCACCCTGGAGGGGGATACCCCGGCCATCGATCAACTCAACATGTTGTTTAGCGCTATCGGCGGGCAAACCACCCTGATTGAGGCCGCAGTTAAGCCCCTCTATCACGCCGCGACGGTAATGGCATCGAATTACCTGGTTACGCTGTTGAGTAGCAGTCAGGCACTGCTTACCAGGGCCGGCATTGATGAGAGCTTAGCCAGCGCCATACTCTCCCCCCTGATGCAACAGAGTCTGCAAAATGGACTCGAAGTGGGGCCGCTAAAAGCACTCACTGGGCCGATAGCTCGGGGCGATATCGACACACTGCAGGCCCACCTCGATACCATCGAGCAGTACCAACCCGGTCTCCTCAGAACCTATACCAGCCTGGGGCTACAAGCCTTAAAGCTGGCCCGCCAACAAGGCTCTCTCGAGCAGCAAAAGCTCAGCGCAATGGCGCAACTTTTCAACGCCAAGAAAACATAATTATTTAAACAGATGCGCTATCTTCTCTATGCCCGGTTTATGCGCAAGTAATTCCGCCCGATCCAAACCACAAAGCTCATGGGGAAACACCAACCATGCCGAGGTGGTGTGTAAAAAATAATCGGGTTGATGCGCCGTGACATTATTATCGGGCTTGAACCAGGGTACCGCGATACGACATTCCACTTTTTCACCACCCACCATTGCCGCGATATCACTCAAGACCTGGGCCATGCTCATACCACTATCAAAGACATCATCGACAATCAAAATACGCTGAATATTCTCGAGTTGTGCCGCCACATAATCCAGGCCCTCAATTTGCACACTCGCCCCACGTTGGCCAATACCTTCGTAGAGCTTGCTGCGGATGGGGATATGGTCGGCGCTAACACCCTGGTACATCAGCAGCTCGTGAATGGCGATGGCAATGGGAGTACCACCACGCCAAACACCAACAATCAAATCGGGCAGAAAGCCACTATCGAGTATTTTGGCACCAAGAAGGTAGGCATCGGCCAAGGTCTGCTCGGCGCTGAGGTAGATTTTTTCACTCAAGTGGGAAGCTCATCCTTAATTTTTTACAGGGGAAATGACTACATTGGACGAAGGTAAACCAATCTAGAACAGGGGAGTGTGTCACGTGGATAATACGCCATCGAGAGCTCTCAAGCTGCAGACCTTGAACAAACCCGAGTATCGAACACCTTTTCAAGCCGCGCATTATCCGCACAAAATATAAAAAGCCGCAGTGCATGAACACTGCGGCTTTTTAATTTCCCTCTTAAAGTCGGCTAACTAGCGAATACCCCTGCGTCGTATCGCTGACGCAGTAAAATGATTATCTGCAGCCCGCCAGGTAAAATCGGGGCCCTTGCTCTTGTCCATCATCAAGGCCAGCATGCGGTGGGCATTGAAATCATATTGCAATTCAGCCGCACGATTGGGAAAGCCGACATCGTAGAACATCACCCAGTGATCTTCCCAGTGGCGCCACAGCTCACCGCGACGGTCATAGTTATCGGCCAGCATCACCTCCCAGGAATCCTCATCGAAGTAATAGACCCGTTTACTGTAATCGTGGCTAGTGCCCTCTTTGAGATTAGCTTCTACCACCCAGACGCGATGTAATTCATAGCGCGCATACTCCTGATTAAAACGGCCCGTAGAGGAAATCAGTTTTTCGGCCGTCGCCTCCTTTGCGTAGAGCTTATAGGGGTTGTAGGGCACATAAACTTCGCGCTTGCCGAGCAGTTTGTAAGAGAAGCGATCATTGGGCCCATTAAAACCATAGCCCTGGTCTGTCGTACCCAAACCATCTCCGGCAGTAATGGGGTTGTCGTAGACGATCTGTGGCGCTCGTTTAACGCGACGCTGGCCGGGACTATAGGCCCATGCTTTTCGGAAATTCTGGGTAAAGGTGATTGGTTCCAGGGCAAGTACCACCTGTCCGGCTACCTTCGCTGGCCCCGTCAGCGTCTGTTGATAGAGTAGAATATTATCGGTCGGTAAACCTTCGGGGTCATCTTCTGCGACCTCCGGGTCACTCCATTTATAGTGAAACTCCACATCGAGGTTGCTGCTCTCAAAATTGCCATTAGTGGCAACGGCGATCGTCAGCTCTCGGGATTTATTCCACACCAGTTTTGGCCGCGATTGCTGATTGAGAAATGCCTCGTCCGCATTGTGGGGAATCGGGAAGGCCCAGGCCCTGCGGGCGCCGGTGAAACCGATCATCCCCATATGGCTATCGGTGCGCTCAAATACCGTCCGGTCCAGGTTCTTCAATGCCGCTTCATAAATATAATCGTTGTACACCATGGAGCGCCGAGTGGGGTAGATATTCATAAAGAAGTCTGAATAGGTCTTGAACATCATCTTCTGACCCTCCGACAACTTATCGGCATGTTCGAGATAATTTTGCGTGGTAATTTTCAGGCGAACCTTGTCGTCCGCAAAGGGATCAAGATGAAAGGTGCCCGGTTTAAAGCCATCCGGTATCGGAGTCTGTTCGTTTTTCCACTCCGGAATCGTACCTTCCGCATTGCCGGCGCGGATGGCACCACTGGGCGTGAGCTTAGTGCCTTCAAGACCAATAGACGCACGCTCTTCCGGGGTCACGACCGCCATCGCAACGCTGCTGCTCAAGGCACAAACAGCGAGCAAGGATTTATTGAAACCAAACTTTCTTATCACAGACATGCAGTTACCCTCTTTCTTTTTATCGTTATCATTTTTTAGAATAGGGAGCCTTCACTGTACTGCGTGAACAGGGCGCTTTATACACCTGTCCTAGCTAGGGCCTGCTAATAACATGGCAGCACTTTGAATATGAGTCAAGATAATACTTAACATTCGTTAAGGTTATTTTACTACAAGAAAATTGAACTGCCATTCCAAAATAAATTCCTAGAGACGCCAAAAATCCGTCGAACATGATTCTGATATTTCGTCCTCTACGGCTAATCTCCCCCAGCAAACAGCTCAGCGGCCAAAATTTATTAAGTAAGCGGCTTTGATGTTTTCCAGACGCCTTAGAAAACGTCTATAATACGCGCCATTCTCGCCAAGCCACTGTGACTAATGGAGTCTACTTTATGAAAAACCTGAACCTTATTGCTCTGTGTACAGCATGTATATCGCTATTTATTTTAAGTGCCTGTAGCGGAGAGAAGGGCGAAGTTGTCTTGAGCGTGCAACAGGAAAAAGCCATGTCAGAGCGCCTGGCACCCGCTGGCTCAGTGAGTCTAACCAGTGAAGTTGGCAGTGCGCCCGTAGCCGGTAGCGGTGGTGGTAGTCGCAGCGGCGATGAAGTCTACAACAGCAGCTGCAAGACCTGTCACGGTTCCGGCATGGCAGGCGCTCCCAAATACGGCGCTCCAGAGCAGTGGACGGCACGTATCGACAAGGGCATGGATACCCTATACACCAGTGCTATTAGCGGCTTTCAGGGCATGCCAGCCAAAGGCCTGTGCATGGATTGCTCCGATGGCGAACTCAAGGCCGCCGTTGACTACTTGATTGATGGCAGTAAATAGAACCTACATACAAGTCGATGACTTTGTATAGGCCTCATTGCCAGCCTTAGAAAACCTGGAAAAGCCCGTGTCTAAGAACACGGGCTTTTTTTTGCACAAAAAACACGTTTAAGCACCCACTCCCCCGCCTCTAGCAATAATTCACCGTGAGGCGCTACACTCCCTAGCCTTCAAGCAATGATTAAGCAGCGACCCCGAGGCCAAACCAACCGTGAGTAAAATCAAAACCCAGGCCCAACCAGCCATCAATGCCAATAAAGATGAGGTCATCAGTCAGTTTGATGAGCGCTTAAAAACCACCCTCGATGAGGGGCGCAAAGAATTGATAGATAAACGTCATCAACGGGGTTATCGCAGTGCCCGTGAAAACCTCGAGGACCTCTGTGACAGTGGTTCCTTCCTCGAATACGGCCAACTCGCGGTGGCCGCCCAGCGCCGGCGTAGAGACATTGAGGATCTGAAAACAAGTACCGCCGCAGACGGTATTATTACCGGTCTCGCTACCATCAACGCTCAGTTATTCGATGAACAGGCCAGTCGCGCCGTGGTCATCATCAACGACTACACCGTACTGGCCGGCACTCAGGGGGTCTTCCATCACAAAAAACTCGACCGTGCCCTGGAGTTGGCAGCCGAGCTGAAACTACCCGTGGTAATGTATGCCGAGGGCGGTGGTGGACGACCCGGAGATACCGACTACGAGCTAAGCCTAAATTTAGGCTCCTTCGCCGCCTGGGCCGGACTGCGCGGCCAGGTGCCGATGATCGCCGTTAACAACGGCTACTGCTTTGCCGGTAATGCTGCACTATTTGGCTGCGCCGATATCACCATCGCCACGAAAAGTTCGTGGATTGGTATGGCTGGCCCAGCGATGATCGAAGGCGGCGGTATGGGCAGCTTCAAAGCCACCGACATTGGCCCCATCGAAACCCAGGTCAAAAACGGTGTGGTAGATATTGTCGCCGACGATGAGGCCGACGCCACACACATCGCCCGCCAGGTGCTTTCCTACTTTCAGGGCAGTACGGACAACTGGAGCTGTGCCGATCAGCGTAAACTCTGGCCACTGCTACCCGCCGATCGTCGCTTTGTTTATAAGGTGCGAGACATCATCACCACCCTGGCCGACACCGACTCCTTTACTGAGCTGCGCAGAGACTATGGCTGTGGCATTATCACCGGCTTTGTACGCATTGAAGGCAAGCCTTTTGGCCTAATATGCAACGATTGCCAGTTTCTTGGTGGCGCCATCGATGCCGAGGCAGCCCTAAAAGCAACGCGCTTTTTAGAACTCTGTAATAATTTCAAGCTGCCCCTGCTCTCCCTCTGCGACACCCCAGGCTTTATGGTCGGGCCCGAGAGTGAAACCGAGGGCGCGGTGCGCAAAATGTCAGACATGTTTGTCGCCGGCTCCCGCCTCAAATCACCCATGGTCGCGATCTTTTTACGCAAGGGTTACGGCCTCGGTGCCATCGCCATGACCGGTGGCAGCTTCTCCCGCCCGGTCTACAGTGCCTCCTGGCCCAGCGGCGAATTCGGCGCCATGGGGTTAGAGGGCGCCGTACACCTGGGCTTCAAGAAAGAACTCGATGCCGTTAAAACCGAGGAGCAGCGAGAGGCACTATTCAATAAATTGCTCAATGCCATGTATGAGCGCGGCAAAGCCACAGAAGCAGCCAGCTACCTTGAAATTGATGCCGTGATTGATCCTGCCGACACACGCCAAGTGATCATTAAGGCACTGGGAAAAGAATAAAATAGACATAAAAAAACCGGGACACACTGTCCCGGTTTTTTTATGAATAATAAATACTTAAAACTTGTAACCAACACCCACCATATAAACCCAGGGGTCAATATCCACATCGGCCTTAACACGAGAACCGCTGTCAAACTTAAACTCAGCGTCGGTATCGATATCGATATACCAAATGGAGGCATTTAATAGCCAGTGATCATCGACTGCGTAATCAAAGCCCGCTTGTGCAGCCAGGCCAATGGAATCGTCAATCTTTAGATCGCCCTTACCTAAAACGGCTTCGAGCTCGCTATCGACATCCTCTGAAAAGAACAAGGTATAGTTAACGCCGATCCCCACATAGGGCTGAAAAGCAGCGGCCGAGTCGTTGGGGAAGTACTGTAAGGTTAAAGTAGGCGGCAATTGTTTCGATGAGCCCGCATCGATGCCACCCGCCAGGCCATTCGCCTTAAGATCATGATCAAAGGGTGTTGCCGCCAACAGGCCGATACCCACCTTCGAGCTCAGCATATAGGTACCCGTCAGGCCAAGCGCTTCACTATGGTCGACACCGACACCGGTGCCGGCCAGGGCTGCTCCATCGAGTTTCAGGGCCGAACTACTTTCATCTGGCTGCACCGAGGCAACACCGGCGCGAAGAATAATATCGTCTGCCTCATAGGCAATAACTTGGCCGGTGCCGCAAGCTAAGCCAGTCGCCAATAAAGAACGAACAATGAATAAATTACTTTTTTTACTATTCAAACTGCATACCCCTCTAAGAAGATAACTTAGTCATTAGAGCACTACAGAAATACGCTGAAATTGATCTAGGTTAAAAGATTTATTGTTAAAATCACTTCAAGAACACTAGTTCGATACTTCGCTATAACAAGGGAGTCAATAAGAGTTTGGGATCTAGGTCACGCTCTACTCGCCACCGAGGCACTCCGGAGGGGCTGGCACCTCCCCCTTGAGCGCCCAGTACTCGGGAGTAAAGGCGTGGATAGAAAGGGCGTGGACGCCGGAGGACAATTCCTCGGCGAGCAACTGATAGACACGCTGATGGCATTGCACGGCGCGCAGGCCCGCAAAGCTCTCGGCCACGACGACGATGTCGAAGTGGGTTTCGGCATCTGCCGGCACGGCATGCATATGGCTGACATTGTCGACCTGTAAATGCTCGGGTGAAAGTGCGTCCCGCAATTTTTGTACGATAACTTCCTCTACGCTCATCTCTCGGCCCCTGTGTCGACGATCAAAAGCCGGAAACCATGGAAATCATCACGCCCGCCGCCACGGCGGAACCAATAACACCCGCGACATTCGGCCCCATGGCATGCATCAGTAAAAAGTTCTGTGGGTTGGCTTCAAGGCCCAGTTTATTCGACACTCGCGCCGCCATGGGCACTGCCGAAACACCAGCGGAGCCGATTAAAGGGTTGATCGGCGTGTCGCTAAAGCGATTCATTAACTTCGCCATCAGCACGCCGGCCGCAGTACCAATGCAGAATGCCAGGGCACCGAGGGCGAGAATACCCAGGGTTTCCCAATTGAGGAACTTATCGGCACTCATTTTTGAGCCAACCGCGAGACCGAGGAAGATGGTGACGATGTTAATCAGCGCGTTTTGTGTGGTATCGCTCAAGCGATCGACGACACCGCATTCGCGCATTAAATTACCAAAGCAGAACATACCCAGCAGGGGCGCAGCGCTGGGCAACAGCATGGCGACCAGACCCAGGAGCATCAGTGGGAAAACGATTTTCTCCCGTATCGATACGGGACGCAATTGCACCATTTCAATTTTCCGCTCGGCCTCGGTGGTCAGCGCCCGCATGATCGGCGGCTGAATAATCGGGACCAGCGCCATGTAGGAATAAGCCGCAACGGCCACCGCACCGAGTAAATCTGGCGACAGCTTACTGGCGACAAAGATCGCCGTCGGCCCATCGGCGCCACCGATGATGCCGATCGATGCCGCATCACGAATGGAGAAGTCGAGAATACCCAGGCTACTCAAGCCCACCGCACCCATCACCGTGACAAAAATACCCACCTGAGCGGCGGCACCCAACAACAAGGTTTTCGGGTTGGCCAGCAAGGGACCAAAATCGGTCATCGCACCGACACCCATAAAAATAATAAGGGGAAACATGCCCGAGGCAATGCCGACGTTGTAGATGTAGTACATCAAGCCGCCGGGGGATTCGAGATGGCCCAACGCATCGTAGATGGGCGCAGCCTCAAAACCAGCACCGGGTATATTCACCAATATAGTGCCAAAGCCAATGGGCAGTAACAATAGGGGTTCAAAACCTTTACGAATAGCCAGAAACAGCAGGGTAAAGCCCACTGCCATCATTACCAGGGTGCCCGCATCGACTTGTGCCAGACCGGATTCGGTCCAGAGTTTTAACAGTTGTTCCATGATTTGCTCCGCAGGCTAGATGAGTGTGACCAGGGGATCGCCAACGCTAATGGCATCGCCCTCTTTCACCAACACGTCACCTACGGTGCCGGCTCTTGCGGCACTCACGGCGGTTTCCATCTTCATTGCCTCGAGAATAATCAGGTTGTCACCCTCGGCCACCTGCTGACCGGGACTAACCAATACCTTGAAGATATTACCCGCCAGCGGTGCTGGCACGGGTTCACCACCACCAACAGGCCCTAAACCACCGACTGCAGGCGCAGCACCGCCCATAGGCACAATAGCCGATACATCGCCGCCATTACTCACCGCCACGGTGTAATCGCGGCCCTCTACGGTCACGGTATAAATTTCGTCACCGTTATCATTGGTGACAAGGCCACCCTCCTTACCCGTTGGCACCGGTTCAAAGGCAGATGCATTATCGCGGTTTTCGAGAAACTTCAAACCAGTTTGCGGGAATAGTGCATAGGTCAGCACGTCGTCAATTTTTTGCTCGCCCTGCTTTAAAGTGATATTTTTTTCTTCCGCCTCACCATCCAGCTCGGCGATCAGCTTGTCCAGCTCGGCGGGAATTAAATCTGCGGGGCGCACGGTAATCGCTTCCGCTCCCTCCAGTACTTTGGCTTGCAGCTCCGCATTCACGGCAGCCGGTGTGGCTCCGTATTCACCTTTAAGAACACCTGCCGTCTCTTTAGTAATGGTTTTATAGCGCTCGCCGGTCAAAATATTGATCACCGACTGGGTGCCAACAATTTGCGAGGTTGGCGTCACCAGTGGCAGAAAACCGAGGTCTTCACGCACACGGGGAATTTCAGCCAATACATCGTCAAACTTATCGATAGCACCCTGTTCGCGTAGCTGGCTCTCCATATTGGTGAGCATGCCACCCGGCACTTGGGCAACGAGAATACGCGAATCCACACCTCGCAGAGAACCTTCAAACTTCGCGTATTTCTTTCTGACTTCGCGGAAATAGGCGGCGATTTCTTCAAGCAGGCCCATGTCGAGACCAGTATCGCGCTCCGTGCCCTCGAGTATGGCCACCAGGGCCTCAGTGGGCGAATGGCCATAGGTCATCGACATCGACGAAATGGCCGTATCAACATTATCGATGCCGGCTTCAATACACTTCAAATAGGTCGCCGTCGACATACCCGTGGTGGCGTGGCACTGAATATGAATGGGGATGTTGACCGCCTTCTTAAGCCGAGTGACCAACTCAAAGCCCGTATAGGGCGTCAACAAACCGGCCATATCCTTGATGCAGATGGAGTCGGCCTGCATGTCTTCCAGCTCGCGGGCCATATCCACCCACAGATCGATGCTGTGCACCGGGCTAACCGTATAAGAAATAGTACCCTGGGCATGCTTGCCGACATTCTTTACGGCCTGCAGGGCGGTGCGTAAATTGCGCACATCGTTCATCGCATCAAATACGCGAAACACATCAACACCGTTAATGGCGGCGCGCTCGACAAACTTGCTCACCACGTCATCGGCATAGTGGCGATAACCGAGAATATTCTGTCCTCTGAACAGCATTTGCTGAGGCGTGTTGGGCATCGCCTTTTTCAGCTCGCGGATGCGATCCCAGGGATCTTCACCCAAATAGCGTATGCAGGAGTCAAAGGTTGCCCCACCCCAGGATTCCAGTGACCAGAAGCCCACTTTGTCGAGTTTTTCGGCAATCGGCAACATATCGTCGATGCGTAAACGCGTAGCGAAAAGAGATTGGTGCGCGTCACGCAACACCACATCGGTAATCCCAAGGGCTTTTTTCTGCTCTACCATTAAATCACTCTCAACTGTTTAAACGATGGGGCTGCGCTTTATACGGCAGCTCGCTCTAAATAAATTCTAATTATGACTTGCCACGATGCTTATCGATTGCAGCCTGTATTACGGCCTGTATGCGTGGCTCGACGGCTGTAACCGGAGCCATCCGCACCGCCACCTCGGGCTGCACGGGTTCGGGGAAAAAGCGGGTAATCACCCAGGACATAACGGTCAAAGCGCCGACCAGTAAGATCAGAAACGTAAATACCGTGCCCATACCAAAGAGCATCAAATCGATACCCTGTTGAAATAAATCGACTTCCATAAAACTACCCTTTGTCACCAATACCTTAGCGCCGTGCCCAATAGCCAACATGGGCTTATAGCAAGGTTAAGCACCAGCACCTATAAAATAAGACTCGCACAACCGAACAATTGTAAGCGATCCTCCGCTGTGAAACAAAGTGAGATTTCGCCCCTCCCCCCTATCCTCGGGCACGCACCCCAGCTTAAAACACCTCTCGAAAAGGAATATAAATGTCAACATGTAGTCATATTTCCTACCTTCCTAAGCCGATTGTTCTAGTGCTATAGTGAATTGAAATTGACAGGGGGCACAGATACCAGTAACAAATTTTTAAATTTTTGTCGCCGGCTTCTGAACATAAACTGCCCAAAAAACTATAAACCAGATACGTTCAATTTGAATAAGCGCGGCTGACTGACATCCGTTATAAAAAAAAACAGTAGCCCGCCGCCTTTTATTCCCTGAGCGATATCTCCCAGTTTCTACCTTAGGAGAGTTAACCATGTCCGACGTTTACGATATTCAAATCAAGGGCGGCACCGTTGTCGACGGCACTCGTGCCCCGCGACGCATAGCCGATGTCTGGATCAAAGACGGCAAAATTGCCCAAATCGGCGGCGAAGCCCCCGGTGCGGCAAAAGAGGTCATCGACGCCACCGGCAAGATCGTCTGTCCCGGCTTTGTCGATCTGCACACCCACTACGACGCACAAATCCACTGGGACCCCTACTGCACCATTTCTGGCTGGCACGGTGTCACCACCGTGGTGCTGGGCAATTGCGGTTTCGGCTTTGCCCCGGTCAAGCCCGAGTATCGCGAGCGCTCACTGCTGACCATGACCCGCACCGAAGCTATTCCCTACGACTGCATGAAAATTGGCATGCCCTTTACCTGGGAGACCATCCCCGAGTATCTCGACTCACTCGATGCCAGACCAAAGGGCGTTAACTGCGTGCACTATATGCCCACCGCCTCTCTGCTGACCTATGTGATGGGTCTTGAGGCGGCAAAAACCCGTGAAGCCACCCCCACCGAGCGCAAAGAACTTAAGCGTCTGCTCGACGAAGGCATGGAAGCAGGCCTGATGGGCTTCTCCATCCAGCGCCTCGGTGAAAACTCTACCCAGGCCGATTTCGACGGCACTCCCATGGTCACCGACACCATGAGCGATGCCGAAGTGCTCAACCTCGCCGAGGTGCTACGTGAGCGCGGCGAGGGCAATGTGCAAATCACCCAGGCCACCGGCGATATTAAAACCGACATGCAGTTTCTGGAAACCCTGGCCGCGGCCACCGGTCGCCCCGTACTGCACAACGCCATCGCCCCGACCCGCAAAAATGCCCGTGTGCACCGTCGCAGTCTCGACTGGCTCAACAATGCGCGCGACAAGGGCCTACAAATTTATGGCCAGGCCGGCACCGTGCGCACCGGTTTTTGCTTCACCCTCGAGCACTGGAATCTCTACGATGCCAGCCCTGCGTGGCGTCAGCTAACCACCGGCACCAAAGCCGAAAAGCTCGAGAAATTAAAAGACCCTGAGCTACGTGAGGCCATCATCGCCGAAACCGAAGAGGCCGATCGACGCCTACAGGTCATTCAGGCCGGTGTTGGCGGCGCGGTTCCCCTGTTGCAGGTGCAAGATGTTCACGGCACCAAGTCACTGGAAAAATATGTCGGCAAGACTCTCGCACAAATTGGTGAAGAAGAGGGCAAGCACCCGATTCATGTGATGCTTGACCTGTCCCTGGAGGGCGACCTCAACGTCCACTTCCTCGGCCCAGACAAAGGCTTTAACGCCGACTTTATGGCCGAAATCATCAACGATAACGCCTATACAATACCCGGTGTTTCCGACGGCGGCGCCCACACCAAGTTCTTCACCGGCGGCGCCTACACCACCGACTTCCTAAAGTGGCTGGTGCGCGATGAAGAGAAAATCACCCTGGAAGAGGCCCACTACCGTCTCGCCGCCCTGCCCGCCCAGGCAGCCGGCTTAAAGGAGCGTGGCGTACTGCGTGCAGGCTGGGCCGCCGATGTCGTGGTTTACGACATCAACGCCCTCGGTGATGGCGACGAGTGGATTGGCGAAATTGTCCACGATCTACCCGCCGGTGAATGGCGTCGTATTAAACGCGCCGAAGGCTATCAGGCCATCATCGTCAATGGTCAGGTGACCTTTGATAACGGCGAATGCACAGGCGCCACCCCGGGTGAGCTACTGCGCAACGGTCGGGGTAAAAGTTCTGCCAAGATAGCGGCAGAAAGAGCTGCTTAACCCCCCGTTATCCGTCAAACAACCAGCTCGCACCTTGTGCGGGCTGGTTGTATCTACACAGTGAAAACCCATAGACCGAGTTCACCCTTACCTTAACCATGCCTAGAGACTTCTGTTACAAGCCCTAAGCCAGGTGATGCTCCCAAACGTAAAGTAAAACCACTCTGACCGACACACAGACTAAAGATCTTGAACACCTTCCATCAACCATCCCGCAATAAACCCTTCAGGCGGCAAGCTTTTTCCTCTGAGCGGTCAACACCTGCCGCCCAAAAGTAAAGACAGCAAACCCCCTCTCCCCTACGGCTTGCTAACCGTGCCCGGCCCTAGCAAATAAAACTGGCATCAATATTGCGATGACAAGGTTCTATATAGAGCAAGGCCAACAGCCAAGCTCGCGCTAACGAAAGGAATCAATATTCAAATCAACAGCTACCAGGCGATCGCAGCCATTTCGACGTCCTATCCGAGCCGATCACAAAACCCAGCGGCCAATGAAGACATCAGCGTATCGGACGTAAATGAGGTCAAACACGATCGCGTAACCTTTTCTGATCGTGCCTTAAAGTTCATGACAAACTTTCAGATGAGCGAAGAGGATATTTCCGGCTTCAAGAATATACTCGCAGAGGCCATCGATGTTAATGCCTATTCATACCCGAAAAGCTATCTTGCCAACCTATCCACTGGTGACAGAGAAATTTTGCGCAAGAGCCACGGTTTGGCCAAGGCCTTCGATGTCGCCACGCTCAGCCACGAAGGCGCCTACAACCTACTTCTGCCACCCACCGCAGCAAAGGATCTGGATAACAACGGCCTGACAACCGTGGGCAGCGCTCAAACCTTTCAATATCCGCCAGTGAACGCGCCGGCAAATGTTCATGCCGCCTGGGCAGAAGCCACCAAAGATATGAGCAACGGCGAGCGCCTATTATTTCAGGGAAACTTCATGGTAACGAATATTGAGGCGAACCTGCGTTTTGATAGTGCGGGTAACCCAACCGGCATCTACGAGCCCAACGACCCGGAATACACCAACCCCTGGGCTGACAAAAGTTTCAGCTACCGAGGTGAAACTGAGAAGTTTTTAGCCCGTTTAGAGGATTTTAAAAATCAAATACCCAGCGATCAATATGAGCACCGAAAAGAGCAGCTCAGCGCCCTGCTAAATTCCCTGAATAAACATCATGTGGCATAGGTGAGTGTAGAGTGAGCGATAAAGGCCCTAGTCAACGACCGCCGTCGTTACTCTATGCGCTGGCTTGAGCTAAAATAACGCGATGCCTTTCTCACTTAAACCACCCGCCATCAAACGCTGTTTTAATCTCGAAGACTTCCGCCGCCAGGCCAAGCGTAAATTGCCCGCCCCGCTGTTCCACTATATTGACGGTGGCGCCGACGATGAAATCACCCGTATCAACAACACTGAGGCCTTTAATAACTACCAAATAGTGCCGCGCTGTCTGGAAGATGTCACCACCATCAATATGAAGACCAGGGTGTTGGGCTGTGAGTTAGATTGGCCGGTGCTGATGTCACCCACCGGCATGTCGCGTTTTTTCCACCACGAGGGTGAGCGCGCGGTGGCTCGCGCCGCGGCCCAATCCGGCACGATGTATTCACTATCGACCGTGGCGACCACCACCATCGAAGATGTCGCCGCCGCGACCAGCGGCCCAAAGATGTTCCAGCTCTATGTACTGCGCGACCACGCCATCAATGATGAGTTGATCGAACGCTGTCGCGCCGCCAAATATGACGCCCTCTGCCTCACCGTCGACACCGTGGTACAGGGCAATCGCGAGCGCGACCTGCGCACCGGCATGACCATACCGCCGCAATTAAGCCTGCAAAGCCTCGCCAGTTTCGCCCTGCACCCCGCCTGGTGTTACCACTACCTAAGGACGCCGGCGCTGGAAATGGCCAACCTCAGTCACCACATCGCCGAGGGCAGCTCCCAGGTCAGCTCCCTGGGTAAATACATCAATGAACAATTTGATCGCGCCCTGAACTGGGCCTACGCCGAAAAAGTCACCGCTCGCTGGCAGGGGCCCTTTGCCATCAAAGGTATTTTGTCTATTGAAGATGCCCGTCGCGCTGCCGACATCGGCGCCACTGCGGTGATCATTTCCAACCACGGCGGCCGCCAGCTCGACACCGTTCCGGCACCCATCGATTTAGTCGCAGAGATTGCCGATGCCCTGGGCGATAAGCTAGAAATCATTCTCGACGGCGGCGTACGCCGGGGGACTCACGTGTTGAAAGCTCTGGCCATGGGTGCCAACGCCTGCATGATGGGGCGACCCTATCTTTACGGGCTAGCGGCCGGTGGGCAGGCCGGGGTTGAGCGGGTCTTAGGCTTACTAAAGAGTGAAATTGAGCGAGATATGATTTTATCGGGCCGCGCCGACCTCAATAAAATAGACCGCAGTTTTATTCGTGGCCTGCTTCAGCCGAACCAGTAGTAATGCACTAACGGCATGGGGCTCTGTTCACAGGAATAGCCCATCAAACCAGGTGCTTATCGAGAGTTTCCCTCACCTCTTCTTCAATAGTGCCCTGAAATACAGAAGCAATAAAATTCAGTTTTATATCGACCAGAATATCCCTCTCTCCACAGTCGATACGCGCTTTCACCCCGCTATAGGTATAGAGCACAGTGTCGCCCTGCCAGCGATACTTGCCGCCGATGCGTCGGATTAAGTTCTGCGCCAGCTGCTCCGCTCTTTGCTTAATATCAGCCAGCGGCAGCTGGTGTGAGCGTGCAATATTAATCGTCGCCAAAAAATCCTCCCCAAACACAAAATCAACAGCCTTCAATTGACACTATTATTACAGCATAAGCCGACATAGCAAGCCGCGTCGATGCAGCGCTCTCGCAAAGCCATTATAATTGCCGCCCGGCCAGCCCCGATATCATCAGACCCACCACACCAGCCCTATGGAGCCACCCTTGTCAGCCGCACCCAAAAAGCCAGATAGCACTAGCCCCTCAAGTAACCCTACAGAAACGACCCTGGATTCCGGCCCCCAGGCACTGCCCGTAGCGCCGCCGCTACGGCGCATCGCGGCACTGGTCTACGACATATTTCTACTGGCGGCCATTAGCCTGGCTTACGCGGCAACTTTCTTCATGATCCAAGTCTTCACCGACGGCAGCGCGGCCACGCAAATATTGACAGAGGGCCAGGAAACAACACGCCTAGAATATGAAGGCCCCTTGCGCTACCTCTTCCTCTTCGGCTGGTGGCTCTGCCTGGCACTGTTTTACAGCTGGTGCTGGCGCCGCAGTGGCCAAACCCTGGGCATGAAAACCTGGCATATCTGTTTAGAACAGATGGATGAATCAGTGCCCGGTACCAGCCCACTGGCCAGCTGGCGACAGTGCTGGATACGTAGCCTCGTGGCACCGCCCCTGCTGTTATGTGCCGGGCTTTCCTATTGTTATTGTCTTTTTAATCGTGATGGTCACTGCCTACACGATATTTGGAGCCGTACTCGGATTGTGGTTTTGCCAAAGGAAAAGTAGCCATAAAAAATATTGGGCCTCATTGCGAACAACACCCTCTATTGCCCCTGTTAAGCTTAATACTTACCTGGAACGCTGTACTTTCCTTCGGACTTAAATGCTACCAAGGCCAAGTGAGCTTTACCGCGAATAAAGTTATTACCCTCTAAATTCCAACGCCATTCCTTTGCCTGCCATGGCTCTAGAGTGGCATCATCAAACGGGTAGTATTTTAATGAGGATCAGGTTTTCACAGTAGCCAACAGGATCCCAGGCTTAGCCACCCCCCGGGATTATTATCTCCCTAAGCCGCCCGCCGCAATAAAACCAGGCCAATGCCAATACACACCACGGCCGGGGCAAACACCGCCCAAAAGGGCGAGAAGCCAAACACCACACTCGACGGCCCGAGCAATTGCTGGCTGGTTTGAAAGGCGATGCCGGCGATCACCCCGGCAAATATTTTAAAGCCCATGGTCGCGGCTCGCAGGGGGCCAAACACAAAAGAGGTGGCAATCAATACCAGGCTCAGTACCGAGAGCGGCTGTAGGGCCTTGCTCCAAAAGGCCAGCCAGTATTTGGAGGACTTTTGTTCCTGCTCATCGAGGTATTGGGCGTAGTTATACAGACTGCCCATGGACAGAGACTCCGCAGGCATCACCATCAGGGTGAGCAGGTCGGGTGACAAACCCGAGTCCCAGCGCCGCGTGACAAATTCGCTGGTTTGCGTGCCATCTTCGCCAAAGCGGGTGACGACCCCCTCCTCTTCCAGCCAATAATCCTTAAAGAAAGTCGCCCGAGCGGCAAAGCTGACCTCTTCAATTTTGCGCTGGTCACCGAAGTGATAGCGGGTAACACCAAACAGTCGGCCGTTGGGATAGACCGCGTTAAAATGGATGAATTCATTGCCCTCGCGGTTCCAGACACCACTGGTGGCTGAGAGGTTTTCCTGTTCGCCACGCAGCAACATGCGGCGACTTTCCGCCAGCTGGTCGGTATAGGGCACCACATACTCCCCGAGCAGGACGCCACCGACAATCACCAACAACACCGGGCGCAGCACAAAGCCGGTAATGCGCAGCAGCGAAACACCGGCGGCGCGCATAATCACCAACTCACTATTGCCCGCCAATATACCGAGACCAATCAAGCAACCAATCAGGGAAGCGAAGGCGATGTTGCTATAGATGCGTGCCGGCAGGGTGAGCCAAACATTGTAGAGCACGTCGCCAAACTGATAATCATTGCGTACCTCGCCCAGGCCATCGACCACGGCGGCAATCACGTCAATACTCAGCAGCACCAATAAAACTAAAATAATGGCACCGAAAACAAAGCGCATCACGTAGCGGGATAGGTAACTCATTGCTCATCCCCCGCTGCCGTCGCCGCCACCTTGGCACGCTTGCCGCGCCAGCCGCTATCCCAGAGCAGAAGCCCCCCGGCAATCGCTAAAAATACGCCGTGTACCCACCACAATCCGAGGGTGGCGGAAAGCTCACCGTCTTCCAGTGCGCCGCGAGCGGCGTTGAGGCCGACCAGATAAAAGATGTAGAGCAGAACGGCGGGAAAGACCTTGACGAAGCGACCCTGGCGCGGATTGGTACGACTCAGGGGCACCGCCATTAAAGACACCACCAGTACCAGAATGGGCACCGAATAGCGCCACTGCAGTGCCGCCACATGCTCGGGCCGATCGGACATTTTTAGCTCTGCGGTCGACATGCTCTCGGCTTTTTCGCGATGACGACGGGGGTTCTTGTTCTTCTGCAAACGCTGGCCGTACTCCTCAAACTCGGTAATCTGGAAGTCGGCCCGCCCCGGTATGCCCTCAATACGATAGCCCTTATTCAGCACTAAATAGCGCTCGCCATTTTCCTCGGCCAACTTGGGGAGCCCCGTTTGCGCCAGTACCACCACCTGGCGCACGCCGCTGCTATCAACGCTCGATTGCGATAAAAACACCTCGTGCATGGTGCCGTCTTCGTCCATCGACTCGGTATAGGTGACACCACGACCACCGCGCAGAGGGTAAAACTTACCACCCTCTAAGGACTCGAACTCGCCCCGAGATTTCTGTGCGCTGAGCAGGGCCTCGGCCTTGGCCAAGCCGCCGGGGCTGACGGAAAAACTCAACCAGGCCACCACGCCCGCCACCAGCACGGCCACCGCCATGGTGTAGGCAATTAATTTACCGGGGCTCATACCACAGGCGTAGAGCACGGTCATTTCGCTGTCGACATAGAGACGGCCGTAGACCAGTAAAATACCGAGAAAAAAGGCTAGGGGTAGTATCAATTCCAGAAAGCCCGGCAAACGATAGCCAATCACCGCAAACAGTATATTGGCATCGAGCATGCCGGCGGCGGCCTCGGCGAGATACTTCACAAAGCGCCCGCTGATAATAACCAGCATCAGCACAGCGCAAACGGCGGCGGTGGTACCCAGTAAATCCCGGGCGATATAGCGAAAAATAATCACAAAAAGTGGCTCAAC
>MAAC01011487.1_pt1 | contig 40625 bp, 46 predicted proteins | sample 1115981 | NCBI WGS metagenome assembly MAAC01 (sample SAMN04961126, study PRJNA320927) | seawater metagenome | isolation source: sample BD02T64 sea water enriched with oil for 64 days | place: USA:Gulf of Mexico | collected 2013-07-27 | reverse complement strand
GTAGTGTGCTGCTCTCATAAATATCTGGTTACAAGTCAATTTTTAAAGAGTATTGATCATTTCAGCACGAACTTTGGATCTTATTTAGTTGGAATGAGTGGGGCTTGGCCGCTGATTTTAGGATGAATCTGATTCAATGATCTGGACTTTCTATACAGAGCCCCGCGAGTAACTGTTAAGTCAGAGGCAGATAGCCCAATACGAAATTAGAATTTGGCAGAAGGTGTTTTTGGCAAGACGGTATGGTGATAGATTATGGAGCCGTATTAGTGAAAAGCCCATTTTATCAAGATAAGCCTAATTTAAACGTGGATTTGAAGCGCTACACACAAAGGTGAATATTTGTACAAGAATTGCTGTAAATAATGGTTGTCAATCAAAGTGGGATGATTTGCAGTGTGCCGATGCTGGAGCAATCCAATGGATGCTGCGAAAATGTGATTCTGGCATTAATATTTCTGTATTATTTTGACATAGCTGTGCAGTAGTATCCAAGGTTGCTTGCTGAATATGTAAATCATCAATTCCGTTGTAGAGTGGCATCGTCTAATGACGGTTAAATTTTGCTTTAGAGTTATGTTGCGCTCGAATATAATGATGCTCTTTTGTATTATAGTTGCACCCCAAATAGAGAGGCTTGATAGAGTGAAGATTGACCAGCAGATTAAAGAAATTGATCAGAAAATATTAGTGGCCCGATTAGTTGATACACCAGGAACGATCATATTTTTGTTAGCCATTTACGCAAAATTCTATACTAACGGTGATGCTTTTCTTGCTGTGCTTAATAGTACCCAAGTTGTAAACTCTATGTTCGTTGTGGGAGCAGTGTTGATGGCATGGGGAGGGGTTAAGATTTTTAAGCTGCGCCGGGAAAGGAACCGGATAATGAAAGGGCTTTGAGTTAAAGCAGGCTGAGCTATAGATTATATGAAATTCACTAGATGTTAAAGGTGGCTGTTAATGTGTCGAAATATTAACAACTCTACAATATTACCCCCTCAGCTTCCATGCAAGAAATCGAATCAAGTTCTCTGCAGTACATTAAGAAAGTTAGCGGCTGCAAAGAGCCTCCACAAATTAATCGACCTGGCTTTGAGCTTGCATTAGTAAAAATAACGCGAGCAACTTTTGAATTGCTTGATTCATTAGAGCCTAAAGTGTCAGCCAAAAAAGACTCGCAATGGTCACGAAAGTCAAAGAATAGATCAAATACAAGCTCAATCAGTGAAATTGGGCCAAATTGAGACAAAAAAATAAAAAAAACTTGCTACTAGATTATTAATTATCCTGCGCTTCCTATAAACTAGTGCGCTTATTAAGAAGTGATAACTTTTCACTGGTATAACTACAAAATATTTTTAGGAATTTTGATTCAATGAGTAATAAATCCTTTGTTCGTCAGCGTATCTGTATCTATGCAGGGCAAGATGTAGATCCAAGTAATGATGAGCAAGTGGGGAATATTCTGAAGTTTAAGTTGGATATCCAATTACCACAACGTAGTTCGATGGATGAAGCATTAGCTGCCTCTACTAGTGATCACGAGATTATTGCATTAATTATCCGCTATAGGGCTATGCGCTAACGGCAGTTGAGGTTCTATCTTTCTATCCCCTCAAGATTGACTGGCTGCTAGGCTGAACAAAAAGACTCGAGTATTCTGGCTTGAGTCTAATTTACTGATGCAGTTACACTGCTTTTGTTTATCTTTTCATTATAACGGCCACTAAGTTACCTTTCTCTCCAAGTTATCTACTTTGCTTCATATACATGCGCCAATGTATCTAATAATTAATTCGCGGGTGCGAAATAGATCCTGATATTTTCTAGACAGGCAGTTATAGTCCCTAAGTCTAAAGTTTTGTTGGAAAATAAAATGCGTAAATTATTGCTCTTACTGTTGTTACAATTATTAGTCGTTGATGCAGTTACTGCAAGGACCACTGCTGAATCTAGGCTTAGAACAGTCGCTGTTGATAGTGTTGTCCTACACGCAATTGGTGGGCCTTTCTGTAAACAAGGAGAGGTGCTCTTTAGTGTAGCCAGTGGCGAGGGTGAGAGGTGGATAAGTTTTTTTTCCAGGCATAAAGTTCTAGGTATTCACTATGTGGTTGACAGACGGGGCATGGTGTTCTCCGGTATAGCAGAGGATAGGGTTGCCAATCATACTTTGGGTTGGAATCAGTCTTCAATAGGAATAGAGCTGGTCAATAGAGGGGATGGCAAAGAGGCTTACACGAAAGTTCAAATGGACGCCTTAGTAAAGTTACTCACAGGGGTGATGAGTAGGTATCCTGAAATTTCTACAAGTAGCATAGTGCGGCATTCAGATGTAGATGATACAAAGTTTGAGTGCGCTGGGATCGCCCATAAACGCAAATCTGATCCAGGTGTATTATTTGATTATGATGATTTGTTGAACAGGCTATAAATCTGTTGCGGCTTTTAAAAATATTGATGGGGTAAATTAGCCAGATAATTGGTTTGCATTGGAGTGTTTCATGGATAGAAATATAGCCAGTTTGTTTGTAGATTTTGCTGAGCGAGAATGTAAATATTCATCGGCTCTGTATTATTATCTTAGCAAGAAAATAGCATTGGACGCTGATGTTTTGTGGTTGGCAAGTGAATGCCGAAACGACCAGCCTGTGCCCAATATGTTGTTCGCAGCAGTGCATTATTTGTTAGCCCGTGAGTCCTCACACCCTCTGGCTGGGTATTATAAAAGTATCAATGCGAGCGCTGTAGATGTTGACGGTGCTTTTTCTTATTTTAAATTATTCTGCCTGGCAAATAATGATGCTATCAAAGTACTGCTCAATAGTAGATTAGTGCAAACAAACGAGGTCAGGCGCTGTGCTTACCTGTATCCAGCTATATCAACTGGGTACCAGAGGTTGGGTTCGGCTTGTCAGTTGGCGTTAATTGAAGTGGGTACAAGTGCTGGTTTGAATTTATTGCCAGACCAATATCTATATAGTGCCGGCCAGGGAGTAGAGTATGGAGCGCTAGATTCAAGCGTAAAATTGGCCATTGATTTTATAGGCGGTTATCCTCAGGTTGCGCATCAGAAGTTTCCTCAAATTTCACATCGCATCGGCTTGGATCTAAATATTATCGATTTGCAAAATGTCGATGATGTGCAGTGGTTATATGCACTGATTTGGCCTGATCATCATGGGAGGCGAGCGCTATTACACAAGGCGATTGAAATACGCTGTCAACATCAGCTTGACCTGTATCAGGGGGATGGTTTTGCTATGCTTGAAGAAATAGTAAGGCACCTTCCAAAAGACACGATCCCCTGTATTTACCATACCCATGTTGCAAATCAGATATCTGCCCGGGCTAAGGATCAGCTACTGGCAAATATATCAATGTTGGGAAAGGAGCGGGATCTGTTGCACATATACAACAATATTAAGCCGAATTTGCGTTGTACTGTAATGCGTAGTGGCAGGGAGTCTGACTTCGAGTTAGCAGAAGTAGAAGGTCATGGTCGCTGGGTTAAATGGCTAGCTAGCTAATCAGATTTATAATTAAAATATACTGCTTTTCGTGGGTGTATCATTTGGAAGGTAAATCCGTCGTTACCTAAATTAGCTTATTCTAAAACCGATCAAAAGAACGTCATTAATTCTGGCCGTTTCAGGCTGATATTCCCTAGCAAAGTAACAGTTAAGCGCCATGGTTAAAAAACATACCATTAAGGTTGACTATGGCTCTAGACATGAGTAGAATTTGCGTCCCTTTCATAGAAGGGGAGGCAGTACGCTGTCTTACTAAAACTTAAATAAGTGTGATCAGAATGCAAAACCAGAAAATCAGAATACGTCTGAAAGCGTTTGATCATCGCCTGATCGACACCTCAGCGCAAGAAATCGTAGATACTGCGAAGCGTACAGGTGCACAGGTGCGTGGTCCGATCCCTCTTCCTACTCGCAAAGAGCGCGTAACAATATTGACTTCACCGCATGTAAACAAAGATGCACGTGACCAATATGAAATACGTACTCATAAGCGCGTTCTAGATATCGTTGAGCCAACAGAAAAAACTGTTGATGCTCTAATGAAGCTAGATCTTGCTGCAGGTGTGGAAGTTCAGATTAGCTTAGGTTAATCAACGCGCTCAGAATATTCATATAATGAAGCGCTATTTGTGGAAGGCTCCTGAAATGGGCCACCGTAGTGGGTTACAGTCCCGTACACAACTGGCAAGAGGTATTTAAAATGTCTGTAGGTTTAATCGGACGAAAAGCGGGTATGACTCGCGTCTTCACTGAAGATGGCGTATCCGTGCCAGTCACGGTCATCGAGGTGGATCCGAACCGTGTTACTCAGGTAAAAACAGCTGAAACTGATGGTTATCAAGCTATTCAAGTGACTACTGGTGGAGTTAAGGCTAATCGCCTTACTAAGCCAAAAGCGGGTCACTATGCTAAAGCCAACGTAGAAGCGGGCCGCGGTTTATGGGAGTTCCGCCTGTCGGGTGACGAAAGTATCAACGTTGGTGATTCACTAACAGTTGAGCGCTTTGAAGTCGGTCAGAAAGTTGATGTTACTGGAACGTCTAAAGGTAAAGGCTTCCAAGGTGCTGTTAAGCGTTGGAATTTCCAAATGCAAGACGCCACCCACGGTAACTCACTATCTCACCGTGCTCCAGGTTCAATCGGTCAGTGTCAAACTCCTGGTCGTGTCTGGAAAGGCAAGAAGATGGCAGGTCAAATGGGCAACGTGCAAAGCACAGTTCAGACTTTAGAAGTTATACGTGTAGACGTAGAACGCGGCCTGTTATTGATCAAGGGTGCTGTACCAGGTGCAACTGGCGGTGACGTAATTGTTAAACCAGCTGTTAAAGTTGGCGCCTAAGGAGACTTGAAATGAACCTAAATCTAACTGGAACAACAGGATCGGTCGAAGTATCCGATGCTACGTTCGGTAAGGACTTTAACGAGCCTCTCGTTCACCAAGTAGTTACGGCTTACTTGGCGGGTGCTCGTCAAGGTACTAAAGCACAAAAGACTCGTTCAGACGTTTCTGGCGGCGGCGCTAAGCCATTCCGTCAAAAAGGTACTGGTCGTGCTCGTGCTGGTACTATCCGCTCGCCATTATGGCGTTCAGGTGGTACAACTTTTGCTGCTCGTCCTCGTGACTATAGTCAGAAAGTAAACAAGAAAATGTATCGCGCTGCAATGCGTTGCATCTTGTCTGAGCTAGTACGTCAAGAGCGTTTAGTGGTAGTAGAAGAATTCTCGGTAGACGCACCTAAAACTAAGCAGTTCATCGCTAAGATGGATGAGTACAGTTTACAAAATGCGCTTCTGATCACTGAAGATGTAGAAATTAACTTGTACTTAGCTGCGCGTAACGTGCCGCATGTTGATGTTCGCGACGCTGCTGGTATTGATCCAGTAAGCCTAGTTGGCTTTGACAAAGTGCTAGTTACTGTGGCTGCTTTGAAGAAAATTGAAGAGGTGTTGTCATGAACCAGGAACGCCTATACCAAGTACTACTTGGCCCGCATATTTCAGAAAAAGCAACAATTATAGCTGACGCAAGCCAGCAAGTTGTTTTCCGTGTGGCTAGAGATGCTACTAAAGTTGAAATCAAAGAAGCTGTTGAGAAGTTGTTTAACGTATCTGTTAAACGTGTAAACGTACTTAACGCAAAAGGTAAGACCAAACGCACTGCACGCGGCCTAGGCAAGCGCAGTGATGTTCGCAAGGCGTATGTTTGTCTTGCTGATGGCTCTGAAATTGATTTCCTTGGTGAATAAGGGGCTTACAAATGGCAATTATTAAGACAAAGCCGACCTCTGCTGGACGTCGCCATTTAGTTAAAGTTGTTAATGCAGAACTGCATAAAGGCAAACCTTTAGCTTCATTGGTTGAGAAGAAAAGCAAGAGTGGTGGACGTAACAACAACGGTCGTATTACGACTCGTCACATTGGTGGCGGTCATAAACAGCATTATCGTTTAGTTGATTTTCGTCGCAACAAAGAAGGTATTCCAGCGACTGTTGAGCGCTTGGAATATGATCCAAACCGTTCAGCGCATCTTGCATTGCTTGTCTATGCAGATGGTGAACGTCGTTACATTATTGCTCCAAAAGGTGTGAGTGCTGGTGATAAATTGGTTTCTGGCCAACAGGCTGAAATCAAAGTTGGAAACAACATGCCAATCCGCAATATGCCTTTAGGTAGTGTGATTCACTGTGTTGAGTTGAAACCAGGTAAAGGCGCGCAAATTGCTCGTTCTGCCGGTACTTCCGCTCAGCTAGTTGCCCGTGAAGGTATGTACGCTACACTGCGTCTACGTTCTGGCGAAATGCGCAAAGTACTGGTTGAATGTACTGCGACTTTCGGTGAAGTTGGCAACGGTGAACACAGCCTTCGTCGTCTGGGTAAAGCTGGTGCTAAGCGCTGGTTAGGTGTTCGTCCTACCGTTCGCGGTGTGGCAATGAACCCAGTTGATCACCCACATGGTGGTGGTGAAGGTCGTACCTCTGGTGGTCGTCATCCTGTTACTCCATGGGGCGTACCTACTAAGGGCTATAAAACACGTAAGAACAAGCGTACTGACAAGTTAATCGTCCGTCGCCGTTCTGCTAAGTAATTAAATTGAGGATATAGCTGTGCCACGTTCACTGAAGAAAGGTCCATTTATCGACCTTCACCTGTTGAAGAAGGTAGAAGCTGCAATTGAAGCAGGAGAACGCCGTCCAATTAAGACTTGGTCACGTCGCTCCACTATCTTTCCACATTTTGTTGGATTGACGATTGCAGTACATAACGGCCGCCAGCACGTTCCAGTTTTCGTAACTGAAGACATGGTCGGCCACAAACTCGGCGAATTTGCAGGAACACGTACTTATCGTGGTCACTCTGCAGATAAAAAAGCCAAACGCTAAGGGGATAAATGATGGAAGTCGCTGCAAAATTAAACGGCGCTCGCATTTCTGCTCAGAAAGTGCGTTTGGTAGCCGACCAAATTAGAGGCAAGTCAATTGCAGATGCATTGGACATTTTAGCGTTCAGTCCAAAGAAAGCTGCAGTTATCGTTAAGAAAGTGTTGGAGTCTGCTATTGCAAACGCCGAACACAATGAAGGCGCTGATATTGACGAACTTCGTGTGTCTACAATCTTCGTTGATGAAGGTGTGACAATGAAACGTATTAGTCCACGTGCTAAAGGTCGTGCTGACCGCATCCTTAAGCGTAACTCTCACATCACCGTTAAGGTGTCTGATTAAGCGCTAGGAGACTTATTATGGGTCAGAAGATACATCCAACGGGTATACGTCTTGGTATTGTTAAAGATCATACTTCAGTATGGTACGCAGACAAAGGCGAGTACGCTGTTAAGTTATTAAGCGATCTTAAAGTACGTAAGTACTTAGAAGATAAGCTAGTTAATGCATCTGTAAGTCGCATCGAAATCGAGCGTCCTGCACAAAATGCAAAAATCACCATTTTTACTGCACGTCCTGGGATTGTGATCGGTAAGAAAGGTGAAGATGTTGAGAAGCTACGTAACGCTTGCTCAAAGATGATGGGTGTTCCTGCTCACATCAACATCGAAGAAATTCGCAAGCCTGAGCTTGATGCTAAATTGGTTGCACAGTCTGTTGCTAGCCAGTTAGAGCGTCGAGTAATGTTCCGTCGCGCTATGAAGCGTGCAGTGCAAAACGCTATGCGTTTGGGCGCTAAAGGAATCAAGATTCAGGTTGGCGGTCGTCTAGGTGGTGCTGAAATCGCTCGTTCTGAGTGGTATCGTGAAGGACGTGTGCCATTGCACACATTCCGTGCAGATATCGATTACTCGGCTTACGAAGCGCACACGACATACGGTGTGATCGGCATTAAAGTTTGGATCTTTAAAGGTGAAATTTTGGGAGGTATCGAAGAAGTTCGTGCCCTTCGTAAAGCTGCACCTAAAAAGAAGTCTAAGTGAGGTAGAGATCAATGCTACAACCTAAACGACTAAAATTCCGCAAAATGATGAAGGGCCGCAACCGCGGTCTTGCACAGCGCGGTTCCAAAATTAGCTTCGGTGAAATTGGACTTAAAGCGACTGGTCGCGGACGCATTACTGCTCGTCAGATCGAAGCTGCTCGTCGTACTATGACACGTCACGTAAAGCGTGGTGGTAAAATCTGGATCAGAATTTTCCCAGATAAGCCTATCACTAACAAACCGCTTGAAGTGCGTATGGGTAAAGGTAAAGGTAATGTTGAATACTGGGTTTGCCAGATTCAGCCTGGCCGTGTACTTTTTGAAATGAGTGGTGTTCCAGACGATTTGGCTATCGAAGCTTTCAAGCTTGCTGCTGCTAAATTGCCACTGGCTACGACCATCGTCAAACGGACGGTAATGTAATGAAAGCGAACGAATTGCGTGAAAAAAATCCGGAAGAACTACAGCAGCAGCTGTTAGATCTTCTGAAAGATCAGTTTAATCTGCGCATGCAGAAGTCTTCTGGTCAGTTAACTCAGACTCATCTGTTGGGTCAAGTTCGTCACGACATTGCACGTGTTAGGACCGTACTTAATCAGAAAGCAGGTGAGAAATAATGAGCGCTGAAAAACGTACAAAAACAGTAGTTGGACGTGTTGTCTCTGACAAGATGGACAAAACTATTACTGTTCTGGTTGAACGCACCGAAAAACATCCTATTTATGGGAAGTTTATGAAGCGTTCCTCCAAAATGCACGCTCACGATGAGAACAATGAGTGCAAGGCAGGGGACTTAGTTACTATTGCTGAATCCCGTCCTTATTCCAAGAGTAAAACTTGGGTACTCGTAAGCATTGAAGAAAGTGCTGCGAAGGTGTAGAATACGCCCTCGCTCCATTTGATCGGCAGGAAAGAGTGCTTAATGCAGGCTTTCTCTGCCATTTAAATATTTGGAGTAAACCATGATTCAAACAGAATCAATGCTTGATGTTGCTGATAACAGCGGCGCCAAGCGAGTACAGTGTATTAAGGTCTTAGGTGGTTCACACCGTCGTTACGCACGTATCGGCGACATTATTAAAATTACTGTTAAGGAAGCAATTCCACGCGGTAAGGTTAAGAAAGGTCAAGTTCTTAATGCTGTAGTAGTGCGTACCCGTAAAGGTGTTCGTCGTCCAGACGGTTCAGTTATCCGCTTTGATGTAAATTCAGCGGTTATCTTGAATGCGAACAACGAGCCTATGGGTACTCGTATTTTTGGTCCAGTGACTCGTGAACTGCGTACAACGAAGTTCATGAAAATCATTTCCCTGGCGCCTGAAGTGCTATAAGACTCAGTTTTAACTGAAGTTTTTTTTGAAACGCCAATCCCGGAAGGGCTTGGCGTTTTTCGGCATGAGAAGGTAGTAGGAAGCGATAAAGGTATATTATGCGTAAAATCAAAGGCAACGACGAAGTAATCGTCATTGCAGGAAGAGACAAAGGTAAGCGCGGTAAGGTTATGCGCATACTTGAGAACGATCTTTTGATCGTATCTGGCATTAACATGGTGAAGAAACATACTAAGCCTAACCCACAAGCTCAAAAGCCGGGTGGCATAGTAGAGATGGAAGCAACTATTGCTGTTTCTAATGTTGCGATCTTCAACCCTGCCACTGGCAAGGGCGATCGTGTTGGCTTCAAGACTCTTGAAGATGGCACTAAAGTTCGCTTCTTCAAATCTAACGGCGAAGTCGTCGGTAAATAAGGAGCTAATGCCATGTCTAGATTAAAAGCGCTTTACGCTAGCGAAGTAAAAAGCAAACTACAAGAAGAGTTGAATAGCCCGAACGCAATGGCTGTTCCTCGCCTAACCAAGATCACTCTTAATATGGGTGTAGGTGAAGCATTAGCAGACAAAAAGCAAATGGAGCATGCCGTAAGAGACATGACTCAGATTGCTGGCCAGAAGCCTGTTGTCACATTAGCACGTAAGTCCATTGCTGGATTCAAAGTGCGTGAAGACTGGCCGATCGGTTGTAAAGTTACACTGCGTGGACAGCAGATGTGGGAATTTTTAGATCGTCTAATCGACATCTCTATTCCTCGTATCCGCGATTTCCGTGGTTTAAATCCTAAATCTTTCGATGGCCGTGGCAACTACAGCATGGGCGTGAAAGAGCAGATCATCTTCCCAGAAATCGACTTCGATAAAGTTGATAAGATTCGCGGGATGGATATCACCATCACCACCACTGCTAAGAACAATGATGAGGGTCGTGCATTGCTGACTGCTCTGAATTTTCCATTCAAGAAGTGATAGGGGTTTAAATTATGGCTAAGTCATCTATGATCGCGCGTGAAACAAAGCGTACTAAATGTGTTGCTAAGCACGCCGCTAAACGCGACCACCTAAGAGCAATCATTAAAGCCCATAACTCTTCTGATGAAGAGCGTTGGGAAGCAACGGTAGCGTTGCAAAAGTTACCACGTGACTCAAGTGCATCTCGTCAGCGTAACCGCTGCGCGATCACTGGACGTCCACATGGTGTTTACCGCAAGTTTGGCTTGAGTCGTATGAAATTACGCGAAGCTGCAATGCGCGGTGATGTACCAGGATTGAAAAAGGCTAGCTGGTAATAACCGGTTAGGTAATGATAAGCACGGTGGTCAGGGCGCTCTTTATAAAGGTGTGTTAATCCTCACCCAATAAGAGTAGCTACCGCACTGTGCTGCACAACGAAGGAAGTAACAAGCATGAGCATGCAAGATACCCTAGCAGATATGATCACTCGTATCCGCAACGGGCACATGGCTACTAAAGTAGCCGTATCTATGCCGTCTTCCAAGATGAAGGTTTCTTTAGCTAAAATACTAAAGAGCGAAGGTTATATCACTGACTACTCTGTAGAAGGTGATGTTAAGCCCGTTCTTAGCGTTGAGCTAAAGTACTTCGAAGGAAAGTCGGTAATTGAAGTAATTACGCGTGTAAGCCGTCCAGGTTTACGTATCTACAAAGGTGCAACTGAGCTGCCAAAAGTTTCTGGCGGATTAGGTGTTGCTATCGTTTCAACAAGCAAAGGCTTGTTGACTGATCGCGCTGCACGCGCTGCCGGTATCGGCGGTGAAGTCATCTGTACAGTATTCTAAGGGGAATAATATGTCACGTATTGCAAAAAATCCCGTTACTGTACCTGCAGGTGTTGAGCTGACGCTCAAAGGTAACCACGTCACTGTAAAAGGTGCTAAAGGCACTTTGTCAATGGATATGCACACCGCTGTTTCCATTGCACAGGAAGACGGTCAAGTACAGGTAAGCGCTCGCGATGGATCTAAAGTCTCCCGCGCTATGTCTGGTACTGCTCGCTCGCTTATCAACAACATGGTTGTTGGTGTGCACGAAGGTTTTTCTAAGACTTTGATGTTACAAGGTGTTGGTTATCGTGCTGCGGCAAAAGGCAAAGTCCTCAGTTTAACTCTTGGTTTCTCTCACCCTGTTGAGCATGAATTACCAGAGGGAATTACTGCCGAGACGCCTACTCAGACTACTATCGTTATCAGTGGTACTGACAAGCAGTTGGTTGGCCAAGTGGCTGCAGAAGTTCGCGCATACCGTCCGCCAGAGCCTTATAAAGGCAAAGGTGTACGTTACGCTGACGAGTTTGTGCGTCGTAAAGAAGCTAAGAAGAAGTAGGTAGGACTAGGTTATGAACGCTAAGAAAGTATCTCGCGTCCGTCGTTCGCTACGTTCGCGCATCAAAATGCGTGAATTAGGTGCATTACGTCTGACCGTAAATCGTACACCGCGTCACATCTACGCACAAATTATCTCTGCCGATGGCAGCCTGGTATTAGCATCAGCTTCTACTGTTGAAAAAGATATGCGTGCTGAGTCAACTGGTAATGTCGCTGCGGCGCAGAAAGTTGGTTCTCTGATTGCTGAACGTGCTAAAGAAGCAGGTGTCACAAAGGTTGCTTTTGACCGCTCTGGATTCAAATTCCATGGCCGTGTAAAAGCTTTAGCTGATGCAGCCCGTGAAGGCGGCCTGGAATTCTAAAGAGGTCGATGATGTCAAATCACGAACAAAAAGATGGTGAGCTACAGGAAAAATTAGTTCAAGTAAACCGCGTTGCCAAAGTTGTTAAAGGTGGACGTATTTTCGGTTTTACAGCACTAACTGTAGTAGGCGACGGTAAAGGTCGTGTAGGTTTCGGACGTGGTAAAGCACGTGAAGTTCCTGTTGCAATTCAAAAGGCAATGGAAGCTGCACGTCGCAACATGATCCGTGTTGAATTAAATGGTGACACGTTACAGTACCCAATCAAAGCTCGCCATGGTGCCTCTAAGGTATACATGCAGCCAGCTTCTGCAGGTACTGGTGTAATCGCCGGTGGTGCAATGCGTGCAGTTCTTGAAATTGCAGGTGTTCACAACGTACTAGCTAAATGCTACGGGTCTACAAACCCAGTAAACGTAGTACGTGCAACTGTTAACGGTTTGAAGCAAATGCGCTCACCGGACGACGTTGCTGCCAAGCGCGGTTTAACTGTTGACGAGATTTTGGGGTAATAAGACATGGCTAAAACTGTAAAAGTTACGCTAACTCGTAGCCCAATTGGTACCCTACCTAAGCACAAGTTATGTGTTAAAGGTTTGGGATTACGTCGCATCGGACATACCGTTGAAGTTGAAGATACTCCTTCAGTTCGCGGCATGATCAATAAAGTCCACTACTTGCTAAAAGTAGAAGACTAAGGGGTCAGTTATGCATTTAAATACTCTCAGCCCTGCTGCTGGCTCTAACCCAGCTGGTAAGCGTGTAGGTCGTGGTATCGGTTCTGGCTTAGGCAAGACCGCTGGTCGTGGTCACAAGGGTCAGAAAAGTCGCTCAGGCGGAAAAGTAAGACCAGGTTTTGAAGGCGGTCAAATGCCATTGCAGCAACGTCTGCCAAAATTTGGTTTTACATCTCGCAAAGCGCGTTATGTTGCTGAAATCCGTCTCAACGAACTTGCGAAAGTTGAAGCGGCAGTTGTCGATTTAGCAGCTCTAAAAGCTGCCGATTTAATCGGTCACGAAATCAAAGTAGTTCGAATTATTCTCTCTGGAGAGATTAATAAGGCAGTCAATGTGAAAGGTCTTAAAGTGACCAAAGGCGCATTGGCGGCAATCGAAGCTGCTGGCGGTAAATTCGAGGCGTAAATGGCTAAAAAAGGTACGACACCAACAAGACAAACAGGCTTGAGCGAACTTTGGGCAAGACTCTGGTTCGTGTTAATTGCAATCGTGGTTTACCGTATAGGCGCACACATACCTGTGCCTGGTATTAACCCAGATCGATTAGCTGCTCTGTTTGATCAAAATCAAGGTACGATCCTAGCTATGTTCAATATGTTCTCAGGCGGCGCCTTAGAACGTATGAGTATTCTGGCGTTGGGAATTATGCCCTACATCTCTGCATCTATCATAATGCAGTTGATGACAGTGGTTAGCCCGCACTTAGAACAGCTCAAGAAAGAAGGTGAAGCGGGTCGTCGTAAAATAAGTCAGTACACTAGATATGGAACTGTAGTGCTAGCAACTTTGCAATCTTTCGGGATGGCAGCGGGCTTGGCGCAACAGGGCGTATCATTCAACTCAGGTGCTAGTTTCTATTTCGTCGCAGTAGTGACTCTAGTAGCGGGCGCTGTGTTCCTAATGTGGTTGGGTGAGCAAGTGACTGAGCGAGGTATCGGTAACGGTATTTCTATCTTGATTTTTGCCGGTATCGTAGCTGGATTGCCAGGAGCTATCGGACAATCGTTTGAGTCTGCAAGACAAGGTGATTTACAAATTATCGCTTTGTTAGCTATCGGTATATTGGCCATTGCTACAGTCGGCTTCGTAGTCTTTATGGAGCGCGGTCAACGCCGCATTACCATAAACTATGCCAAGCGACAGCAGGGCCGTCAGGTATATGCAGCGCAATCGAGTCACCTGCCATTAAAAGTTAATATGGCCGGTGTTATTCCGCCAATATTTGCATCGAGTATCTTATTATTCCCCGCCTCTATCGGACAGTGGTTCGGTCAGGGAGAGGGTACATGGGCTAACTTTGTTCAAAATGCCGCACTGGCATTAGGACCTGGGCAGCCGCTGTATATAGTGCTCTTTACAATAGCTATAGTGTTTTTCTGCTTCTTCTATACGGCGATTATGTTTAATCCCCGTGAAGTAGCGGATAACTTAAAGAAGTCAGGGGCTTTCATACCGGGTATACGCCCAGGTGAGCAGTCAGCCCGTTACATAGATACAGTATTAGGTCGTTTGACGTTATTTGGCGCGCTATACATCACTTTGGTATCATTGATGCCTCAGTTCCTAGTCGTCTTGTTTAATGTACCTTTCTACTTCGGTGGCACATCGCTGTTGATTGTAGTTGTTGTTGTAATGGATTTCGTCGCTCAGGTGCAGTCACATTTAATGTCGCACCAGTATGAGTCTCTGATGAAAAAATCGAATCTGAAAGGTGGCGGTGCAGGTTTACTGCGCTAATGGCCCCCAGGAGCGAATGATGAAGGTACGTGCATCTGTTAAAAAGATCTGCCGTAACTGCAAAATTGTAAGACGTAACGGCGCAGTTCGTGTGATCTGCAAAGTTGAACCTCGTCACAAGCAGCGTCAAGGTTAATTAATCTTGACTTAAGCCATGCAGGTGGTGAAAAAAGGTTGAATGTTTTTTATTCAGCCCGTATAATTCGCCGCCTTGTATGAATATATAGGTATATTTGTTTAGCACAAAGCTAGGCATCTAAGATGGAGTAAGTTGAATGGCCCGTATAGCTGGCGTCAATATTCCTGACAATAAGCACGCGGTTATCTCTCTGACTTATGTTTTCGGAGTTGGCCGTACCACAGCACAAAAGGTTCTAGAAGCTGCCGGCATCGCCGAAGCTACTAAAATCAGCGAGTTAAGCGAAGAGCAGCTCGATGTTGTCCGTGGGGAAATAGGCAAGTTGACAGTTGAAGGCGATCTACGTCGTGAAGTTTCTATGAATATCAAGCGTCTTATGGACCTTGGTAGCTACCGTGGAATTCGTCACCGTCGTAATCTGCCGGTTCGTGGACAACGTAGTAAGACTAATGCGCGTACGCGTAAAGGTCCACGTAAGCCAATTCGTAAATAAGTGTAAGCCGATAGGAATTACCAATTATGGCTAAGCCAGGCAAAAGCACGCGTAAAAAAGTTAAAAAGAATGTAGTGGATGGCCTCGCGCACATCCACGCATCTTTTAACAATACAATTATCACCATTACTGATCGTCAAGGTAATGCATTATCTTGGGCCACCTCTGGTGGTTCTGGATTCCGTGGTTCTCGTAAGAGTACTCCGTTCGCCGCACAGGTTGCAGCTGAACGTGCGGGTAATGCAGCACTTGAATTTGGTTTGAAAAACCTAGATGTATTGGTTAAGGGCCCAGGCCCTGGTCGTGAATCCGCAGTACGTGCACTGAATGGATGCGGCTACAAAATAACAAACATCACTGACGTGACGCCGATACCACACAATGGTTGTCGTCCACCGAAGAAACGTCGTGTTTAAACTGGAGTCGAAATAATGGCTAGATATCTTGGACCAACGTGCAAGCTGTCACGCCGTGAAGGTACAGATTTGTTCCTCAAGAGCGGTGTCCGTTCACTAGACAGCAAGTGTAAAGCTGATGCTGTTCCTGGTGTACACGGTGCCCGTCGTGGACGTCTGTCCGACTACGGTCTACAGCTTCGTGAAAAACAAAAAGTACGTCGTATGTACGGTGTACTGGAACGTCAGTTCCGCAACTACTACAAGAAAGCAGCATCTCTTTCGGGTTCTACAGGTGAAAACTTGTTGAAACTTCTAGAAGGCCGCTTGGATAACGTAGTTTATCGTATGGGTTTTGGTAGCACACGCTCCGAAGCACGTCAGATCGTTTCTCATCGCTCAGTTACAGTCAATGGTCAAGTGGTAAATGTTGCCTCTTACCAGGTTTCTGCAGGTGATGTAGTAGCAGTTCGTGAAAAAGCTAAGAATCAATTGCGCATTAAAAACGCACTTAATTTGGCTTCTCAACGTAGTGTTGTTGAATGGTTAGAGGTTGATGCAACTAAAATGGAAGGTACTTTTAAAGCCCTTCCTGAACGTGCAGAACTTTCAGCTGACATCAACGAACAGTTGATTGTCGAGCTTTACTCTAAGTAATTCATGAACTCTTGATTGGAGTAACTATGCAGCGTTCTGTAAACGAGTTTCTAAGTCCACGTCACATTGACGTGAAAGAAATAAGCAATACACGTGCGAAAGTGACTTTAGAGCCGCTTGAGCGTGGGTTTGGTCACACTTTGGGTAATGCACTACGTCGTATCTTACTCTCTTCTATGCCTGGCGCAGCCATCACAGAAGTAGAGATAGAAGGTGTATTACACGAATACAGTGCCCTTGAAGGTGTTCAGGAAGATATCATTGAGATCTTGCTGAACCTGAAAGGTGTTGCTGTATTACTTCACAATGGTGAAGAGGCAACTGTATCTCTGTCTAAGACAGAGTCAGGTGTTGTGACTGCAGCTGATATTCAAGTGAACCAAGATGTTGAGATTGCTAATCCCGATCACATCATCGCTCACTTGAATCATGGTGCAAGCCTTAACATGAAGCTAAAGATCACTAGTGGTCGTGGTTATGTTCCCGCTGCTGCTCGCATCAGTGACGACGATGAAACTCGTGCTATTGGCCGTCTACAATTAGACGCTTCTTATAGCCCGGTCCGCCGTGTTTCTTATGTAGCAGAGAGCGCTCGTGTCGAGCAACGTACCGATTTAGACAAGCTTATCATTGATATCGAGTCTAACGGCACTATCGACCCGGAAGAATGCATCCGCCGCGCAGCAACAATTCTACAGCACCAGTTAGCAGTCTTCGTAGATCTTGAAGACGCTGCTGATCAGGCTAAGGAAGAAGCTAAGGAGCCAGAAATTGATCCGGTTCTACTTCGTCCAGTAGACGATCTGGAATTAACAGTTCGTTCTGCAAATTGTCTGAAAGCTGAGCAGATTTACTATATTGGTGATCTGATTCAGCGTACTGAAGTTGAGCTGCTTAAGACTCCAAACTTAGGTAAAAAGTCGCTGACAGAGATCAAAGACGTTTTAGCTTCCAAGGGTCTTTCCCTTAATATGCGTCTTGAAAACTGGCCTCCGGCTAGCCTAAAGAATGATGATAGACTAGCTTCTTAGGAAGTTAGTTTAACAATCAAGTTTGTAAGGATTTTAACATGCGTCATCGTAAATCTGGCCGTCATTTAAACCGTGACAGTGCCCACCGTAAGGCGATGCTCAAAAACTTAGCAATTTCTTTGTTCGAACACGAGTTGATTCGTACAACATTGCCAAAGGCAAAAGAACTTCGCCGCGTTGCTGAGCCGCTAATTACGCTTTCTAAAGTTGATACGGTTGCAAACCGTCGTCTGGCTTTCGATCGTACTCGTAGCAAAGAAGCAGTAGGAAAATTATTCACTGATTTAGGACCCCGTTTTACGGATCGTCCTGGTGGTTATATCCGCATTATCAAATGTGGTAACCGTCCTGGTGATAATGCACCTATGGCATATGTAGAATTAATCGGTCGCCCGGTTAATGAAGAAGCGTCGGAAGACTAATCTTCACATAATAAAAAACCCGACTTAGGTCGGGTTTTTTTTGCTTAAATTTTAGCTGCCCCCTGTCAATATCGTACAATTCAATCTGGTTCGATATTATCAGTCGCCAAGGAAATATTTTCTGTAAATTTTGTCTATAGTACCCTTGTGTTTCATTTTAATTAGCGCCTGTTGTAGCTGATAGGCAATTGAAGTGTCTGTGGGACGTTTAGGGTCGTTCTCGGCAGTGATAGGAAGGAGTGAGTTGTAGCTGGTGTTGACGGTTTCGCAGTAGTGTGAAGAAAACCTAGAGAAACCTAAATACATTGGTTTATTGCCGCCACAACAGTTTTTATGAATTTTTAAACCTAACGATTTTAATGTCTTTATATTGTTAGTTTTCAGATAATAATCGTAGAGCTCTTTATCTATTACTGCAAACTGGGCACGATCTTTAGCAAACAGCCGTTGAATTACTTTTATACTGACAGAGTTTAGAGTCATTATTTGAATGTTATTACTATTTGCTATGCCTTTTTTACTAGAGCCAATCTCCTGTAACCAAGTGAGCCCAAGTTTTTTTACCTGCTGATAGCCCTCTATCTCTGCATATCCAAGTGGAGTAATTCCGTATTCGCTTGTATCAAAGCCATTCTCTATATAGTAAAGATACTTACGGCGTTCTTTTGAATATGATGCACCGGGGTAGAAGTCCAGCGATCCATCGTTAAAATAGAGATGTAGCCTCTTCTTTGAAGTACGGACCACGTTTAATTCACAGCCTATTTTACTTGCTGCTATTGTGAATAACTCCAAATAGGCGCCGTTGTTATCAGGTGCTAGATTTATTAGCGGAAGCTTAGCGCCGTATTTGTAGCCCATGTTCAGCAGGCATGCTGGCGCTGCGATTTGACTATAAACCAGTGAAACGAACAATAAGCAACGAATTGTTTTCACCTATAGACCTACAAAGTATTGCACTATATGTAGTTCTATTTTAATAAAAAAAGTGCTTATTAGCTAACGCAGAAGATTGAAAGATGATAAATCAGAAATGTTATTAGTAGTACTGACCGGAGTTGTAATCCGGTCAGTAGTGAGTCCTTTGTTACATGGCTAAGTTTGTTTACGCTTTGCTAGCTGAGCTGGCTAATATATCCTTGAGGAAGAAGCCGGTGTGTGATTCCTTGTTTTCTGCCAGCTGTTCGGGTGTCCCGGAGCCTATGATCATGCCACCACCAATACCGCCCTCGGGACCTAAATCTATCACCCAGTCGGCCGTCTTTATAACGTCGAGGTTATGTTCGATGATTACGATGGTATTACCGTGATCACGTAACCTTGTCATTACCTTGAGTAGTTGTTCTATGTCATGAAAATGTAAACCTGTAGTTGGTTCATCGAGAATATACAAAGTTTTACCGGTGTCACGTTTAGACAATTCTTTGGCCAACTTTACTCTTTGTGCTTCACCGCCAGAAAGGGTGGTCGCTGCTTGCCCTAACTTGATATAAGTAAGTCCAACATCAACCAGTGTTTGTAGTCTCCGTGCCAAAGGAGGTATAGCATCAAAAAATTCTCGTGCCTCTTCTACGGTCTGATCCAAAATCTGGTGTATATTTTTCCCTTTGTAGTTTATTTCTAAAGTTTCCCTGTTGTATCTTTTGCTTTTGCAGACGTCGCATGGGACATATATATCTGCTAGGAAATGCATTTCAACCTTAATTACACCGTCTCCCTGGCATGCTTCACAGCGGCCACCTTTTACATTAAAGCTAAATCTTCCGGCTTTATAGCCCCGTGACCTCGCCTCTTGGGTTCCGGCAAGTAATTCTCTTACAGTTGTAAAAATCCCGGTGTAAGTAGCAGGGTTTGATCTCGGGGTTCTTCCTATTGGGCTCTGGTTTATATCAATGACCTTATCAAAGTGTTGCAGCCCATCTATAGACTTATAGGGCGCAACATCCAAGGTGGTTGCCCGGTTTAGTTCGGTTGCTGCCAATGGGTACAATGTGTTGTTGATTAAGGTGGATTTTCCTGATCCTGATACCCCGGTAACACAAGTAAGTACGCCAAAAGGAATTTCCAGGGTAACATCTTTAAGGTTGTTTCCTGTTGCACCTTTGATAGTCAAGGTCTTGCTTGGGTCAGCTATGTGCCTGCTTGCAGGTATTTGTATGCTGCGCTTACCGGATAAATATTGGCCGGTCAGGGATTTAGGATCATTGATTACGTGATCTGCTGTGCCGGCTGAAATGATTTGTCCGCCATGAACTCCCGCACCGGGTCCAATGTCTATTACATAGTCCGCCTGACGTATCGCATCTTCATCATGCTCTACTATGATTACAGTGTTACCTAAGTCACGAAGATGCGTTAAAGTCTTTAATAGTCTGGCGTTATCTCGCTGATGCAGGCCAATAGATGGTTCATCCAGAATATACATGACACCAACCAAGCCAGCGCCTATCTGGCTGGCGAGTCGAATGCGTTGAGCTTCGCCTCCTGATAAAGTGTCAGCTTTTCTGTCTAAGGATAGATAGTCCAGACCAACGTTGACCAAAAAAGATAAACGTAGTTTGATTTCGTTGATTATCTTTTCCGCAATTTGGCCCTGTTTTCCCGGCAGTTTTAATGCATCGAAATAGTTTTGCCCTTCGCCGATTGGCATTACCACAATCTCTGGCAAGGTCATGCCGTCGATAAACACATGCCTGGCGTCCCTGCGTAAGCGACTACCATTACAGGAGGGGCAAGGCTGCAGGTTAAGGTACTTTGCCAGATCTTCCCTGACCATATCCGATTCAGTTTCACGGTAGCGACGCTCAAGGTTGTTAAGAACCCCCTCAAACGGATGCATACGCTCAATAGCATCACCACGATCATTGACATATTTAAAGGGAATTGTGTCGTTACCTGTGCCTGAAAGGATCAGTTTTTGGTGCTTTTCTTGCAGTTTTTGAAAAGGAGTGTCGATATCAAAGTTATAGTGGCTGGCTACTGCCTTTAACTGTTGGAAATAGTACATGGTACGTCTATCCCAGCCACGGATTGCGCCCTCGGACAATGTCAGGGACGCATCTTTTACTACTTTGGCAGGGTCGAAGTATTGCTTAATCCCCAGTCCGTCACAGCCTGAACAGGCACCGTGAGGATTGTTAAAGGAGAACATTCTAGGTTCTAGCTCTTGAATGCTGTGCCCGCATTCAGGGCAGGCAAAACGCGAGGAAAAGACGATTTCTTCTCCATCGCCCTCCATGTAGGAGATTCGGGCGATACCATCGGTTAAACGCAGTGCAGTTTCAAAGGATTCTGCTAATCTGATCTGCAGATCATCGCGTACTTTAAATCTGTCTACAACGATCTCTATGCTGTGCTTTTTATTTTTATCCAGGTCGGGAGTGCTGTCAAGATCGACAACTATCCCGTTGATCCTCGCTCTGACAAACCCTTGGCTACGCATTTCGCTCAAGGTATGTAAGTGTTCACCTTTTCTGTCCTGGACGACAGGGGCTAGCAGCATCAACTTAGAGCCTTCAGGTAAACTAAGCACTTGATCGACCATTTGGCTAATGGTTTGCGCAGCCAGAGGTAAGTCGTGGTCCGGGCAGCGTGGTTCACCTGCACGGGCAAATAGCAATCGCAGATAATCATATATCTCTGTAATTGTGCCTACTGTGGATCGTGGGTTGTGCGATGTAGATTTTTGTTCAATGGATATAGCGGGGGATAGGCCTTCTATGTGGTCAATGTCCGGCTTCTCCATCATCGATAAAAATTGGCGAGCATAAGTAGAAAGTGACTCGACGTAACGTCTTTGCCCTTCAGCATATAAAGTATCAAATGCCAGAGAAGATTTTCCAGATCCAGACAGACCGGTAATTACCACTAACTTGTCACGGGGGATTTCAATATCAATGTTCTTTAGGTTATGTGTACGTGCCCCGCGGACGATAATCTTATCCATGTTCTCTCCGAAATAGATGGAAGCATAGTCTACATATATCTGTTGTAGCTCAATTAGAGTAGCCATGCTAAAAAGCAATTCAACATTATAGAGAAAGGTGAAATAAAATACTGTTTATTTTTACAGTTATTTGTTCCATAAGCAGCAAATAGGGCTTTGAATTAGACGCAATCTAGAGGGAGTGTGATTGAAGGTTATGTGGTTATCAACATTTAACTCTGCAGTTAGTTGGGCATTGCCACAGATGTGTTGAATTAAGCATGAGTGTAGGTGTGATGGATGCTAGCGATAGAGTTGAAAATTGCACTGATAGTAAGGGTATAAATGATATCCGGGGTATGACTTGAGCAGGCACGATCATCGATCGGGAGATTTTAAGTCAATTGCTGCGCCCACCAATTCATGTTTTAGGAAGTACGGAGATTTGCATAGGGAGTAATAGTAGCGGATACGGAGATTTATATGGGGAGTAATAATAGAGGATACGGAAATTAAAATTATGGATTTTCTAAAACTGGTGCCCGGGGCCGGACTTGAACCGGCACAATCTTGCGATCGGGAGATTTTAAGTCAATTGCTGCGCCCACCAATTCATGTTTTAAGAATTATGGAGATTTGTATAGGGAGTAATAGTAGCGGATACGGAGATTTATATTGGGAGTAATAATAGAGGATACGGAAATTAAAATTATGGGTTTTCTAAAACTGGTGCCCGGGGCCGGACTTGAACCGGCACAATCTTGCGATCGGGAGATTTTAAGTCTCCTGTGTCTACCAATTCCACCACCCGGGCTAACAGGGGTATTTTTTATAGTAGGTATGGCGGCCCTACTTAGGAGGTGAACGAGTAAAGTTCTAGCTCCTTGAAACGAGCGGCTATTGTATTGTCTGAATGAAATTAGTCAAGTAGTGCCGTGAAATAAAGGCAATTTTATTTGTTATTGACTAGAAGTCTATGATTGCTAGGGCCTGTTAACTAATTACCATAACTATTTTAGGTTCTTTTCATTCCAATAGCTGACAAAATGTATTTCACTCTATGCCTGGGTATTAGCACTAAGGCATATTTGAAGTACCTTTTACTCCAGAGATCAGAAATTAGATTGGGATGCACTATTGGTAGTAGATTTGTTATGCTTTATAATCGCGCAATAAAATACAACAGTACTTGGAGTGGAACATGGCACGCGGCGTAAATAAAGTAATTTTAGTGGGTAATATTGGCGGTGACCCAGAAGTGCGGTACATGCCTTCAGGTAATGCAGTAACAAATGTAACGATTGCAACCAGCGAAACTTGGAAAGACAAGCAAACCGGTCAAAACCAAGAGCGTACAGAGTGGCACCGGGTCGTTTTCTTTAACCGCTTAGGTGAGATTGCTGGCGAATATCTACGCAAGGGCAGTAAAGTCTATGTAGAGGGATCTCTGCGTACGCGTAAGTGGCAGGGTCAGGATGGTCAGGATCGTTATACTACTGAAATTGTTGCCAGCGAAATGCAAATGTTAGATTCAAGAGGTGGCAGTAGTGAGGGTGGTTACCAGGCTCCTCAACAACAGGGCGGTTATCAGCAACAAGCGCCTCAACAACAGGCCCCACAGCAGCAGGCTCCAAAACAGAATTATCAGCAGGCTCCTCAGCAGGCTCCGCAACAGCAGAATAGACCTGCAGCGCCAGCCCCACAGCAGCAATCGCAGCAAGCCCCACAGCAGGCTCCTCAAGCAGCACCAAATTTCGACGACTTTGATGACGATATCCCGTTCTAGGGATACATGGTTACTTGTTGCAAAAAAGCCGCACCCAGATGCGGCTTTTTTGTGTTTGCTCAGAGGCTTGATTTTATTATCCGATTTCATTTAGGTGCTGTCGCATCATCTTTACAGAGCAAAAAATTTTACTGTTACCCTTAATTGTTTGACAATAAAATAGCAGCTATGACACTTTAGTCCCTTAACTAAGGGCTTGACGTTGGAAGTTCTCGGTGTATAAAAATAGATGTCTAATTTTCGTATTAATGACAAGAGGTGATATAAGCATTATTGGCCGTTTATTAACGCAAATAAAATAGCATTTGCGTTAAAAGTGTAGATTACAAGCAGAGGGAAGAAATGATGAGAACAAAAATAGAATTTCCTAGCCAAGGGCAAAACCTTGCTGGATTGCTAGAAACACCTGACCGAGCAATACGCGCTTATGTTTTATTTGCACATTGCTTTACTTGTGGCAAAGATGTTGCGGCAGCTTCTCGCATTAGTCGTTTTCTTGTGCAGCACGGTTTTGCTGTCTTTCGCTTTGACTTCACTGGTTTGGGTAATAGTGACGGCGATTTCTCCAATACTAATTTTTCATCGAATACCGAAGATTTGCTGAGTGCGGCAAACTTTCTAGGACAGCATTATCAAGCTCCACAGTTATTAATTGGTCATAGTCTGGGCGGCGCGGCTGTTTTAGCGATGGCGGCTAAAATTCCCGAAGTAAAAGCGGTTGTGACCATAGGCGCTCCGTTTGAAGCAAGCCATGTTATACACAACTTTAATGCTCATCTTGACACCATAGAGCAAAACGGCTTTGCGACAGTGAGTTTGGGCACACGTGAATTTACCATCAAAAAACAATTTATTGATGATCTGCGCAGTCAAAGCACAGAGCATATTCAACGACTAAATAAAGCTCTGTTAGTTTTGCATTCTCCCATCGACTTGATCGTCGATATAGCTGATGCAGAGAAAATTTATAAAGCGGCCAAGCATCCAAAAAGTTTCGTGAGCTTAGACACCGCTGACCATCTTTTATCAAAACCACAAGATAGCGAATATGTCGCACAAACGATTTCAGGCTGGGCCAGTCGATATATCCCTGAAGAAAAAATCTCGAATCACAATATTACCAAGGGGCATGTTTTAGTCGCAGAGCTTGATCATAAATTTCAGCAGCAAGTTTTCAGTGACAATCATCACTGGTACGCAGATGAACCTACCCAGGTAGGCGGAAAAAATTCAGGGCCTGATCCTTATGAACATTTACTTGCCGCTTTAGGGGCTTGCACCGCGATGACCATTCGCATGTATGCCGATCATAAAAAAATGCCACTTGAGCATGTGGAAGTATATTTATCTCACGAACGAAATTATTTAGAAGATGCAGGTCATACCACAGAACAAGATAGGAACATGGAGTTATTGATTCGAAAGGTTCAGTTGATGGGACCGTTGAGTGATTCAGAAAAAACTCGACTAATGGAAATTGCTGAGCGCTGTCCTGTGCATCGTACGCTACACCGCAACCCGCAAGTTGTGACTACACTTATTGATGGCTAGATTTCCACTGCTTTGAAATTGGATATTGTGTTCATATAGTTTCTGAATTTTACTGTTTACTGGATCAAAGAAGAGAGACTAAAAGTATTTGGCTCTATCGATGCCTGTAATTAGTTGCTCATTCACTAACCCAATCAAGGCTGTTCTGAAAAGCCTTGTTTGTTAAGTAATTATTTATTCAGTGGTTGTGTCTTATCCGGGCGTGAGGTTCTTTTGCAGCATATTGTTAAAGATCTTAATCAGTGTTTGATTAGTCGACTGCTTAGCGTAAATTGACTTAAAGGTATTTGTATAGCCGTATTTAGCCTCTAAAATCGGCTTAACTTTATCCGCTAGTCCCCACTGATGGACCAAATGTTTTGGTAAAAAACCTAAATAGTGGCCGCTGAAAATAAGGGACATTCGCGCTTCCTGATGGTGTGCCTTACTGACAATATTCCAGTTTTTCATATCGGTATGGGGCTCTTGGCCCGCTCTCAGTCGCGGCGATTCTACAAATTTATATGCAGAGAGATCCAGTTGCCTAAGCTGGTTCTGGCTTAAGTCGTATAGAGGGTGTTTGCTGCCACAGTAGAGTAGCATTTGCTCAGAGAACAAATCTGTCGAATCCAACTGTGCATGTCCCTGCAAAGGTACCGTAATACCAATATCAGCACTCTTGTCGAGGATAGCACTAACAATGCTGTTCGACTCCATGACACTAATATGTATATTCACTTGCGGAGCTAGCTGCTGAAATTCATCGATGGCATTCACAATACAGTAATTACCGTAGCCCATGGTGTGCTCAGCACATATCAAATGCAAGTCACCAAGCAACACTTGGTGCGAGTCGTTTATCTTATATCTAAATTTTTGCAGAGCCGTAAGTAGCTCTAGTGTAGCGTCGTACACTAACTGCCCTTGCTGGGTGATAATAAAGCCCTTGCGACCGCGCTCGCACAAACGCATATTTAAACGCTTTTCTAAGTCGGATAAATAATTGGAAATGGTTGAGTTGGCAAGGTTTAATTGTGTTTCGGCTGCAGTAACGCCTCTGGCATCTACCACTGCTTTAAATATGCGTAACAGTTTAATATCAATATCCGCCAATTGGCCGGTTAATGCCGCTTTCTTAAATCCCATGCCAGTCTCAATATAATTGCATAAGTAAATATAATATCCTTAAAAGCATTATATAAACAATACTAAAATTCCGTTATAAATGCCTTAATTCTTAACATCACAAAAAACACAATATTGGTATGTAACTGGTGGAGCAATTATGACAGTACAACTGGCGGATCAGCTTAGCGATCCCAATTTATTTAGACAACAAGCCTATATCAATGGGCAATGGCAGAATGCGGATAACGGAGATACTTTTGCGGTGATGGATCCCGCCACTGGTAACGTTATTGCCCAAGTGGCTAATCTAGGTGCATCGCAGACAGTCACAGCGATAGAGATTGCCGATCAGGCGATGCGCAAGTGGCGACTGCAAACAGCCAAATCACGGGCTGACATTTTGGAATCTTGGTACCAATTGATTTTGCTCAATACTGAAGATCTTGCCATTATAATGAGTGCCGAGCAGGGAAAAACACTGGCGGAATCTCGGGGCGAAATAAGCTATAGCGCTTCTTTTATTAAATGGTTCGCCGAAGAGGGAAAACGCGTCTACGGTGATGTCATTCCATTGGCACAGTCAGATAGACGGGGGATAGCAATCAAACAGCCAATTGGGGTGGTTGCCGCTATCACTCCATGGAATTTTCCCAGTGCAATGATCAGTCGAAAAGTGGGGCCCGCTCTGTCTGTAGGTTGCGCAGTCGTACTCAAACCCGCTGCAGAAACACCGCTGTCAGCTCTGGCTTTGGCTGAACTTGGTGAGCGTGCAGGATTACCTGCTGGACTGCTCAATATAGTAACCAGCGATGATGCCGTAGCGGTAGGCGCTGTGTTGACGACTCATGCTCTGGTTAAAAAACTCACCTTTACCGGTTCCACTCCTGTAGGAAAGCTACTAATGGCGCAGTGTGCCAGTACTGTTAAGCGTACTTCGATGGAATTGGGTGGCAATGCCCCAATAATTGTTTTCGATGATGCAGATCTGGATTTGGTGATGCCAGGTGTGATTAATGCCAAATTTCGTAATAGCGGTCAAACTTGTATTAGTGCCAATCGCATACTCGTACAAAAAGGTATTTATCAAGAATTCATTGAGCGCCTTAGTGCTGCAGTGGCGGAATTCGATTTCGGTGCATACACCGATAAAAGCAGTAGTCACGGGCCATTGATTACAGCGAAAGCGGTTGAAAATGTGCATGCCAAAGTGAAGAAAGCAATCGAACAAGGCGCTACGGTCGTCTGCGGTGGGCAGTTAAGTGATGGCCCCGGACACTTCTATCCGGCGACGATACTGGGTAACTTAAATTCAGATATGTCGATTTTCCAGGAGGAAATCTTTGGCCCGGTGGCGGCTATTTATAGCTTTGATACTGAGCAACAGGCAGTAGAGATCGCAAATGACACACCTTTTGGTTTAGCTGCCTACTTTTATACAGAAAATATGCGCCGTTGCTGGAAGGTGTCTGAAGCCCTTGAATACGGCATGGTTGGGGTTAATGAGACCGCTATCAGTGCCGAAGTAGTTCCCTTTGGCGGTTTCAAAGAGTCGGGACAGGGCAGGGAAGGATCAAAGTACGGCGTCGATGACTATCTGGAAATAAAGTATATCTGCATGGGTAATGTAGGTTAAACATCGATAAAGCGCCAGACGAAACGATAAATTAGGACACAGCATGATGAATAACGATCAGTTACAGCAACGCAAAAGCAAAGTCATCGCCCGCGGTCAGGGCAATTTATATCCCGTGTATATTGAGCGCGGTGAAGGATCAGAACTCTGGGACGTCGAAGGACAGCGTTTTATAGACTTTGGCGCTGGCATCGCAGTCTGTAACACTGGACACAGCCATCCCAAAGTGGTGGCGGCAGCCAAGGCGCAACTGGATAAATTTAGTCACACCTGCGTGATGGTCAACCCCTATGAAGTTGCCGTGGAGTTGGCTGAAAAATTAATAGCAGTGGCACCCGGGGACAGTGACAAGAAGGCAATTTTCGTGTCGACAGGTGCAGAAGCTGTAGAAAATTGCGTTAAAATTGCCCGGGCCCATACTGGACGTCGAGCAGTGGTTGCTTTTAACGGTGGTTTCCACGGGCGTACGAACTTAACGATGGCACTCACGGGAAAGATAACTCCCTACAAACATCTATTTGGCCCGTTCCCGGCAGATATCTATCATATTCCCTTCCCCATTGCCCTGCATGATGTCAGTGTCAAACAGTCGTTAAAGGCATTGGAAAACTTGTTTAAAGTCGATATCGCAGCCACTGATGTGGCGGCGATCATTGTGGAGCCTGTTCAGGGAGAAGGTGGTTTTTATGCCGCGCCTGCTGAATTTTTACAAGCGTTGCGGAACATTTGTGATGAACAGGGCATTGTTCTTATCGCCGATGAAATTCAAACCGGTTTTGGCCGAACCGGTAAGATGTTTAGTTTTGAACACGCCGGGGTAGAGCCCGATTTGATAACGATGGCCAAGGGCATAGCCGGCGGTTTTCCACTGGCTGCGGTGGTAGGTAAAACAGCGATCATGGATGCGCCACTTCCCGGCGGTTTGGGCGGAACATATGGCGGTTCTCCGGTGGCCTGCGCAGCTGCACTCGCCGTGCTAGATGTGATAGAGGAAGAAAACTTAGTGCATCGTGCAGAGCAAATTGGCGAGCTTTTCAAGCAGCGCCTGACAGCACTGCAAGCTGACTATCCACTGCTGATCAGTGAAGTGCGCAATCAGGGGGCGATGATCGCCATCGAATTGATGCTGGAGGGCGATAGTGATCAACCCAATACAGCGTTAACTCAGGCGATAATCGCTGGTGCACAAGCGCATGGACTGGTCCTGCTCTCCTGTGGGTTTTACGCCAATGTAATACGCTTCCTGCCGGCCCTGACCATCAGTGATCAGCTGGCCCTGGAGGGGTTGGATAATTTTGAAAAACTGTTCAGAGGACTAGTCGACTAAAATCAGTCGTACATAGAATGTCCCTGCTTCTGTGCGGGGGCATCTTTGCCTGTCAGGTAGGTTGTAATCGATTTAGTACGACGATTGATTAAGTCAGTAACCGCAATTAAATTCAGCGTAATGGCCTTTGCTCTGCGCTGTTACCCCTCAAATTACTGCATTGTTAGCGGCGGTTTTTGTTCATCACCTTTCTATAAAAATTCACTTTCATATCATCCCCAATGCTGTGTCTCAGTTGCAGCTGTCCTATGTGCAGAATACAGATGGTCCAGTAATAAGATTCTATATCGTTGTTTCCACTTCATGGTGCTTGTCATAGTCGACGTTTGCGCAGTCGGATTTTTGAGCCCGTCATTTCTGGGGTAGGTGGAATCACAGTTTTGCCGGTCATGGTTAGTGGCGAATACTGGGTCAAATAGTCGCTGGGCATGATAACTCGCTTCCTCAGATGAGCGGGAAATTATCATGACTCTTAGTCAGATAAATTAGACGAGTCTTTTAATCCACAAGTGGGCTGTAGAAGATTGGTGTGCATAAATGTTTTGAGTAGAAAGAGGGAGTAAAAAGAGCCACTGAAACAAGCTTCACGACGAAGCTGTATTTAAGCAGTGGCATATTCTTAGAATTTTAATTCATCACTTTGTTGGGCAGCCAAAGTATAATCTCTGGAAAAACCATACATAAGATCAATACGCAGAGGTTGAGCAGTACAAAGGGGGTGACTGACCGATAGATCTCTCCCATTGTCACGCCCTTGGGGGCAATTCCTTTGAGGTAGAATAGGGCGAATCCATAGGGCGGTGTCTGCACGGCAATTAATATGTTGATAATCATCAATACGCCAAACCAAATTGGGTCGTAGCCAAGGGACACGGCAATAGGGGTAAACAGCGGTGCGCACATCAGTACTATAATGAATTCATCGATGATAAAACCCAGTAACAACATGATAACCTGAAACATGATGATAATCATGATAGGAGGTAAATCTAGGCTTGCAGTAAAGTTTGCGATCATGCTCTGTACACCCATCAGCAAATGGAAATTACTGAAAATAGAAGCGCCAAAGATTATCCACATCGCAACACTGACTAAAATGCCTGTCTGTAAGCCCGCTTCAACAAACATCCGTACCTTGAAGCGCTTAAACATAATGGCCAGTAAAATAGCCCCGACAACACCGATGGCACCGGACTCTGTCGGTGTGGCGATACCGCTAATAATACTTCCCAGTACCGCGACAATTAAGAGCATTGCAAACATGCCGTCGCGGGCGGTGATAAATTTTTGTTTAGGTGTCAGTGCCGGTTGCTGGTCCAATTCATGGTCGAGCGGGGCGTGCTCTGGGTTGAGTTTACAGCTGATAATTACGTAAGCGATGAGCGCGGCTACGGTTAGTAGGGCCGGTATCATCGCACCCAAAAACATTCGACCGATCGAATTTTGGGTGGAGGCTGCGAACATGATCATGGGAATGCTCGGCGGTATTAAAATACCTAAGCCACCACCTGCCATGATAACGCCAAGAGCTAATTGTTTATTGTAGCCGCGCTCTAGCATAGGTTTGAGAGCGATACTGCCAGAGGTCATAATTCCGGCACCGATAATGCCGACCATCGCGCCTATCATTGAACAGACGCCAATGACGCTAATGGCCAGAGAGCCTCGTACCCGTCCGATTAACATTTGGCTAAAGTTAAACATGGCGTCGCCAATGCCCGATTTAGTGAGTAGTTGCCCCATATAAATGTAAAGGGGAATGGCCAATAATATGAAGCTAAAGTAGGTGGATTCTATAGTGGTGGGAATGACGTTAAAAATACCTTCTCCCCAAGTCGCATAACCCACTATCATGGCAATACCGCCAAGCGCTAAACCCACTTGAGCGCCCAGTGCAAAAAAAATCAGAATACAGCCCAGTAGCACTGCTGTTAAGAGCTCAATACCCATTGCTATGTCCCTGCGTCAGTAACGTTTTTCCGGTGAAAATAAAATATATCTCGCCAATCAGGTCACGGCTAAGTTGCGCAACATAAAGTGCACTGGCGATGACCATCATTATCCAAAAATGAAACATCGGCGGCGCCCATTCACTCTGGCGGCGGTAATCAAATTCGATAGCCTCTTCGTATTTACCTAAGCTCATTGCAATAATCAGCAGTAAAAAGAAGATCGCCAGAGAGTAAGTGATGAGGTTAAATGTACTGCGGATCTTTGGCGAGACGCGGTTATATAATATGTCCACATTGATGTGTGCGCGGATTTGCTGAGCGTATGCGCCTCCTAATGCTGCAATATAGCCGAACAGAAACAGTGAGAGATCGAATGCCCAGAGGGTGGGGCTATCTAATATGTAACGAGAGAAGACTTCGTAGGCGACTATAAAGGCCAGTATAGGCATTAATAATGCTGCACCTTTACCGGTTAGCATAACTGTCTTGTCAATCGTCATACAGATTTTTTGCAAAATAGCTGTGAACATGACTTTACCTGTATAGCAAAAAGGTGCTCAAAAATGAGCACCTTTATTTTAAAACGCGAGATTTTAGTTAGAGCTGCGAAGTATCTCGATTAACGCCTTAGAGTATTTGTCTTTGGCTGCGTATTCGTCATACAGACCTGCGCCTGCTTGTGCCCAAGCTGCGCGATCATCTGCACTTGGCTCAACGCTCCATTTCAGGCCTTTTTCTTCCATCTGGGTAACGGCTTCTGATTCCCATTGCTGAGACAGACGCAGTTGATCTGCAGCGTGCTGTTCAGTTGCTTTACGCACTGCACTCTGTAGGTTTTCAGGTAGTTTTTTCCAGGCATTACGGTTAACAATGATAGGTAGTACTTGCGCACCAGCCAGAGGAAGGCGGTACATGTACTTAGCCACTTCTACATGGTTTCCATCACGATGATCGATCATGTTTGAACCGATAGAACCATCGATAACACCAGTAGCAAGACTTGTGTATATTTCGCTCCAGGCAAGAGATACAGGAGATGCGCCCAAGTTGCGAAGGAATTTACCGTAGGCACCAGGTGCTCGAATCTTCAAACCTTTAAAGTCTGCAATTGAGTTGATTGGATTTTTAGTAATGATATATACAGGCGGTTGTATGTACGGCTCTAACCAAGTTAGACCTTGTGCTCCGTATGCTTGAGTCAGGACTTTGTCCCATCCCTTATCGCGAAACAGCGCTTGTAGTTCAGCCGGGTCATCGGTGCCGCCTGGTAGACCAATTTCAACAACACCTGCGGGTAACTCGCCAGCGTGCATTGACTGGAAAGGTGCACCCATTGTCACTAGGCCGGATTTCACCGCTCCCAACAGTCCACTGGTTCCCACGCCTTCGCCTGAGTAAAGTACCTGAACTTTAATCTTGCCTTCAGACATTGTTTCGATATTCTTAGCAAGGTCTTCGTAGACTTCACCAAAAGCGGTGCCGCGACCGTAAAGGTTGCTAAAACGCCAGTTGTGTTCAGCGGCATACACATCTGCAGCGCCGACGGATAAGGTTAGCCCCAGAGCTAACACAGAAGAGCTAAACTTCTTTTTTATTGAATTTATCATTTCAGATACTCTAGCAAATTGGATGTTGTTAATATGGGTAAGCGTCTCGAGTTGCAGCTAGACGCTCATTGTAATTCCTAGGCGGCGGCTATCTTATCAAATCAAAATTCGGGTTAAATCCATCCGTCTCTACTTAAACGTTTGCCTATTCATACCTAAAAAGTTATTTACTGCTGTTTTTTCCACTCAATGTAATTATGATTAATTAATATTTCCTCTACTTGGTTGCACAAATTGCAATGCAATACCTATCATTAGGCCAGATTGGCGATTCTGAAATTAAACAGCTGAAAATATTTAAAGCGGTGGTCGACTGTGGAGGTTTTTCGGCGGCGGAAACAGAATTGAATATCAGTCGCCCCGCCATCAGTAACCATATCGCTAATTTGGAAGCACGCCTGAACATGAGACTGTGCAAAAGGGGGCGCGGTGGCTTTTCTATGACAGTAGAAGGTGAAGTTGTTTACGATCAGACTAACCAACTGCTAGAGAGACTGGAACAGTTTAGGAATACCATCAACAACTTAGGTGTTAGACCTGCGGGGCAACTGAAAATAACCTTGAGTGACTCTTTCAGTAATGATCCTCGTTGTCGATTGCCGAGTATTTTTAGTGGGTTCTGTAAACGCGCACCGGAGGTAGAGCTAAAGGTAGAAGTGGGGAAGATGTCAAGTATGGAAAATATGGTGCTAAACGATAAGTTGGATCTGGCATTCATACCCTACCATAGGCGTCTTGATGGGCTAAATTATCTGCACTTGTTTACCGATGAAAACTATTTGTACTGTGCCAAAGAACATCCGTTATTTATATTGCCAGATACGCTAATAACTACGCAGATGATCAATGCTGCCAAGCTGGTTCACGCTGGATTAAAACCTCATGATGAAGTGCATCACATGCTCTTTGATATGAATTTGGCCGGGCTTTCCTATCACTATGAGACCAGAATATCTATGGCGATGTCGGGACAGTTTATCTGTTTTCTACCACAGGAAATCGCCCGCCCTTATGTCGATTCGGGAGAGCTGCGTGCTATCGCGACTGAAACAAAAAGCTTTACATTGGGGGCGGCGGTGATCAGCAAGAAGACCGCCCAACCGAACCGCGCCAAGGACCTCTTTTTACAGACAATCAGGGATATATTTAGCGATACTGACACCAGGGCACCCTATTGAAAAAGAGCGCAGGATTTAAATGAAAGAACCTGGTGAAACCGAATATTTGTTAGTTTCAGTCCGATATCAGTATCTTGCTGTCATCAGCGTATTCACTGGAACCTTATGTTCTCTTTTGGCTCTCGGGCATAGAGCAGCTCCTCTTACTCACTAAAACGCGTACTGCATATTAAGCACTGCACTTGGCTGAAAAGTGTCGCTACTCAGTGTGCTAGAAAACTGCAGGCCTACACTAAGCCCATTGGTGCGTTCAGCCATTAAACCAAATCCAAGATGAAGGTTGTTTTTCTGCTGGGATGCACCGCTTTGGGAGAAGGATTGTCCGGAAAAAGTTGCGACGGCTTGCTCAGTATCACCTATGAACTCATGGCTCCAGCTGAGATTGGCAACCGGTGTGATTTGCCAGGCACCACGTGCAAAATTATTCAGTTGCGCATGCAGACCTATTTCAGAGGTCAATGTCTCGGTGTTTTCGTAACTGACCTGCAAATTTAGTCCGCCGTTCTCAGTGTAGTCATCTATTGATAAATGGCTGTATCTTAGACTGGCTATAGGTTTAAAGGAAATGTCAGAAAAGTGCATTTCATTGAGACCAATGCTGAAATCTAAGCCCAATAAATCTCCCTTGGATTTACCAGTGATGCGTCCTTCGCTGCTTATTGAATTATCTCGCTCTAGCTCATAATCCAGCATCGCTGCACTGACGTTAAACTGAGCGAACCAATTCTCTGCATCGAAGTTACTATAAAGTGTCAGCTGCGAACTGTTGATATCACTGTCATCGTTAGCAGAGCGTTTATTATTTGAAGATACCTCACCGTGGCTAAGCGAAACACCCGCTTGCCATGCGCCAAATTGCTGATCAAAGCCCACTGATATACCAGCGGAGTCGCTATTAAAGCCATCAATGTCGTCAACTTTTCCGTGGTTGACTTTACTGCCGAGTGCTTGCACCCATACACCTTGATTGCTATCAGCTTGAGGGGTCAACAAGCGCTTGCTGATAGCCCGCCAATTCTCGTTATAGAGTAAGCGCGAGCCATGGATGATCATACCGCTCACAGAAGGGCTGAAGGTGTTGGATACATGCTCAAACCCAGACACATCGCCTGCAAATAGCGCAGCTAACGCACTCACTACATCATTGTTAGCGCCACCTTCTATGTAAGTTTTCATAACCGCACCAAACGCGGAGGGGTTGCTTTGGCTGGAAATATTTTCCAAATCAGCAACAACTGACTCGAGCCGCAATGCATTACCGACAAATGTGCCCTGGGCATCATATAGCAAACTATTACTTTCAAATGAGGCGCCATTATTGACTAAGGAAGTCGCGCTAATGTATTGCTGCTGTTGATTTAGTGTCGCAACAGTCCCCTGCAAATTGGCAGTGACGGTACTGCCAGCACCCAGAGTGACAGTGCCAGTCTGGTTTAACTGTGCCCCTGGCGTAAAGGCGAGGTTGCCGTTAGATACCAGCGCCCCTGTACCGTTGATAACGCTGCTAAATAGCAGTGTTGCGCCTTGGGCAATGGTTGTAGTAGTGCCTGCAGTGCTAAAGTCACCGAGTTGCTTAACAGTACCGCTTAGAATGTTAAAGTCTTCGACATTAGTAATGCCGTAGAATGTCAAAGTATTGCCGGCACCCGCATTGGCATTCACTGTCCCCTTGCCCTGACCGATAATATCACCGGTGAGGGTGCCGCCTGAAACATTCAGTACGCTGTCACCAGTACCTAACAAGATATTACCAGTGATGTCTCCTGCTGTCTGATTGATAGTGAAATCAGTTGTGGTTGCGCTGGCATCAATTGCAGTGCCGTTACCTCCACTAATATCAGCGGAAGTATTGAACGTACCGGTAAAGTTAAAGCCGCTAATCATATTTACAGCGCTGGCGTTGGTTGAGCTCCAGCCTGCATTGTTGTTGATTGTGCCTGTAAAGTTGCCTGCAGTGTCTCGATCTAAACGCAGAGCGCTACCGGTACCGCCTTCTACCAGGCCATTAGTGGTGATGTTGAGTTGACCACTACCGTCGTGGGTGATGGTAATGCCGTCATCACCGCCAGATACCGCTGCTGTGACTAAAGTTGAATCAGTACCTTTGTTCTCTACATAAACGGCATCATCACCACCGGTTACCAATCCTGTTGCGGTGATAGACAGCGCTCCACTGCCTTCATTGACAGCGGCAATGCCGTCATCGTTACCGGTAACACTTGTGGTAGTAATGGATAAGTCGGTACCTCTATTCTCCACATCAATACCTTCATCGCTATTGCCGACTATGGCACCTGTAGCTGTGATAGTCAGAGCGCCTGAACCATAGTTATCAGCACCAATGCCTTCATCTGCTCCTGTAATGGCTGCGCTTGTTATAATGAGGTCGGTACCCGCAGCACTGTTGTTTGCAAATATACCGACATCGGCTGAAGTAATAGTGCCCGACGAGGTAATATGTATTGCACCAGTACCATCATTATCGGCATTAATACCGTGATCCTGCGCATTAACAGCAGCAGTGTTTATGATCAGATCCGTACCGTTAACACTGTTTACTGCGCTAATCCCATAATCGTCGGTGCCTGTGACTGTGCCTGTTGTGGTGATGGAAAGCACACCACTACCTTGGTTGTCCGCCTCAATTCCATCATCTTTTCCTGTCACTGTTGTGGCTACAATCCTCAGGTCAGTGCCTTGATTTAGTACATTTATGCCGTCAAAGCGCGCTCCAGTAACAGCCCCGGTTGTTGTAATAGCTAGCTTGCCGGTCCCTAAGTTTTCGGCCCAGATGCCAGTATCATCGCCTATAACACTGGCTGTATTAACAATTAAGTCCGTGCCATGGTAGTTTCTCGCTTGCAGTCCTTCATCGCCATTACCTGTTAAAGTGCCGCTCGCATTGATCGTTAGTGCCCCTGTGCCATAGTTTTCGGCGACGATCGCTTCATCCGCGCCAGTAATTGTAGCCGTAGTAGTAATGGTTAAGTCTGTGCCTGCAATCTGGTTTTCAGCTTGAATACCATCATCGCCGGCGTTAATCACCCCAGACGCTGTTATAGAGACGGCGCCGGTGCCTAAGTTTAATACACTGATAGCATCATTTTCAGCATCCAAAGTACCACTAGTACTAATGACTATGCCGCCTGTTGAACTGTTATGCGCATTAATCGCATCGTTTTTAGCGGTAATTGCCGACATAAAATCATCAACGAAGCTAACCCCATGAGTGCCAATTAAATTCAGCGCATCACCAATAGTAGTGGTTATGCCAAACCCTGATTCAGTGGTTGCTTGTATTGGCGAGCCCGTTAGGTTTTGCGTAGTATCAGTACTGGCTGAGTTAGAACAACTGTAAACACCTCCAGCTCCAGAGCAGCTACCGGCATAGGCTTGCTGATTGGCAAAGTCGGCGAGGATGGCGGAAGCCACAGCAACAGACAGGAACAATCTAGAGGGTAATTTATTGTTGTTTACAAATCGCATATGTTTTTCTCGTGTTCGCTTAGCGCTTTAAGACTAGTGTTGCAGGTGTAACCCAAGTCAATCAGGTAAAATTACTGGGTATTGTTTTCAAGATGAGGAGTGCGCTCTGCTTGAACAGCGCGACTTTAAACGAGGAAAGTTGTTGGCACTATGGGGTGATCACCCCATATTGGGCTCCGATACTTAGCAAAAAACTCTAACAGCTCAGAAATATGTTCATTCTAGATAACCAAAACAAAGAAAATATATTTTAATGTAAGTATTTTTGGTCATTAATTGGTGAGTATTCATATGATAGGCACAATTTGCCCAGTAAAGACCACCTGGCAACATTAGTGATACGTTTGTTGCTGCGCAGAACGGTGCGGCAGTACAGATGATTGGCTTTCTAAATAAGTCAGGCTGAAAGAGAAGTAGCCGCTCCGATTAGCGATAGCATTACAAACACTTGTGGTGTTAGTAGGGTTTTGTGCTGAACCTTTTGGCACAGGCTGAGAAAAATCACCTATCGATAAATGTATTGCTAGAAGCATTAAAAAGCCGCGCTAGATGACGGCTTTTGCGGTAGTGAAAATCATATGTAAAGGTTAAGGGTATCTGCAAGTAACTGAAACAAGAGTAGAAAGAACCTGCTCTAACGTAAACAGGCATCTTGAATGGCCTTATCTAAGGTCTCGAACCTATGCATAGGTTCAATTTTTTCCAGAACACCGGCATCATAGATCGCTTTAGATACGCTTTGATTGGTGCCGCAGATAAAACCTTTGGCACCCGTTTGCTCCGTTTCCTCCAGTAGGTGACCGATCGCAATGGCCGTTGAAATATCGATACTGGATACCAGTGAGAAATCAAAAATCATTACTTTATAGTCTTTAATATTTTGAAACTTAAGCTTGATTGCTTTAATTGAGGCATAGCTGATCGGGCCATTGAAGTGTAGAACTTGTACTTTTCCACATGCCGCTATTAAGTACTGAGCTTGAGAGGCGCTTAGCTGCCCATGGGTTTCATCCAGATGATTGATGACGCTCATAGATTGCGATTGGTTATCGGCGAAACGGCGCACGGTTATAATATTGGCAAAGAAAATACCAGCAGCGACCGCAGTTACTAAATCGACAAATACAGTTAAGAAAAGTACTCCAAGTAGCAGTGCGATGATCACCGGCGGGAACTTATGCAAGCGGCGCATGGTTGGGAAATCAATGATATCGAGCCCCACCTTTAACAGCAGGCCTGCCAGCACTGCATGGGGAATGCTTTGGGCCAGTGGCGCGGCCCCGAGTAATAGTGTCAATAAGATTAACGAGTGAAATATCCCGGATATATTTGTTCTGGCCCCCGCCTTGATGTTGGCAACAGTGCGCATGGTGGCTCCCGCGCCAGGCAGTCCTCCGATCAACCCCGCAGCAATATTACCTATGCCCTGGCCGATTAATTCTCTGTCTGAGTCGTGATCGGTTTTGGTCATAGTGTCGGCGACCAGAGATGTAAGCAGTGAGTCAATAGCCCCTAATATAGCCAATAACATAGCACTCGTTAACATGTCCCATAATAGCGGCATATCCAGTTGTGGAATTAAAATATCGGGTAACTGTGTGGGAATGGTACCTATCACTGAAATGCTGCCCCGGGGAAGCAACAGCAGAGATACCAGTACGCCAATAATCAGTGCCGCCAGGGTTGCAGGCACATACCTGGCAATTTGCTTGGGATAAAACAGCGTAATGACTAAGGTGCTTAAGCACAGACCCACAGCATAAAAGTTGACTTGCTCGAGCATAGTGGGAATGGTGTTGATAGTGTTGAGCACACCGCTACTGGGGCTGTGACCCAGCAGCGGGGCTATTTGCAAAATAATGATGATTACGCCAATACCTGACATAAACCCGGAAATGACCGGAAAAGGTACCATAGTGATATAGCGGCCCAGTTTTAGAAAGCCCATCGCTATCTGCAGCAAGCCGGCCATTACGACTACGCTAAAGGCTAGCAGTAAGCCGTTGTCTGGATTTTTAGCGATAAACAAGGTAAACACGGATGCCATTACTACCGTCATAGGTCCGGTTGGGCCTGATATCTGAGTAGCGGTACCGCCAAAAAGTGCGGAAAATAAACCGACACAGATCGCCCCATAGAGGCCGGAAACAGCTCCGGCACCCGAGGAAACGCCAAAAGCCAGCGCTAAAGGTAGTGCAATGATGGCAGCCGTTAGCCCGCCGCTGAGGTCGAGTTTCAGGTTGGAAAATCGGTCTGGATTGCTGAACATTAATAGAGTCCTAAAAACAGAATAATGCCTAAAGCTGTTGCATTGTTTGTCTGTTGCTACGGGATAGCTGTGTTTGAAAAGGTCAGAGAAATTGATATTTGCTACTATACTATTTTTTAACTTTGTAAGCGCTGTTAATTAGTTAGCACAGATAGTCAGTTCCCAATCTTGGAGTGACTTCCTCTTTGCAAATTCAAATCAAGTATTGTTCATTTTCCTGAGTTGGTCGGCAATTGTCACTTCTCTAAAGGATAGAGAAAGTATTATCCGGCTAATACAGTGTTTAGGTATGAGCTTGCGAATAGTTTTTCTGTCGCACAGTTGTGTGCTTTCAATTTTATCTAACACTGCTTAGATAAGATGGCCAGGTCGGGAAGTGTTAATTGAAAGCTGTGGCATTTTTTTTGCAATGATACTGCGGTTGGTATGTAAATAGAGGGCGCATTTCGCAGTTTGAACTATCAATGTGTGGTAATAAGATATTGATCTTATAACTAATAGTGATCAGGGCAGCTATGTCTGGCAAGGTTTACATGATAATTCGAGAGTTTAATTGCAGTCATTATATCATCAGTGCTGGTCTCAGGCAGGCACTGCCAATGGCTGACAATAATAACTAGAGCTTTACTCTTAGCGATAAATTGCACAGGCAAAACATACATTGCCTGCGCCTTAGGGCATACGGCTTTTCTGAAGGGGTTTAGCAGTCTGAATTACCGGATATCACGACGGATGTTTCAACTCACCTAAGTGGAAGCTGAAGGCACTTACAGCATAATGCTAAAAGCTTTATCCAAGCTTGATTTACTGATACTAGACGACTGAGTATGGAGGCATTAGCGTGCCCCAGCGAACGATCTGATGGAAATAATGGATGATTGCCACAGTACTGCCTCTGTTGTCATTACCAGCCAATTACCTGCTGGACAATAATATGAAATGATCGGAGGTAACCCCCTGGCAGGCGCATTGTAGATCGGATAACGCTTAACGCCCAGCGTATAAAATTGCAAGCAGAAGCATCCGAAAAATTAAATTCCTTGACCCATGGTGAACACTTAAGTAAAAAAACAGACAGGCCAATGCATTGGATGATTAGGTGTTCCCTTCGCCGGAATATGCAGCAGGGCCTGTACTTTCCGATGCTGGGTTAAATATCGATCAGGGATCTAATATGTCGCAACAAGTATTGATAGAT
>MAAC01011270.1_pt1 | contig 40641 bp, 38 predicted proteins | sample 1115981 | NCBI WGS metagenome assembly MAAC01 (sample SAMN04961126, study PRJNA320927) | seawater metagenome | isolation source: sample BD02T64 sea water enriched with oil for 64 days | place: USA:Gulf of Mexico | collected 2013-07-27 | reverse complement strand
ATCTAGCGGTGCATTCCAGTGGCTAATACCCACAACAACAAATTGATAAGAATCTTGATTCTCCACGTATCTGTTTTTCTAGTCCTATTGGCAAAAATACATTTATAATTGCAATATTATGACATCTCTAAAAAGTAAAATATGAGTTTAATCAGACTAAATCATAAGCCTTGTCACACTATTTATCTATATAATTTCACTAAAATGTAGTATAATTACATTATTTTCAATCTTTTACTACTGTATTTAATGGTGTATTTTACACCATCCTGTTCCATCGTCAGTCTAAAATCTGCGGGCTGAGCCAACTGGGTACTCGGAAACCAAAATCGCTTGGTCTTATCCACCAATATAAACAGCCCAAACTCATCCCCTAATGCGCAAAACCCCTGGAAGTCACCGTAATAAAATTTCAGATCACACCTACTACTCAAGGCATCATAAATAGATGGGATATCATCACAAGCTAATCCAATTTCACTTATTCCTATCATGTGACCAACCTCAAAATCACCCTCAACCTTGATATTTAAATTTTTCCTGGCAATAAACTCAAGGATATTCCCATTATGATCAAAACAATAAATCGCTTTAGCATTCCAGTCTACAAAATCAACAATAGGATCCCCTTGAAATGTTAAAATTATAGTCTTCTTCTGCAACCATTCTAAGACCCTATGTTCCATATTTGATGGAATATTTATTGCAAAATGATAACATGGCATCTCATGGTGACACTTTTCAAAGATCAAGATACTCGCTCCAATCTTAAATCCCATCTTCTCCTTTTCCTCGAATAGTACGGGGAAATTAAGTAAATCCTTATAAAAGGTTTTCACCTTTCCTAAGTCCTCTACGTAAACTGTTAGCTCTTTTATTTTCACCTTTAGAAGTTAAGAAATGTACTTGATTTTATCAACAAAAAAAGCTGCTTGAATATTATTCAAGCAGCTTTTTAAATTTTGCCAATTAATTTAAATCAAGTCCAATACATTTTCAGGTGGACGTCCCAAAACGGCTTTATCTCCTTTTAAAACAATAGGACGTTCTATTAATTTTGGATGGGCTACCATCGCTTCAATCCACTGTTCATTGGTTAATTCCTTCCCTTTGAAGTTTTCTTTATAAATAGCTTCTCCCTTTCTAATCAGTTGTAAAGGTTTCATTCCTAACTTCTCTAATATTGTTACCAACTCCTCTTTAGTTGGTACATCCTCCAAATATTTAATGACCTCAACAGAAACTCCCTTATCTTCTATTAATTGTAAAGTCTGTCTACTTTTACTACATCTTGGGTTATGATAAATTTTCATCTGCTGTATGTTATAAATTATCGTCCTCTTCCTGAGAGCCATCTCCTTGCCCCATCAAATAGGCCTTTAGGAAGACGTCAATCTCACCGTTCATTACTGCATCAACATTAGTACTTTCGGTTGCTGTTCTAACATCCTTAACTAACTTATAAGGGTGCATCACATAATTCCTTATTTGCGACCCCCATTCAATCTTTTTCTTTCCAGCTTCAATTTCAGATCTTTTCTCCAGTTTTGCAGCCATTTCCAACTCATATAACTGAGACTTTAGTAACTGCATTGCTTTTTCCTTATTTCCGAGCTGAGACCTAGTTTCCGTATTCTCAATTATAATACCACTAGGTTTATGGCGTAATCGAACCCCTGTTTCAACTTTATTTACATTTTGCCCGCCAGCACCGCCAGAACGGAAAGTATCCCATTCAATATCGGAAGGACCAACCTTAATCTCAATTGATTCATCTACCAATGGGTAAACATAAACCGAAGCAAAGGAAGTATGCCTTTTAGCATTGGAATCAAAAGGGGAGATACGCACTAATCTATGCACTCCATTTTCACCTTTTAAATACCCAAAAGCGTATTCACCATCGAATTCTAAGGTCACTGTTTTTATTCCAGCTACATCACCTTCCTGCATATTGAGCTCTTTGATTTTCACACCATTTCGCTCGCCCCACATCATATACATCCTCATGAGCATCATAGCCCAGTCACAACTCTCTGTACCTCCAGCACCTGCCGTTATTTGCACAACAGCAGACAAACCATCCTCTTCATTGGATAGCATATTTTTAAACTCTAAATCATCAATATTTTGTTGGCAATTAGCATATTTAGCATCAAGTTCCTCCTCTTCTACTTCTCCTTCTTTGTAATATTCAAATAAAATTTGAACCTCTTCCAATCCCTCAACTATCTCCTCATAGGACTTCACCCAATTTTTAAGCCCCTTAATTCTTTTCAAAATTATTTCGGCCTTTTTATTATTGGACCAAAAATTTGGGTCTTGGGTTTTCTCTTCTTCTTGACCTATTTGACGTTGCTTTTCATTAATCCTCAAATAACTCTTGAGTGATTTAACGCGCTCCGCCATTTTCTCTATACTATCGTGAGTTGTCATATAAATGCAACTACCTAAAAAGGTAGATATTTAATCATTAACAAATACTACTATAATCGACGATTGATTATAATTGCTTTAAGATAATTTAATTTTTCGGATGGCAAAATAAGAAGTTACTGTACCCAAACTAAGTACCATAAAAAATATTAAAATTAGATCTTGCCACCTAACTTCGACTGGATATGGTATTGCACCTGCATTTGTCGGCATAGTGATATAATCAAAATTCATTTGAATATAACACACTAACAAACCTAATGCTAAACCAAAAAATGCACCATAACCGTTGATTAAAAATGCTTCATAGCCGAAAATAGCCTTCACCCTTTTTAAGCTTGCACCCATCGAATGCAGCGTATTTAGATTTGCTTGTTTTTCAATGATTAGCAGGGTCAATGAACCTATCATATTAAATACAGCTATCATCAAAATAAGAACAAAAATCAAATTAATCATAAGTCGCTCTAATTTCACAAAACTACTTATTTCAGGATGTTGTCCTATGCGATTCAAAACCTTAAATCCACCCCCTAATTTATCCGATAATTCCGACACCACCTTAGCTTCGTCAGTTCCTGATGATAGTTTAATTTCTACTGAACTTAAAAAGGATTTTTTATCCATTAATCGTTCTGCAAAAGCTAAATCACAGACACCATAATTACTATCATAATCATGTCCCGTTAAAAATGTTCCTTGAAGAAAGAATTTCTGTCGATGGAAGGCCTTCCTTGCGTCTAAATAGGTCTTTTTAGAAACCTTTGGAATCCATACTTCTGGTAAGTTATTGACATCTCCAGCCGCTATCTGTAATCTATTAGCTACTCCAAGCCCCAATATAATTTTTGCTGTTTCACTCTCCGCCTTAAGGAATTTCCCGGATGAAAGATGCTTCCCCAATTCTGAAACTTGTACAAAATTAGAATCTACCCCTTTCAATGTTATTATAAGATTCTTATCCGCTGATTTAATCAACGCCTTTTCTTCTAATACCTTCGAGTACCATTCGACTCCATTTTGAGACTGAATCAGCTCGTTTAGCTCCTCATTCCAGGCTAAAAACTTGCCCTCTGTAGAAACTATTTTTAAATCGGGATCAAAATTATCTGTAAAGGAATAGATCAACGATTCCATTCCATTAAAGGCGGACAACACCATTACCATAGCCATGGAAACAACGGTAATTGCCAGTACGGAAATACCAGTAATTATATTCACTGCATTTCTATTCGATTTAGAAAACAGATATCGCCTAGCTATGAAAAAAGGGAAATTCAACCTTACGATTTTAGCAATTCGTCGATTTCATCCATTCGATTCAGAGAATCATCCACGTAAAAAATCAATTCTGGGATAATTCGAAGTTGGTGTCTAGCCAATTTCCCAAGTGCATATCTTATCTCCTTTGAAGAATCTTTTAGTTTTCCTAAAAATTCTTCCTTATCTGGATCAGGAAAGGCACTAATTGCAACCTTTGCAACACCCAAATCTGCACTTACCTTTACATCTGTAATAGTAATCATCAATCCTGGGAACAGTCTTGCTCCCTCTTTCTGAAATATTCCGGCTAAATCCTTTTGAATTAGTCTGCTTATTTTCTTTTGTCTTGTACTTTCCATAATCGGCAAAGATATGCTTAATTATTAAACCGAAATCTACATTGTAGTATCAAAATATCGAACCACTTATTCTATATCAGAACGAAGCTCTGCATCGAAATAACTTCGAATGAGGTATTGATATGCTCTAAATTTATCTTCATTTAAATCACCCTCATTCTTTTTCGATTTCTTAAAGTTTATTTGATCCATCAATTTAAACTTATTTACTCCATATCCAGCATACACCGACATCCTATTCTCTGTCATAAAGAATTTCCCTTCATTGACCGCGAAATAGAATTCATTGGTAGAATCCGGACTGAATAAATTGTTTCCCAATCCAAAGTAGGATTGTTCTGAAAATGCCAAGTTGTTTACAGTAGGGAAAATATCCTTGAATGAACTAGGACGGCTGGCGTCAAAATGCAACTTCCCTTTATATTTTTCAGGAACATACATATACAGAGGCACCCCAAATTTAACATTTACAATTTCCGCTGGATAATCAAAGGCCAACCAATTATTATGATCTCCCGTTAATATTACAATTGTATTTTCTCCCAGCTTTGAAGCTTTCAACTTATCCATGAACTCCCCAACTTTATCTGCTGAATATTGGTAGGTCGTCATATTTTTAATAGCAAACTGCTCCTCACATTTCACTTTACTTCGAACGCTATCAGATAGATTTAACGGTAAAACTTCATAATCCGATGGCATTTGAAAAGGAGTATGATTGGTAACACTCATGCTAAAAACGAACTGAGGAACCTCACTATTCTCATTTAAATGATCCCAAATATAATCTATAAGGTGTTCATCATGCACCCCCCATTCACAAGTATTAGCCTCTGGATATTTTTTTAAGATAGATGATTTATCATAGATATTATCAAAATTTTGAGTGGAAACAAAACTGTCCAAGTTTCTCCATTTTCTTTTCCCTCCAAACATAAAATTGACCTGATAATCATGTTCAAGAAAAGGTCCTGTGACAGATGATTCAAAATTATGATATCTAAAAGGTGATTGAGCCAGTATATGAATCGGGCTATAAGTAGTTAGATCTTCTATACTTTTCATTGTCCCATTCTCTCCGGAAAGGAAGTTTTCAAAATAATAGTCTTCATCATAATGTTTTTTCAACCTCCCCAATGTATTCAGACTTTCAGAATGTAAATTCCCAAAATGAGTCCCCATACTTTCCATTAGGAGGAAAACTACATTTGGAGGATTCTTTTCTAAAAAGGTATCCTTTGGTGTTGTTTTAAAAAGCATTTTATCAATGGCTTTTTCTTTGGGCTCCTCTCCATACAAAATTTTAAATGCCTGTTCCGGACTATCAAATCCAAACTTCTTATTTAAGTCATTTTGATTCAACACCAATAATGAATTCTTGTATTCACGCAGTGCCAACTTAAAACTAAACACCGCATTGATAGATGAAACATTTAGAAAGCGTAAATCTGAAAATGATGCGTCGTCTTCTTGAATTGGAAAAACTCCAACCGACCCTCTCATTGCCAAGGCAAAAATTGGCATACATATAATTCCTAAAAGTAATCTTTTCACCTTTCCTTCCACATCGTAATTCAATTTGGAAACGAAATTGATTACCGTTTTGTTTATCCAGATAAAGATCAATAAGATGATCAATATTTTAATCAAAGGATGATCTGTCCACATGGAAGTCATCACTGCTTGAGTATCATCATCTTTCAACCCAAACATCAATACATTGAAGTGATTTTGAAAAAAGGAATAGTATTGCTGATCGGCTATACCAATAAAAACTAAAAGAGGGTAAAAGGTTTTCAGATAAGGAAAAGTAAATCCCCAAGTATATTTTCTAATTTTTGGTATCAATCTACCTATTAGGTAAGTCAACACCAAAGGCATAAAGATATATGACAAAACCACCGCGTCAAATCGTGCACCCACCCACAGTGAAGTGAAAAAATCTGACGGATATACCGAAAGGATATTTCCAAGATCTCCAAACCTTGAAATAAATACAAATCGCAATATCCCCATGAATAAAAAGCCATAAATAAATAATATCGATAGCTTAAAGATTTGCGTTAATCCTGAAGTTTGTTGTTTCATAAAGTTTCGCTAATTAATACATGCAATCACATGGAGGTGAAATTTTTAATACATCCTCCGTAAACCAAGTACTCAGTTCTTCATATACATCTGGTTTCAGAAGCACCCCTCTAATATCTAGAAATTTCAGATTTCCCTTTTGCAGAACTTCTTTCGGGAGGTTTTCAATAAAATTATCCCAAAGATCTATATGCTCCAACTTTTCTAACTGAAGCAATTCTATTGGAAATTCGGAAAAATTATTTTTAGCCAAAATAATTTCCTTAAGTTTTTTCAAATTGACAATTTCCGCAGGAAGCTTTGTCAATCTATTATTACTTAAGTCCAATATTTCCAAATTTTCAAATTCAAATATCTGCTCTGGAAAATCTTCTAAACGTTCTCTTTTAAGTTTTAAGTGCACAACTTCCATAGGAGCTTTCATACCATCCTTTAAAGAACGAATTTGCCCATTCACCATATAAGTAAACATAAGCAAGAATGATAAAATGGATTTAAACATTTTCGACTTGAATTTTATCCTTTTCTAATTGTGCTTTAAGATCAGATACGGAATCAAATTTTATTTCTTCTCTAATCATTTTTGTAAGAAAAATACGGATAGTTTCTCCGTAAATCTCTTTATCAAAATCGAATATATGTACCTCTATACTTAAATCCTCTCCATCAATCGTTGGACGAAAACCAATATTCAACATTCCCTTAAAGGACCTATTATTATATTGTACATCTACAGCGTAGACCCCATTTTTTGGATAAATCTTGTAACTTTCAGGTATTTTTATATTGGCAGTAGGGAAACCCAACTTACGACCCAATTGCTTCCCTTTCACAACTTCCCCTTCCAATTCAAATGGTCTTGTTAAAAAAGTAGCAGCGGAAACAACATCTCCAGCCTTTAGTGCTTTTCGAATTTTCGTAGAACTAACAGATATTTGATCTACATCTTGCACCTCTATCTCCTCTACTTCAAAACCGTATACTGGTCCAAACTCTTTTAAATGCTCAAAGCTCCCTTCTCTATTCCTTCCAAAATGATGATCATAACCTATTACAAGGGTCTCTACTCCCAATTGGTTTACCAAAATATTCCGTACAAACTCCAAAGAGCTTAATCTAGAAAATTCTTTACTAAATGGATGTATAATTAAATGATCAAGACCTGTTGCACCCAACTCTCTAATTCTTTCCTGGAGGGTTTGGATAAGTTTTATATCCAAATCTTGATGTAGCACCATTCTAGGATGCGGAAAGAAAGTTAAAATAACTGACTCAGCACCTGTCTTATTTGCAACATCAACCAAGCGATTGATTATTTTTTGATGCCCAACATGGACCCCATCAAATGTTCCTGTGGTTACAACCGTTTTCTCCGGTTTTTTAAACTCGTCTAAGTGATGATAAACCTTCAAATTTCTTTTTGGATTTAATTTAAGATCAAAAAACTACAACTAGAAAGCACTATGTTCTCTAGACTTGTCAAAAATAGAAAAATAAAATCACATATATATATCTTCGTTTCAATAAAAAGGGGTAGATTTGCAGCAAATTTTTGAGCTTATTTCACATAACATAATACAGAAGAAGATGTCTAAAAGTGTTGGAAAAATAGCACAGGTTATCGGACCGGTAATTGATGTACGTTTTGACGAGGGGCAAACACTGCCTGATATTTACGATGCTCTTGTAATCACAAGAAATGACGGTAAGAAAGTCATTTTGGAATGTCAACAGCATGTTGGGAACGATACAATCCGTGCGATTGCAATGGATTCAAGTGATGGTCTAAAACGTGGTGATGACGTAGTAAATACTGCTGCGCCGATCAAAATGCCTGTTGGTGAATCAATCAAAGGAAGACTATTCAACGTAGTTGGAGACGCTATTGATGGTATCGGTAATCTTGAAAAAGAGAACGGTCTACCTATCCACAGAGAGGCTCCTAAATTTGAAGAATTGACTACTTCTGCAGAAGTACTATTTACAGGAATAAAAGTAATCGACTTGATTGAACCTTATTCAAAAGGGGGGAAAATTGGTTTATTCGGTGGTGCCGGTGTAGGTAAGACCGTATTAATCATGGAGTTGATCAACAATATTGCAAAAGGACATGATGGTCTTTCTGTATTTGCCGGTGTTGGTGAACGTACACGTGAAGGTAATGACCTTTTACGTGAGATGATCGAATCTGGTGTAATCAAATATGGTGAAGAGTTTGAAAAATCCATGGAAGCAGGTGGATGGGACCTTAACCTAGTAAACAAAGAAGAATTAGCTACTTCACAAGCTACTTTGGTATTCGGTCAGATGAACGAATCTCCAGGTTCTCGTGCTCGTGTTGCACTTTCTGGTCTTACTCTTGCTGAGTATTTCCGTGATGGTGAGGGCGACTCTTCTGGTGGTGGTAGAGATATTCTTTTCTTTATCGATAACATCTTTAGATTTACACAAGCTGGTTCTGAGGTATCTGCACTTCTAGGACGTATGCCTTCAGCTGTAGGATACCAACCTACACTTGCTACTGAGATGGGAGCTATGCAAGAGCGTATTACTTCTACTAAGAATGGATCTATTACATCTGTACAAGCAGTATATGTACCTGCAGATGACTTGACGGATCCTGCTCCTGCTACTACATTCTCTCACTTGGATGCTACAACAGTACTTTCTCGTAAGATTTCTGAGCTAGGTATCTACCCAGCGGTTGACCCATTAGAGTCTACTTCTAGAATCTTATCTGCAGAAGTACTTGGTGATGAGCACTACGACTGTGCACAAAGAGTTAAGAACATCCTACAACGATTGAAAGAATTACAAGATATCATTGCAATTCTTGGTATGGATGAATTATCTGAAGAAGATAAAGCTGTAGTAAACAGAGCTCGTCGTGTTCAGCGTTTCCTTTCTCAACCATTCCACGTAGCAGAGCAGTTTACTGGTCTTCAAGGTGTATTGGTAGATATCAAGGATACTATCAAAGGGTTTAACATGATCATGGACGGTGAATTAGATCACCTTCCGGAGGCAGCATTCAACTTGAAAGGTTCTATTGAAGAAGCAATGGAAGCTGGTGAGAAGATGTTAGCTGAAGCAAAAGCTTAATACTATGCAATTAGAAATCATCACACCTGATAAAAAGGTTTATGAAGGAGAAGTGACTTCTGTTCAACTTCCGGGAACAAACGGATTGTTTGAAATCTTGAATCACCATGCTCCTATCATCTCGACCCTAACCAAAGGTAAGATCCGAGTTATTGACGGTAAAAACCAAACTGAGTTTTTCGAAATCAATGGCGGAGTGATTGAGATGAATCAAAATAAAGTCATCGTTTTAGCTGACTAACTCCAAAAAGGACCTCATATGAGGTCCTTTTTTTTACCTCTATTTTCTTTCCAAATCTTTAATATTTTACAATATCCCTTCCCCTATTTTCTTCCTTAAGAAAAATAGTATATTTACCAGCTTAACGGCTAGATTAATTCAAACCAAAAAAGAATAGATGGTATTCAGTTCTATCTTATTTCTCCTATACTTTCTCCCCCTCTTTTTAGTTCTATATCAATTTACTGGTAAGAATTACAAAAATTATTTCATCTTATTTGCCAGTATTATTTTCTACGCCTGGGGAGCTCCTAAATTTGTATTTTTATTACTTTCCTCTACCGTCATAGATTTCTACTTGGTGAATAGTATGTACCGTTCTCAAGAGTCCCGAACAAAAAAATTGCTTTTAGGTCTTTCTATCGGCATAAACGTGGGCTTATTACTTTACTTTAAATACGCCAATTTCTTTATAGAAAATGTAAATAGCCTATTAGGAAATTACGGATACACCAATATTGAATGGACCAAAATTGCCCTTCCAATTGGTATTTCTTTTTATACTTTTCAAACACTTACTTATAGTATAGATGTGTACAGGGGAGCACATGCTCCATTAAAAAAGCTCAGTAATTATCTATTGTATATCATGTCATTCCCTCAAATGATAGCTGGTCCAATTGTTCGATTCAACGAAATTGCTGATCAAATCGAGGAAAGAACAGAGACCACACAAGACAAGCTACAAGGTATTATTAGATTCTCCATAGGGCTGGCAAAGAAAGTACTGATTGCAAATGTAATGGGACAGCAAGCGGATATCATTCTCAGTGAAGCCCCTGAAAGTATCTCAAGCCTTTATTTATGGATTGGGATGATAGCCTACACATTTCAAATTTACTTCGATTTTTCCGGGTATTCCGATATGGCAATTGGCCTCGGAAAAATAATGGGATTCAGCTTTCCAGAGAATTTCAATCACCCTTACACTTCAAAATCAATTTCTGAATTCTGGAGGAGATGGCACATTACTTTAGGAGTTTGGATGAGAGATTATTTGTACATCCCCCTAGGAGGAAATAGAGTAAGTACAAACTTTAGACTGTATAGTAACCTATGGCTTGTATTTCTAATATCAGGATTTTGGCATGGAGCCTCATGGAATTTCATTATATGGGGAGCATTTCATGGAATATTCCTGATTCTAGACAGGTTATTCCTGGATAAATTATTCGCTAAAACACCAACTATTTTCAGAGTGCTCTTGACCTTCATCCTAGTTGTAATTGGCTGGGTATTCTTTAGAATAGAACAATTTGATCAAGCTATACAGGTAATAAAGCAAATGTTTAATTTCGGTAATTTCTCTTTGGAATACGAAACCATATTATCCTTCAACCTTGTATTTATTTTTGCCTTTCTTTTTTCATTTATTCACTTATCGAAATATGGAAAAACACTTTGCAACTGGGTGTTTTTCAATAGATCTATAGAACTAAAATGGTATATTATTATGCTACCTACTTCTTTCATTTTATTATGCCTTTCTATAGCTAGAATATCAGCCCAAGGCTTTAATCCGTTTATCTATTTTAGATTCTAATAGTAACCTACTCTATACTAGAAGCAATAAAAGGAATTTATTAAATTGCCTATATGAAGCATTTCCCTAAAAAGGCACAACATCTCCTATCACAAAGAAAAGCGACCAATAGCTTTAGAGAATTAGTAGACCGGAAGGATCTTTTAGATTTTTACTCCAATGATTATCTATCGCTGAATAATGACCCAATCCTAATTAGTAATCTTAGGAAATATATTCTTAATACAAACATAGAATATGGTTCCACAGGAAGCCGTCTTGTAAGTGGAAATAGCTTAAAAATGGAACAAATAGAACAATTCCTTGCAGGCTATTTCAAAAGTGAGGCTAGTCTATTTTTTTCATCTGGGTTTAATGCCAATTTAGCGCTATTCTCAACGATAGCATCCAAAGAAGATACCATTATATATGACTCCCTGATTCATGCATCTATCCGGGAAGGTATAAGACTAAGCCCTTCAAGGTCTTTTGGATTCAAACACAATGACTTGTCAGATTTAGCACAAAAGATCTCTAGAGCAACAGGAGATATTTTTGTGGCTGTAGAATCCCTATACTCTATGGATGGCGACTTTGCCGATCTCAAAAGAATTGCAGAAATCTGCCAAGAAAAAGGAGTATTTCTGATAGTAGACGAAGCGCATAGCACAGGGATCTATAACGAGGATGGAAGTGGCTTAGTAACACAACTGGGATTGGAACAGGAAGTTTTCGCTAGAATTATGACCTTTGGAAAAGGAATTTCTTGCCATGGTGCAGTAATAACAGGCTCCAATCAACTCCGTCACTTTTTAATAAACTTTTCAAAAAGCTTCATTTACACTACTGCCCCTGACCTACTCAGTATGCAGAAAGTAAAATGGGCGATTCAGTACAGAAAAGACAACCCTGACATTCAGCAAAAGTTATTTCAAAATATCGAGTATTTTTTAGCATTACAAAAAACCTATTTCCCTTTCAAAGAAAGCTTTGGGCTATCTCCAATTCAAACCATTGAGATACCGGGAAACCATCAGGTTAAAACAGCCGAAAAGCTTTTACTGAAAAATGGAATAGCAACAAAGGCTATCTTATCCCCAACCGTACCAGAAGGCTCTGAGCGACTTAGAATTTGTATACATCGAAACCATACCGAAGAAGACATCAATACGTTTTGGAATTATTTAGGAAAAATCCTCAGCACATTTCCATTACCATTGAAATAGTAGTGCCTATTTATGCTATCTTTGAATCTTTAAAATAATCATTTCGGATGAATAATTTTCTTAGGCTACTATCATATATAAAACCTTATAAAGGTCTTGCAGTTGTAAATGCTGTAAGTAATATCTTATCTGCCATTTTTGGCCTATTAGGCCTATTACTAATTAGTAATGTCCTGAAAGTTCTATTCGATTCAGGAATCAAAAAAGTAATTACTCCTCCAAAATCAACTGGCTATTTTGACACCTTGATTTACGATATAGAGGTTTATTATACTGCTTTGATTGAAAATTCCGATAGATCCAAGGCTCTAATGGTCGTTTGTATAATGGTTCTTATCACTTTCTTCCTAAAGAATTTATTTAGGTACATAGCACAATATGTCCTAGCCCCAATACGATCAAATTTAGTTAAAGATATCCGATCAGAACTACATAGAAAAATATTGGACCTACCTGTTTCCTATTTTAACGAGAAAAGAAAGGGAGACATTATAACCAGAATAAGTGCCGATGTACAGGAGGTAGAATTCTCTGCAATTAGCATTTTAGAATTGCTTATCCGAGATCCATTTACCATTCTGATCGCTATTGGAACCATGGTATTCATGAGTTGGAAATTGACACTTTTTGTATTCATTTTCTTACCAATTTCAGGATTTATTGTAGGTCAAGTAGGGAAAAGCCTCAAAAAAAAATCGGGTAAAGGTCAAGAAAAAATTGCTGTACTAATTTCCCTGATCGAAGAAAATATAGGAGGATTAAAGATTATTAAGGCCTTCAATGCACAAAAGAAGGTCGATGCAGTATTCGAAAAAGAAAATATTGAGTGGACACGAATTAACAACTCAATAAAAAGAAGGCACGACATGGCTTCACCAATGAGTGAATTCATGGGAGCTACCATCATGGTGATTATTCTATGGTATGGGGGGAACCTAATCTTTGAAAACCCAGAAGAGAATATGCAACCACATGATTTCTTCGCATATATTACTATTTTCTCGCAAGTATTAGCCCCTATCAAGAACATCTCTGCAGCCTATAATAAACTACAAAAGGGAATGGCTTCCATGGAGAGGATAATAGAAGTATTGGACACTCCAAACCCAATTCAAGACAAACCAAACGCTATAGCACTGCCTTTATTTTCGGATAATATAGAATTCAACCAAGTGAACTTTTCATACGAAGATCACAGACGCGTGTTGAATGATGTTAACTTTAAAGTCCCTAAAGGACAAATGATAGCCTTAGTTGGACAATCGGGAAGTGGTAAATCGACCATCGCAGATTTAATTGCCAGATACTGGGATGTAACAGAAGGAGCTATTAAATTGGATGGTCAGAATATAAAAGATTATAAAATAAGAGATGTCCGAGAACAGATGGGAATCATTACCCAAGAATCTATTCTTTTCAATGACACTGTATACAACAATATTGCACTGGGCGTAGAAAACACCACAGAAGAAGCGGTCATGACCGCTGCAAAAATCGCCAATGCACACGAATTTATCACTGGATTGGAACAAGGATACCATACCAATATTGGAGACCGAGGTGGCAAATTATCCGGCGGTCAAAGACAGCGTATTTCTATAGCTAGGGCAGTTCTAAAAAACCCCCCTATATTAATCATGGATGAAGCGACTTCCGCCTTAGATACAGAAAGCGAACGACTGGTACAGGAAGCATTAGAACACCTAATGGAGCATAGGACTTCTGTAGTTATCGCCCACCGCCTTTCTACCATCGTTAAGGCAGATTTAATTTTAGTCTTAAACGAAGGTGAAATTGTAGAACAAGGAACACATAAAGAATTGTTGGAAAGAAAAGGATATTATAGTAAATTGCACGGCATGCAAAGCATTTCTTGACTTTTGGAAAGTCAATGTTGAATTTTCTGTAAATTATCTCTTCTCTCAGACAGCAAACTTTCCAAAAGTTTTTTTCATACCTATTCCCTGACATCCTTCTCCTTAAAAACTTATACAAAAACAAGATCATGAAGAAGATAGAACACATTGGAATTGCAGTCAAAGATCTTGAGAAATCCAACGATCTTTATAGTAAATTACTGAACTCATCCCCTTATAAACTTGAAGAAGTAGCATCTGAAGGTGTGAAAACTAGTTTTTTTCAGGTCGGAGAATCAAAAATCGAACTATTAGAAGCAAGTAATGAGGACAGCGCTATCGCTAAATTTATTGCAAAAAAAGGAGAAGGCATCCATCATATTGCTTATGATGTAGAAGATATTTACGCAGAAATGGATCGTCTTAAAAAAGAAGGATTCCAATTATTAAATGAAAAACCAAAACACGGAGCAGACAATAAATTAGTTTGTTTTGTGCATCCAAAATCTGCCGGAGGTGTACTGGTAGAATTATGTCAAGAGCGAAAGGAGGACCAATAGATCTTCCTTTTTTTTTGCATTATGACCATAAAAACCCAGTAAGAATACACCTTTCCAGATTATATAATAAAAATATTTCTACTCATTCTTAGGTCCCTATACAACAAGTGATTACCAGTATAATTAACTACCCAATTACATTAGTTAACAATTGTCTTATACCTTTTGGAACGATTTTAGAATATCCCTACCTGCAATTGCGTTCACTAGCCGATAAAATTTGGCTTTCAGTTTAATCATAAAAAAGGTAGCATTATGAAAACAATCTTAAAATACCCAAGCCTGTTTATTCTCTTATTGAGCCTTACCTTACCTATTAAAGCAAATAACCAACATCACCACAGAGACATTGACAACACTCCATATAATACGAATATCGATCGGAGAGAGTTGAATGAAATGAAAGAATTAAGTCATCGTTTCGAAAGATCCATAATGAATAGACGTTTTCACAAAGCTCACTCCATCAAACATGATATTACCGTTTTGATGCAAGAGGATATTTCAAATTCGCGCTATCGACTTCAAGAGGTAAATCAAGATCTTGAATACCTTAAAAGAAAAGTTGACAAACAATACCATAAACGAAATCACCATCACAATAATGGTCGAGGCCATGGCCCGCATAATGGATATTATTCAGGAAAAGGAGAATCTTACAGATTGTACGCCGCAATAGAAAGAGCTAAAAGTTTAAAATGGGAATTGAAGGATCAAATAATGCACAAAAAACGGATTTTTCAAGCCTTTAAAAAAACAGAAGGAAACAGACGTTTCAGTTTAAATAATGATCGCATGGAAATAAAACAATTCATCAGAAAGATGCGTCAAGATTTAGAAATAGGCATTAATCAAAATCAATGTCATTAATATAAAATAACAAAAAGGCTCCTTTATTCGGGGCCTTTTTGTTTTACTATCATTTTAGATTGTCTTTTCAACAGCTTGCACTACTTCATTTGTTGGAATAGCATCCATAAAATTAAACAAACGATAAATCCCCTTTTTCCTTCCCAATTTTGAGCTCGGTCTCATAAAGTGATTAATCCCAATCTCCTTAGAATTTTCTCCTGGCATGTAAGGTGCAAAACCCAATTCAGGAACAGTTCCTCCCCATAGTGAAATAACTGGTCTATTTAGCGCTGAAGCAATATGCATCAAGCCCGTATCATGACTTATAACGCAGGCGGATTCTCTCAACAAAAAAGCGGATTCATTTAAGGAAAATTTACCCGAGGCATTCACTATTCTACCCTTTCCATGTTCTTCAATCCACTTCCCTCTTTCACGATCATCAGGTCCTCCTAATAGCACAACGGGTAAAGGGAGCTCAAGGCAAAGCGCTGCAATTTTTTTAGGCGACATCATTTTACCTTCATGCTGACCACCAATAACAAATGATATGAATCGATCAAATCCAAAAACTTCTTGAATATTAACCTTGACTTCAGACGGAATAAAATAATCAAGTCCTAAATTATCGTTTTTCACCCCCAAACTACGAACAACATCAATGTATCTATCAACAATAGAACCCTCTGGCATGATATTCCATTTGAACCAAACCAATATCAATTTCCGGAAATTGAGTTTGTTTAATCTTTCAAACGGAACATTTAAACTTTTCAATACTTGTTTAGACCTGATATTCCAATGTAAATCAGCAATAAAATCGTACTGCTCTAACTTTAGCTGATCTAATACTTCAGTAACCTGTTCATCAATACCAAATACTTTATCGATATGACTATTCGTTTCCAGGATAGCACGAAATGAGTTTTTAGAAAGATAATGCACCTCAAATCCTTGTGCTTTTAGTAAGCGAGGAACCGGACTCGTCAGCACAATATCTCCTATCGAACTGAAGCGAATTATTAATACTTTCTTGACCTTTTTAGATTCAACCATAAAGACAAAAGTAAAAAAATGAATTGTTCAATACCGTTCAATAATCATATTCTTTTTCCCTTATAATTTTCTTCCTCATTAAAAATCATACTTAATCCATTTAAAATGAAATAATTCTGTTATTTATCACTAAAAACAGTGAGGAGAATCAACAAAAATGGACAATTTTTATTAAATTGGTATAATAATTGATAAAGCGCCCAAAATGCTTAAACAGAGTCTTCAGCAAAAATTACAGCAAAAGCTATCACCACAGCAGATTCAGTTAATGAAACTGATCCAGTTGCCTACGCTTGAATTTGAGCAAAAATTAAAAAGTGAAATTGAAGAGAATCCTGCTTTAGATGAAGGAATTGAAGGCCCAGAGAACGAAGAACTAGAATTCACAAAGGACGAGGAGCTCAACAAGGACGATGACCAATTTATTGAAGCTGTAGAAATCAATGTTGACGAATATCTTAGTGATGACGAAACTCCGGCATACCGATTAAATGCAAATAACTACAGCGCTGACGACGAAGAAAAACAAATCCCTTACGCTACAGGTACTTCTTTTACTGAATTTTTAAAAAATCAACTGAATCTTAAAAAAGTTTCTGAAGAAGAATATGCCATTGCCACCTTCCTTATAGGGAGCATTAATGATAATGGATACTTGAGAAGGGAATTAAATCATATCATAGATGATTTGGCATTTTCAAGTAATATTTTTGTTGAATTAGAGCAACTGGAAAGTGCATTAAAATTAATACAATCCTTTGACCCAGCGGGTGTAGGAGCAAGAAACCTAAAAGAGTGTCTCATTCTACAGCTGGAAAGAAAAAACGATAGCGAAAACATCGATTTAGCCATTGGCATATTGGATAGATACTTTGAATCTTTTACAAAGAAGCATTATTCAAAAATATGCACTCGATTATCGATATCTGAAGAGGAGTTAAAAAAGGCGATAAAAGAGATATCTAAACTAAACCCAAAACCTGGAAATTCTATTTCCCAATCTGGAGATAAAAATATACAACAAATAGTCCCTGATTTTGAAATTAGAATTGTTGAAGGAGAGCTTGAATTATTCCTAAACGGTAGAAATGCACCAGACTTAAAAATCAGTAAAAGCTATGTAAATATGTTACAAAGCTATAAGGAAACTAAGGGGCAAGCAAATAAAGCACAAAAGGAGGCCGTCCTATTTGTAAAACAAAAACTGGATTCAGCCAAGTGGTTCATAGACGCTATTAAACAACGTCAAAACACCTTAATGATAACCATGGGCTCAATCATGAAATATCAAAATGAATACTTTTTGACCGGTGACGAAAGAAAGTTAAAACCGATGATATTGAAAGACATCGCAGATGATATCGAAATGGATATTTCAACGGTATCTAGAGTTGCTAATAGCAAATTCGTTCAGACACCTTATGGGACTAAATTGATTAAAGAATTTTTCTCGGAATCAATGAAAAACGACCAAGGTGAAGATGTTTCCACACGTGAAATAAAGAATATATTACAAGAGCTAATTAATAATGAGGAAAAACGAAAGCCTCTAACGGATGAAACACTAGCGAAGCAATTAAAAGAAAAAGGCTATCCTATTGCAAGGAGAACAGTTGCGAAATACCGCGAACAATTGAATATCCCTGTTGCGCGACTTAGAAAACAGATTTAAATGCCCTTATTCAATCGTACTTTTGCCGCTATTATTTCCTACCTCTTCCATCCTATTTGGGTACCTGGACTCTGCACCTATTTTCTAATACATTTATATAGTGATCAAATGATGGAAGGCGTAGAAGACCTTCTAATGAAGATTACCATATTATTTTCTTTGGTTCTCCCTCTTTTTTCGAGTCTATTATTAAAAATAACCGGGGTGATATCTTCTTTGAAAATGTCCATTGCATCAGAAAGAAGAATTCCATTATTTTTAAGTTTTTCCTTTTTTCTGATCATGGCGCATTTGTTCAATGCCTTACAAGTCATCCCTTTCGATTTTACATTAATGGCATTTGGAGCCTCTTTAGCAATTTTCACAGCTTTAGTTGCTCTTCCGTTCACTAAAATAAGTATTCACACATTGAGCATTGGAAGTGTTTGGGGAGCTATATTTTCAATTTCACAAAGTTATCAAGTAGACTTGTTCAAGATCCTTGTTTTACTTAGCCTATTGGCTGGAATCATTGGATTCTCAAGACTTACCTTAAAAGCCCATTCCCACAAACAGGTTTATATAGGATTCATGTCAGGAGCACTTTTTCAGATCCTTTGCTTTCTGCATCAGGATACGGTATATCAAATACTAAATTTCAGATTATTCTAATTTATTTTGTTTTGAGACAAAACAGCTAAGTGATATTTGGCTTTAGATTTAATCTCCTTTTCAAAAGGAAATTTTGAATAGCCCAAAACTTTATCCAAGTGATTAATAGCTAACCATTTTCGCCCTATAGATTTATAATACAAGCCTAGCTTAAGAGCTGATTTTGGTGCGAAGTACAGATTTAACTTGGTACTATTTTTAAAAACTTGTTCAAAATGATGAATCGCATCCTCCATCCTTCCCAACTCCCAATAGCTGTTGGCTAACCTATAATCCACCTCTACCATTTCGACTACGCCATTTGGAGCACACTCCTTCAGCTTATCAATGGATTCCTCATAGTTTCCCGAATCATATAACAGAGTAGCCAGAACCATCTCCTTGGACCTTTTAAACTTTATAGCTTGCAATGCCAATTTATCGGGACCCATTGTATTATTCCCTTCTCGAAGAACCATCTTCTCATAGATTTCACTTTCGCTTAAACGGTCTTTAAACAGCGTGAAATTAGCTAAATAATAGGCCGCGGATTTAACATAACCTTCCGATCGATTTAGAATAATGAATTTCTTCAACAAGGTCTCACAACGGTCATCCTGAAGGATATAATATCCTTTACCCAGGTAATAGTTTAGAAAATTCGCTTTATTTCCCACTGATGCAATTTCAAGTGATTTCATTGCCTGCACTGGTTGTCGCTTCTTGAAGGCATGTAGTGATTTAATCAAGTGAGATAATGGCAATGAACTCTGAAACTCCCCAAGGTCATCCATACCGACAAATTGACCAAGGCTATAGTGTAAATCAAGATAATCCAACATGATAATTACTTCATCTCGATATATCCCCACCAACTTATCCTCTATCAAAAGATTATGCAAAACTTGAACATCCAATTGGAGATCACCTTTCATCCCTAATAGACTTGCAAATTTCTTATACTGCTCTGGCATAACTGAAATTGCAATTCTAAGAAATCTATAGCCAATTTGAGCTGGAGCGTAATCGGGAAATCCCTTCAACAACTTTTCATAGTTATTATAAGCTTTAAACAAATGCAAGGCCGATGCTGCACCTTTCTGATCTTGCATTTGTAACACCCCTAGCATCAATTCACTTTCTGCTAAAAAATGGGCCTTTATAACCAAAGGAAGATTTTCCTTCTTTAAAATCTGAATATTATGTGATATCTGCTTGGTAATAATGGAAATATCACCAGGACCTTCATTCAATAGGACTTGAATAAAGAGGTTTTTATTATCTGTAAATTCCTTCCAACCAGAAGGAAGATTATTGAGGGTTGCCTCTGCTTTATTAAACTGAAATGAGTAGGCGTAACGAAGTGCTATATCAGCCTTGGAACCAATGGCGGTAGCTGTAAATGAAATAAGTAGAAAAAAACTTATATATATTAATCGATGCAAAATCCACATTGAATAAATATACTTAAAAAAAAAGAAGGAATCTCTCGATTCCTTCTTTTTAATATTTATTGAACTGTTTCAATAATATTATCATCAACTAATATTCTTCCACAGTGTTCGCAAACGATAATCTTTTTTCTACTTGCAATATCCACTTGACGTTGAGGAGGGATTTTACTGAAACACCCACCACACGAATCTCTATCGATTTTTACTACTGCTAATCCGTTACGAGCATTTTCTCTTAAACGCTTATAAGCAGTTAACAATCTGTCATCGATAACAGTCTCTGCATCCGATTGGCTTTTCAATAGTTGCTCTTGCTCCTTCTTGGTTTCGCCAACAATCTTATCCAACTCGCCTTTCTTTGCCTCCAAATCTTTTGTACGCTCAGAAATTCTTTCTGAAGCAGTTTGGATAGTCATATTCTTTTGTTGAATCTTTGCTTTAAATTCACGAATGTGTTTCTCAGCTAATTCAATCTCCAATCCTTGAAACTCAACCTCTTTCATCAAAGCTTCGTATTCTCTATTGTTACGAACCTTATCTTGTTGCTTTTTATATTTAGCAATCAAAGTGTTGGCATTTGCAATCAGCTCATTTCTATCAATGATAGACATCTCAAAGCTTTGGTTTTCCGCTTTGATTTTTTCAACACGCGTATTTAAACCAGCAATTTCGTCTTCCAGGTCTTGTACCTCAAGTGGCAACTCCCCACGAAGTGTTTTGATTTGGTCAATTTCAGAATCTATTTCCTGAAGTTTATATAGTGCTAGTAGCTTGTCTTCTACTGTATAATCTGCCGCCTGACTTTTCTTCATCTTAAAAGTAATTGATCGGATTCGTATTATGAGTCGATTTGCAAATGGCAAAATTACGGAATTTTTCTTGAATTCTCTCTACAATTAACTCAATCGTATAATGTTCGCTTTCAAAATGCCCTATATCTGCAATAATTATGCGGTTTTCTGCATCAAAAAACTCATGATATTTAAAATCTCCTGTGATAAATATATCCGCTTTGGAGGCGATTGCATTTTTTAATAAAAAAGATCCACTTCCTCCGCACAAGGCCACTTTTTCAATCTTCCTTCCAGTATCCTGGGTATATCTAACACAATCCAGCTCCATTTTATCTTTTAAAAATGGAAGGAACTCGTTCAAATTCATTGGTTTTTCAAGTATGCCAATTATTCCAGAACCTAGATAGTTATTTTTGTTTTCAAGTGAAAACAGAGAATATGCCACCTCTTCATAAGGGTGAGACTGCTTTAGTACGGCCTCAATTTTAGAACTCAAATAACTAGGAAATACCATTTCAAGACGAATTTCCTTTTCTCTTTGCAATTTATTTATTTCCCCTACAAAAGGATTGGCCCCTTCTAAAGCTTTAAATGTCCCTTCCCCTTCACTAAGAAATCCACAGTCTGAATAATTACCCAGCTTCCCTGCTCCTGCCTTAGCCAAAGCACTTCGCACATCTTCGGCGGCATGCTCTGGAACATAGGTTACTAACTGGGTTAAATTCCCAGATTTAGGCGCTAAAATTGATGTATTTCTTAGTCCTAATTTATCCGCTATCTTCTTATTGACGCCAGTGGGAACATTATCCAGGTTCGTATGAATGGCATATAGGGCAATTTTATTTTCAATTGCCTTTATTACAGTTCTTTCTACATAGTTCTTTCCTGTCAGCCTTTTCAGCCCGCCGAAAATAATTGGATGGTGAGAGACAATAAGGTTACAACCTTTAGATATTGCTTCTAAAACGATTTCCTCCGTACAATCTAAACTAACCAATACGCCTTCAATTTCACGGTTGGGATCCCCAACCAATAATCCTGAATTATCATAACTTTCTTGATAGGATAATGGCGCCCAATCTTCAAGGTAATTACAAAGTTCCTTTATCTTCATTCATCTTGATTTATACCCAAAGATAGCAATAGCGATAGGAATCTAAAATTTATTAAAAGACATATGGAATTAATCCCAATATTTTAGCCCACTAAATGGAAGCAATGCCTTATTTTTGCCTGACAAAATACACTCAAACTGTATCTATGAATTATCTATCGGTTGAATTACTTACCAAATCATTTGGTGAACGTGTCTTATTTGAAGACCTATCTTTTGGTATTGACAAAGGAGACAAAGTTGCACTTATAGCCAAAAATGGGGCTGGTAAAAGTACCTTAATGGGACTATTAGCGGACAGTGATCAAGCGGATAGCGGATCCATCGTTTTCAGAAAGGGAATTCGTGTAGCTTTCCTTGATCAAGATAGTAATTTTGACGGGTATAATAGTATTGAAGAAGTCATTTACGAAGCAGATCATCCACAAGTGCAAGCTTCCAAAGCTTATAGCTTGGCATTGGAAAACACAGATGATACAGATGCCTTTCAAAAAGCTCTAGACATGATGGAGGAAACTCAAGCATGGGATGTAGAGGCTAGAATAAAGGACGTACTCTACAGTCTTCAATTGGCAGATCATCTTAAGAAACCTCTTGGATTACTCTCTGGAGGTCAAAAGAAAAGATTAGCCCTGAGTAAAGTACTTATTGAGCAACCGGACCTTTTGGTTTTGGATGAGCCTACCAACCATCTGGATCTAGCTATGATTGAATGGCTACAATCTTATTTGAACCAATCATCTATGACCCTATTCATGGTAACGCATGATAGGTATTTCTTGGATGCCATTTGTAATACCATTTTAGAAATGGAAGATCAATCGATCTATAGATACAAAGGGAATTACGGCTATTATCTAGAGAAAAAACAACTACGAGAGGAAGAATTAAAGGTTACCATAGGTAAGGCCAAAAATCTATTTAAAAAAGAATTGGAATGGATGAGAAGGCAACCAAAAGCAAGAGGTACAAAATCTAAGGCAAGAATAGATAGCTTTTACGATATTAAAAAAGTAGCCAAGCAAAATACTAAAAAGGAGGAAGTTCAATTGGAAATCCAAATGCAAAGGTTGGGTTCCAAAATCATGGAATTACATCACTTGAAAAAGGCCTTTGGCGATCATAAAATTCTTGAAGATTTCAATTATACTTTTGTCAACAAAGATAGAATTGGGATAGTAGGGAAAAACGGAGCCGGAAAGACTACTTTTTTAAATATGCTTTGTGGTGAAGAACCGTATGATGCAGGGAAAATTGTCCATGGAGAAACCTTAAGAATTGGTTATTACACGCAATCTGGAATGGCTATCCCAGACAATAAACGCGTCATTGAAGTAGTCAAAGATGTTGCAGAAGTAATCCCTCTAAATAAAGGTAGAAAATTGACTGCCGCCCAATTACTTGAGCGTTTCCTTTTTACTAAAGATGCCCAATGGTCAATGGTTTCTAAATTAAGTGGTGGCGAAAAGAAAAGGTTATACCTATTGACCATCTTGATGAAGAATCCAAATTTCTTAATTTTGGATGAGCCTACCAATGATTTGGATATCGCTACTCTTAACATCTTGGAAGAATTTCTCGATGAATTCCCAGGATGTCTTATCATCATTTCTCACGACAGATATTTTATGGACCGCTTGGTAGATCACCTTTTCGTATTTGAAGGCGAAGGAAAAATAAAAGATTTCCCAGGAAACTATACGGACTATAGATTAACTAAAAATTCCATCAAGGAGGACAAATCCAGTCCGATCATAGTTAAAAAAGAAGAGCCTAAAGAAAAGAGCACTCAACAAAAAAGAACTCAAAAGCTATCTTTTAAAGAAAAGAGAGAGTTGGAGCAACTCGAATCCCAAATGGAAAAGTTGGAGCAAGAAAAAGGTGCTATCAGTCAAGAGTTTTATAAGGAGAATCAAGATCCTGAAACGATCACCCAATTATCTATACGCCTTCATGAAATTGAACAACAAGCTGAAGAAATGATGCTACGTTGGATGGAACTATCTGAAAAAGTAGGATAATGGATTTATTTAAACACCTCGCTTATAAGCGAAGTGCCATGAATGCGCATGGCCTACACTCTCCATTGGTCTACGATTTATATATGGATATATTGGCAGAGAAAAAGGAGTTTTATTCGTTTAGTCTTATTAATCAACTCTCTGCAAAAAATGAAGATTTCCAGATCAAGGAAGCTCAATTATTGTATCAATTATTAAACAAATATGGATTAAAAAAAGGGCTGATTTTGGGACCCGGAAAGGAATCTTTAAAAACCGTAATGGAATCTATTACTTCCGAAATGGATATTCAATTTGAATATCAAGAAGATACTGTTTATGATTTTATCCATTTTACTACCGAATGTTCAGCTTCAGATATTAATAAAACACCCTTAAAGTCCAACCTTTCAACTATTGAATTCATAAGTCTATCGCATCCCCATAAGCATATGGAACAGCAAGAGCTATGGAAAGAATTGACATCCAATAATACCGTTTCTGTAACAATAGACCTTTGGTCAATAGGTATTTGCTTTCCAAACAAAAAACAAATAAAACAGCATTTCATCTTACAAAACAAGCATTTCCAATACTAGCATTAATATCCACATACCAGTCTGTGACAATTGTCACATAACTTTATTATCTTGAATGACATTTTTATGAAACCTAAACAATAAAATATGGATTTCATTCACCACCCATGGCCCTGGTATATTGCAGGGCCAATGATTGCTTTCTTGATGATGTTGATGCACTATTTTGGTAAAGGATTTGGTGTATCGACTAATTTTAAAACAATCTGCAGCGTTTTGGGAGCTGGCAAACACTGTGAATTTTTCGCTGGAGACTGGAAGGAACAAAGATGGAACCTTATTTTCATGGTTGGCGTACTTCTTGGCGGAGCCATTGGAGGGTCTATTCTTAAAAATCCAGAAGCCATTGAGCTTTCATCTACTGTAGTTTCTGACCTCGAAAAAATGGGGATCCCAAATGCGGGAAAAGAATATATACCAACAGATCTTTTCTCTTGGGAAAATCTTTTTACCCTACAAGGATTTTGCTTTATGGTCTTAGGTGGATTTCTGCTAGGATTTGGAGCTCGCTACGCTGGAGGATGTACTTCAGGTCATGCCATTAGTGGATTGAGCAATCTACAATGGCCATCACTTTTGGCTGTAATCGGATTTTTTATTGGAGGTCTTATCTCCACCTATCTATTCATTCCATATCTTCTTAATCTATAAATCATGAGACTATTAAAATTTTTAATTGCTGGAACGATTTTCGGAATTATCTTAAGCAAGGCTGAGGTAGTTTCTTGGTATAGGATCTATGAAATGTTTCGCTTTGAATCCTTTCATATGTACGGTGTAATTGGTTCCGCTGTTGTGATAGGTATATTGTTTACACAAAGGGCTCAAAAGAAATCAATAACGAGTATGTATGGTGCAGAAATGACCTTTATAAAAAAAGAGAAAGGATATAAGAGATACTTAATAGGAGGTACTATCTTTGGACTAGGATGGGCCTTAACTGGAGCCTGTCCAGCTCCTATGTTTACACTATTGGGGCATGGGTTCAGTATTTTTCTAGTAGTTATTGCTTCAGCAATTTTAGGAACCTATATTTATGGATTGATTCGCCATAAACTTCCACATTAATAGAGACAATTATGTTAAAATTAATGGTTCTCTAACCTTGTAGGATTTAGGTGGTATAACTTACCGAAAAATATCTCCTTAACACATTTTAAATATAATTACCCCTTTAGAAAATTCCTAAAATGCTTGAATGACAAAAATTGTTCATATTTTTGGAGTAAATATCATCGCATGATAAATGTCAGTTGCCTTTGTAACATTTGGCACGCTTTTATAAAAAAAATAGACATTATTTTGTACCGTGATTAACTAAGAGTTTCCAAAATGGAAACTGCTAATTTTTTTTCAGTAATGAGAATAGAACAACTATATACCAACTGTCTTGCTGAGGCAGCATATTTCATAGAGTCTGATGGTGAGGTAGCTATAATTGATCCACTTCGCGAGACAGCACCATATATAGATATGGCCCTGGAAGCCAATGCTAATATCAAGTATATTTTCGAAACACATTTCCATGCAGATTTTGTTTCCGGACATGTTGATTTAGCTTCTAAAACTGGTGCGACAATCGTGTACGGCCCCAATGCTAAACCTAATTATGATGTACATATAGGAACGGATAACGAGGTATTTAAAGTTGGGAAAATTACGATCACACTTTTACATACTCCAGGACATACTATGGAGTCCTCTTGTTTTCTTTTGAAAGATGAAAAGGGTAATGAAAAAGCCATTTTCTCCGGAGACACATTGTTTATAGGAGATGTTGGAAGACCAGATTTAGCTGTCAAAAGCGATTTAACGGTTCAAGACCTAGCAGGTCATTTATTTGATTCTTTGAGAAACAAGGTAATGCCCTTGCCAAACGATATTATAGTATATCCAGGTCATGGAGCTGGTTCATCCTGTGGTAAAAACATGAGTGATGAGACATTTGATTCTCTTGGTCATCAAAAAGAAACCAACTACGCTCTTCGCGCTGATATGACTCGTGAAGAATTTGTTGTAGAAGTAACGGATGGTCTAAGCACACCACCTCAATATTTCCCAAAAAATGCCAAAATGAACATAATGGGATATGAGAACTTCGATACGGTAATGGAACAAGGAAATAAAGCGCTTGACCTTAGCTCCTTCCAGTCAATAGTTGCGGATGGAGCTATTATTCTCGATACGAGAAATAGAGAGGATTTCCCTAAAGGTTTTATTCCAAACTCACTATTTATAGGATTGGATGGAAGTTTTGCCCCATGGGTTGGTGCCTTGATTACTAATATTCAACAAGCAATAGTATTCCTTTGTGATGAAGGTAAAGAGGAAGAAGTAGTTCGTAGATTATCCAGAGTTGGTTATGACAATACCCAAGGATATCTAGCTGGAGGGATTAAGACATGGCAAGCTGCAGGATTAACTGTTGATAGTATTGAAGAAGTTAGCCCGGAAGCCTTTGCTGAAACCTTTACAGAAAACACACCTACAATTGACGTGCGTAAAGACACTGAATTCTTCAGTCAGCATGTAATTGGAGATGTTGTAAATTTACCACTATCTAATATTGCTGCAAGAAGCAATGAGGTGAACAACAATAACAAAAACTTTGTTCACTGTGCAGGAGGATTCAGATCCTTAATTGCAATTTCTATTTTAAAACAGAATGGTGTCAACAATTTGGTAAATGTTCAAGGCGGGTTTAAAGCATTAGAAGAAACGAACATTCCTATTTCATCTTATGTATGCCCATCTGAGAAGGCAGAATAATCTGAATACCAGTAAAAAACATATACATTTCATTAAAAAGCCATCCTAAAGGATGGCTTTTTTTATTCCCACAAACTAGAAATCGATTTAAATATCATGTAAAACACTAGTAATTAACAATTAAGCTTTTAACATTTTATTACTATTCGATTATAAAACATATTAGCTTTTCAATTTTTTTTTAGTAAAATTGTGCAAAATCTTGATTTCAAATGATAAAACGGCTCATAATAGGGTTTTTACTATGCCTTCCTTTACTCAGTTTTTCACATCCAGTACATATTTCAGTATGTGATATCCATTATAATTCTGATAGTAATACCTTTCAGGTATCTATACGGTTATTCTCGGATGATTTAGAACTTGGTATTCGAAAATCACTAAAGGATGAAGTTTTGGATATTGGTTTTAAAACTGAATCATCCATTACCGATTCACTTATAGAGCAATATCTACTTGCTAATTTTCAGGTATTTATAGAAGACTCTCTATATATTCCAACATTTATAGGAAAAGAGTCAGAAGGAATGTCTGTTTGGTGTTATCTGGAGATGAAGGTTCCTAGTCAATTGAATCAATTTCACATAAAAAATGCTTTACTTGACAAGCGTTTTGAAGATCAAAAAAATATGGTCCATTTTCACCACTTAGGAAATGTGGACTCCAAAGTTTTTGATAAAGATCGAAGAAAACAAACAATTAGAATCACCAATCAATAAGGATGAAGCAATCGTTTTATTATTTCGTAGCCTTACTTTTTATGGGCTTTGCGTGCAGTTATGCACAATTGGATAATACCAATCAAAATAAGTTTAAACAATTAGGTACTCAATTACCTACCCCGAATAGTTTTAGGACAGCATCTGGTGCTCCAGGACCTAATTACTACCAACAAAAGGCAAGTTATGCTATTAATCTTGTATTGGATGATGAGAATCACACCATTACAGGAGAGGAGTCCATTACCTATACTAACAACTCATCTGACCCACTTCGATACGTATGGGTTCAACTTGACCAAAACGTACGGGCTAAAGATTCTGACTCCCATAAAATCCGTACTGGAAAGGTATCGGATAAAATGAGTTTGGGAGAACTTAAAAACTTCCACAAAGAATTTGATGGAGGATTTAAAATTACTGAAGTAACAGACTCCAGAGGGAAAGCATTGAAACACACGATTAACTTTACGATGATGCGTGTGGAATTACCACGTGTAATTAGAAAAGGTGAACAGTACACGTTCAAAATCAAATGGTGGTACAATATTAACGACCGTGACAAAGTAGGTGGTCGTTCTGGATATGAATATTTCCCTGAAGAAGATAACAGCCTGTACACGATTGCACAATTCTACCCAAGAATGGCAGTTTACAACGATGTTGAAGGTTGGCAGACAAAACAATTCTGGGGAAGAGGTGAATTTGCACTCCCTTTTGGAAATTTCGATGTGAAAATCACTGTCCCTAGTGACCATATTATTGGAGCAACCGGAGTACTTCAAAACCCATCGAGAACATTAACTACTGCACAATACAAAAGGTTTGTAAAGGCAAAAAATGCCAAAGAACCGGTAATGATCGTTACCCAAGAGGAAGCGGAAGAAGCGGAAAAATCGAAAGCTACAAGTACAAAAACATGGCATTTTAAAGCCAAAAATGTACGTGATTTTGCATTTGCAAGTTCAAGAAAATTCTTGTGGGATGCCATGGGCGTCAAAGTTGGATCAAAGAATGTATTGGCCATGTCTTATTACCCTAAAGAGGGTAATCCTTTATGGGGACAATATTCTACAAAAATAGTTGCCCATACGATTAAAACGTATTCAAAATTCACGATCAACTATCCGTATCCTGCGGCAATTTCTGTTCATTCAAAGAGCATTGGAATGGAGTACCCTATGATCTGTTTTAACTTCGGTAGACCAGAAAAGGATGGCACATATAGTAGCCAAACAAAATACGGGATGATGGGTGTAATCATTCACGAAGTTGGACATAATTTCTTCCCGATGATCATCAACTCAGATGAGAGACAATGGACATGGATGGATGAAGGACTGAATACGTTCTGTCAATACCTTACTGAACAAGAATGGGAGAACAACTATCCTTCGAGAAGAGGTCCTGCCCATTTGATTGTTGACTATATGAAAGGGGACAAATCAGGTATTGTTCCAATAATGACACATTCTGAAGCCATTAAGCAGTTCGGAAACAATGCCTATGGAAAACCTGCCACAGCTTTAAATATCTTAAGAGAGACTGTTTTAGGTAGAGAACTATTCGATTATGCACTTAAAGAGTATGCTAGAAGATGGGCTTTCAAACACCCAACACCAGCTGACTTCTTCAGAACAATGGAAGATGCATCAGGTACAGACCTTGACTGGTTCTGGAGAGCTTGGTTCTATACAACTGACCATGTTGATATCGCATTGAATAAAGTAGAATGGTTCCAACCAAGTACAGAAGATCCAACGATTGAAAAGGAGGTTGCTAAATTGAGAGATAGCCAAAACGAAACACATATAGGGATTACAAGAAATGCAGATATTGAAAAATTTGCAGATAATGACCCTACTGTACTGGACTTCTACAATAACTATGAAAAATACGGTGTAAATAGCCTGGATAAAGAAGCCTACACTAAATTTACAGAAAGTTTGGATGAAGAGGAAGAAGCTTTATTGGCAAAAGGAGGTAATTACTATAATTTGTATTTGAGTTCACCAGGAGGTATTCCAATGCCCGTTATTCTTGAGTTTGAATTTTCAGATGGTACAAAAGAAAAGATAATGATCCCTGCCGAGGTTTGGACCAATAATCATGAAAACTTTACTAAAGCATTCTATTTCGAAAAAGAAGTATTGAGAATTTCAGTCGATCCAGATTTAGAAACTGCAGATGTTGATAGAGGTAATAACTATTGGCCAAATAACAACCTTCCAAATCGGATAGAATTATTCAAAAGAGGGAAAAGATCTCATAGAGAAAATACTATGCAAAGGGAGCGACGCGCCAATGAGCAAGCCCTGGATTAAAATGTATTAAAAGCGCCTAATTAAGGCGCTTTTTTTATGCATGTAGCTATATCCCCCTATTAAACGAAGACATAAGCCCTTTAAATCAACATATTCATTTAATTGTCGTACCTTCGTGTCCTGATCCTGGTCTAAATTGTTCAATCAATGCTGGGTCTTCAAAAATTATTGGCATTCCAATTCTATCGTTATTGTCCAAAAGGGACAATCATATCACCTAAACCCATCCTTAATGGCCAGATCTCAAGAGAGCTTCGGAAAAAAAGAAAAAGAAAAAAAACGTTTGAAAAAACGTAAGGAGAAAGATCTTAAACGTGAAGAACGTAAGGCTCACTCTAAAAAAGGAGAAGGATTCGACAGCATGATAGCTTATGTTGATGAATTTGGAAACATTTCCGATACGCCACCAGATCCAACCAAAAAGAGAGAAGAGGTAGATATTGAAAGTATCGATATTAGTATCCCGAAAAAACTAGAATCTGATGGACCATCAATCTTAACAGGTAAAGTTGATTTCTTCAATGATTCAAAAGGATATGGTTTCATTAGAGAATTGGATACTCAAGAAAAGTACTTCGTTCACATTAACGGTCTTGAGGAAGAAGTATCTGAAGGCGATAAGGTAACTTTTGAATTGGAAAAAGGACTTAAAGGAATGAATGCGGTTAGAGTGAAAAAGGTTAAATAATTATTTTTCTTTCAAGCATTTTACAACATAAGGATAGGTATCCTATCATAGAAAAAAAAAGGTAGACAATTTATTTATTGTCTACCTTTTTTTTTGGTGCCGGTTTTCTCGGTGCTGGTTTTCTTTCCAATGGTCCTCTTTTATAAATGATAAGGCCATTTAGAAAATTTCGCAAAATTTGATCCTGAAGCTCCATATACTTTGGATGATCTTCCTTCCTAAAGAAAGCTCCTAGCTCACTTTTAGAGACCTTAAAATCTACAAGCTTTAAGATATCTACAATATCATCATCTCGAAGTTTAAGAGCAACTCTGATCTTCTTCAGTATATCGTTATTGGTAAGTCCCATGAATTATTTTTTGTTGCAATTTAACCAATATAGCCAGCTTATCGCATACCCCTAGTCTTTTTTATTTTACATCCAGCTTCAAGCAATGGATTACTGCGTGATCCTTTGGGGGCTTCTTACTCAAACTACAAGCCAGCTTATTTCATACCCTATGGCTTTTTTATTTTACACTCAGCCTTAAGCAATGGATTACTGCGTGATCCTTTTCGGGGGCCTACTTTATTTTACACTCAGCCTTAAGCAATGGATTACTGCGTGATCCTTTTCGGGGGCCTACTTACTCAACCTGCAAGCCAGCTTATTTCATACCCTATGGCTTTTTTATTTTACACTCAGCTTCAAGCAAGCTTGGCTGGTGTAAAATAAAAAAGCCAGATACAAATGTATCTGGCTTTTCGGTTGTGGGCGATACAGGATTCGAACCTGTGACCCCCTGCTTGTAAGGCAGGTGCTCTGAACCAACTGAGCTAATCGCCCTTAAAAGGGATGATAAATCGGAATCTACTGCTGTAGATAAGTGGGCGATACAGGATTCGAACCTGTGACCCCCTGCTTGTAAGGCAGGTGCTCTGAACCAACTGAGCTAATCGCCCCAATATGAATATTCAGTACATAACTGAATGATCTATTAGGTAAATTCCGATTTTTCAAAGAACATCTCTACTGAAGTAGAATGATACAGGATTCGAACCTGTGACCCCCTGCTTGTAAGGCAGGTGCTCTGAACCAACTGAGCTAATCGCCCCTTTCATTGTTATGGGGTTGCAAATATAGAAATGAATTTCATTTCCCCCGCACTTTTCTTAAAATATTTTTCAAATAATTCCGCTATTAGATAACCACTTCCAGCCACCAAAAGTAAATCTGATTTATTAATATTTGATATACTGTTTGTTAAGGCATCTACGGAAGAATGGAAGACCGTATAGGATAAATTATTTTTTATAAAATATTTTTCCAAACTTTCTATATCCATCGCTCTATCACTCTTTGGGCTGCATAAATAATAGGTAGCATTCTTTGGTAAGAGACCTATAATTGTATCTGCTTCCTTATCTTTCATCATACCCCAAACAATATGCAAATCATCAAAAGATTCTTCTTTAAGTTGACTTGATAAGACCTTTAAGGCTCCCTCATTATGAGCCATATCGAATACCACCTTTGGATCCTTACCGATAACCTGCCATCTACCCGGTAAAAAAACATTTTCTTGTACTTTAGCCAATCCAGAAAGGATCTGATCATTGCTTATGGGGAAAAACGCTTTAAGTAACTGTGAGGCACTCCAAGCAGTATGAGCATTCGTTTGCTGGAATCCTCCCTTTAATTGAACGATATAGGGCTTAGCTCCTGTTTCAATATCTTTAGCCCAAGTGATTTTTGAATTTTCATCTTTGGCGGTCGAAAGAAAAACATCCGCTATTTCCTCCTGGTATTCCCCTATTAATACCGGTATATTCTGTTTGATAATACCCGCTTTTTCTTTTGCAATTCCCAATAAATCATCTCCAAGAAAATTTCCATGATCCTTAGATACATTGGTAATTATAGACAATAAAGGCATCACTATATTGGTCGCATCCAATCTACCTCCTAGTCCAGTTTCCAGTATCAGAAGTTCAATCCCTTTGTCCCTGAAATAGGTAAATGCCAACGCCAAGGTTATTTCAAAAAAGGAATAATTTCCTTGCTCAAAAAAGCCTTTATTATTGTTTACAAAGTCACAAACATATTGTTCCTCTATAAAATCACCGTTGATGCGAATACGCTCCTTGAAATCGAGCATATGAGGGGAAGTAAATAAGCCTACCTTAACTCCTGACTCCATAAAAATGGAATGCAAAATATGTGAAGTGGACCCTTTTCCATTTGTACCTGCTAAATGGACAATTCTATAATCCTTGTGCGCATTGTTAAAATGGCTCATTAGGACTTCTATCCTTTCCAAGCCAGGTTTATAAGCAGCTCCGCCAGAAGTTTGAAATGAGGCAAACTGCTGATATAACCATTCACAACATTGTGAATAATTCATAGGTCTTGCCATCTGCTATTTGTAACCGAAATTATATCTAATTTCTCCGATTTGATTTCCAGTAACGGTTGGATCTGCTTTCCAAACAGTTTGAAGTGCAGCTTCTTTAGCTTCTTTCATCAAACAAGGTGAAGTATCTGTAGTTCCTTTAATGCCAGGTTCCGCTTTAATGGTTTGTCCTTGTGGATTCACCCAAACACGCACGGCAACAATTCCGGACTCCACACAATTGAATGGTGGTATTCCTTTTTTAACTGCACTTCTATCTCCTAAGAAAAAACCTTCTTTATCCGATCCTTTCCCTAGCTCCCCACTAGCAGAAGCCTCCCCTAATTCAGCGTCTGGATTCCCTTTTGTAGCCTGTGTCAAATCTTCCTCATTAACTTCCTTTTCCGAAGCTTCAGAAAACTGTTTTAAAGCAGCTAACAAGTCTTCATCAGGCCTAACCTCTTCCTCTTCCACCTTTTTTTCTTCAGGCTTTTCTTTTTCATCATTCAAGACGATGGTCTCTACTTGATCCTGCTTAAGTACAGGATCTCCTTTCACCTTTGCCTTTTCAGTACCAGAAACAGGAGTAGATTTCTTCACTACAGGCTGAGGAGTCTGCTTACTACTTAAACGTACGCCATCCTCCTGTCCAAAATTGATGGTTATACCCTGCAATTTTTGAGGTTCTTTATGATCTAACCTAAATTGTAAAAAAAGAATAAGCAACAAAAGGTGTACGCCAATGGTACTCACCAGCGCAATAATTTGCCTTCTTTTCTCCGATTTATTATTCATAAACTGGCTGTGTTGCTAAAACTATTTTAATATGATGCCTTTGAGCGATGTCCAGTACTTCAACTACCTTTTCAATTGGCACACCTACTTCCGCTCTTAAAACCATAGCTTGCTCTTCCATGTCTTTCAACCGGTCCAAAATGCTATACTCAAGTCCATCATGACTTACCATCTCCTCATTTATAGCATATTCAAAGTCCTTTGAAATAGAAACCGATAATGTCTGCTTCTCAACATGATTAGCCGCACTTTCAGGCAACTGAAGATCCAAAGCATTTACTGTTACCAACGTTGATGTTATAATGAAAAATATCAACAGAAGGAAGACCAAATCCGTCATGGAACTCATGTTGAAATTTGGGCTTATTTTATTATTTGATCTAACCGCCATCTGCTTATTTATTAGGAGTTATATCCATAAATTCATCGATATATGATTCCAACATGAATGCAATTTTGGTAACTCTTGACACCAATTGGTTATAGGCGATATAAGCAACAATACCAACTATCAGACCAGCTACAGTGGTAGTCATCGCAGTGTAAATTCCATTGGTTAGCAATTCGATATTGATTTGACCACCAGCTACTGCCATTTTGTGGAAAGTAATGATCATACCAATTACAGTACCCAAAAACCCTAACATAGGTGCTGCCCCAGCAATAGTTGCTAAACCAGGCAATTTCGCCTCAATTCTATGTACCTCATGATTGGCTGATTTATCCAGTCTATGGTACAAATCATCGTTGGACTTCTCCATATTTCTCAGACCAGTAAGGAATAAGTTAGAAACAATGGTATCAGTTCTACGGCAAAGCTCTTCAGCCGCTTCAATTTTATTATCAGCTACAAAATCTCTAATCGTATAGATGAAATTGTCATCTCTCTTCTGAGCCTTTCTGATAGCTATAAAACGCTCTACAAATAAGTAAACTGTAATTACAGATAAGATAAAAAGGGCCGTCATTATTAGCTGCCCCCCAATACCTCCACTAGTTGCTAATTCGTAAATAGATATACTATCTTCCGGCATGGTTTGGACTCCTCCATTCTCTGCCTGCAGCATAATGTCCTGTGCCATCTGATTGATTGTATCTTCGTTCATTTGATCTTATGTTTATGAGTTCACTATTTACCCGTACTTTTGTCAATTCAAGTGCCGATGGATTCAAAACGTTCACATCCTATTTTTCGTATATAAACGACCTAAGCCGAGACTAACAAAAATAGCATTAATAGCGACATATCGTTAGGGACTATGTGATTTTTAACAAATTTTATATACCCAGGAGACATTAAATAGACAAAACTTAAATTAATTAGGAATTATTGAAAACAAAAAGGGCCATTCCAAAATAATCGAAATGACCCTTTTTATTATTTAACAAATACTATTAAAGCATCTGTAATCCGATATATGTAAATGCTCCAGCTACATAACCAATCAAGGCTAAAACAGAGATTTTTTTCAAATACCAACCAAAATCAATTTTCTCCAATCCCATCGCAGCAACACCTGCCGCAGATCCGATAATCAATACAGAACCACCTGTTCCAGCACAGAATGCCAAGAATTGCCAGAATATTCCATCTTGAGCAAAATCACCAGCACCTGTAACTTCATACATCCCCATAGATGCAGCAACCAATGGCACGTTATCAACGATAGCGGACAATAGTCCAATAACAATATTGATAGCGTAGATATTACCTCCGAACCATTCATTCAATGATCCAGCCATCAATACTAGGTGTCCAGCAGTTTGAAGAGCCGCTACAGCAAGTAAAATCCCTAAGAAGAATAGTACACTTGCAGAGTCAATCTTTCTCAGTACTCCGATTACGGATAATCTTGATTTATCTTCTAAGTTTTTACTTTTATGCAATACCTCTGTAACCATCCAAAGAATACCTAAACTGAACATCATACCCATAAATGGTTGCAGATGTGTTACCGTTTTAAAAATTGGAACAAACAACAATCCAGCCACACCAATATAGAAAACAAGGTTTCTTTCAAATGGCGTAGTTGGGTTAATATAGTGCTCTAATCCTTCAACTGCAGATGGCCTATTTACATTTCCTTTCAAAGTAGCAGACAATACTGCTAAAGGAACGATCATAGCAACTAAACTAGGTATGAACAATGATTGAACAATAGTACTTACTGTCAACTGACCACCAATCCAAAGCATAGTTGTAGTAACGTCACCAATTGGAGACCAAGCTCCTCCTGCATTCGCAGAAACGATTACCATACCAACAAAAATCCAGCGATCTTTTTTATCCGCAATAAGCTTTCTTAATAGAGATACCATTACAATAGTAGTTGTAAGGTTATCTAAAGCAGCTGAGAAGAAGAAGGTTAGAATCGCAATAATCCAAAGTAATTTTACTTTGTTTGTAGTTGTTATCTTGTCCGTAATTACACTAAACCCTTCATGAGCATCCACCAATTCTACAATGGTCATTGCTCCCATTAGGAAGAACAGTATACTTGCTATCTCACTAAGGTGGTGTAACAATTGCTCTTCAATAAAATGTTGACGAACCGTATTTGGATCCCCTTCAAAAAGGGATGTGAAATGTCCAAATGCACTGTTTGTCATATTCAGTATTTCATCCCCTCCAAAAACAAGAAGCGCCCATACAGAAACTCCGGTTACCAAAGCCGATGCAGCTTTATCAATCTTAATAGGGTGCTCCAAAGCGATTGCCAGATACCCTAAAACAAAAACAATTACAATAAACGTAAACATTCTTTCTACCTTTTATAATTAAACCAATTCAGACAATGATAGTCCAAATGCTGTTTGAGCAATATTCGTTTTTTCAGCACTTTCAGCATGCGCTTTCAATAATGCCGTTTTAATGGTCTCTGAAGTATCTGCAAAAATTGCATTATCAGAAAGCTCAATACCACTTTGCATTAAATATGCAAACACTCGAGCCATACCACAGTTAGCAATAAAATCTGGAAGAACACTTACCTTAGAATCTGTATAAACCCCCGTTGGTCCAAAGAATATTTCTTCATCAGCAAAAGGAACATTTGCTCCACAAGAGATAACCTCCAATCCATTTGCGATCATTTGATCCACTTGATTTTTAGTAACCAATCTAGAAGCTGCTGCTGGAATAAAAATTTCAGCTCCGACAGTCCAAATTTTCTCATTTACTTCCTCAAATGAAAGCATATCATCCGCTACCAAGAAATTTCCATCCTTAGCTTTAAATAAATCTTCTATTTCAGAAAGACTAAATCCATCTTCCTTAATCAAACCACCCACACGGTCAATAATTCCGACAACTTTGGCTCCCAATTTCGCTTGGTAATATGCTGCCGCAGCACCAACATTACCCCAACCTTGGATAATTACACGCTTTCCACGAATATCTCCACCATAAATGGCGTAATAATGATTAATCGCTTCTGAAACACCGTAACCAGTGATCATATCAGCAACAGTATATTTTCCACTTACTACTGGAGTGAGGTCGGCATTTGTTACAGGATACAAAACACCTTGTTGCAATTGCTTTATTGCTACTGATTTCTCATCCATTGTTGGATTAAAGTGTCCATTAAAGACACCTTCCTGAGGATGTTCAACTCCTAACGACGCAGTAATTGGTATAACTTCATGAATTTCATCAACATTTAGATCTCCACCAGTTCCGTAGTAAAATTTCAAAAGAGGTCTTACCGCCTTATACCAACGATTAAGTACACCTGCCTTTCTTGGATCATTTGGATCAAAGTCAATTCCAGATTTTGCACCTCCAATAGCTGGTCCTGCTACTGTAAACTTTATCTCCATCGTTTTAGCCAAAGAAACTACCTCATGCTTGTTTAGTCCCTTTCTCATTCTAGTACCACCACCGGCTGCACCACCTCTTAATGAGTTAATTACTACCCAGCCTTTAGCTTCGGTTTCAGCATCGTGCCATTCAAAAACGACTTCTGGAGCCTTGTTTTCGTACTTCTCTAAAAGTTCTTTCATCTGTACAAAATTATTTTTAACGCTAATTCAATGGAATTAATCCATTAGCGATTTTCACTTTTCAATACTCGCTGCTCTTATTCATAGCTGGGCTCGTATTTTATACACCCCAGGAATATTGCGGTCTCAGACTCAAACAATTCCCAAAGATTCTTTATGTTCCAAAAGAATGGTGCAAAAATAAAAAATTGCAAGGGATTTACGCAATTTCAACCATCAAATTTGAGGCAGAATACGTAATTCCTTTGCAATCTAAATTAGCGCAATATATTTTGACAAATATTAGTCCTCTTCGATAGAGAATAAGCTCAATTTCAAGTTATAAGGATTCCCTAACCAATCTAAATCATAAACTAAGTCCAATTCTATTTTTGTCTCAGATGGAGCATTCATAGCTCCAACCATAGTAACCATCTCAGTATTAATAATAATCAGGGAATCTTTCTGGTTTGTAGAAATCCAATTTCCATCAATATAGGCCTTAATCGTTGGGGCATCTAAGCAGATATTGCTATTTTCCAACGTTTCAATAATACCTCCATCATTAAAGCTATAGTAATTGTCCTGAGCACAAAATGGAAAAGTTCCATTATCTTCAACTGTAAGATCTATAACATTTCCAACATGCACCATCTTCACATCTTCTATAGCCCATTGATTGGACTTTAAAACTTCAAAGGGATTCAGTGGTTCTTCTTCTTCAATGATATCTTTTGCATCATCACAAGAAGTTAAAGGCATTAGTAAAAATGCAAAAATGAAATACTTAAAAAATTTAGTCATGGAGTGAGTTTTAATTGACAACGAACAAATTTAACAATATTAATTAAATATGCATCCTGAAGAATGATCTTTACTTGCACCGGTCACTGTGGCGAATATATTTTCCTTGTTTTCAGACCTTAAAAAGCCCAAAAATGCAAAAACTATAGCTTCCTTAAAATCTATTAAATCGATAGATGGAATAACTATTTCACCCGAATACCGTTCTTTTAACAACTCAACAAAATAGTTATTTTTAGTACCTCCACCGGTCAGTAATATTTTCCCATGATTCGGTAAAGACCGAACCAATTGCTCTACAAAATGAACAACCAAGGTGTTCAAGAAATCTCGAACGGGAAGATCATACTCATTTAATAAGGGAGCGAAAAAAACTTGCACATCTTCAAGAGATAAAGACTTTGGAGGAGATTGATGGTAATATTCAAAGGAATCTAAACGACTCAACAATGCTGTGTTCAATTTCCCCTCTCTGGCCAATTCCCCTCCTTTATCAAAAGGAAAGCCTAATTTCTCAGCTAAAGGGTTCATCAATATATTAAAAGGTGAAATATCAAACGCTATACGATCAATTCCTTTCATCAAGGAGATGTTTGAAAAGCCACCCAAATTAACGCAAGCGCTATAGGTAGAGAATAGAAAATGATCCCCCACAGGCACAAGTGGAGCTCCCTGCCCTCCAAGCACAACATCTTGCACTCTGAAGTCACAAATAACTGGAATTCCACAGGCTTCCTTTATATTCTCACCTCTACCAATTTGAAAAGTATACCCCTCCGACGGTCGATGTAGTACAGTATGCCCGTGTGAAGAAACCCAATCAACCTCTTTTAGGCCGAACCTTTCTACAAATGATTTCACCTGATTACCTAAATAATCCCCGAATTTATGATGCAACTTCATCAGCTCAGGAGCGCTTAAATTGATCGCCTCCTTTAACCTTTTGGCAAATGTTTCATCATAGGGGATGAAATCACTTTCCAGCAAGGAATAGGAGTAAACCCCATCCAATTCTTGAAATTGGCAATACACCAAATCCAAGCCATCACAAGAAGTACCGGACATTAATCCGATGATGTTTTTCTTCATTCTTTTCAATCCTAAAAATAATCCTTGAATGTAAGGAGAATGTCAAAATTCAAAAAACAAATTGAATTAAAAATTTGAATTTCAATTAACTGTCCTCAGGTTATATTTTTTTGAGATAAAAAAGCTACTTTTGCAAAAAATTTAGTTTCAAATCCAAAAAGATATCTTATGAATTTCGGACTTAGCGAAGAGCAAATCATGATCCGTGACGCTGCAAGAGATTTTGCACAAACG
>MAAC01009896.1_pt1 | contig 40647 bp, 40 predicted proteins | sample 1115981 | NCBI WGS metagenome assembly MAAC01 (sample SAMN04961126, study PRJNA320927) | seawater metagenome | isolation source: sample BD02T64 sea water enriched with oil for 64 days | place: USA:Gulf of Mexico | collected 2013-07-27 | reverse complement strand
GCGAATTGGGGAAGTAAAATGCAAGAATCTCTGTGGATAGCAAAGACCGGACTGGACGCCCAGCAGACACGCATGGCGACCATCTCCAACAACCTCGCCAACGTCAGCACGGCGGGCTACAAGCGCGGTCGGGCGGTGTTTGAAGACCTGCTCTATCAAAACTTGCGTCAGGTCGGTGCCCAGTCCTCCCAGGACACCGAGCTGCCCTCGGGCTTAATGCAGGGCACGGGTGTGCGCGTGGTAGCCACCGAAAAGCTGTTCACTCAGGGCAACCTCGAGACCACCGAAAACGCCCTCGACGTGGCGATTGAAGGCAAGGGTTTTATTCAGGTCTTGCTGCCCGACGGCACCATCTCCTACACCCGCGATGGCTCCATGGCCCTCGACTCCGACGGGCAGCTGGTTACCTCCAATGGTTACCCCATCGAGCCCTCGATTACTATTCCTCAGGATGCGCAGTCGATCACCATTGGTACCGATGGCACCATTTCGGTATTGGCACCGGGCGATACCATTCCCTCTCAGGTGGGCACCCTGCAGTTGGCCGATTTCGTTAACCCCGCCGGCCTGCAGGCCATTGGTAAGAACCTCTATTTAGAGTCCGGCTCCAGCGGCAATCCGCAAACGGGCAACCCCGGTCTCAACGGTTTGGGTTCGATTATGCAGGGCTACGTTGAGAGTTCGAATGTCAATGTGGTGGAGGAGCTGGTGTCGATGATCGAAACCCAGCGCGCCTATGAAATGAACTCCAAGGCCATTTCCACCACCGACCAAATGCTGTCGTACATCAGCAACAACCTCTAAGTCGCACTTGCATTGAAACAGGACAGAGCGATGAAAAAAACCATGCCAACCAGCTATACAGCAGCGTTACAAAAGCGCCTCTACAGTCTTTCGCTGCTGGCTGGCGCGACTGTTTTAAGTGCCTGTACGGTGATGCCCGAGCACAGCGAGCCGGGTTATGAGCCGGTGGCGCCGGTGGCCATGGTCAGGCCCGAGCAAAATACCGGGGGTATTTACCAGGCCGGTTATAACCTGGTGCTGTTTGAAGACCAGCGCGCCAGTCGTGTCGGTGACATTATTCAGGTCTTGTTGGTTGAGCAGACGGACGCGGCGAAAACCAGCAAAACCGAAATCGATAAAGACAGTGCCGCCAGCCTGCCAGCGCCAACCGTGTTTGGCGAATTACTCGATGATCTTGGCCTTAGTACGTCCTCCAGTTCCGAGTTCGAGGGTGAGGGTAAAAGCAACCAGAGTAACCACCTCAGCGGCAGCATTGCCGTCACCGTGTCCCAGGTCTTGCCCAACGGCAACCTGATGGTGCAGGGCGAAAAGTGGATACAAATTAACCAGGGCGGCGAGTTTATTCGCATCAAGGGCATCGTCAGGCCCTCCGATGTGAGCGCCAGCAACACCGTGCTGTCGACCCACGTTGCCGATGCCAGAATTTCTTACGGTGGCCGCGGGTCGCTGGATGATGCTAATACGAGCGGCTGGCTGGTGCGCTTCTTTATGAGCCCACTCTGGCCCTTTTGACAGGCCGTTTTTAGTGGCTCGGCCACTGTTTAGGAGCAGACCATGATGATTAACTCTTTACCGTTGCGAAAATCGATCCCCGGCCTGATGGCGGCGCTGTTACTTTGCGCGGCACTACCGGCCGCTGCGGAGCGACTCAAAGATATCACCTCGATTGCGGGTGTGCGCTCCAACCACCTGGTGGGTTATGGCTTGGTGATTGGCCTCGATGGCAGTGGCGATTCGACCAATTCGGCGCCCTTTACCGTGCAGAGTTTAAAAAGCATGCTCGCCAAATTTGGCGTGGTGGTGCCACCGGGCGTTAACCCTTCCTTGAAAAATGTCGCCGCAGTGATGGTGCACTCCGAATTGCCGGCCTTTGCCAAACCCGGGCAAACCATCGACATTACGGTGTCCTCTATTGCCAATGCGAAAAGCCTGCGCGGGGGTAGCTTGCTGATGACACCCTTGAAGGGTGCCGATGGCCAGACCTATGCCATCGCCCAGGGCAATATGGTGGTGGGTGGTTTTGGTGCCGAGGGTGGCGATGGCTCCAGTGTCACCGTCAATATCCCCAGTGTCGGCCGCATTCCCAATGGCGCTACCGTCGAGCGGGAAGTGCCTACACCCTTTTCCCAGCCCGGCCCCCTGGTGCTGAATTTGAAAACCCCCGATTTCACCACGGCGATGCGCATCGCGGAAAAAATTAATGCAGTGGTGGGTGATGGCACGGCGCTGCCCATCGACAGCTCCTCTGTGCAGGTACAGGCGCCGGTTAATCAGGGTCAGAAAGTGGCGTTTTTATCGATGTTGCACGCTATTGATGTCAAACCGGGTGATGCGCCCGCTCGGGTTATCGTCAATGCCCGCACCGGCACCATCGTTATCGATAGTCATGTGCGAGTGATGCCCGTTGCCGTTGCCCACGGCAGTCTCACCGTTTCGGTCTCTGAATCCCTGGATGTTAGCCAGCCGACGGCCTTTGCCCGTCGCGGCCGCACGGTGGTCACGCCCAGCTCTGATGTCTCGATCACCCAGGAAAACAACCCGATGTTTATGCTCGGTGCCAAGGAAGAGGGCGTGGCGTTGAAAGATGTGGTTCATGCAGTTAACAACATCGGCGCCGCTCCCGGCGATCTGGTGTCGATTCTTGAAGCCCTCAAACAAGCCGGTGCCCTGCGCGCCGAGCTGATCATCATATAGGGGCTCGGTCATGGCCATTCAAGCACTCGCCACTCAGCAAGCCTCAGCCCAGCAGGTCTACCACAGCTTTTCCGGTTTTGAGCAGATGCGCGCTCAGGCCCGCGATGGCGACAGTGAAGCCTTGTCGGGTGCCGCCAAACAGTTTGAATCGGTGTTTGTACAGATGATGCTCAAGGCCATGCGCGACACCGTGCCCGAGGGCGGCTTGTTTGAAAGCGAGCAATCAGACTTTTACGAGGGCATGTTCGACCAGCAAATTTCCCTCAATATCGCCAACGGCAAAGGCATTGGCCTGGCCGAAGTGATTGAGCGCCAGTTGAGTGGTATGCAGGCGGGGGCCGCGACCGAGGGTGAAGCGGCGGAAGGGGAGCCAGCGCCCCTGAAAATGCCAGGACGTTCACCTTTTGCCGCCTTACAGTCGATGCATCGCCCTCTGTCTATTGACCAGCAGCGCGTTAATTCAGGCTTGCTTAATCACGGCAACGAGCAAGCTCTTAGCCCCCCGGCAGCGGGCAACTGGGCGCCGGCGAGCCCCGAAGCCTTTGCCGACGAACTGCGCCCCTACGCCCAGCGGGCGGCGGCAAAACTGGGTGTCAGTGAAAACCTGCTGATCGCCCAGGCCGCACTGGAAACCGGCTGGGGGCAGAAAGTCATGCCGCGCAATGCGGGCGGCAGTAGTTACAACCTCTTTGGTATTAAGGCCAATGCCAGCTGGCAGGGTGACAAGGCCAGCACTGCAACCCTCGAATACCGCGACGGTGTCGCCCAGCGTGAGCGCGCTGATTTTCGCGCCTATGGCTCGCTACAGCAGTCCTTCGATGATTATGTCAATTTCGTCAGCCAACAGCCGCGCTACAGCGAGGCCCTCAACGCCAGTGACGACAAAAGCTTTGTTGAAGCCCTGCAGCACAACGGCTATGCCACCGACCCCGCCTATGCGGAAAAAATACTCGCCGTGAAGCAGCGGCTGGATCGCGCTGAGCCAACAACACAGGCAAAAGGTTTAACGGCCCACGGAGACAGGAGCTAAGCGCATGGCAGACTTATTAGGCATAGCAACATCGGGCCTAGGTGCGATACAACAGGCGCTGGCGACCACCGGGCATAATATCGCCAACGTCAATACCGAGGGCTATAGTCGCCAGGTTGCCGATTTCTCTACCTTGCCCGCGCAGCGTATCGGCAACTCTTTTCTGGGTAGTGGTGTTGAAATTGAAAGTGTGCGGCGCTCTTACGATAGTTTTGTCGTCGATGAGCTGCGTACCCGTGCCAATAAGCTGGGTCTGACTACCGCTTATGAATCGATGGCCTCAAGTCTTGACAGTTTAGTGGGTGATAGCGATAACGGCTTGTCGACGGCCCTGGAAAGCTTTTTTAACTCTATGCAGGGTGTTGCCAGCGACCCTAGTAGCCTTTCGGCGCGGCAAATTCTTTTATCCGATGCCGAAATTCTCACCGACCGTTTTGGCCAGCTCAATGACAGTTTGCTGGGTTTTGAACGTGACGCCAACAACCGTATTACCTCGGCGGTGGGTGAAATTAACGGCCTTGCCGACAATCTGGCCGAGCTGAATAGCAACATTGTGCTGGCATTGGGCGGCGGTGCTGTACCCAATGATCTGCTCGATCAGCGCGATAATCTGTTAATGCAGCTCTCGGAAAAGGTCGGCATTATCAGTATTGAACAGTCCGATGGCGCGATTAATGTCTTTATCGGCAAGGGTCAGCCGCTGGTTATTGGCAGTGAATCTCAGCAATTAACGATTGTTGATAATGCTTTATATCCTGGCCGCCTGGAAATTGGTGTCGCCCAGCCCGGGGGCGGCGTGCAGGTTATTTCCAGCCAGCTCAGTGGCGGTGAATTACAGGGTGTTATCGACTTTCGCTCCCGTGTACTCGACCCTGCAGTGAGCGAACTGGGGCGTGTGGCGTTGGGCATGACCGAGCTGGTGAATGCGCAACATCGCCTGGGCATCGACTTAAATGGTCAGTTGGGTGGCGACTTTTTCTCCCCGCTTAGCTCTTCGCCTATCCCTTCTGGCGATAATACCGGCGCGGCCACCGTCAGCGTAACGATTGATAATGTTTCTGATCTTGAGGCCTCTGATTACCTGCTGGTTTTCGACGGTGCCCAATGGGGCTTAACGCGCACGGCCGATGGCACTTTTAACAGCGGTGCAGGGCCTTTTTCCCTCGACGGTATCACCGTGGCTATTGCCGGTGGCGCACCGGCGGCCGGTGATAAATTTTTAATACGTCCGGTCTACGGGGCAGCGGGCACTTTTGCCCTGCAACTGGATGCCGCCGATCAATTTGCCGCTGCAGCACCGGTAGTTTCGTCCCTGTCGCTAAGCAATGCGGGTTCGGCTGAAATCGCCGATGTGCAAGTCAGCAGTACCGCCGGCTTGCCGCTGGGCGGCGATATTACCCTCACCTATAACGCCGCCATACCCGGTTACGCTGTGGTCGGCGGCCCGGGTGGCACCCTTGCGTTTAACCCGGTAACAGAAAGTGGCGGTAAAACATTTACCTTTGCCGGTTCCGGTGGTTTGAGCTTTACCCTCAGCGGTATTCCCAGCAACGGTGATGTGATTACCCTGGCGGCCAATACCGGCGCCCCGGGGGACAATCGCAATGCCCTGCTTTTGGGTGCCATGCAAAGCCAGGCCCTGCTCGATGGCAGCTCGGCAACCTTTGGCGAGTCCTACAGCGGCATGATCGGTGGCGTGGGTGTGGCCACCCGTCAGGCCAAGGCCAATTTACAGGCCGAAGACAGCCTGATGGATAGCGCCATTGCCGCTCGGGAACGGGTCTCCGGCGTCAACCTCGAACAGGAGGCCGCCGAACTGGTGCGCTTGCAGCAGGCCTACCAGGCCGCCGCCCAGCTGGTGGCGATTACCGATACCCTCTTTCAAACCTTGCTCAACGCCACGGCGCGTTAAGGGAGTAGTGAGTTTGCTATGACAATTTCAACGACACAGATTTTCCGCCTTGGCATTAACGCCATCCTCGACCAGCAAGAGAGCCTGGCCCGTACCCAGCTGCAAATCGCCAGCGGCAAACGCATTCAAACACCCTCCGATGACCCCTCCGGGGCGGTGAAGGTGATTGATATTCAGGAGCAAATCGCCACCGCCGAGCAACACCTGCGCAATGGTCAGTTCGCGCGCACCGAGCTATCCCTCGAAGAGGGCGCCATGACCGGCGCGCAAAATGTTTTACAGCGGGTGCGTGAATTGATGATTCAGGCCAACAACGACACTCAATCTGAGGGCACCCGCCAGGGTATCGCCACCGAAATTCGCGCCCGTCGTGACGAGCTTCTGGCGCTGGCCAATGCGCGCAATGCCAGTGGCGACTATTTGTTTGCCGGCTTTAAGCTCGACAGTCAGCCCTTTAGTCTTAGCGGCGGCAATGTGATTTATAACGGTGACCAGGGGCAGCGGCGCATCCAGGTCGGCCCCTCATCACTGGTTCCCGTCAGTGACTCCGGCGTCGATGTTTTTCAACTAATTAAAACGGGTAACGGCATTTTGACCGCTGACGACACAGCGGGCAATACGGGCTCGGGCACGGTCAAGTCCCTCAGTCAAAGCAGTGGCTTTGTTAGCGATACCTACACCCTTAATATTATCCAGCTTGCCGCGACCGACCCCATCACCTATGAAGTGCGTGACTCTGCTGCGGCACTGGTTTCATCGGGGACCTATGAAACGGGTGGAGCTATTGCTTTTAACGGTATTTCAATGGTGGTGGAAGGCGTGCCGGTCAATGGTGATAGCTTCACCGTTAGCCCCTCCGTCAATCAGGACATATTTACCACCCTCAATAATATTATTGCGGCGCTGGAAGCGCCCTCCACAGACCTTGCCGATAACGCCAGGCTGCACAATGACATGAACGAAGGCCTGAATAATATTGACCAGGCTCTCGATAATTTCCTGCGGGTTCGCTCCAATATTGGTTCGCGCCTGAATAATCTCGACAGCCAGAATGAAGTCAACGAAAACTTCCTGTTGCGAATGAAAGCCTCGATATCAGAAACCCAGGACCTCGACTTTGCCGAGGCCATCAGTCGCCTCAGCTCGCAAGCCACCTCGCTGGAGGCCGCGCAGAAGGTTTTTGTTGAAGTGCAGAGCCTCTCGTTGTTTAACTTCCTCTAACAACCTGCTAAGGCTTAATCCCCTTTGACCCCGGCTTTGCGACGGCGTAAAGTCCTGGCCTCACCGCTTTATCGCTGCTTTTCTGTCCCGTCTTTAACCGTAATCCGGCTTAATTGGGTGAAAAAGCGGAACTCGGTCACAAAATGCCCCCCATTGCTAAATTTCTTTAAAAACCCCTAAAGATTCCCCCAGCCCTGTCGATAACATTTACGGAGGCAGCACTTACAGGTGTTTAGTAACACCATTTAAGACCTAAGGCCGCCATAAACAGCAAAGTGTTTCAGTAAATAAGCAAACCGAGTGTTTGCACAGGAGCCACAAAATGCCCCAGTTTATTAACAGTAATATTCCCTCACTCACGGCGCAGCGAAACCTGAACACTTCGCAGAGCTCCTTGAATACTTCACAAAGATGATGCGGCTGGCCTGGCGATTTCCGAGCGTTTTACCGCACAAATTCGAGGCCTCAACCAGGCGGCTCGAAACGCCAACGACGGTATCTCCCTGGCGCAAACCGCTGAAGGTGATATGGGTGCCATTACCAATAACCTGCAGCGTATTCGTGAGCTGTCAGTGCAGTCGGCCAATGCCACTAACTCGGCTTCTGACCGAGCGGCTCTGCAGCAGGAAGTGTCGGAACTGATCTCGGAAATTGATCGTGTCGCATCTACCAGTGCCTTTAACGGCGTTAAACTGCTCGACGGCTCGTTTTCTAGCCAGCAGTTCCAGGTGGGTGCCAACTCCGGTGAGACGGTGACCATTGCCTCGATTGCCAGTTCACGTATTGACTCCATTGGTCAGTCCAACCTGGCGACATCTGCAGGCACCGTGGTGGCTGCAGACTTGACGGCAGGCGAATTGCTCATTAATGGCCAGGACGTTGGGGTCGTTGCACGAGATGCGGCGGCAATTGCAGCGGCTATTTCAGCAACGGGTACGGACGTGACGGCAACGGCTACCAACAGCCAGTTGATTGCCTTTGGAGATGCGGTGGGTACACCCGCAGTGGCAACAACGATAGTTGCCGGCGATTTGGGTGCTTTCACTACGGGTACAGCTTCGGCCGGTGCTTCGAATGGTGAGAACTTCACTCTGACGATAGATGGAGTGGTATTACTTAGTCAAGATTCAACTGCTGGCGGTGAGACAGTTACTGCTGGTGATCTTGATGCCCAGATAGCCACGTTTAATAACCTACAAAACGGGACGACTATAGGGGGCAGTTTTGCTGCTGACACCGTGACTGTTACTAAAGCGGATGGTAGTGATGTTGTTGTAAAAATAACTTCAGATTTTGGTGGGGCGGATAAGGGAACCCTTGCGAATGAAGATGGTTCTAATGAGATAGTGTCTACGAACGGTATTACAAGCGCAGAGATCGTTGCGCCAGCCTATACCCTTTCACTCGATGGCACGGCCCTGGACTTGGTGTCGGCTGGTAGTGATGGCACCATTACAGGTTCTGAGATAGCGGGTTTGATCGAAGCGCGGGATGGCTTTACGGCCTCATTTACCGGCGGTAATTTGACCGTAGCAAAGACAGATGGCAGTAACTTTGTACTTCTGGATGCGGGTGCGGCGGGTTCTGCTGGTGCCGGTTTGCCAGGTGCGGTCGGCTCTAATACGTATTACGGTACGGTGAGCGTGACGAGTACAGGTGCGGATCTGGTCATTGGCGGCTCAGCGCCGGGCGATGCTGGCTTGACTGCGGGTACGACAACTGCAGCGCTGTCCGGTACCACGATTGCTGCGACCGATATTTCCACAGTGTCGGGCGCCAATGCGGCCATTACGGCGGTCGATAACGCCTTAACCACCATCAACAGCAGCCGCGCACAATTGGGTGCGGTGCAGAATCGCTTTGACTCGGTGGTCTCCAGTATTCAAACCACCAGTGAAAACCTCAGTGCTTCACGTAGCCGGATTCGTGATGCTGACTTTGCCGCTGAAACCGCTGCGTTGACCCGCGCACAAATTCTGCAACAGGCCGGTGTGTCAATTTTGGGGCAGGCTAACTCGCTGCCACAAAACGCACTGTCGCTGCTGCAGTAAGGCTCCAGGGAATGATGTGAGTCTCATGGCTTATAGCCCTTAGGCGCTAAAACCGACACTGTATTAACAGTGTCGGTTTTTGGCTTGCCACAAGGTAATTATTATGGATACCAGTAACTTAACATTAACCCCGCCCGCCGCGTTTAAAACGCGGCCCGCTGCGGGTGCTGCCGATGCGGCCCAGCCGACAAAGGCTGCCGCGCCCGCGCCGACCCATGACCGGGGTTTAAGTCCTGCCCCTGCAGCAGTCGCCGCGACAGCTGAGCAGCCACCGGCAAAACAAGCCCCAGAAGCCGCAGTCGAAGAGCAAAAGCCGGATCAAAGCCTGGTGCAGGATACGCTGCGCAAGCTGAATGATTTGGCACAAACCTCCATTGCTTTTTCTCAACATGAGGAAACCGGTCGCACCGTTATTACGGTCAGCGACAAAGAGTCCGGTGAAGAAATACGCACCATTCCCAGTGAAGACTTCCTGGCCATCGCCGCACATTTACAGGAGGCGCTGGATAGTGCCGATGGGCTTAAGCCCGGCTTGCTGGTGAGCAGCCAGGCTTAGCGCGTTTAGGGCCGGCTTGTTTTTAATGCGCAACCGGGCCTGGGTCTGGATTTTTCTGTTGGTGGATTTTTTTACAACTTGCCGCCAACACTGGCAGATCATTGCCGCTCGGTGGTGTTGTCTTGCCGCAGGGCGTTTGTATTGTTCAAATCAAGTGCTACATTTCCATCCGCCTAAAGCCAGCAGCGCTTGATTTTAAAGGCTTTGGCACCGGCGTGACGACTTTCCCAGTTTCTCAATAGTTTGGTATGTTTTGTGCAAACATGGGCTTGTTGAGCTAAAGTTTTTCTTAAGGGTGTCGACAAAAGAAGTAGGCGAATTCGATAATACAGGGTAGGTATGCACGTGTTGGTAGGTCGATAAAATGGCAATTACGTCGAGCGGTGTCGGCTCCGGCTTAGATATTGAAAGCCTGGTGACGCAACTGGTGGCTGCAGAAAGGGCGCCGGTTGAAAACCGCTTGGTCAAGGCGTCGGCGCAATACCAGGGACAGATATCGGCCTTTGGTATCCTTAAGGGTGGCCTGTCGGGTTTTCAGAAGGCGCTGGGCTCATTGCAGAGTTTGTCGACATATACTGGGCGTCAGGTAACAGTAAGTGATGACGATGTGCTGTCGGTCAGTGCTAACAGCACTGCCGTGGTGGGTTCTTATGCGATTGAAGTGAGCCAGTTAGCGAAGGCGCATTCTCTGGCATCGGGTAGCTATAGTGCGACCACTGACGTGGTGGGGGAAGGCACTTTGAGCTTTCGCTTCGGCACCACAGACTATACCGACCCTGATCCGGGGCCTGAATCCTATGATTTTACACTGAATGGCGATAAAGCCGCTGCCTCAGTTACCATCGATAGTACGAATAACACTCTGGCGGGCATACGCGACGCCATCAATGATGCCGACATCGGGGTTAATGCCTCGATTATTAACGACGGTAATGGCTTCCGCCTATTATTTGCCTCCACGGATACCGGTGCTAAAAACAGCCTTGAGGTGTCGGTAACGGAATCGGGTGCGGCAGGTTTGTCGGCCTTTGAATTCAGTGGTACCGCAACTAATTTGAGCCAAACGGTAGCGGCACAGGATGCAATTCTGAGCATTAACGGCTTGGCGGTGAATAACGCTTCGAATAAGGTCAGTGGAGCGGTTAATGGCCTGGATTTGACCTTGAAAGCGCTGACCAGCGGAGTACCCGTTGAGGTTGGTGTTTCAAGAAACTCGTCTTCTATCGAGGGAGCTTTAAATGGCTTTGTCAACGCCTATAACGGTTTGATTGATACCACGAATGCACTGTCGAAATATGATCCTGCAACACAGGAGGCGGGGTTATTGCTGGGTGATGCTGTCTTGCGCGGTGTCACCGGACGTTTGCGCAGTGAAATTAATACGGCTATTGATGGCGTTGGTTCTTACAACACCCTAGCCAGTATTGGTATTACCACTAATGGTGACGGCAAACTGGTACTTGATCAGATTAAGTTGGATAAGGTGTTAGAGGAAGACTTTGATGCCCTGTCGGCACTCTTTGCTGTACAGGGGGTGGCGAGTAATAGTGGTGTGAATTACCTTTCGTCGACCAGTAAAACGGCTATTGGTGATCATGCGGTGCTAATTTCCCAAGTCTCGAGCCAGGGTGTGAATACTGGCGCGGCGGCAGTGGGTTTCCCCGACCTGGATATCACGGGGCTGAATGATAGCTTCAAGCTAAAAGTGAACGGTATTCAAAGTGCTGAGATCCTCTTGAGTCAGGCGAGCTATGCCGATGGTGATGCGCTGGCTGCGGAGCTGCAAAGTCAAATCAATGGTGATGAAACTTTTAAAGCGGGTGGAATTACGGTTGCGGTTGCTTTTAATAGCGGCACAGGCGCTTTTAGCATCACGTCGAGCCGCTATGGTTCAGACTCAACAGTAGAAATTACTGAGGTCGATACGGATACGGCGACAACCCTGGGTTTTAGTGTGTCGGCGGGTACCGATGGTGTCGATGTAGAAGGCACGATTAATGGTGTCAGCGCGACCGGCGTGGGTCAGCGTTTAACGGCGGATGCGGGTTCGGATGCCGAAGGTCTAGTCTTGTTGATTTCGGCTACCGCAACGGGTTCATTGGGCACTGTCAATTTCACCCGTGGCTTGGCTGATGGCTTGGACGACTTGCTCGGTAATTTCCTGGGTGCCAATAATATCCTTGAAGTTCGCATCGATGGTCTACAGGACAGAATTGATAAAATTGATGATGACGGCGTCGACCTGGATCGACGCATGGAAGCTATTGAGGCCCGTTACCGCTCTCAGTTCGGTAAGCTCGATGCGCTACTCGCACAGCTAAACAACACCAGTAATTTCCTGGAAACACAGTTGGCTAATTTGCCGACATTTTTTGGTAGCAACAAGAAATGATGAATAACAAACCCTTGGTGAAAATCAATACTGAGAAGGTAAGCAAATGAGCATTAATCAGTACCGCAAAGTGCAGTCACAAAGTGCTGTCAATGACGCCAGCCCACACCTGTTGATCTCGATGCTGTTTCGCGGCGCTCTCGATAATATTGCTGTGGCACGAGGGGCCATTGAGCGCGGAGAAACGGCCTTGAAGGGTGAGAAAATTGGCCGTGCCATTGATATTGTCGATAATCTTCGCTCGTCACTCGATATGAGTGTCGGTGGCGAGGTGGCGCAAAATTTGAAAGACCTCTACGATTATATGGAGGGGCGTTTATTGACCGCCAATATGGAAGAGAGTACTCAGGCCCTGGAAGAGGTTGCCGCTTTATTGGGTGAAATTGCCCAGGGCTGGAATTCCATGCCGGAAGAATATAAAAAAGCGCCATCAAGACACAATGAGGCCAGCTGATGAGTGACATGCCGATAATTGGTGCCCAGCGCCAGCAACAATTGCAGGATGCGATTGCCCTGTCGAAGAATATGCTCGAAACCGCCGAGCGCGGTGACTGGGAGGGCATTATCGAGCTCGAAAAGCAGCGTCGCGAGGGCATGATGGCGGGCCTTAAAGAACCCGTTGCCGTTGAGGAAGCGGAGGGCGTGAATGACTCTCTGCAAACCCTGATGCAGCTCAATGATCAGCTCACAGGGCTGGTGCAGCGGGCTCGCAGCGACAGTGCCCAACAGTTTGCCGCATTGCAAACTGGTCGCAGTGCCGCTAACGCTTATGAGAATGTTAGCAAGCATAGCTAGGGGCTTCTAAGTCCCGTCTTTGCCGCTTTAGCCCGCGCTAGCGGCCCTGCCTTTTTACTCGTCTCTTCCCCTGTTCAATCAGTTCATATTTTTATTGCAAAAACCCCCCGTGAGGCCCATCCTTACGGACAAGTGCTGGTTTTTTGACGCTTTGTGTTTTTGGCTCAAAGCAAGCCTTTTCAAGGGCTTAAACCCGTCGTCTCACGTCACCACCGTCTTACTCTATTGCCTGCGGGCCGGGAGCTTGGTACCGGAATGGAGAACAAAGATATTTTCTTTCAGGGCTTGTATTACGAAAGTCATATTTCCCTGGTTTGGCGGCTCGTGGACGCCCTGCCCGGTGATAACGAGCGGGTAACAATCAACGAAGATAACAGCCGTTTCCTCAAGGCCCTGGCGGCACTGAACGAAGGCGCGCCCGAGGCGGGTGAGGAGCTGCCCCAAACGGCCGCCGAGTTACAGCGCCTCGACCTTAAATTAAACCTCCTGCTTGAAATCGTCGGCCAGCTACTGGTCAGCCAGCGCACGCTACCGGCACCGACACAGGTTCGCCTGGGGCATGCGGCTATTGAGTGGGTGGCGCAGGATTGCCCGGCGCCGGGGGCGCATATTTGCGTTGAAGTTTACCTGCGCAGTGAGCTGCCCTCACCGCTGAAGTTTTACGGAGTGGCGGCGCTGGCTGACCCGGAACCGGATGCGGCGAGTGCCCGCAAGCGGGTACAGCTGCGTTTTGTCGGACTGAATTCCGCTCTGCAGGATGATCTCGAAAAGTTTATTTTCAGGCAGCACCGTCGCAGTATTGCCCAGCGTCAAACCTAGTCGTGGCTGCAGTTTGATAACCACATTCAACCATCAACGCAATGAGCATATCGCTTATCTATGAATAATGATTTGAAAACAGAGGCCGGGTCAAAGGCCGTGGGCGCACTGCGACGGCATCAATTGGTGGGTGATAACCGGAGTATGCAGCTGGTTAAGCGTTTGATTGAGCAGGTTGCCCACAGTGACACCACGGTGTTGATTCTCGGTGAATCGGGCACCGGCAAAGAGGTGGTTGCGCAAACCTTGCACCGGCAATCCCTGCGCGCCAAGCGCCCCTTTGTGCCCGTCAACTGTGGCGCCATACCGCCTGATTTACTCGAATCCGAATTGTTTGGCCATGAAAAGGGCGCCTTTACCGGGGCCATCACCGCCCGCCAGGGGCGCTTTGAGCTGGCCGAGGGGGGCACGCTGTTTCTCGATGAAATCGGTGATATGTCCCTCGAAATGCAGGTCAAGCTGCTGCGTGTGTTGCAGGAAAAAAGCTTTGAGCGGGTCGGTGGTAGTAAGACGATTCACTCCGATGTGCGGGTAGTTGCCGCCACTCACCACAACCTTGAGCACCGGGTCGCCGAGGGCTTCTTCCGCCTCGACCTGTTTTATCGCCTCAATGTCTTCCCCATCGAGGTGCCGCCCCTGCGGGAGCGCAGCGATGACATTCCCCAGTTGGTCGACTATACCTCTCAGCGTTTGCAGCAGGGAGGGCAGCAGGTGGCCCGACTCAGTGACTGTGCGCTGGCGGCTCTGGCCACTTATAGCTGGCCGGGCAATGTTCGTGAGCTGGCGAATCTGGTGGAGCGTTTGAACATCCTCTTCCCGGGGCAGGAGGTGCGCGCCAAAGATTTGCCCGACAAATACCGTAGTAATATTGACTGGGTTGCCGATGCGGCAGATCACCAGGCCGCAGAGGATGCGATGCTGGCCGATATTGGCGTCGAAGAGCGCAGTATGCCCTTGTCGTCCCCCGGTGCACTGCTGGGTGGCGAGGGGCTCGACCTGAAAGACTACCTGCGTCAGGTTGAGGAAGACCTGATTCGTCAGGCCCTCGACGACAGTGACTGGGTGGTGGCGCGGGCGGCCAAGCTGCTCAAATTACAGCGCACAACCCTGGTTGAGAAGATCCGTAAGTTTGACATTTCCCGCGCTGGCGCTGTGTCGGATTTTTGACGATTCCTGAAGTGTCTTCTGTAACTCATTAAAATATAAGAAGTTTTAATATAGGCATAGTTGTTGCTTAATGACTTTACGGCATCTTAATTTGCACCGTAAACCAGTAGGGCATGACAGCTATGGCACAGGCAGCGCAAACCACAGAACAACTGGAAAAGGTCTTCGAAACGTTTAATCGCGTTTCTGAAGAGCTGGATACCAGCTATCGCGTGCTGCAGGTGAGAGTGGGCACCTTAACCCAGGAGCTGGCTGAAGCCCGCTCCCAGCGCTTGCAGGAACTGGCGGAGAAAGAACGCCTGGCCAACCGCCTGGCACTGCTCATGAGTGAGTTGCCCGGTGGTGTTCTCGTTGTCGATGACGGGGGTGTGATTACCCAGGCCAACGCGGCCGCCGAAACCTTTTTTCAGCAGGCGGGTGGTGAAACCCGGCCTGTTCGCGCTTTCGATAGCCATCAATCCTTGCTCGGTAAGGCCTGGCCTTTACTGATTGCCGAGGCCAGCCGTGATAGCAGTGCGCACGAAAACGCGACGGAACTCCTGCTTGGCAATGGCCGACGTTTGTCGGTCAGCCGTCAGCCTCTGTCCGACGCCAATGAAGAACTCATTCTGCTCACCGATACCACGCGCTTGCACGACCTGCAGGAAACCGTCAGTCGCGATAAGCGACTCTCCGCGCTGGGTGAAATGGCCGCTCGCCTGGCTCACCAAATTCGTACGCCCTTAAGTTCTGCTCTGCTCTACGTTTCTCACCTTGCTCGACCCTCGGCAACGGCGGCCGAGCGCGAGCGGGTGTCCGCCAAGGTGGTCGACAGCCTGCGCCACATGGAGGGGCTGGTAAATAGCATGCTGACCTTTGTGCGCGGCGGCCCAGTGGTGTTTGAAGTCATTGATCTACATGGCTTCGCTGAAGAATTACTGGCTTTGATTGAACCTTTAATCAACCAGGCAGGTGGGCGACTGAATGCCGAAGTGGCGCTGGGTAATGGCGAGAAAGTCATCAGCGGTGACCGGGATGAGCTGATGGGTGCGGTGTTGAATTTAGTCAATAACGCAATTGATGTTGCCGATAAAAGTCTCTGCCTCGATATCAAAATAAGCGCCGTGGGCGGTGCCTTGAAAATTACGGTTGCCGATAACGGCCCCGGTGTGGACGCCGATATTCGTGAGCGAATATTCGACCCCTTCTTCACCACGCGGGTGAAGGGCACCGGTTTGGGTTTGGCCGTCGTGGCGATGACCGTACGCAGTCACGGCGGAAAAATTGGCCTCCATACCCGAGCGGATGGCGCCACCGTTTTTTGCCTTGACCTGCCTTTGCTAGGCACGGGTAGTGGCCAGACGACAGCGGAGCTGACAAATCATGAAAGTACACAAATAGCGCTGTTTGATAATTCTGTCGCCCATAAAAACCCGGTCTTAATCGGAAGAGGCGTAGAGCAAGCTGGGCAAGGTGTTGGTGGAGACCTGTAATGAGTAACAATGGTTTAACAATTTTAGTGGTCGAGGATGACGACCTGTTGCGCGAAGCACTCTGCGACACCCTGACGTTTGCCGGCTACGGTGTCGAGTTTGCCTGCGATGGCGTCGAGGCGTTGACCCTGTTACACCGTCAATCGGTCGATCTGGTGGTCAGCGATGTACAGATGGCGGCGATGGATGGTCACGCCCTGCTACAAAATATAAAGCGCACCTGGCCGAATTTACCGGTGGTGTTAATGACGGCGTTTGGCTGTGTTGAAAAGGCCGTTGAGGCGATGCGCGATGGCGCCGCCGATTACTTAATTAAGCCCTTCGAGGCCGAAGTGTTGATCGAAATGGTCAGTCGCTTTGCGATCACTAAGGGTACGGCCGATACCAGTGAAATGATCGCCGAGGATCCCCGAGCGCAGCAGGTTGTAGAGCTGGCGCGGCGGGTGGCGGCCTCCGATGCCACGGTGATGTTGAGTGGTGAGTCGGGCACCGGCAAAGAAGTACTGGCGCGCTTTATTCACGATAATTCTGCCCGCAGTGAGGGCCCCTTTGTGGCGATTAACTGTGCGGCCCTGCCGGAAACCATGCTCGAATCCATCCTCTTCGGTTATGAAAAGGGTGCCTTTACCGGTGCTCATCAAGCCCGAGCGGGTAAGTTTGAGCAGGCTCAGGGGGGCACGCTATTACTCGATGAAATTTCGGAAATGGATGTCTCCCTGCAAGCAAAGCTGCTGCGGGTGCTGCAAGAGAAAGAGGTTGAGCGACTCGGTGGCAAGGGCGCTATCGCCCTCGATGTGCGCGTGTTGGCAACCACCAACCGCGACTTGCGAGGCGAGGTCAGTGCCGGACGTTTTCGCGAAGATCTATTCTATCGCCTCAATGTGTTCCCCATACCCCTAGCTCCTCTACGCGAGCGCCAGGGCGATATTTTGCCCTTGGTGCGCCGCTTTGTGGCTGAGCAAAGTGCGGAGGGCCAGTCTGTGAGCTTGTCTGCCCGGGCTGAGCAAATGCTGCAAGCCTATGCCTGGCCGGGCAATATTCGCGAATTACACAATGTGGTGCAGCGCGCGATGATTTTGCTCAGCGGCGATACCCTGACGGAGGCGGATATCCACCTCGAAGATCCGGGTAGCCATTTATCGCTACTGCCAGTCTGTGAAGCTCCTGAGTCCGCTAGCGAACCAGACGATGGCTCCGCTCTGGAAAACGATCTGCGCAGCCATGAGCAACAAATTATTGTCGATGCCTTAAAGGCGGAGCGAGGGCGTCGTAAGGAGACGGCCGAACGCCTGGGCATCAGCCCGCGCACCCTGCGTTATAAATTGGCCAAGCTGCGCGATGAGGGTATCGCTCTGCCCGGACTGTACGGCACTTAAGGACAACAGCCTTAGCCAGCGATTTTTAGCAAAGACAGTTTAAATAAGTACACAGTGAGGAATAAATAATGAGCCAGGTAGCGATCAATCAAGTGTTATCCCAGATGCGGGCACTCGAAGCGGCGGCCAAGTCGGGGGAAGGCTCAAACATTGGTGGTGTGGCCGGCGGCGGCAGTGAATTCGGCAAGATGCTCACGGAAAGTATTGGTAAGGCCAATGAGGCGCAGAATGTGGCGGGTGACCTGAAAGAAGCGTTTACCAAGGGCGATGAAGGTGTGGAATTGCCCCAGGTGATGGTGGCCTTGCAAGAGGCGAGCATTTCCTTTCAGGCGATGACCCAGGTGCGCAATAAGCTGCTATCTGCCTATCAAGACATTATGAATATGCCGGTGTGAGGGTGCTATTAATCAATATGAACGATGAGAGAAACAATGTGGGCCGGTGGGGCTATAGTCAATATATCGGCAGACAGTGCGAGGGAGTAAACTGAAATGGCTCTGGTAAATCCGGATAACGTCGCCGGTCAGTTTGTCGGCATGAGTAACCTGCCGATTGTGCGGCAATTGGGCCTGTTGATCGGTCTGGCGGCGAGTATCGCCCTCGGTGTCGGTATTTATTCCTGGGCCAAAGAGCCCAACTATGTGCCCTTGTTTGATGGCATGAGTGGTGCCGATGCGGCCCAGGTGGTGACCATTCTCGAGCAGGGTAATACCCCCTATCGCATGCAGGGATCCATGGTTGCCGTGCCTGCGGGCAAGGTGCACAACCTGCGTCTCCAGTTGGCCAGTCAGGGGCTGCCAAAGAGTAGTAGCCCGGGCTATGAGCTACTCGATCAGGAGCAGGGCTTTGGGACCAGTAGCTTTATTGAAAAAGCCCGCTTTAATCGTGCCTTAGAAGGTGAGTTGGCAAGATCCATCGCCACCCTCAATAGCGTCAAAGGCGCACGGGTGCATTTGGCGATACCGAAAAAATCGGCCTTTTTGCGCAATCAGCAGGGCGCCAGTGCCTCGGTGCTGATCAGCCTTTTTCCGGGCCGCAAATTAAGCCAATCCCAGGTGGCCGGAGTGATTCATCTGGTGGCCTCCAGTGTGTCGAGCATGGACTCCGAGAATGTCACGGTGGTCGATCAACAGGGTAATTTACTCACCGGCAGTGGCGGTTCATCAGCCATGGCGATGGGTTCCGAGCAGTTCTCTTTCGCCAGCAGTATTGAGGAGAGTTACTCCCAGCGCATTGTCGATTTACTGGCGCCCATCATGGGTGCTGGCAAGGTGCGCGCCCAGGTCACGGCCGATGTCGACTTTACGGCCATTGAGCGCACCAGTGAAACCTTCGGCCCCAATAATACGATGTTGCGCAGCGAGCAAACCTCGGAAGAGCGCAGCAGCGACAACAGCAAGGCTTTCGGCGGTGTGCCGGGTGCCCAGTCCAATCAGCCTGCAGCGGCGGCCGCTACACCGGGTGCCGATGCCGCGGCCGCGAGTAATACCAGTGCCACCACGCAAACTACCCGGCAAGCGACGCGCAATTTTGAGCTGGATAAAGTGATCAGCCATATTAAGGAAGCGCCGGGCACAATCAAAAAACTCTCGATAGCGGTACTGCTAGATTATCGCCAGCAAACGAACGAGGCCGGTGATACCGAACGCCTGCCCCTGCCCGATGAAGAGATTGAACGTTTAACCCAGCTGGTGAAAGAGGCGGTGGGCTTTAGCGAGGAGAGAGGTGACACGGTCAATTTGATGAATGCGTCCTTCCTTGAGCCGGAGTTGCTGGAGCCGCTGCCCGAGATACCTATCTGGCAGGAGCCCTGGGTGCTGGATATTGCCAAGCAAACCGTGGGTGGTATCGGTATTCTCCTGCTTATTTTTGGTATTCTACGCCCGGTAATGAAAAATTTGGCTGGCTTTGGTAAAGGCGCGGGGCGCGCGGTCAATGGTGAGCTACAGCTGGGTGCCGATCAGGTGACTCTCGGCGGGGCACCACAGCTGCCGCCGGGTGTTACCAGTTATGACCAGCAGGTACAGCTGGCTCAGACTATTGCCGGGCAAAGCCCGAAGCGAGCGGCCAGCGTGATGAGTGATTGGGTGCAGGATGGCTGATAAAGCAGAGTCCCTGAAAGGGGTAGAAAAAGCGGCCGTGTTTTTACTCGGCGTTGGCGAGCAATCGGCGGCACAAATACTGCAACATATGGCACCCAAAGAGGTGCATAAAATTGGTGCCGCGATGGCGACTCTGCGCACGGTGTCCAGCAAACAGGCAGAAGAGGTGATTAGCCAGTTTACTGAGTCCCTTGGCGATGCCACCTCTTTTAGCGGCGATAACGAAGAGTTTGTGCGTACCGTGCTGCGTGATGCCCTGGGTGAAGATAAGGCCGAAGGTGTGATTAATACGGTGATTATGGGTCGTGATTCCAAGGGTGTTGAGTCCTTGAAATGGATGGACTCTCGTGCTGTTGCCTCCATTATTCGCGGTGAACACCCACAAATTATTGCCATTGTGCTGGCTTATCTCGACAGTGAGCAATCGGCAGAGGTGATCAAGCATCTGCCCGAGTCGATCCGTAAAGATGCGGTGGTGCGAATTGCCCAGCTGGATGCGATCCATCCCTCGGCCCTGGTCGAGCTGGACGAAATCCTCGAGCGACAATTTCGTGACGGTAGCCTGGCTCAGGCCTCGGCGGTGGGAGGCCTGCAATCGACCGCCGATATTCTCAGTTATATCGACTCGGAACTTGAAGGCGAGCTGATAGAGGCCATTGCCGAGGTCGATTCGGAGATGAGCGATAAAGTCCGGGATTTGATGTTTGTCTTTGACAATCTGCTGGATGTTGAAGATAGAGGCATTCAGCGCCTACTGCGGGAAGTGTCTTCCGATGTGCTGGTCATTGCCTTGAAGGGGGCCGATACGCCGGTGCGCAAGAAGATCTTTGGCAATATGTCCAAGCGTGCCGCTGAAATGATGGAGGAGGATCTCGAGACTCGTGGCCCCGTGCGGCTCAGCGAAGTTGAAGATTCCCAGAAAGAAATTCTCGCTGTCGCCCAACGGCTGGCCGAAGAGGGCGAAATTACACTGGGCGGCACCGGGGGTGACGAGTTTGTCTAAGGTCGTTCGCGCTATTGATCAGCCTGAGCTGACACGCTGGCAGGCTCCCAATGTCGGGCATGTGGTTCGCGAGGCCCATACGCCCGAAGAACTTGAGGCGATTGAGCAGCAGGCCCGTGCCAAGGGTTATGAAGTGGGGCGCTGGGAGGGGCTTGAGGCTGGCCATCAGGCCGTGCAGGAGGGCGCGCAGCGTCTGGCTCAGCTCTACGATGAGGCCGCCCACCCCTTTCGCCAAATCACCGAAAATGTTGAGGCTGAATTGGCGAAACTGGCCGCGGCCATCGCCAAAGAAATTGTCCGCCAGGAATTAAAGGCTCAGCCAGAATTGATCCTCGAAACCGTGAATCAGGCCTGCTCGGTTTTATCTGCGGCGGCGAGAGATGTCGATGTCCATCTTCACCCCGACGATGTTGTCATCGTCAAAGACGGTTTGAAGGAAGACCCCCCGGCCCAAAACTGGCGCATTATCGAAGATCGCAGCCTGACGCGGGGTGACTGCCAGATTAATAGCAGCGCTGAGTTTATCGATGCCACTCTGCAAACCCGCATCGATGCCATTGTTTCCGGGCTCTTGTCTGCCGATCTGGGGGGTGAAGTATGAGTCAGCCCCAGGGCAGCGAAATTATTGGTGCCGAACTGATTAGTCGTCGTCTGGCGGCACGCAGTGAAATACTGCCGCGAGTGGTTGATCCCATGGCCATGGTCAGGGGCAAGCTGGTGAGGATGGTCGGCCTGACGCTGGAGGCGACGGGTTGCCAGGCCGCCATTGGCAGCCGCTGCCATATCACCGCCGCAACCGGGGCCTCGGTTGAGGCCGAGGTGGTGGGTTTCGCCGACGATCGCCTGTTTCTGATGCCAATTGGCTCGGTGCATGGCCTGACGCCGAATGCCCTGGTTATTCCCGTGCCCGGTGACACCGAGGTCGAAGTCGGCGATGCTCTCATCGGCCGCGTGATTGATGGTGCCGGTCGGCCACTGGATAGTGGCGAACAACCTGTTTTGACGGGGCATACGGCTCTGCAGGGCCATGTCGTCAACCCCCTGCAAAGGGCGCTGATTACCGAGCCGCTGGATGTTGGCATTCGCGCCATTAACGCCCTGTTAACCGTGGGCCGAGGCCAGCGCCTCGGGCTATTTGCCGGTAGTGGTGTCGGTAAGAGTACCCTGCTGGGTTTGATGACCCAGTACACCGATGCCGATGTGGTGGTGGTGGGTTTGATTGGTGAGCGGGGTCGTGAAGTACAGGAATTTATTGAAGAAACCCTGGGTCCGGCGGGCCTGGCGCGAGCGGTGGTGGTTGCCTCACCGGCCGATGACTCGCCGTTGATGCGTTTACACGGCGCCTGGCGGGCCACGGCCATCGCCGAATATTTTCGCGATCAGGGCCTCAATGTATTGTTGTTGATGGACTCCTTAACCCGCTTTGCCCAGGCACAGCGAGAAATTGCCCTGGCCATCGGCGAACCGCCGGTGACCCGGGGTTATCCGCCCTCGGTGTTTTCCCGTTTGCCACAGCTGGTGGAGCGAGCGGGCAAGATTGCGGGCAAGGGCTCTATCACCGCCATTTACACGGTGCTGATGGAGGGTGACGACGAGAACGACCCGGTGGTCGATTCGGCGCGGGCGATACTCGACGGGCACATTATTTTGTCGCGACGCATTGCCGATTCCGGCCGTTATCCGGCGATCGATATTGAGTCATCGGTGAGTCGAGTGATGAATCGACTGGTGGGCCCGGAGCGTTTTAAGTTGGTACAGAACTTTAAGCAGCTGTATAGCCTGTATGAGCAGAACCGCGATTTGATCAGCGTCGGTGCCTATGTCTCGGGTAGCGATGCCCGCATCGATCAGGCGATAGAGGCCTATCCACGGCTGCAGGGCTTTTTGCGACAGGAGGCTGGCCAAAGTGTGACTTTAGACCAGAGTTTCGTGGCACTTGATGGCTTACTAAGCAATCTACAAATGCCAGCGTGATGGTGTTAGCACTTGATTTTCACAGGGTATGAGCAGGCAGTTTAATGACTAAGATAAAGCGCTTTCAACAGTTGGAAAAAATGGCGGAACACGCCTGTGACAAGGCCGGTCGTGCACTGGGCCAGGCGCAGGACAGCCACAGTAAAGAGCAGGCTCAGCTCGAACAGTTAACCGGTTTTTTTGAGGAGTATCGCGAGCGTTTTAATAACGCTGGTGCCACCGGTATGAATGCCCGGCAGTTGGGTGACTTTCGCGCTTTTTTTGGCCAGCTCGATACTGCCATCGAGGCCCAGCGCCAGACACTGGTCGACCTGGGTGCCAAAGTGATGGAGCGCCAGGCTCAGTGGATAGAAAAACATCAACGCACCCAGAGCCTGTCCCATGCTCTGGTGCAGGTTCAAAAAGACCAGTTATTACAGCGCAATAAGCGTGAACAAAAAGAACAGGATGAACGCTCCGGTGCCGGTTCAAAAGGTGGCTGGGGCTAAAAGCCCCTTTAAGCTGCAAACCCTCCCAGGTGGATTCTCATCCGCCGTTTTAAAAGCCCTGCAATCTTTGCCGCAACAAGTCGTCGCAATAACTCGTTACACCAAGGCCTCTCAATATCAATAAAGCTGGCCCGTGTTTTGCACTTACCTGGCTGGAAGGGTGATTTTCGAGAGACTGTCCACCTGTTTCTAGTCGTTGAATGTCTAGAGCTGGGGCGCATGATCTCCACCTGTATCAGCAGTGATTGATAAAACGAGAGGTTCTTATGCCATTATCCGTTCAGGTGGCTGCTTCAGCCAGCCCAGGTGCACAAATGCTGACGGCGAGTCCGTCATCGACTCCTGCTTCCTCGACCGGGGGGGGTGAAAGCGGTGAGCGGGCCTTCTCCAGCCATCTCGAGGCAGAGAAGCGCAGCGAGCCGGTTAGTGCCGGCGATGCTCAAGAAAAACCAGCCGATAAGCCGAGTGAACCTACGGCAAAACCAGCAACGGCGGGCTCTGCGTCGGAAAATTCTAAGCCTGCAGAAAGTCCTGAAAAGGCCGCGCCCGAGCTGGCCGAAAAGGGCAATGCAGGGCGTGGTGGTGAGAGGGAGGGGCAGGCTTCTCCCCACAGCGCCGCCAAACTGGCGGCGATGGCGAATAATCAGGGCCTGCAAAATGCACCCGCTGGGGGCTTGTCAGAACTGACGCTGGAAGCACCCTTTGCGACGATGGGTGAGCGAGTACTGTCGCTATTAGCCGCTGAAGCAGGCACCGATGGCGAAGCCAGTACGACGAGTGAAACCGTGGTAGAGCCGCTTAATGAAACGGCGGTAGACCCGCTCGCTATTATTGCTGCGAGCGGCAATAACTCGCCGCTTGAAGACGAGGCCTTGCCGCAGCCAGTCACTGCACCGCTGATAACGGAACCCGGCGTCGAGATTCTTTTACCGGTTGAGGTTGAGGGTGTTGAGCCTGAATTGTTAGCGCCGCAAAGTGAAACTCTCGCAGTGTCGGCGCAACAAGTTGCGACGCAAGTGGATGCTGCCTCTGTGGCCGCAGCCTTACGTCAGGGGGAGGCGAATGCCCCGGAAGCCTTAAGTGCCGCCGTATTACGCTCAAAGGATGTCGCCGATACTCTCACTAAGCCTGTCCCGAGGTCTGTCATCAGTTCTGAGCTGGCGCGTGCTTTGCCGGGCAAGCAAGCCCTCGTGGCCGCTGAGCCTGTCGATACTGAGCTCGATGTTGACCTCGACACTGAGCTGGAACTTCCGTTTGGGAAAACGCCGAAGCCACTGTTAGGCGGGGCGGTGCCCAGTTCGACACCGAAAATGCCGGCGGCGGAAGTTGTCGCCCAGGCGCTGTCGAATGGGTCTGGCCCGAAAGAAAATTTCGAACAGGTACGACAAAATATTATGGCGGCACTGGCGGGCAAGCCCGAGCTGGCCGGCCCGGCGCTGGCACTTAGCGGCGCCGCTGAGGGGGCAGAGCCTGTCAGTCAGGGGCTCAATTTTTCGAATGTCACTTCAAGTCTCGGGGTGCCCGGCGCGGAGTCGGCGAAATACAGTGCCACCCAGGAGACCGCGCCACCGCGCTTTTTTACCCTGCAAACGCCGGCGGGCCAGCCCGGTTGGGATGTTGAGGTTGGCAATCGCCTTCGTTGGATGGTCGGACAAAATAATTCGGGGCTTGAGCTGCGTCTCAATCCCCCCGAACTGGGCAGTATTGAGGTAAAACTGGCCACCGAGGGTGAACGCACGAACGTGACCTTTTTTGCGGCTAACCCCGCAGCTAGAGAGGCACTTGAATTAGCCTTGCCGCGCTTGCGGGAAATGTTTGCCGACAGTGGCATGCAACTCGCCAATGCCGATGTTTCCGATCAGAGCCTACAGCAAGAGCGCGAGCAACTAGCGGACTCTGGGTCTCTGGGCTCTGATGGCAATGGCGGTGAAGCCATGGTGTTGGAGGCAGAACCGGGGCTTATAGCGGGCGGGCGAGCAGAGAGTCGGGGCGTTATTGACTACTATATTTAACGGCCTTTGCCATAAGGCTTTTTGCTGTCAGCGTGCTGATGGCTCGCGTTGACATCGCAGCAGATGTTCGAGCTCAGTCGCCAGTATTAAATATATTCATCGATATGAATTTGGTCGTCATCGTCTGATTTCTTTTTTTCGTCAGGTTTGGATTTCTTTTTTTTCGGCACCGGCACTTTTTTGGGCTTGCCGGTGACAGATTTACTCGCGGGGGTACGCAAGGGGCGGGCGGTGCCGAGGGGGGTTATTTCGTTAGCCATGTTGTCTCCTACAGTTTGTTTTTATTGGACTGTTTCGAAGATGGTTTTAATACAGATTAACGATTTATCAGGCGCGGATCAAAGCCGGTGGCGATAATAACGAGAACGACTCGCCGGTTTGTCGCCCGTCCCTCCGGGCTGTCATTGGCGACCTTGGGTTGATATTGGCCGTAGCCTATTGAGGCGAGGTTTTTCGGCGTTACCCCGTAGCTGGCAAAGAGCCGTACCACGGTGGCGGCGCGTGCTGCAGAGAGCTCCCAGTTGGAGGGGTAAATGCTGTTTTTAATGGGCAGGTCGTCGGTGAATCCCTCGACATGAATTTTGTTTTTACGGGTTTTCAAAACATTACTCAGCCCCCGCAGCATCGGTCTGGCGCTGGGTGCAAGATTGCTGCTGCCACTGGAAAACAACACTCGGCTATTAATCTCTATCTCCAGCCAATTATCTGATTTGCGCACCGAAACCAGCTCGGTTTCGAGCAGGGCTTTCATCGCATTATTGACTTTCTCTCCCAGTTCATCCATTTCTGATGAGCTTTTCTTTGCGGCTGATGGATCAACTTTAATCGCATCCTTTGCCATGGATTCTGGCAGGTCGAGCTTGATCGGCGTGCGATTTAAGGGGGCGGGCGCAATGGGGAATGAGGTGGAGGCGGTGCCGAATTGCACCGGATCCATCGACCGGGTTTGACTGGAGAAAGAGGCGACGAGGGAGTGGGAGAGGACGCGAAACTTACCTTCGTTAACTGAGGAAATAGAATACATCACCACAAAAAAAGCGAATAAGAGGGTGATGAAATCGGCGTAGGACACCAGCCATCGCTCATGATTTTCGTGCTCTTCGGGCGCGCGTTTTCTGGCCATAATAAGTTAGCTAAAAGTAGCCGCGTAATTTGGCTTCGATATTGCGGTGGTTCTCACCCTCGGCAATGGCAACAATACCTTCCACGATCATTTCCTGAATATGGCAGCGATCACTGATCAGGGTTTTTAATTTAGCCGCGGCTGGCAGCAGGAAGAGGTTGGCCATGCCGACACCGTAAATGGTGGCGACAAAGGCGACAGCAATACCGGGGCCGAGGGAAGAGGGGTCGGCCAGGTTATTCATCACATGAATCAGCCCCAGTACGGCACCGATAATGCCGATGGTGGGACTGTAACCGCCCATGCCCTCATACACTTTGGCGCCTTTAATATCGAAGGCTTCTTTGGTCGAAATTTCCACTTCCATGGTGCTGCGGATGGATTCGGGTTCGTTGCCGTCGATCAGCAATTGTAGGCATTTTTGGGTAAAGGGTTCGCTTTCTTCTTCGGAAATATTTTCCAGGCCGAGTAGACCCTCTTTGCGCGCTATCTGGCTCCACTCAACAATTTTTTGCAGGGTTGTCGCGGGGTCGAGTTGCGGGGGGATGAAAATCCAGCGCAGCAATTTCATGCTGTGAATAAACACCTTGAGGGGCGTTTGCACCATCACGGCACCGAGGGTGCCGCCGAAGACAATCAGAAAAGCGGTGAGCTGGAGTAGTGAGTCGAGATGGCCGCCCTCCAGCGCATTGCCGCCGATGATGGCGGTAAAAGCAAAGATAATGCCGAGCAGAGTGAGGATATCCATTCAAATAATGTCCGTATTGGCGACTTAGCGGATATCGTCGTCGGCGTCAGATGTCCAGGACAAGAGGCTGGAGCGGAGTTTGTTGAGTATTTGACTGTGGATTTGGCTGACGCGGGATTCGCTAATTTCAAGCACGGCGCCAATTTCTTTGAGGTTTAATTCGTCGTCGTAATAGAGTGACATCAAGGTTTTTTCACGCTCGGGCAATTGTTCTATGTGGGCACTTAAGGCAGTGCGAAAAGCCGCATCGTGGACGTTGTCGTGGGGGGTGTCCGTGTCGGGTAAATCGACTTCGGTGGCGTCGACAAAGGTGGCTTTACAGGCTGCGGTGTCGCGCAACAACTGATGGTATTCGTCCATCTCGATGCCCAGTTGGGCGGCAATTTCGCTGTCTCGGGGACAGCGTTGTAATGCAATTTCAGCACTGCGTGTGGCCTGGGCCAGCCAGCGGGCCTTTTGCTGAATACTGCGCGGCGACCAGTCAAAGCGGCGCACTTCGTCGAGAATGGCGCCGCGAATCCTGATGCCGGCAAAGGTTTCAAAGGTCGCACCGTGGCCACTGCGATAGCTTTTTGCCGCTTCGAGCAGACCGATCAGACCGACCTGGGTGAGGTCGTCAATATCGATGCCCGCCGGGAGGCGGGAGGCGATATGAAAGGCGATTTTCTTCACTAAGTGAAGATATTCGGTGACTAGCTTTTCACTGTCTCCGAACTCTTCGTCAGCGTAGAAAACCGCTTTTGTCATGCAGCGTATTCCTCGTTGGGAAAGCCGACGACACGCTCGATAAAGAATTCCATATTGCCACTGGCCAGTTCGGGCACGGGCCATTGGTCGATGGCTTTGGCGAGACGATTAATGGCCCGAGCGGAGGGGCTGCGGGGAAAGGCTTCAACCACGGGCATTTGGTGACGCACGGCTTTACGCAGGTAGTCGTCCATGGGGATGGAGCCAATGTGTACTGCAACAATGTCGAGGAAGTGGTCGGTGACGCGGGAGATTTTGCGGAACAGCTCTTCGCCATGGGCGTTGCTGTTGACCATGTTGGCGAGGATGTGGAAACGCTTCACGCCGTGATCGCGACTCATGACTTTAATCAGCGCGTAGGCATCGGTAATGGACGTTGGCTCATCGCAGACCACAACCACCACTTCCTGGCAGGCCTTGCAGAAGGTGATCACGCTATCGGAAATGCCGGCGGCGGTATCGACGATCATGGTGTCGACGGGAAATTGCAGTTCACTGAAGGCGCGCACCAGGCCGGCATTTTCCGCCGGCGAGAGGTCGGCCATGCTCGAAACACCGGAGGATGCGGGAATCACTTTCAGGCCCAAAGGGGCGTCGACGATGATTTCATCGAGGCTACGTTCGCCGGCGATAACGTGGCGCAGATCGTATTTTGGGTGGAGATCGAAGAGGATGTCGACATTAGCGAGACCAAGGTCCGCATCCATTAACAGTACATTATTGCCGCGTTTGGCAAAGGAGGCGGCGAGATTGACCGAGATATTGGTTTTGCCGACGCCACCTTTACCGCTGGTGACGGCGATCACGCGAACCGGCTTTTGTTGTGGCGCTCTCGCGACAGATGATTGATTAGCCATGGAGTCGTTTCTCCTCACGATTACTGGGTGAGTGGTTGTTGGAACGCGTGGTCTCAGGATCTATTATAGGCTGGTGAGAGCTACTGCGTTGTAATAAGTCACGGGCAATTTTGACCAGTTCAATCGCCGAACCGAGATGGAGATCTTCGGGTACTTTCTGGCCGTTGCTGATAAAGAACGTGGGTAACTGGTAGTGGATTAATGCGTTGAGCACGCCGCCGAGACTGGCAGCCTCATCGACCTTGGTGACCACGGTGCCGGCGAGTTTGATATCGCTGAAGACACGCATAATTTCACTGGTGATGGCCTGTTGTGCGGTGGCCGATAAGGTCAGGTAGAACTGAATGTTGTGTCCGGCACCGGTCAGAGTGGCCAGTTGCTTGGACAGCTCCATATCGCGCTGACTCATGCCGGCGGTGTCGATCAAGATTAGCTCTTTGTCGCCGAGCTGGTCGAGAATATCCGACAGTTCGAGCCGGTCGGTGGCCAGAAACACGGGGATGTCGAGTAGCTTGCCAAAAGTGCTGAGCTGGTCGACACCGCCAATGCGAAAGCAGTCGGTGGTAATCAGACCGATTTTATCGCTGCCGTGGCGCAGGGCATATTGCGCGGCCAGCTTGGCGATGGTGGTGGTTTTACCGACGCCCGTGGAGCCGATAATGGCGTAGGTGCCACCGTTTTCGAGGAGTTGGTGGTCGCCCTCGGTGAGTAGCGAGGCGAGTTCAATCAGCGCTTGCTTCCAGGCCGCGTCATCGTCGTCGGGCATGGCATTTTGGGAAACCAATTTTGTACACAGCTCCCGCTTCAGGCCAAGGCCATTGAGTTTGCGCATTAATTCCGCTTTGCGGGGGTTGCGCTGGGCAATTTCTCGCCACGCCAATTGTGTCAGTTCGCCTTCGATCAGCCCACGCAGGTCGGAGATTTCCTGGCGCAGATCCGAGAGTACGTCAGGCTGATTGGCGGGCGCTGGGCTGGGGTTTAATAAGCTGGGCTGCGGGTGCGGCTGAGGGTTCGACAAGGGGTTGGCAGGGGCTGGCGCTTGCCGTTGAGCGGCAGCTTCTGGCCGCGCTGGCATTGGCTGGTGTCGCGCCTGGCCTGTTGCCTGAGTCGCGGCCTGCAGTGTCGCCCCGGTGGTCGCAGGCGTGCGCGCCATCTCGGCGGCTAGCTTTTCCACCTCCTCTACCTCAAAGTCAATGGCAGCGGTGATTTCAACCCCGTTGCCGAGCTTTTTGTTGGAGAGAATAACGGCGTCTGGGCCCCAGGTGTCCCTCACCTTGCGAATCGCTTCGCGCATCGTTTCGGCCGTGAATCGCTTTATTTTCATGTTTACCACCTTCTTCGAGTTGACCAGCCTTCCCTGTTCTGCGCTGGTCTCAGGGCCCCATGCCCCGCGTTATTAATTAACTATCTACCGACGGAATGAATCACCTTGAGCTGCTTGCTGGGCGGTACTTCTTCATAGGACAGTACGTGCAAGCCCGGGTTGGCGGCTCTCACCAGATTCGATAGCCAGGTGCGCAGAGCGGTCGCCACGAGCAGTACCGGGGTTTGCCCCTGAGTGGCCTGTGCCTGTGCTGAACTACTGATTTGTTGAAGCATATTGTCTGCTAACCCGGGTTCTAGTCCGCCGCTAGTCGGCGAGCCCTGTAATACGTTTAGCAATATCTGTTCCAACTCGGGGTCGAGGGTCATAACTTGCAGCTCAGGCGCCATTCCATTGATCTGCTGGTAGATAGTGCGGCTCAGGGCAACCCGTGCCTGGGCCGTCAAAACGTCGGCTTCTTGACTCTTTGCCGCGTTTTCCGCCAAGGACTCGGCGATGGTGCGGACATCTTTGATGGGTATATTTTCCTCCAGCAAGTTTTGCATCACTTTCAGTACCACGCTCAGGGACAGGGTGCCGGGTACCAGGTTTTCGACCAGCTTGGGGGAAGATTTGGCGAGTAGCTCGAGGAGCTGTTGTACCTCGTCGTGGCCGAGCAGCTCGTGGGCGTGCTGTTTTAACAACTCGCTGAGATGGGTGGCAATGACCGTGCTGCAGTCGACCACGGTGTAGCCCATGGCCTGGGCTTCATCGCGCAGGCTGGGTTCTATCCACAGGGCCTCCAGGCCGAAGGCCGGGTCTCGGGTGGCGACGCCGTTGAGGGTGCCAAACACCTGACCGGGATTGATGGCCATTTCTTTGCCGGAGTGAATTTCTGCCTCACCCAGCGGCACACCGTGGAGGGTAATGCGATAGGCGCTGGGCGAGAGGTCGAGATTGTCGCGAATATGCACCGGCTGCACCAGAAAGCCCAGATCCTGAGAGAGCTTTTTGCGCACGCCCTTGACGCGGTTAAGAAGTTCGCCGTCCTGGTTTTTATCGACCAGGGGGATCAGTCGATAACCGACCTCCAGGCCAATGGGGTCGACGGTGGTGACATCGTCCCAACTCAGCTCTTTGGTTTCGGGAGGTGGGGCGACGGGCTCGGGCACGGGTTCGACCTGTTGCTCTATTTGATCTCTTTGAATCAACAGGAAGGCGCCCCCGCCGAGGACTGCGGCAAGGCCAAGAAAAACCAGATTGGGCATGCCGGGTATCACGCCGAGACTCGCCATAATACCCGCTGTAATGATTAGGGCCTTGGGCGATTGAAATAGCTGGGAGCCCATCTGCTGGCCCATATCCTGGGCGTCGGAGGCGCGGGTGACGATAATGGCCGCTGCCGTCGACAATAATAGCGAGGGGATTTGTGCCACCAGACCATCACCAATCGTCAGCAGCACATAATTGTGGGCCGACTGGGAGACGCTGAGGTCGTGTTGAAAGGTGCCGACCGCCATGCCGCCGACGATGTTGATGACCAGAATCAGGATACCGGCGATCGCGTCACCACGCACAAATTTACTGGCACCGTCCATTGAGCCGTAGAAGTCGGCCTCGCGGGCGATGTCTTCGCGGCGCACACGGGCCTGTTCCTGGGTCAGTGCGCCGGCATTGAGGTCGGCATCAATCGCCATTTGCTTGCCGGGCATGGCGTCGAGGGTAAAGCGTGCCGAGACTTCTGAAATACGCCCACCACCCTTGGTGATCACCACGAAATTAATAATCACCAGAATCGCGAATACCACCAGGCCCACGGTGTAGTTGCCGCCCACCACGAAGTCGCCAAAGGCCTGAATGACCTTGCCGGCAGCGTCGGTGCCGGTGTGACCCTCAAGGAGTACCACCCGTGTCGAGGCAATATTTAGTGCCAGTCGCAGCAGCGTGGCAATCAGCAGCACGGTGGGGAAAACAGTGAATTCGAGGGGTCGCTCGGCGTAAATCACCGCTAGCAGGACGATCAGCGAGAAGGAAATATTAAAGGTAAAGAAGACATCCAGTAGTACCGGCGGCAGGGGCAGGATGATCATCGCCAGCATCATCACCACAATGAGTGGCGTGCCGAGGCCGGCAATGATTTTCAGTGCGGGGTTGGCGGGGGGGGCGCCGGGGTTGGTCGTTGCGGTATTCATGGACTCTCTCCGCTGAGGTCTTCACTGCTATCTTCGCCACTGTCTTCGGGCACGGATAGTTCATCGGGAATGGCGATATCGGTCGGTGCCTGGGGTGCGGGCTGGCCCGGTATCACGGGTAATTTGAGTTGGTAGACATAGGCCAGCACCTGGGCCACGGCGAGGTAGAGCTGGGCGGGGATCTCACGATCAATCTCGGTACTGGCGTAAATGGCACGGGCCAGAGGCGGGGCCGCAAAGGTCAGCACATCGTGTTCCTCTGCCAGTTTGCGGATGCGCAGGGCAATTTCACCTTTGCCCTTGGCGACCACTACCGGCGCTCGTGGGCCGAGGTCGTCGTACTTCAGTGCAACGGCGTAGTGGGTCGGATTGGTGATCACTACATTGGCGGTGGGCACGTTGTCCATCATGCGGCGCTGGGACATCTCCCGCTGCAGCATGCGGATTTGGCTCTTTACCTCGGGTCGGCCCTCGCTCTCTTTGCTCTCGTCCTTGATTTCCTGCTTGGTCATTTTCAACTGGCGCTTGTGCTCCCAGAGCTGGAAGGGCACGTCGATGGCGGCGATTAAAATCAGCGCGGTACAAAAGCTCAGGAAGGAGAGGCCGGCGATACTGGCAAAATGGTTGAGAGCTGTTTCGATGTCTTTACTGGCGAGCATCAGTAACTGGTCGAAGGTTTGCAAAATAACGATTGTGGCCATGGAGCCCACCAGAAAAAACTTGCCCAGGGCCTTCACCAGTTCCATCAGCGATTTGGCGGAGACCATTTTGGCAATGCCCTTCAGGGGGTTGAGTTTGCTGATTTTGAAGGCCATCGACGCGGGGCTGAAGGCCCAGCCGCCCATGGCCAGAGGGCCAACAAAGACCGATACCAGCAAGAGCACAAAAAACGGCACGCAAATCAGGATGCCGTTACCGAGGGCACTGCCGACGGTAGCGGTGAAGACCTGGACGTCGTCCATGCCAGCGGGGCCCATACTGAGGTGGGTTTTCATCTGCTCGGACAGCTTGCCGATCATGGTGCCGCCAAAGGCGATCAATCCCCCGGCGCCGACCAGTAGCGAAATCATGGTGTTGAGTTCCCGGGAACGGGCCATCTGCCCCTTCTTTTTCGCATCCTGTTGGCGTTTCGGGGTGGGTTCTTCGGTGCGTTCCTGCCCGCTCTCATGTTCGGCCATCTAGGGCACCAGCAGGGTCGGTACAAGTTTGAAGACGCTCTCGAAAGCACCGCTGACGAGGGGTAAAAATGAGGGCAAGCTCAGCAGAATCAAGGCGAAACCGGCCAGTAGGGTAATGGGAAAGCCGACGGCAAAAATATTCAGCTGGGGTGCCGAGCGGGTAATAACGCCAAACGCGAGGTTGACCAGTAACAGCGACGCCAGCGCGGGCAGGGCGATTAACAGGCCGTTGATAAACATTTGGCTGCCCCACTGGACGATTTTCCAGGCCAGTTCGGAGGGCCAATGACCACCGACGGGTAGCAGCTCAAAACTGTGGTGAATGGTTTGAATCAGCAGCAGGTGGCCATCGAGGGCGAGAAAGATGAGCGTGGCGAGAATCATATAAAACTGGCTGACCACCGGCACCTGTACGCCATTCTGGGGGTCGACGGCAGAGGCGAAACCCAGGCCCATGGCCATGGCGATGCTCTGCCCGGCAATCACCACGGTGGAGAAGGCCATGTGAAAAATAAAGCCCATACCCAGGCCCAGGGCGACTTGTTGCAAGCTGATTAACAGGCCCGCTGCACTGACTGGATTGACCTCGGGTGCCGGGGTGATGGGGGCCAGAATCCAGGCGATGGTGAGGGCGAGAATGATGCGCGTGCGCACCGGAATTGACTTGGCACCTAATACCGGTGAGGCAAGCACAAAACTGCCGACACGCAGCAATGGCCACATCAGGCTGGTGACCAGACGCATAACGTCATTGACTGAAAACTCCATCTCGCTTGCCGCCGCCCTAACCGGTAATTTCCGGAATGCTGGCGTATAAATTGATGGTGAAGTTGAGCAGGGTATTGAGCATCCAGGGGCCGGCAATCATGCCAGCGACGGCCATGGCGATAAGCTTGGGAATAAAACTCAGGGTCATCTCCTGAATTTGTGTGGCGGCCTGAAAGACACCGATAGCCAGGCCGATGGCGAGGGCGGCCAGCAGCAGTGGCGCGGCCAGTAACATGGTGACGTAAATGGCATCGTAGCCAACATCCATAACCGATTCAGGTGTCATGATGTTCTCCTTAATTTATGGATGCCTTGCGACCTTAGGCATAAGAAATTAGACATAAAAGCCTGCCGCCAGGGTGCTGACAATCAGCGCCCAGCCGTCAATCAACACAAAGAGCATGATTTTGAAGGGCAGGGAGATGAGCACCGGCGAGAGCATCATCATGCCCATGGACATCAAGACGCTGGCGACCACGAGGTCGATAATCAAAAAGGGAATAAAGATCAAAAAACCAATTTGAAAGGCGGTCTTTAGTTCGCTGACCACAAAGGCGGGCAGCAACACTTTTAGCGGAACGTCTCTCATATCGTCGACCTGTACGTCACCGGCCATATCGACAAACAGGGCGAGGTCGCTCTCTCTCACCTGGTTGAGCATAAACTCGCGAAAGGGGGCGATGGCATTAGTGGCGGCCTCGTTAAAGCCCTGTTTTTCTTCCATATAGGGCGCGACACCATCGGTGTAGGCTTTTTCCAGTACCGGGGTCATCACAAATAAAGTGGTGAACAGTGTCAGGCCGAGGAGGATTTGGTTGGAGGGTGTCTGTGCTGTACCCAGGGCCTGACGCAGAATGGCAAAGACCACCAGAATGCGGGTGAACGAGGTCATCGCAATCAAGGCGGCGGGCAACAGACTGAGGGCCGTCATCAACAGGAGGATTTGCACGTTGAGGCTGTAGGACTGCTCTCCCTCAGCTCCCGAGGTGACCGTCAGCAGGGGGATGCCCTGTTCGGCAAAGGCCGAGCTTGATGTTAGCAGTGCTGCGCCGAGCACCAGTAGAGCGGTGAGCAATTTCATGGCGCGGTGTCCTTGCGTACTTTGGCGATAAGGGCTGAAAACACATCTTTTCCTTGTTCGTCATCGGCTGTAATTGGTTTGCCGACAGCGGGTTCATCTTGTTCAGCCGTGGGTGAAGAGGGGATCTCCCCCAGTTTGGAAATACTGCCGGGGGCAACACCCAGTACTAATTCTGTACTGCCGGCGCGGACGATGACCACGCGCTCGCGCTGGCCAACGGACAGGGAGGCGATCAATTCGAGATCTTTGAGATCGCGATTGGGCAGGCGATTAATGCGTTTTAGCAGCCAGGCCAGTACGGCAATACTCAGCAGTACAAGGCCGAGGCCACTGAGCAGTTGTAAAAAATAACCCGAGGTATCCGCCAGGGGTAGCTTGCTGGCACTGGGTTCCGCTGCCTCGACGATAATTGCAAAAGGCAGGGCGCAAAGCGCGGACAGGAGCCGTCGAGTTTTCATTTGAGTTTTTTAACGCGCTCGCTGGGGCTGATCACATCGGTGAGACGGATGCCGAATTGATCGTCGACCACCACCACTTCGCCGTGGGCTATGAGGGTGTTGTTGACGAGTACATCGAGGGGCTCGCTAACCAGTCTGTCCAGCTCAATCACCGAGCCCTGGGAGTAGCGCAATAAATCCCGAATCGGCACCTGGGTGCGGCCTATCTCTACCGAAATGGTAATTGGCACATCGAGAATGACATCGAGGTTGATGTCATTCTCGTCCATAAGCGGTGCTGCGCTGCTGGTTGCTGGGCTGTCGGTACTCAGGTCTTTGAGAGGCGCGGCGGCGTAGTCCTCGGTTTCTGCTCCGGGGGTGATTTCGGTGTCATCTGTTTCGTTGTTTTCTTCGTCACTCATTGCGAGTCTCCACGTCTTTGCATTTTTTCAGCGTCGCTCACAGCGGGCTAGGGGCGATGCTTCTTGTTGCGTATTTTGATGGCGTTTTTGTCATTGAAAGCGCCGTATTCACCGTTAAAAATGGGTACACCCTCGGCATAGAGGGTGACGGTTTCGCTCATTTCCAGGGGAATGATGTCGCCCTTATCGAGCTTCAGAACTTCGCCCAGCGATAGCTGCGCGGTGCCGAGAGTGCTGCTGAGCTCTACGCTGGTGGTTTTTAACTCATCGATAATGACGGGGGCCCAGGTGCCCTGGTCTTCACGTGCCTCAGCCTGGTAGGTCACGGAGAGCTGTTCGCGGTAGGGCTCAATCATTGCCATCGGCATGGCGAGTTCGAAGACGCCCTGGGTGCCCTCGAAAATAATGTCGAAACGATTCACCAGCAGTTGTTCGGCGGGGTTCATCAATTGTGCGAAGTCAGGATTGGTTTCGGTCTGTTTGGCCTCGGGGTGGACTTCAATATCGGCCTTCCAGCTGGTCTTTAAGTCGTTCATCACGCGTTGTAACAGCATGTTGCCAAGGCGCATTTCCGAGGGCGTGAAATCCTGCTTGTCGGCCACCAGTTCTTTTTTCATCGAGCCACCAAAAAAGCTACTGGTGGCATTGGTGATCAGATTATTGTCAAACACCGCAAGGGCAATGCCCTTCAGGGGTTTGAGGTTGAAGAAGTTAATGTGGGTGGGCAGCTCCAGGGTCTGCAGATAGTCGATAAAGGAGACCCCTCGGGCACCGGCAAATTTGACGTTGTTGGAGCAGCGCAAGGTGTTAAAAATGCTCTCGCAAAATTGCAGGGCAAAGCGCTCGTGAATAACATTGAGCAGGGGCAGGCCGGCACTGAGTGACTGACCCTGGCGGGAGAAGTCAAAGGTGCGGACATGGCCGATGCCGGGGACGATGGTGCCGCTATCGGCGCCGGCTTCACCACCGGCCTCGTCGTCTTCGACACTGGTTAGCAGCGCATCGATCTCTTCCTGGGTGAGAACCTCTTCGCTATCGGTGCCGGCTTCAGTACCGCTTTCTGTATCGGAATCTGAGTCGGCCATTACTGCATCACATAGCCGGTGAAGTACACGGCTTCGACTCGACCCGGGTTGTGGGCTTTGTTTTGCTCGGCCTGAATAATGTTGCGGATTTCGAGCAGCATTTCTTCGCGCAGAGCTTCTTTGCTGTCTTCGCCATTGAGCTCGTCAAAGCTTTTGTTGCTGATGAGCATAATTAAACGGTGGCGAATGGCCGGCATGTGATGGGTCACCTGCTCGAGAATCATCGGTTCGTGGCTCATCACCGACAGAGTCATTTGCAGATAGCGCAGGGTGTCTTTATAGACAAAGTTAACAATAAAGGGTGGTTCCAAGGCTAAATAGTAGCTTTCCCCTCGGGCCTCAATGGCGCTGTTCGAGGAGCCGTCCTCGGCCGTTGACGGGTCATCGCTGAGGAAAAAATAGGCGCCTCCCCCACCAATGACTAGCAGGGCGATAATGGTGACGATGATTGCTACTGTCTTATTCAAACTTTGCTAATCCTTGTGTTGGCGAATCTTGTCTGCGTTGTCTGTACGTCACTTGTCGAGGTGAAAGTACCCCCTGAAAGTGTTTAAGCACTAACTGTGCCAGTAATTTTTATACTTTGAATACAGTGGCTTAGATACTTTTCGGAATAGCATGTCAAAGAATTGACGGGGCTTGGGCTAGGGATGTCAAATACGTGAGGGCTTGCGCTTTTGGGTGTATGGCCAGCGAGAAATGAAGTTGTAGCCTGGGGGGCCTTTGGCTGGGTTGAGGCCTGGTGAATTATTGGCTTTGAATGGCCTGCTCTAATTGTCGATTGCGCTGATCCATTATGTCCTGCACGCCACGGGCATCGTTGAATAGCTTCTCGATGGCTTGCTGGCTGTAGGGATTGAGATTGACAGGCTGAGTCGCCGGCTGGCTGGCCGCTGGTTCATCTATCGCCGCAATGGCTTGTTGGGTTTTTTCGGGCTGCGGCAAGCTCTGCACGATATTGGTTTCGGCGTTGAGAAAGATGACTTTTTCGGGTGTTACACCCTCGGGTAGTTGCTCGCTAAAGTGCCAGCTGCCGTCGTCACCGCGCCATTTGTAGATTTTACTGATGCCCGCTGGCGGCACATCCTCGCCATTCCCGGTGGGAAGTTTGATATTGGGCATTGTCGGCAGCTTGAAACTAGGCAGCTGGGGGCGCTCAAAGGTCGGCGCAAATTGGCGGATATCGATGCCGTTAATGGAGGCGACATAGGACATAATGCCAACGACGATGGCGAGCATCAGAAAAATGCGAAATAAAAGGCGCTTAATCATGCTTTCTCCGGGTCGTGGCGCTAAACATTACAGACTTTCTGGGCTTTGCAGATTTCCCATCTTGGCAGTTCATGGGCTAAATAGCTGTGCATTGGTGCAGGTTTTCCAGGGCCTTGCGAGAAAGTGCTTGTCAACCCTTGAGGGTATTGAGAGAGGTTCACTCTATGATCGTTGTACGCAGAAAGATATTCTTGCGTTTTTTTGTGAGTATTTTATTTGGCATCCTATTTGGAGTTTTGGTTATTCAGCCGGTGAATGAAATGGTTATTTTTCATCTCTACGAGGCTAATGACAGCGCCCTTAGCCAGTGGCAATTTATTTACGACGATTTGATCAAGTCGCTGACAGGTGAAGCGAATAAAAAAACCCTCTACTACACGGTGGTGGGTGCTGTTTTCGGTTTGTTTGCGGGTCTGATGTTCCGCTTTATTCGCGTCAAGCTGGATACCATCGATAGTTTGAATCAGGAGTTGGGTCAAGACCTGCGACTATTGCTGTCTCAGGGTGAAGGGCCACGGCTTGAATTCAAGTCGAGCTTTCGTTGGGACCTGCGCCAGAACCAGGCCAATAAGGCACTGGAGGTGGTGATACTCAAAACCATCGCCGGGTTTATGAATGCTGGTGGCGGTACCTTATTAATTGGTGTCAGTGATGACGGGGCAATCAGCGGTCTGAAACGGGATTACAGTCTGTTGAAAAAGTCCGATGCCGATGGCTTTGAACAAGCCATCATCACCGTGGTGTCGACTAATCTGGGTGCCGATTTATGTCAGTACCTGCACATCGTTTTCCACACGATTGACGGTGAGGATATCTGTCGCATCATCATTAAACCGACACCAAGGCCGGTGTATTTAAGTCGCAATGGTGGCCCCCGGCTGTATCTGCGCACTGGGGCTGGCACGCGGGATATGAATATCCAGGAGGCCACCGAATATATTAAAGGTCACTGGGCTTGAGTGTTGAATGAGCGGTGGTCAGAGCCGTAGTGGCAATTTAAGTGATTGAAAAAGCCTGCCGAGAAATAGTGAAGCCCTGGCGGTGGGTGCTACACACGCACGATTGTGAACGTGCTCACCTCAATACCTCGTTTAAGTCGTCATACTCAGGGTCATTAAAACCCGTGAAAATCAGGATCTAGCCATGAAAATCAAATACTTATTGTTAACGACTTTACTCTCAGTGACGGGAGTGAATGCCGGTGACTCGACTCTGGACGCCGCGATTGGTGGAGGCCTGGGTGGTGCCGTGGGTGCCGCCATTGGCAATGAAGTGGGTGGTCGGGATGGCGCAATTCTGGGCGGTGCATTAGGCGGGGGAATTGGTGCTGCCGTCACTACCGACGAAAAAGCGGAATACAAAGATAGCCATCAAAAAGATGGGTCATATTACAAAGGTTCAAACAAAAAGCATTCGAGTTCAAGCTTTTGCCCTCCCGGTCAGGCTAAGAAAGGGCGCTGTTAAAGCGCGTCAAAAGCAGGCATAAAATACCCGCATCGTCACGAGACGATGCGGGTATTTTTTTGGTAGCTACGGGCGGACTTGAACCGCCGGCCCCAGCATTATGAAACTGGCTGTATATTTTTAACGTATTGATTTTATTATCTTTAACTTCGGTACCCACAGCAAATTAGCAGAACAAAGCACTACTTTTCACAACAAGTCACGCAAATCTCACGCAAGTGCGGCATGGTTTTTTTTGGCGCAATTATATAATTGCGCCACTTTATTTGACGTAAGCACTTGAATGCGCCATAAAAATAGATTTATATGGCGAGTATGCGATAAACGCGCCATGTTGAGACTCTATCAAAGTAAAGATCATGCCAAAACAAATTTCAGAATCAGAACTAGATACCATCAAGCAAGCTGTAAATCGGTTCGATGAAGGCGCTTCTATTGACGACATTCAAGGAGTGCTTGAACTTAAGATACCGCGCCGAACGCTTCAGCGTCGCCTGGCGTTACTGGTGGAAAGAATGGAGTTGCTTGCTGAAGGGGCAGGTCGTGGTAGCAAATATAGATTGGCACCAGTAAGGCTGCAGGCACAGGATCTTGAAAGCACTGCAGAGGTGTCTAGCCCTGCTTTAGGTGTTTATGTCCCCGTATCAAAGGAAGGGGAACAGATTAAGCAGCTGGTACGCCAAGCTATACAGCAACGTAAGCCTGTCGGGTATAAGCAGGATTTTCTAAAAGCCTATCGGCCGAATAAGACCTATTATTTATCGAGACTGTAATTAAGACTGTGTAACTGTCTATCATTAACCCCTCACGGGAAGGATAGACAGATCATGAACAAAGAAGACCTGGAAGCCTTTGCTCGCGAAGCAGCAAAAACCTTAAAAA
>MAAC01017521.1_pt1 | contig 40667 bp, 32 predicted proteins | sample 1115981 | NCBI WGS metagenome assembly MAAC01 (sample SAMN04961126, study PRJNA320927) | seawater metagenome | isolation source: sample BD02T64 sea water enriched with oil for 64 days | place: USA:Gulf of Mexico | collected 2013-07-27 | reverse complement strand
CGACCTCGAAAAAGTTGTTAAATATTACTTTTAATAGATATAAAAATATTGGGTAAATGGGAGATCTAATAATAGACATCGAAAGATAACCTTCAGAATCAGGAAACCTCTCTATAGGCCTTTTTAATACAATTATAAAAACAAGTAAGAATAAGGAATATAATATGTAATTGTAATGTTTCTTACTGATATAGTTATTCAATATTTTAATTTTATATTGCAATATAAAACTAAATATAATTTTTTGTTTCAACTTTGTTCAATAATTAAAAAACAACAATTATTTATTCTGTAAAAAAATATACAAGTTCAAAAAAAGAGGAGTGGAACCAATTTGTGTCTACAGCTAAAAATGCAACATTCTTATTTCAACGAGACTTTATGGATTACCATAAGGATCGATTTGAAGATTTTTCACTAATGATTTATAAGGAAGATAAACTATATGCGGTTCTTCCAGCAAATAAAAAGGGAGATGCCGTTATTTCACATCAAGGATTAACTTATGGGAGTTTAATACTTCAAGAATCAGCGAAATTGTTTTACACTTTTGAGGCTTTTAAAAACATGTTGTCATTTCTTTATTCTGAGGGAATTAAAAAGCTAGACATTCGTGTAATCCCTTCGTTTTATAATAGTTTACCCTCAGATGAATTGGATTATATTCTTTTTAAAGCCAAAGCTAAATTGGTAAAAAAAGATGTAATTATGGTAATAGATTATAGCCATAAATTACGATTTCAGAAAAATAGAAGAGAAGGAATTAACAAAGCGAAAAGAAATGGATTAATTGTTAAAGTGGATGGAGACTATGATGCTTTTTGGAATAATATTCTAATTCCAAACCTTTCTAATAAACACGATGCTACGCCAGTTCACACCTTAGATGAAATAAAACTTTTAGCATCTCGTTTTCCAAATAACATAATGCAAGTTAATGTTTATAAAGACGAAAAAATTGTTGCAGGAACAACCGTTTTTTTAACTAAAAATGTAATACACCCACAATACGTTTCCGGTAATGCAGATAAAAATGTGTTAGGTAGTTTAGACCTTTTGTATGATTTTATTGTAAATGAATTTAATGAAGAAAAGAAATATTTCAGTTTTAACACCTCAAGTGAAGAACATGGAGAACTATTAAATCAAGGTTTAATTTTTTGGAAAGAGGGTTGTGGAGCAAGACCCCATGTTTTTAATAATTATGTTCTTGAAACAGATATTTATAAAACCTTAGAAATAAAAACAACATGATTTCTTTTTTAGATTTACATAAAATTAATCAACGTTTTGAAAAAGAGTTTTACCAAGGTTTCACTTCTTTTTTAGATTCTGGTTATTATATTTTAGGAGGGAATGTTTCTGCTTTTGAAACCGAATTTGCTAATTATTGTAATACTAAGTTTTGTGTAGGAGTAGGGAATGGGTTAGATGCACTTCGACTTATTTTAGAAGGGTATTTAGTATTAGGAAAGCTAAATAAAGGAGATGAAGTTTTAGTAGCGTCTAATACTTACATCGCTACCATCATTGCGATAAAACAAGCAGGGTTAACGCCAGTTTTAGTAGAGGCAGAATCGGATACTTTTAACTTTAATTTGAATGCTTTAAAAACTACTATTTCTAAGAAAACAAAGGCCATCATGCCTGTTCATTTGTATGGACAACTTTCTCCTATGGAGGAAATAATATCCATTGCAAAAGAAAATAATTTATTAATAATAGAAGACGCAGCACAAGCTCATGGCGCTAGAAATAAAGAAGGAAAACTTGCTGGTAATCTTGGAGATGCAGCAGGTTTTAGTTTTTATCCAACCAAAAACCTAGGTGCTTTAGGCGATGGTGGAGCTATCACGACCAACGATAATGATTTGGCAACTGTGGTTAGAAAACTAAGAAATTACGGTTCCTCTTCAAAATATGTGAATGAATATATCGGTTTTAATTCTAGGTTAGATGATATACAAGCCTCCTTTTTAAGAATTAAATTACCAGTTTTAGATGCAGATAATAATAGACGTATAAAAATTGCGAATCAATATCTTTCGTCGATTAAAAACAAAAAGATAAAGCTTCCTACCTATAATGGAAATGAGGGGCATGTATTTCATCAGTTTGTGGTTCAGGTTTCCGATAGGGAAAAATTTATAAATTACCTTAAAGGAAAGGAAATTGGAACATTGATACATTATCCAATTCCACCACACAAACAAGAGGCGCTTTCAGAATTTTTAGAACTGAGCTTTCCTATTACTGAAAAAATTCACAACGAAGTAGTGAGTATTCCTATTAGTCCAATACTTGCAGATGAAGAGATCCAGGAAATAATACAAGTTTTAAATTCGTTCTAATTTGAAGCTTCCCAAAGTTATAAAAGAAAATTTACTCCTAAAGATGACTTCTTTAAATGCAGGAGTGATTGGAATTAGACTATTTGTTTCTTTATTTATTCAGCGGTTATTAGCGGAAATGGTTGGGGAAGTTGGTATTTCGAAAATTGGCCAGCTAAGAAACTTGATGCAGTTGCTAACTTCCATTACTTCTGGTGGAATTTTTAATGGTATTGTTAAATATGTTTCCGAATACAAAGAAGATAAAGAACAGTTGCAAAAACTTTTTTCTACTGCTTTTCTTATTGGTATCATAGGATCTTTAGTTTCCTTTTTTGTGCTTTTTTTCTCGGCATCCTTTATTAGCCAGTATTTATTTGATTCTGAAGATTATATTTTTTTAATTAAGTTACTTGCTGTAATTGTTCCATTTATAAGCCTTCAAAGAATATTTAATGGTGTAATTAATGGCTTATCTCAATATAAAAAATTTGCTAAAATAGATTTGATTAGCTATTTATTAAGTGCAATGATTCTTGTTTATGCTTTGTTTAATTATAGCTTAATTGGGGTTTTATTTGCTATTGCGCTCACACCAGTGATACAACTAGGAGTATTATTACTGATTTTTGTAAAAGTATTAAATGAATATGTTCAGTTCTCTAAACTAAAAATACAGACCGCCTTTTTAAAAGGCTTATTAGCATTTGCATTAATGTCGTTTATATCAACGGTATTGCTTAATTTGGTAGAAATAGACATACGAACTATGATTAGAAATAAAATCACGGAAGAAGATGCTGGTATTTGGACAGCTATGACCAATGTTTCTAAAAATTATATGGTTTTTTCTATTTCCATTTTTTCTCTATATGTGTTACCGAAATTTGCAAGTATTCATAAAAAAAATGAATTTAAATCTGAATTACTTTCCATTTATAAAACCTTACTTCCCATTTTCGGTATAGGAATGATAATCGTTTATTTTTTAAGGGAGTTTGTGATTTTATTAATCTATCCTGATTTTACAGGAATGGAAATCTTGTTTAAATGGCAATTAATGGGAGATTTTGTTAGATTAGCATCCTTAGTGTTAATGCATCAGTTTTTAGCTAAAAAATTGGTTAGAAGCTTTATCTTTTCTGAACTTCTTTCCTTAGGGATGTTTTATTTCTTGGCAAATTATTTAGTTTTAATTTATGGGGTAGAAGGAGTTGTAATGGCGCACTTGTTTAGATATATTATTTACTTCTTTGTAGTGCTTTATTTAGTAATGCGTTATTTTAAAAAACAGAAATATAAAGAGCTTAAGGAAAGTGAGTGACTCTAAAAGTTCATATCGACAAGTTATGAAAGCCACCTCTCTTTTTGGAGGAGTTCAGGTGATAAATATTATAATTTCATTAGTTCGGTCTAAAGCAATCGCATTATTAATAGGTCCTGTTGGAATGGGGATAGCGAGTCTACTTACTTCTACCATGGGTTTGATAAATGGTCTTACTAATTTTGGATTAGAGAAAAGTGCCGTTAAAGAGATTTCGCTTGCTAATAACACTTCAGATATCACTAAGGTGTCAAGAACCATAAGCATTTTAAAAAGATTGGTTTGGTTTACCATAATTCTGGGGATTATTGTAATGATCATTTCTGCCCCTTGGCTAAGTGAGTTTGCTTTTGGAAATAGAGAATATACCATTTCATTTGTATGGATATCCATCGCTTTACTGTTCAAACAATTGTCAAGTAGTCAGTTGGCAATTTTACAAGGACTTAGAAAACTAAAAAGCCTTGCAAAAGCAAATTTATATGGTAATATTATCGGGTTGCTAATAACTTTGCCCTTATACTATTTCTATAAGTTAGATGCGATTGTTCCTGCAATTATCATCGCAACATTTATGAGTTTTATTTTTACATTTTATTACTCTAATAGGGTGGATGTAAAAACTACTAAAATATCTAATAAGCAAGCATTTTCTGAAGGAAAAGGAATGATTGAACTTGGACTTACCTTAAGTTTCAGTAGTATGGTGACCTTGTTGGTAGCATATATTTTACAAATATTTATTAGTACAAAAGGAGGCGTTGATCAAGTTGGATTATATCAAGCAGGATTTTTAATACTCAACTCTTATGTAGGAATTATTTTTAATGCCATGGGTACCGATTATTTCCCTAGATTATCAGCAATTTCAGAAGATATTTTAAAAATTAGAAAGTCCGTTTATGAGCAAGCAATGATTGCAATTTTATTAATATCTCCCATCATTGTAGTTTTTTTAACCCTAGCACCTATCATAATTAGAATTCTTTATACAGAGGAGTTTTTGTCTATTGTGCCGATGGTGAGTTGGGGGATTTTAGGGATGCTCTTTAGAGCAGTATCATGGTCTATGGGGTATATTATAATTGCCAAAGGAGATTCTAAGGTATTTATGAAAACCGCAATTGGATTTAACTCTGTGCTACTACTATTTAATGTTTTGGGATATGTTTATGGGGGATTAGAAGGACTGGGGTTTAGCTTTTTTGTGTACTATATCGTTCATTATATTTCAATACGATTGATTACTTATTACAGATATGGTTTTTACTTTGAAAAAGGTTTCTACAAAATATTTATCTTTACAGTAATATTATGTGTATTGGCTTTCTCATTAACCTACATTCAAAACGAATTACTGAAGTATAGTTTAATGGGAATGGTAATTATTATTTCAATACTGTTCTCTTATAAATTATTGGATAAAAAAATGGACATTAAAAAATTCATTAACGAATTAATGAAACGAAAAAAATGATAAGTTTTTTAAGAAGTAAATACAGAGCTTTTAAACGAAAATGGAAGTTTTTTTGGACCGTTAATTGGGTTAAAACTTATTACTTTAATTATAAAAAATTCCCGTATTCTATTGCTAAGAAGCTTCCTGTTTTTTTCTTTGGAAGGGTGAAATTTTCTGATATTAGTGGAGAAATAGAGATAAAGGCTCCCATTGTAACTGCGATGATTGGATTTGGACAATCGTTTGAGTTTCCTACCACATACAGAGGTATTGCAGAGATTTCATTGGGCGGTAAACTTGTTTTTAAAGGAAACGCACAAATAGGAAAAGATTATGTGATTTATATAGGTAACGATGCCTATTGTGAATTTGGTTATATGGCAGCTTTGGGTTCTAATGTAAAATTAATCTGCAAGAAAAAAATTGTATTAGGAGATTGGACAGGAATAGGGTATGAGTCTCAATTAATCGATACCAATTCCCATCCGATGATTAATACAAAAACTAATGAAACGTATCCTTTGGTTGGAGAAATAATTTTAGGAAATTATAACGCCGTATCCAATAGAGTTTCTATTATGCCACATACTAAAACACCAAATTATTGTGTGGTGGCTTCTAATTCCCTTTGTAATCGAGATTATTCAGATTTAGAAGAAAACATACTTTTAGGAGGGATTCCTGCTAAACACATAAAAAGTAATTTTGCTCGGGATTGGGAAAGCGAAAAAGAAACCCTAAAAAAAAATAAAATTATTAAGTGGTAATCCTTTTATTCTATCACCTTATGTAATTTGGCTGGATTTCCGAACCAAATTTCATTTTTAGGAATATCCTTATTAATAAAAGATAAGGAACCTAATATACTATTATCTCCAATTTTAATTCCGTGATGTAATACACTACTAGTGCCAATAAATACATTAGAACCGATTTCTGCACCACCAATTTGTTCATTATTAACATCTAAGTTGTTAGACATCATCTTCGGGCAAATATAGGTGTGATCTCCAATAGAAACGCCTCTAGCGATTATACTGTCATAGCGAACTGTTACATGATTACCGATAGTGCAATTTCCAGAAGAGGAAACTCTAGAATCTATATAACAATCTTTTCCTATTATAGTCCCTTTTCTTAGCTCAACATAATTTTTAATTACGGTATTGTCACCAATAATTACGTCATCCTCTATAATACAAAAGGAACCAATGCTTACTTTTTTTCCAATAGTAGCTTTATCTGAAATAATATTATAACTCATAATTTTAATTAAAATAGTTGTTAAATAAGAAGTACAAAAGTAAGGATTCAAAGATAATCTATAAAGTATTGAGCGGAATTTTAAAATGGAATAACTATAAATCAAAATAGGAGTTATTTAAAAAAGAGAAGTATCTTTATTCTTTTAAAACTAAGTTGAAAAGATTTTAAAAATTTAGAATGAAACACACTGGTATAGATACAATAGATTTAATAGAGATTTTTAAAATAACAGATCCTGATGGACGTGGAAATTTATCTGTGATTGAAAAAGATTACCTTCCATATCCTATTAAAAGAGTTTATTATTTATACGATGTGCCAAGTGATTCCTTTAGAGGAGGACATGCACATATTGAGCAACAAGAGTTTTTAATTGCCTTGAGCGGAAGTTTTGATGTTACTATAGATAACGGTAAGAATAAAAAGAAAATAACCTTAAATAAACCTAATAAAGGATTGCTAATTCCTACTGGAATCTGGAGAGAGTTAGAAAATTTTTCATCAGGTGCTATTTGCTTGGTATTATCCTCTGGAGAATTTATAGAAGAAGATTATATTCGAGACTATCAAGATTATCTAAATAGATTTTAAAATTAAGCTTCATAGGCTTCTAAATATTTCTCGGCAATTTTTTTATGATGGTGATGCTTTTCAATAAAGCTTCGGGCATTTATTCCTATTTCAATTATTTTACTAGGATTCTCTATTAACCAGGATAGTTTTTTAACTATTTCTAGTGTATTAGGCAGAGCGTTGATACAAACTTCATCTTCAGCAATTTTATAATTTTCTAAAAATTCTTTTTCAGCTCCAGTAAAAACTACTTTACCAAAGGCCATAGCCTCCAATGCATTATAACCCTGATCATAGGCATATACTTGATCTAATAAAATATGAGCTTCCTTATACTTTTGTAAATAATCTTTATATGGAATATTTTCAGCAATAATAATTTTTACTTTATCGACATATTTTTTTTCAATGATGGTAAGAGCTTCTTCAAAAAATGGAATTCCTTTTTTTGTGTAAGTTCCTCTGTTTATCCCTAAAAAGAGAGTGATTTTATCTTTAATAATCAATTTATTATGTGGTATAGTTTCACAGTCTATTGGATTTGGAATTAATCCATAAAACAAGTCATTATTTTTTAAAGGAAGTACATAATCCATGTCTGAAGCAATAACTTTTTGTATGTTTTTAAACACCAGTTGATGTGTTTTTTCATGTCCCTTTTTCACATAATTAAAAACATATCGGTATTCGTTTTTAAGAGTTGGATCCTTAAAAAAAGGATCCATTAAAGAATATCTAAACTTTTTCTGCAGCATATATTGCACACTGATAAAGTCTACCCCACAAGAAAGTAAGATAGTTTTAGAATTGGTTTTAAATATTTTTTTTAATAAAAATCGTTCTAAAAATGGTGATGTTTTAATTGGTTTTTCGTTGATTAATTGCACTACATCAAAACCTTTGAACTTGTTTAAATGAAAATAAAAACGAATTCCTCTTTCTAATTCCCCAAGATCTATTTTTGTAATTTTAAAGAGCCCAACTTTTAATTTTTTACCAATATAATTATTTGTAAAGTTTGGTTTGATACTTATGTCAACTGGAAAATTTTTAAAGCCATCGCCATCTCCAACAAGAACTACCTCATGTCCTAATATTAAAAATCCCTTTTTTAGGGTATTATGTAAATGACTATATTCTCCCAGTAATAATATCTTCATAAAAGTTATATTTGTAAGTAAAATTACAATATTCTATAATGAATAAACTCTCACAATGCAAAATTGTTTTAATAGGTGATACTTTAGGGGAAGGAGGTGCAGAAAGAGTTCAAGCAAGATTGTCAATATTATTTAAATCAAAAGGAATAAATGTACATCATATTATTGTAAGAAATATAATTGAGTACAAATATGCAGGAACCTTATTTAATATGGGGCTTCTAAAAAACGAAAAGAATACCATAGGGAATCGTTTGCGAAGAGTTAAAGCGTTAAAAAATTACTTAGCGGAAAATCAATTTGATTATATTATTGATTTTAGAGTTAAGAATAGGTTTCTTCAAGAATTTATTATTGCAAATTATATATATAAAACCCCTTATATAATGAGTATTAGGAGTTTTGATACAAACTATTATTTTCCAAAAAATAATTTATTATCTAGACTAATTTATAAAAAAGCATTTGGTATCGTCACTGTCTCTAAAGCTCTTGAGGAACGGGTAAAAAGGGATTATGGCTATAAAAATGTTGCTACAATATACAATCCAATAGAATTAGAAGAAGCAGCCTTTGATTTGCAATTTGACTACCAGTTTATTTTCGGAATTGGTAGAATGAAAAATAATATCAAACAATTTGATCATTTAATTAAAGCCTATAAGAAATCGAATTCCAGAAATCATAATATTAAACTTTTAATAGCAGGTGATGGTGAATATAAAAAAGAATTAGAATTATTAGTTGAGAAAGAAAATCTTAAAGGAGATGTTGTTTTTTTAGGTCATATCGATAATGCAAATGCCTATTTAAAACATGCCTTTTTTACAGCACTAACCAGTAAAAATGAAGGCTTTCCAAATGTGCTTTTAGAAAGTCTTATTAATACTACTCCTGTTGTAGCATACGATTGTGAGTCTGGTCCTAGTGAAATAATTCAGAATAATCAAAATGGGTTATTGGTAAAAAATCAAGATATAAATGAGTTTACGCTAGCGATTAACAAAATGATTTCTGATAAAAACTTTTATGAAAACTGCAAAGCAAATACAAAGTCAAGTGTAGAAAAGTTTAACCCTGAAGCAATCGTACAAAAGTGGATGAAATTCCTAAAAATAGAACAAAACTCACTTTAGCATTAATAGCTATTCACTTCAACTCCCATTTTTAATAAGAATATTTTAAAATTTGATAGTAATTGAAGTAGCACTCTAGGAGATTTTAATAATACAAGTTGTTTGGCTGTTAGATTTTTATTATCAATTTTTGAAATTAATTTATGATAGTTTTTCTTGTCTCCAGATAGTTTATATTGCTTGCCTTTGGTATACCTTTGAAAGTCTAAATATACTTTAATATCATTTCTGCCCTTATATTTTTCTTCATAGAAATCGTAATCAGGTATCGTTTTTCCTTCTAGCCCACTTTGTGTTATTTGATTTTCTGAAATCCGAAGATAGGTGACCAATGCTTCGTCTGAATAAGCAAATAAGAAATTAGCTTGAGAGCGAATATTAAAGTCAACATCTTCGCTATAACTTATAGATTCATTATAAAAGCCAATTGAGTCAAAAACGTTTTTATGGACACAAAGGCAGGAGGGATAAAATATTGATTGATTTAAATTATTCTCAAAAAAGTTTGAAACGATACCATGATTAGTAAAGCCTTTAATTTGAAATTGATGTTCTAAGATCTTGTTGTCTTTTAGCAATACATCATATTTTGTAGCAAATAATGATGCCTGAGGATAATTTTCAATTAGAAATTCAATTTTTTCTAAAAATCCAGGTTTCCATATATCATCTGCATCTAAAAAGGCAATATAATCTGATTTTGCAATTTTAATCCCTGTATTTCTAGAAGCCGATAAGCCTTTGTTTTTTTGATGTTCAATTATTGTAATTCGATTGTCTGTAAATTGTTTTACAATATGTAAACTCGAATCTGTAGAACAATCATTTATTATAATAATTTCAAAATCCTGAAATGTTTGGCTTAATACACTATTCAAAGAATTCTTTATAAACTCTTCTTTATTATATAACGGAATTACAACTGAAAATTTAGGCATTTTTTTCAGACTTTAATTGAATAAAATATTGTAATCTATATAAGTCGAACCAAAATAAGTTTGGTTTAATGGATGAAAAATTTCTTTCCATTCTTTTTTTAAACAGTGAAATTGTAAAACTGAAAATTTCAATTAGATTCCATTTTTTTAATTTTAAATAACTTTTTTGCAATGGTCTTAAATCTGGATCAAGTAGATTTTTATTTTCAAGTAAAAAGGTAGTTTTTACTGCTTCTAAAGATTTTTTAATAAAAATGGTTGTGGTTTCTAAACCTAAATGAAGAACAGGGTTATCCAAATGTTTAATACTAACATTCTTTTTCTTCAAATTATTAGAAAACAAAATATCTAACCCATAGATACTTTCGTTTAAGGTGTTGGAAGCGATAAAAATATTTTTTTTAATCATTAAGTTTTGAGAGATGATAAAATAAGGCTCTTTTAATCTTTCTGAAACGGGTTTTGCTTCTCTTTTTCTACCATATTCCCAACGTAGTAATTCTTCTTGTTTTGGTGTCTCATAGTCATAGCTAATCCCTCCATAAATTACCTCTTCATTTTTATTTTCTTCTAAGTTAAAACGCTTTATAAAGTCTTTATATTTTGGTTTCACATCTGCATCTAAAAACAAAAGCCAATTATATTGTGCTTCTTCGCATAAAAGATTTCTAGTTGCTGTTCTGCCAAAATTTTGTTTGTTTTTAATATACCTACAGAACTCTAAATCTTTTATGCTATTATTATTTTTAGTAGTTGTTATATTTGTTGAACAATCATCCACAACAATTATTTCGAAAGCAAATGCTACGTTATTACATTGTTGCCAAATAGAATTAACTAAAGGGGTAATGTTATAGTTGTATGTGGGTATTAAAATAGAAAGCATAAAATATAGTTATTGCGAAAATACTATTTATAAGTTTGATTAATTTTTTATATAGTATTTTTAATACTTTAAAAAGAACTATTTTTAGTTAGTAAGGGTAATAGTAAATGAATAATAAAGCAAGTTTTATATATAAAAATCATATTTATAGTAGTGTTCTTTTTTTGTTTCTATCTATATCAAGTGGGTTTTCACAAGAATACAGTTGGTTTTATCTTAGAGCTAAAGATACTGTCTTTCAGCCTGTTTTTAAAAAGGTAGATAATCTTTTAGTTTATAAAGGGGAAGATGAAGTATTAAAATCTGTTTTGAATTCCTATTCCATTTTTGAGTTTAAAAAAACCTTTAGAAAGGCAAGTAAGAAAAATTTAAAAAAAACATTTTTTGTTATTTCAGATTCAAATAAATTACTAAAAGAACTTCTCAGCAAAACTTCCCATCTTTTTGAATTTGGTGAACTGATACAAGAGGAGGATAAAAAAATATTTGAACCCAATGATTATGGGTTAACTAGTACAATAGGTTATAATTTGGGTTTGCCCGCAAATTTGGACTACTTAGATTATTTAGGACTTCCAGAAGCTTGGTTTTATACCACAGGTTCTAAAGATATAATTATAGGGATTTCTGATGCAGCTGTCGACAAAACTAATCTGGACTTCATTGAAAAAACCAAAACAATTAGAAAGTCTAGCTATTCTAAAGGACATGGTTCAGGTGTTGCATCTATAGCAGCAGGTCAAGGAGATAATGAATATGGGGTTCCAGGTATTTGCTATGACTGTACGATAAATACAACAACTTATGGAGATTTTAAAAATTTAGACCAATTATTAGAACTTTCTCGTGCTGGGGTTAAAGTGATTAATTGTAGTTGGGTTGGTTCTAAATTTTATCAAACAGCACAAGATGCAATAGATGAAATGTTCAATAATGGAACGATAATAGTTGCTGCAGCTGGAAATACAGATTGGAGTAAAACAAAAGGTAAAAGATTAACATATCCAGCTTCATATAATCATGTTATTTCAATATCGTCGGTAATGCATCGTTATGAATCGGTTTATGATAACATTTTGATTAGTGATAAAGGAAATCCATATGGAGATAATATAAAAGGATTTGTGGGACGAACTGTTGGGTTTAAAGATCATGATACCACAAAAACCTATAAAATATACCAACAAAGTGTTAGGAATTTAAATTCTGAAATTGACTTGTTAGGTCCTTCTGTAGGATTAATGAGGTATTCTAAATTTATATCAGACTCTATTATAGAATATACCGAAATGTCTCCAACTTCTCCAGTAGCGCCATTGATTACGGGGTCTATTGGTTTAATGCTCTCTCTTTATCCTTGTCTATCTGTTGATGAAGTAGAGTCTATTCTTAAATTTACTTCTATAAATATTGACCATATAGAAGTAAATAAACCCTATTTTGGAAATTATGGTGCAGGTGTTTTACAAACTGGTAAAGCTGTGAAAATGGTGTACGATATGTTTTCTGAAAATGAAACGACAATAATCGAAAACCAAAACTTCTCGAGATGGGATTTTAAATTAACAGCATTTTCAAAAGAAGTTTTAATTCAGAACCAAAAATTTACTAGCGAGTCAACACTAAACCTTACCGCCAAAAATAGAATTGTCATTGGAGAAAATACAGTTTTAAGACCAAATGCTAAAGGAAAAATAATTCTTAAAATAGATCCCGCTTTAGAAAAACAATGCGAATTGCAATTACGAGAAGGGTTCCCAAATAACAAGTATTATTACCCTAAAGAATAATTATGGCAGTAAATCAAATTGTTTGTTGAGTGTATTTAAATTTTTAAACCGTTTTTTGTACGACTTCAAAAATTTGATTCTCATCACATTTAAGGGTTTTTGAAGGGTACTTTAACAATAAGGCATAATCATGAGTAGCCATTAAAATGGTATTTCCATTTTTATTAATTTCTTGAAGTACTTCCATTACCTCCACACTAGTTTGTGGATCTAGGTTGCCAGTAGGTTCATCGGCTAGAATTAATTCAGGGTTGTTTAATAAAGCTCTTGCAATAGCAATACGTTGCTGTTCTCCTCCAGATAATTGAAATGGATATTTATAGGCTTTAGACTTCATTCCTACCTTATCTAATACTTCATTGATTCGATTCTCCATTTCGTTTTTCTTTTTCCACCCTGTTGCAGTCAAAACAAATTGTAAGTTATTAAACACAGTACGATCATTTAATAATTTAAAATCCTGAAAAACAACCCCTAGTTTTCTTCGTAAAAACGGAATTTCTCTTTCTTTAAGTGTTTCCAAGTTATAACCGACAATAGAGCCTTCTCCTTTAGTTAGTGGTAAGTCGCCATATAATGTTTTCATAAAACTACTCTTTCCTGTTCCTGTTTTACCTATTAAATAAACAAATTCTCCTTTGTCGACTGATAAGGTGACATCAGAAAGTACTAGTTTTTCTCTCTGATAAATAGAAGCATTTTTTAAAGATAAAATAGGTGAAGCCATATAGCTTAAGATTTATGAATTACGTCTTGATTAGATAATTACCTTTCTCAAGGTCTATTTACAAAAGTATTATAATTTAGATTATCGGTCTAAATCCTTAAGACTTTCTTTCAATAATTCAATTTCTTTTTGTTGCTGTATCGTATATAAAGTAAGTTCTTCTAGTTTTTCCAATAAAAGTAAGTTCATTTTTTTTAGTGAAAGTCCATTTTCTTCAAATTCTTCCGCCGAAGGAACTCCTGGCAAATGATGGTTATTTTCTATAAATAATTCTATTTCAGAAAGACTAGGGAAATGATAACTGGTATTTAATTTAGAGGCTCCTTTATAATAGTTTTCAAACACATAATCTGGAGCAATAGCACCGTTAAGATCCACTAATACTTCTTGAGTATGAATCTTTCCTTTTACGGTTAATAATTCGTCTGGTGTTTTCGTTCCAATCCCTATTTTTCCGTTTTTCTCAGTGATATTCTTTAATTTATTCCGTTGTGCGGTTAGGGTTATAGAAAATAAGAGGAATGCTAATAGTAGTATGTTTTTCATAATGAATAATTTGTGAATTATTTACCGCAATAAAAGTAAGATAATTTTTTGAGAGGTAGATTTTAGTAATACTTTTGAAAATAAATAACATACTTATCTATTAAATGTTGCGTTATTAGAATAGTTAAATGATATCTTTTTTGACCCAAAATACCAACCAAATGCTAAGAAATTCAATTTTTGCAATTCTTTTTATTTTATTTTCAAGTACAATTTACGCTCAACAATCTGCAGTTTACACTAACGATTTAGTGGAATACAATAAAGCTATAGAGTTGTATAATAACAATCAGTTTTTAGCTGCTCAATCTTTATTTACCAACCTTAAAGAAAAGGCAAAAGACGAATCTGTAAAAAGCAACTGTGCGTATTATATCGCTAATAGTGCGGTTAGATTAAATCAGCAAAATGCAGATTTTTTAATGGAACAATTTGTTGAAGACTACCCAACAAGTGTGAAACGAAACAGTGCTTATATTAATGTAGCAAGCTATTATTTTGAAAATGGCAAATTTTCACATGCACGTAAATGGTACGATAAAGTAGATGAAAACAGTTTGAGTAAATCTGAAAAAGAAAAATTCTATTTTAATAATGGTTATGCCTATTTCAAAAATAAGAGATATGAGGATGCTAAAAAATACTTTAACAGGTTAACAACTTCTGAAACCTATGGTTCTCAGGCTAAGTATTACCTGGGTTATATTGCATATGAAGGAGATGATTATGAGGAGGCAACCGAGCTTTTCGAAGAGGTAAAAGACGAAAAGCGTTATGCTAAAGATATGTCCTATTACCAAGCAGACATGAACTTTAAATTGGGGGAATTTCAGAAGGCTATAGATTTAGGGAAAGAACAATACGACCGATCAAGACCAAGGGAGAAAAGCGAACTTTCAAAAATAATTGGAGAAAGCTATTTTAATTTAGAACAATATGAAGAAGCCATACCTTACCTAACCGCATATCAAGGGAAACGGGGCAAATGGAACAATACGGATTATTACCAATTGGGATATGCCTATTATAAACAGAAAAACTACAAATCTGCTATTGGAGAATTCAATAAAATTATTGATGGAAAGAACGATGTAGCTCAAAATGCCTTTTATCATTTAGCAGAATCTTATCTAAAATTGGACCAAAAACAACAAGCTCTAAATGCATTTAAGAATGCTTCCGAAATGGATTTTAATCCTGAGATAAAGGAAGACGCTTGGTTGAACTATGCCAAATTAAGTTACCAAATAGGAAACAGTTATCAATCTGCGCCACAAGTGTTACTTTCTTTTATGGAGGCTCATCCTAAAAATGAAAACAATGAGGAGCTAAAAGTATTGTTGATCGACTCCTATATCACTTCAAAAAATTATCAGGCTGCGATTGAGTTAATTGAAAATAATAAATCTTTTCAAGACAAATTAGCTTATCAAAAAGTAACGTTTTACAGAGGACTTGAACTGTATTCTGAAGGAAAATTTACTGATGCTAAATTGTATTTCAATAAGTCTTTAAAAGATTCAAGTGATGCAATTATTAAAGCACGTGCTATCTTTTGGGAAGCAGAATGTAATTATCAACTCACTAATTTTGAAGAATCTTTGGCAAGCTACCAGCAGTTTATGCAACAAACTACTGCAACCGAAACTATAGAGCAAATTAATATTAATTACAACATAGCTTATAATTATTTTAAGCTAAAAAATTATACAGAAGCCATTAATCATTTTACGAAATATGTGTCAGAATCCAATGCGAATAAAGCCCAGAAACGTGATGCTTTTATAAGATTGGGAGATAGTTATTTTGTAACAAGTCAGTATTGGCCTGCCCTTGAAAATTATAACCATGCCATTGAAATAGGAGGGGTTGATCAAGATTATGCAAATTTTCAGAAAGCCATTAGCTATGGTTTTGTAGATAGAATTTCTCAAAAAACTGAGGGCTTAAAAAACTTCGAAACTCAATTTCCTAAATCTATTTATCGCGATGATGCCTTATATGAATTGGGAAATACGTACGTTTCGCAAGAAAATAATAACGAAGCAATTTCATCTTATAATAAATTGATAAGAGATTTGCCCAACAGTAGTTATGTGGCAAAAGCATTATTAAAAAAGGCATTGATTTTTGATAATACTGGAAAAAGCAATGAAGCACTTACGCTATTTAAAAGAGTAGCAAACGATTTTCCATCATCTCAAGAAGCTTTACAAGCAGTAGCTTCAGCAAAAATAATTTATATAGATCAAGGGCGAGTAAGTGAATATGCCGAATGGATTAACAGATTGGATTTTGTAGATGTTGAAAATTCTGAAATAGACGACGCTTCCTATCAGGCAGCAGAACAGACGTATTTAGAAAACAAAACGAATGTAGCAATCACACGTTTTGTAGATTATTTAGAGCAATTCCCCAACGGAAAACATGCCTTAAAATCCAATTTTTATTTAGCACAGCTCTATTTTTCTGATGAAGACAAAGAAAAAGCAATCTCTCATTATGAGTTTGTCGTTTCTAAAGAACGAAATGAGTTTACAGAACAAGCTTTGGCGAGAGTTTCGCAGTTATATTTAGAAAAAGAAGATTACAAAACAGCACTTCCTTTATTGATGCGATTAGAAACCGAAGCTGATTTTCCACAGAATATCATTTTTGCTCAAACAAATAGTATGAAAGCGAGCTATGAACTTGAAAAATATCATGAAGCTGTAGTATTTGCAGATAAGGTATTGAAGAATGAAAAAATTGATAACACTATAAAAAGTGATGCCCAAATAATTATTGCCAGATCAGCGATGAATACAGGGGACGAAAACAAAGCAAAATTAGCTTATGCTGAGGTTTCAAAAATCGCCACTGGGGCCTTAGCTGCAGAGGCCATGTATTATAAGGCCTATTTTAACAATACGGCTGGAGATTATGAAGCTTCTAATGCAAGTATTCAAATTTTAGCTAAGGAGTATTCGGGATATAAATATTTTGGAGCAAAAGGGTTAGTCCTTATGGCAAAAAACTTTTATAAGTTAGAAGACGCATTTCAAGCAACCTACATTTTGGAAAGTGTGATTACCAACTTTGAAGAGTATCCAGATGTTATAGAAAATGCAAAAAAAGAATTAACAATCATAAAGAAAGAAGAATCTAAAACTAACGATTCAATTGAAATTGAAGACCAGAATTAAATGAAAAATATGCAAATCAAAAACTTAGCCTTACCTTTACTATTGTTGATTTTTAATTTTTCTCTAGCTCAAGAAAAAGAGAATATTGGCACCGAAGTAGTGAACATCGTTAAACCTTATTCACCAACAATTTCGGATGCCTTTAAGGTGAAAGAAACACCAATCCTCAACGATTCTACAAATACAGAGAAAAAGAAAGTTAAATATAGCATATTCTCTGTCCCTGTCGCTTCTACATTTACACCTTCTAAAGGAAAAGCAACGTCATTAGAAAAGGCAAAACCTATAAAATTATACGATAATTATGCATCCCTTGGTTTTGGAAATTATGGAAATGTTTTAGCGGAGATGTATAGCAATTTTGAGATTAGTCGAACCGATAATTTTGGTTTGTTTTTAAAACACAATTCTTCTCAAGGAGGAATAGACGGAATTCGTTTGGATGATAAATTTTACGATACTAAGTTAGAAGGAAATTATTCCAGTCGGCAAAAAGACTTGACCTATCAAATTAATGCAGGAGTGGAACATCAATTGTACAATTGGTATGGGCTAAGTCCATTATACGATAATGCTACAGATGAATTAATTAGTTCTATAGATGCTAAACACTCCTATTTTAGTGGATTTGCAGGAGGAAGTCTAAGTATGGAAGATTCCAACTTTAAAAGTATAAAGGCAAATCTTCGGTATTTAGGAGATAGCTTTTCTTCTTCGGAATTTAATATATCTATTCTACCAGAATTTTCATTTCCCATCCAGGATTATACGATGAATGTGGATTTGGATATCGATTATCTTAACGGAAAATTTGACAAAGACTATTTAGGTATTTCCGAGATAAAGTATAGTTTTTTAAATGCGGGTGTAAGTCCTTCTTTTGATTATGTAACCGATGACCTTTCTGTTTCGGTGGGTATAGCTGGATATATTTCATTAGATTCAGAAAAAAGCGATACCAATTTTTATATCTACCCAAAAATAAATGCATCGTATCGTTTATTGGAGGAATTGGTAATTGTTTACGGAGGTGTAGATGGAGGTTTAACTCAGAATAGTTATTATAATTTAAAAGAGGAAAACCCTTATGTTTCCCCCACCTTATACTTGATGCCAACTAGTCTACAGTATAATGGTTTTGGAGGAATTAAAGGAAAACTTACCAATACCTTAGCCTATAATTTACGAGCTTCTTATGGAAAAGAAAATGACAAATCTCTTTTTATAATGAACCCCTCAAAAGGGATGGGTATGGATTTAGAAGGTTATGAATATGGAAACTCCTTTACTGTGGTTTACGATGACATTTCCACACTTTCTGTTTTTGGAGAATTGAATCTAGAACTTTCAGAAAATTTCTCTTTAGGAATAAACGGGACCTTCAACAGTTTTGATACGTTAAATCAGGAGGAAGCATGGAACTTACCTACCATAGAAGCATCCTTGTTTTCCAATTTTAACATCACTAAAAAAATCTATGTAGGAGTCTCTTTATTTTATGTTGGAGAACGAAAAGATTTATTTTACAATCCATTATTTACAACCTTTGCTGCAAGTGTAGTTACTTTAGAGGGCTATATTGATGCTAATGTTCATTTGGGATATCGTTTTAATGACCAACTTTCCTTTTTTATAAAAGGGAGCAATCTTTTTGGAGATGATTATCAAAAATGGGCGAATTATCCAGTACAAGGGATACAGGTATTGGGTGGTGCTTCGTATAAGTTTGATTGGTAATAAACTATTTTAAAGAATGTAGTTTCAGAGTACAATCAAAAGTTTTTTTTATTTTTACGGAATCACTAAGTAATTCATAAAAATGAAAAATCTATTTTACTTCATAGTAATACTTGTATTGTTTTCTTGTACTTCAGAAAAACAAAAGGCAGATTTATTAGTTAAAAACGCCAAGGTTTATACCGTTAATTCAACTTTCGAAACTGCCGAAGCCTTTGTTATAAACGAAGGGGAAATCATTGAAATTGGAGATTCAGAAACACTTGAAACTAAATATACGCCTTCCAATACTTTTGATGCTCAAGGGAAAACCATTGTTCCTGGATTAATAGATGCTCATGCCCATTTATATAATTTGGGTTTATTCCTTCAGAATGTAGATTTAAAAGGAACCAAAAGTTATGATGAAGTATTGGAGCGAGTTATAGTTTTTCAGAAAGAAAGAAATTTGGATTATATCGAAGGTAGAGGATGGGATCAAAACGATTGGGAGGTAAAAGAATTTCCAACAAAGGAGAAATTAGATGAACTATTTCCAGATACCCCCGTAGCCCTTAAAAGAATAGATGGTCACGCTTATTTGGTAAATTCTAAAGCCTTAGAGTTGGCTGGGATACATGCAAAAACAAATGCCAAAGGGGGTGAGATCATAATAAATAACGGAGAACTTACAGGAATCATCATTGACAGCCCTATGGATCTAATTAATGAATCGATACCTAAATCCTCTGTTGACTATAAAATACAAGCCTTAAAAGAAGCAGAAAAAGTTTGTCTAAAACTTGGTCTTACCACAGTTGATGATGCGGGTTTAGATAAAGAAATTATTGAACTTATTGATAGTTTACAACAATCGGGAGATTTATCTATCCGTATATATGCCATGGTAAGTAATACCAAAAAGAACTTAGATTATTATTTGCAAAAAGGAATTATTAAAACCAATCGATTGCATGTACGATCGGTTAAAGTATATGCAGATGGAGCCTTAGGATCTAGAGGAGCAACATTACGAAAAGAATACAGTGATCAATCAGGGCATTTTGGAGCGATGATTACGCCAAAGGATGAACTCGATGAATTAGCGGATAGGATTGCAAAAGCAGGTTTTCAGATGAATACCCACGCCATTGGGGATTCGGCTAATGTTTCAGTGTTACGCGCCTATAAGAATGTGATTAATGATACGAACGATTTGAGATGGCGAATAGAACATGCGCAAGTGGTAACTCCCTTGGATATGGATAATTTTTCAAAAAATATCATTCCTTCGGTGCAACCCACGCACGCAACCAGTGATATGTATTGGGCTGAAGATAGGGTAGGAGCAGAGAGGATTAATGGAGCTTATGCATATAAATCCTTATTAAACAGTGCAGGGATGGTAGCTTTAGGAACCGATTTTCCTATAGAAAAAGTGAATCCGATGCATACTTTTTACGCTGCTGTTGCTCGTAAGGATTTAGAAAATTACCCAGAAGAGGGTTATCGGATTGAAGAGGCCTTAACAAGAGAGGAAACCCTAAAAGGGATGACCATTTGGGCAGCCTATTCTAATTTTGAAGAACATGAGAAAGGATCTATTGAGGTAGGGAAATTTGCAGATTTTACCGTTTTAGATAAAGATATTATGATCATTCCAGAAGATGAGATTCCAAATGTGAAAGTGAGTGCTACTTTTATTAATGGAGAGAAAGTATTTGAAAAAGGGTCGGATTTATATTAATAATCTACCCCAATTTTTTAAATTATTTTTTAGATTTATTGCGTTATCGCTTTCACATGTGCATAGACTTCATTGCCTCTAATGGTCATTTCTTTTACTCTATCAAAAATCTTAATGCCTTTTACATCATCTAATTTTCCGTCTGGAGAAAAAGCTTTAATGCCATAGAAGTCTCCATTTTCGGTTACCGCTTTAATATTAATAATACTTCCAGAACGACCTATCCCTTTTATATCTATAATAGTTCCATCTGCACTAATTGCTTTTATATCGTAAATAGTTCCATCTCTTGCAATAGCTTTTACAGGAGAATAGTTATCGTTACTTACCAAAACTTTTACGGGTAGTTCATTGCCGTCTACAAATGCTTTAATATTCATAAAGCTATATTGGTCTGAATCCTGAATAGCTTTTACATCGTATTTATTACCTAAAGAATCTATCGCTTTTACATCTAGATTTTCACCTTCTAATGTGATTGCTTTTATATTCCATATAATACTTTCCATTTCTTCATTTTTGCCTTTCTTTTTGCTTTTAGTTTTTTCTTTACGATCATCAGCTACTTCACCTACAGATTGGTGCATGGCTTTAATGTGAGCATAAATATTAAAACCGTTAAGGGTCATCTCCTTTTCTTTGATGTTGATCTTAATGCCTTTCACATCATTTAACTCACCTGTTGGGGAAATAGCTTTTACACCATAGAATTCACCTTTTTTATTAATCGCTTTTAGACTCACAATATTTCCATATTGGGTAATCCCTTTAACAGCTAGCCTTTCGCCCTCATCAGTGATTGCTTTTATGTCGTATGAAAGTCCTCCTTTGTCAATGGCTTTAACAGGTGCATACTTCTCTTTACTAACCAACATTTTAACGGGTAATTTTTTTTCGCCTACCATCGCTTTAACATCCAAAAAACTGTGCTGATTGGAGTTTTGTATCGCGATAATATCGAATAGATTTCCTTCTTTATCAATAGCTTTTAATGTAAAAGATTTCCCTTCAGGGTGAATGGCGTTAATATGCCAAAGAATTTCTTTTGCCTTAGTGCCTTCTTCTTTTTTAGTATCTGTTTTAACTTCAGAAGTGCTGTTTTTACAAGCTATTAAAGAAATAGAAAAAATAAGAAGAAAGAGAAATCTTCTAAGGGCTATAATGGAAAATTGATTTGATTTTTTCATGATATAAGATTAACTTGTGAAACACATACAAGTTACTCATTATCATTGAATTTAACAAATAAAAAGATAAAATTATCTTAAATGGGGTCTTATGTATTTTCAATAGTTAACCCTTTATATTTAAAAAAGAATGGCACAAATAAAATGGTTTGAAAGAAAGTTTGATTTTTCAAATAAGCAAAATATTTTTCCTTCAATTATAGAGCGATTAAAAGGAACTCCAATTCTTATAGATTATAAAACTTCAACAATTTCCGATCAAGCTTTAAAAGATAAATATCAAGGAGGCTGGTCTATTCAAGAAAATATAGGTCATCTTATAGATTTAGAGCATATTTGGTTGGGAAGGCTTCAAGATATTTTAAGAGGCGATGAAATGATGAGAACTATCGATTTGGAGAATACCAAAACAATTAAAGCCAATCACAATTCTAGAAGTACTAAAGATTTGGTAAAAGAATTTAGGCATATTAGAAGTGTATTGGTGAACCATCTAGAAAAACTTACCGATGAAGAAGTGTTTAAGAATTCTTTGCATCCAAGGTTAAATAAACCGATGAGGATTATGGATTTATTTCTTTTTGTAGCCGAACACGATGATCATCATTTGGCAAGAATTAATGAAATTACAATAGCATTAAAATAATGACAGACTATTTAGAATGTTTAAATGAAGAATTTCATAATAATGAAAACCCAAAAATTGCAATTGGACAAAAAGGGTATATGAAAAATAAGGTTGAATTTTTAGGACTCACCTCTCCACTTCGTAAAAATCTACAAAAACCTTTTTTAGTAAAAAGTCAGTTACCACCAAAAGAAAACCTAGAAGAACTTATTAAAACGCTGTGGCAAAAACCCGAAAGAGAGTTTCAATATTTTGCACAGGAATTACTTCAAAAATATACGCGACAATTTGAAGTTAAAGACATTTCACTTTTTGAATATCTAATCACTCATAAATCTTGGTGGGATACTGTAGATTTTTTAGCGAGTAATATTCTAGGACCTTATTTTATTAAGTTTCCTGAACAAAGAGAAGTGTATGTAAAAAAGTGGATTGCTTCCAATCAAATGTGGTTGCAACGCTCTGCATTGTTATTTCAATTAAAGTATAAGCATGAAGTAGATACCAATTTATTAAGTTATTCCATCAACTCCTTATTGGGTTCTAAAGAATTTTTTATTAATAAAGCCATTGGATGGAGCTTGCGACAATATGGTAAATTTAATCCAGATTGGGTTGTCGATTTTACGAGTAATACCAAACTTGATAATTTAAGTAGGAGAGAAGCCTTACGGTTAATTAAATAATTAAAAAAAATCAATTATTTTCCTCCCTTAGCTTGGAGGTCTTCAATACAAAGGGCATCTAATAGGGGTATAGAACTTCTATTTCTAAAAGAAGAGGACCTATTACTAGCATAATACATTAAACAATTTTCAACAATACAATGATTGCCATGAGCTGTATCTTCGTGATTCCCATGAATATCATCATTTCGTAAGTTAACAAGACCTAATAAGTGACTAAATTCATGTTGTAAGGTTGTTTCTTCTAAGATATATAAATCGAATCCTTGTGAAGTATTTAAATTTCGTAAGGTTTGTTCAAAAACAACTAATGATGTGTTATAATAAGCAGTTCCTAAAGTATTTGAAGTTTCTGTATCTCCTTCAGATTTTGCGTGAGTAAAATAAATAAATACAGCGATATCATTCCCTACGGTATAATGGGTTCTTTGTTCCGCTTCAATCGCTCTAATTTCTTCAATAGATTGGGTATCTACTAATGGTGTACTAATTACAGTTTCAACAAATACGATACCATTGGGTTTATTTAGTCTTTCTTCAAGAAAAATTTTAAAGGTCTCAATAGTTTCTTGCAAAGGTCTCAAGCCTTCAGAAAATGCCAATTCAACGGTTAAACTAGTATAATTGTTATCTGAAAGTAATTCGGCTGCAGACACTCCTAGCGATTTTAAATTCTCAGCTCTAGGGTCGTTTGAGTTGTTTGTAGAATCATCATCACTATTACAAGAAAGTAAAATAAAAGAAATAAATAAAAAGAGATAATTAAATTTTAGAATCTTCATATTTTAACAATAAGTTTGTAAACTTAATATTTAATTAATCATAAATAAAATGAGAGCTTTCTTTTTAACGATATTTTTATCATTATATTTTTCGGTTTCAGCTCAGGTAGATGATTTTCAGCAGGATATTATTAATTATTTGAATGTAAACGGAACTGTACAACAGTATGGTGTTGCATATGAAGAATTAATAGATGTTTTAAAAGAGAGAGTTGCAATACCAGATACTCCAGAATCTTTTTGGTATAAATTAAAAGAAGGTAAAGAAGAAAGTATTGATGAATTAATATTCATTTTAACTTTTGCCTACAGAAAACATTTTACACAAGATGAAATTGGAGAAATTTTAGAGTTTTATGAGACAGAAGCTGCCCAAAAGAGTACTTCCAAAAGCTTAAAATTAACGGAAGAGGAAGATAAAATTATTGAAGATTTTTACAAAAGTGATGTTGCAATTAAAATAGAATCTATACAAGATGAACTTTCAAAAGACATTACATTAATATATAATGATTGGAGTAGAGAGTTTTTTGCTGAGAAATTGGGTGCTATAGTAAAAGCAGGATACTCTAAAAAAATGTGAGTTTTGTTAGGTAATCGTAATTGTCACCTCTTTCCACAACTTTAAAATTTAAGTTGCAATTAGTAGCAGCTGACTCAAAAATATTTTCATCTAAATACAACCAGTTAAAGGGATGACTAGATTTATTTTTATATTTCATGACAAACTCCAACTCCCCATAATAACGATTATTAGGTACTAAAATTGCACCTTCTTCAGTAGAATCATACATATATCGTAAATCACTGGAGTCTATTAGTATTTGACCATTTGGTTTTAATAATGATTTTAAATGTAGTAGGTATTTATCTATTTGTTCTATCTTTTGAAAAATACCAGTACCATTCATAAGTAACAAAATAGTGTCAAAAGTTACTTCTTTCAATTCTAGCAAATTGATTTGAAGAGCATGATTAATTCCTCTTAATTTACAAACTTTGATAGCTCCTTTTGAAGTGTCAATAGCCATAACATCAAATCCTTTTTTCTGTAGAAATAAGGAATGACTTCCTGCACCACAACCAACATCTAGCACTTTTCCTTGTGTTAATTTCAGAGCTTTTTTTTCAATAGAAGGCATTTCATCGAAATCCCTAAAAAGATAAGGAAGTGGTAATACATCTTCCTCACTTATATTAGTTTCGGTAAGGATATCCTCGGTGTAATTTCCGTTTTGATAATCTAATAAAGCTTGACCTAAAATGTCATTCATTTGTTTTATGATGATTTAACGATTCAACAATTAAACGATTTAACAAGATTTAACTACTTTTGGAGCCACTATGGATAAAATATTAGAACAGCTTCCTAAGAAAGCCAAAGATAAACATAACGAGAACATAAAGTTATTTAAAAAACTTAATAAAAAACCACCCAAACATTTGGATAATTTGATGGTGGAGTTACACGATAATGAGTTTGAAAAAACCGATTGTTTAACTTGTGGAAATTGCTGTAAGACTACAGTACCTTGGCTAAACGATCAAGATGTTGCTCGAATTGCAAAACATTTAAAACTAAAAGAACAAAAATTTATTGAGGAATATCTTGAAGTTGGAGAGGACAACGAATTATCATTTAAATCGGCGCCCTGTGTTTTTTTAGGATTTGATAATGAATGTAGTATTTATAATATTCGTCCAAAAGCTTGTCGCGAATATCCACATACCAATAGAAGAAGATTCCATAAGATTTCTGCAATTACCCTAGAAAATGTTGCTATTTGCCCTGCAGCATTTAATATTGTTGAAGAATTAAAAAAACGGTTGCCTATCCAATATTCTGAAAAAGGAGGAAAGCCTCGCGAAAAATTTAGAAGAGGAGGAGGATAATTATATTAATCATACAACAAATACCCCTGTCGCATCTTATAATAAGATTCTAAATCCTTCAGCCAGGTTTTTCTAATTTCACGGTAGGTATATCCCTTTTCAATTTGCTCTTGTAATTTTGTAGTACCAGCTAGTTTGGTGAAAAATGTATTAAAGAATTCTTTCTTTTTTCCTGTAGAAACATAAGCTTCTATCAACCATTCCAGATTTAATTTGTTGCTTTTTTTGTTTTCTCGTAGATCTTTTCCGTAGCACAATTCATTTTTAAACTTTGGGTATTTTGCTCCTTCGTTTGCTTGTGGTGTAAAGGTAAAAGGATAGTATTCAGGAGTTAAGTTTGGTGCTCCAAATATTTGAAATTGCATTTCGGTACCCCTACCAGCACTTAATGGAGTCCCTTCAAAAAAACATAGACTTGGATAGAGATTAATGGCAACATCGTTTGGTAAATTAGGCGATGGTTTTATGGGAAGGGAATATTCAGTCTGGTGGGTATAATTTTTCACTTTAACAATAGTAATATCGCATTTAGTGTTATTGGTTAACCAACCTTCACCATTGATCATTTGTGCATATTCGCCAATGGTCATACCGTGAACCACAGGTACGGGGTGCATCCCTACAAAACTTTTGTGTTGAGGTTCTAATATTGGGCCATCTATATAATGCCCATTGGGATTTGGGCGATCTAGAATAAGTAATGTGATGTTATTTTCAGCACAGGCTTCCATCATATAATGTAGAGTAGAAATATAGGTATAAAAGCGAGCTCCTACATCTTGGATATCGAAAATCATGAGCTCAATTCCTTCTAATTGTTTCTTTGAAGGTTTTTTGTTTTTTCCGTAAAGGGAAATAATAGGTAAGCCTGTTTTGGTATCTACACCATCTTTCACCACTTCACCTGCATCTGCTTTTCCTCTAAACCCGTGTTCTGGGGCAAAGACCTTTTTGACATCAATTTTAAAAGCTACTAAAAAATCCACCAGATGATATTCCTCTAGTTTTTTACCGTCCTGACTCATCATAGGCTTTTCAAAAAAGGAAGTAAGCGAATCTACCACCACACTGGTTTGATTGGCAACTATTCCAACTTTTTTATTTTTCAGAAGAGAATAATACTCCTCAAATTGATTCGCTCCCACAATTATTACATTATCTGGTTGCTGTAATTCTTGTTGGAGAGCTCTATTTTCTCTTTTCTCTTTTCTTTCATCACTTTTCTCATTCTGACTCCCGCAAGAAAAACAAGTTAGTATTGTTAATGCTACAAGCAAGAATTGCGTATTTTTGAAAACAGATAAAGACATAAGGGGTTACGTGAATTTCGAATATTTCATCGCCAAGCGAATTATTTCCGCAAAGGATTATAAAAATAGTATATCGGCACCAATAATAAAAATTGCAATCGTATCAATTGCAATAGGATTTATTACGATGTTGATATCTATTGCTACAGGGGTTGGTCTTCAGAAAAAAATTCACGAAAAGGTTTCCGCTTTTAATGGAGATATTATCATATCTAATTACGACACTAATTTTTCTAACGATTCACAAAACTCCATTTCTATCCATCAAGAGTTTTACCCAGAATTTAAAAATGTAGAGGGGATAAAGCATATTCAAGTTACTGCTTCAAGAGGAGGAATTATACGTACGGCAACAGATTTTGAAGGCGTTGTTGTAAAAGGAGTTGGAAATAATTATGACTGGAATTTTTTTTCAGAATTTTTAGTGGAAGGAAGATTGCCTAATTATTCCTCTACCCTAAATGAAGAGATTTTAATTTCTGAATATTTAGTCAACAGATTGAACCTCGAAATTGGAGATAAAATAACGACTTATTTTATAGGAAAGGATAGTTCAAAGCCCCCAAGGAGTCGGGGTTTTGATATCGTAGGAATATATAATAGTGGTTTTCTAGACTTTGATTCTACCTTTGTAATAGCCGATATTCGCCATATTCAGCGTTTAAATAAATGGAGGGATGATGAAATTGGATCGTTTGAAATATTTGTAGAAGATTTTAATGATATTGAAACCATAGGCAACCAGGTTTATGAACAAACCAGTAGTCTATTAGATTCTCAAACCATTCAAGAAAAATATTATTCCATATTTAAATGGTTGGAGTTATTCGACTTTAATATAATTCTCATTATTGGAATTATGATTTTGGTAGCAGGAATTAATATGATTACAGCACTTTTGGTATTGATATTAGAACGAACTCAAATGATTGGAATTTTAAAAGCCATAGGAAGTAGTGATAAAAGCGTACGTAAAATATTTTTTTACAATGCCATGTATTTAATTGTAAAGGGTTTGTTTTGGGGAAATCTAATAGGGATTGGTTTATTACTGTCTCAAAAGTATTTTAAATTAATCAAGTTAGATCCTAGCATTTATTATGTTACTGAAGCTCCAGTTTATTTAGATATTAGCTATATATTATTTTTAAACCTTGGGACTATTACACTTTGTATGGTCATGCTAATAGTACCTTCGTTTATTATTTCAAAAATATCTCCTGTAAAGGCGATGCGATTTGAATAAGTCTTCTTTATAGTATAATATTTCCGTTTATCTATTCAAAACTACATTTAATAAAGTGACTCTTTATTTCTCCTAATGATTTTTCAATTTTTACTGAAAAATAAAGTCATCATGAAAATATTAAGACAGTTCCTTTTTACATGGATACTAATTCTAAGTAATCTTTATACTAATGCGCAAGAAATTACTATTTCCAATATTACTTCGGAAGCCATTATCACAAAATCAACTGTTCAAGTGTCTTCGATTCCATCCGGAGAACCTTTTAGTTATAAAATAACTTTTCAGAATTTAAATCAATCAAATTTACTATCCATAGCAGATGTTTTACCTTCTGGACTTTGTTATATAACTAGTGATATAGTGGCGGATCCATCCTTTATTGATTTTTCAGGGAATGTTATTCCAAATCCCAATTCTATTCCAGGACTCATAGATACTAGTGGTTTGCCTACAGTTAATTTTGTGATTCCAAATTATGTTCAGAGAGGTTCTTTTACTATAACTGTAACATTTTGTGGAGGAGTAACTCCAAATGGTTTTACAATTACTAATAATATTTGTGCATCCTATGGTCCTGGAGGAAGTAACGATGAAAATTTCTGTTCTACTACAGGTATTACAAGTACAGCGTCCGCAATTAACCCTTGGGGAGTTATTTCGAAAGAGCCATTATTTCCTGCTATACTAGGAAGTAATGGGGAGTTTTATATGCCTACATCTGGAGGGGCTTCAAATTATAAAATTAGAATTGAAAAAAATCCCCAATATGCGGGATCTGTTTTTGGAATGTTAAATCTTACTAACGTTACCATTTCTGAACTATTTTTACCCTGTGCTACAGTTTCATTAATTAGCGGGCCTGGGACTTTAAATACATCAACAAATACCATCACTCTAACAAATGACCTTCAAGGCAATATTCCCTATGAATATGCAGAATTTATTGTAAATGTAGATTATAGTAGTTGCGGAACCTTTAGCGATGGACAAATAATAAACAATTCGGTACAATTAAATGGGCAACCTGTTGGAGAAGGAATGCATATAAATCTTGCTAATGGTTCAGCTGATATAACAGCAGTAGATAACTTACCAGTTCCAAATGAATCTTCTGCAATATCAAAATTAGTTGAGGTGTTTAATCCTGTCCCAGGTTGTTTGGGAACTTATAAAATTACTTTTGTAAATTCTGATAATAGACCCATTTCTCTTGCAGAAATTTCAGATGCTCTTCCTAATAATATAATCCCTCAAAATCTACAAATTACGGGACTTATTAATAGTGCTTCAGTCACTGATAATTTTGATGTTGTCATAAACAATGGAACTCCAATACCATTTTCTTTATTAACTGGATATGTAGGAAATACTTGGAATACCAGTAATAACTCTCTCCTTTTAACAGCACATTCTAATACAGAATTATATCCTGGGGACTATATTGAAATTACAATTCCTTTTATTATTGACAGTAGCAACCCAGTTGGTTCTGTGATTGATAATTGCACAAATATGGAAGGTTTTATTATTGATCCTCCTAACAACATTAATTTACAATTAAATAGTACGAGCTGTGCTTCTTTTACCATTGAAAATCCACAAGTAAAACTATGTGCAACCAAAGGAGTTAGAAAAGCAAACACTGCAGATTCCTTTTCTTCAAATATTACAAATATTGTACCCACAGATGAATTAGAGTTTCAGATTTGTTTACAAAATAACGGTAGTATGGATTATAATGGTCAATTAGAGGATGTTTTAGATGCAAAATATGATTTTATTTCAATAGTATCTAGTAATATGCCTACAGGAACTACCTTCAATCAGAGTGGACAAACACTAACTTGGAATAATATTGATCTATTTCAAAACTGTGGTGGTTTCAGTGGGTATTATGGTTGCTTAAATCCAGTGAATCAAAGTTTTTGTGTCATAATAAAAGTTAGGGTAAAGCCATTAACGCCACCAGGAAATATTGATAATAGTGCAACATTAACTGACAATAATACGGGGCCGATTACAACAGATTTAGCGAAAGTAAATATTATTCAGTCTTCGGTTTTAAGGCTAGAACAAGATATAAGTAATAATCTATTAGGATATTCACAAGCAATAGTATTAAATCCTTTTTGTGAAACGGAGGTGTATCATAGAATAAAGGTTACCAATTTGGGGAATATTCCTGTAAATCAATTTCAAATTATAGATGAGTTTCCTCACGTAGGAGATGTGTATTATCCTTCAACTCTTTCTAGAAACAGTAGCTTTTCTTATTCATTACTTGAAGATTATAACTCACCAGATTTTTCAGTTTCCTATATTAATACGATACCTTCTTCGTCTACAACCCCATCAAATTTTGACTGTAATACAGTCCCTCCAGGAAGCCCTAACCCGAGTAATAACACTAGAACATTAGTATTTGAAAGTTTGTCAACATTGGCAGCAGGCGATAGTAATACAATTATCGTTGAAACGTCAATACAAGACCCATATCTTTTAGTTCATGGAGATCTGGCTGTAAATAGTGCCTACTTTGTAGACTGTGGTACTAGTAATGGGAATATTATTATTCCTTCTAATCAAGTAACAGTAACTATAGATTCTCCCATTGGTAATTGTACGCCATTAGCACTTGAGCCTTATGCTAATGTAGTGCCAGATATTGTTCCACAATCAGTTGTAGATGAATTAAATAATTCTAGTTCTTCAGAAAGAGACAAAGAGTATGGAGACTTTGATAACGATGGCGATATTGATGTTTTGTATACTAAGAATAATTACGAATTGTATATGCTAGAAAACACGGCAGGTCAAGGAGAAATGCCTATATATAATCCTCAAGGTGTATCTTTAAATATTACTAATTACGCATTATCATTTCGATTTATTAATTGGAATAATGATACTTGGAATGATATCGTGATGTTTGAATATGACCAGGTACTATTAAGCTATCATATTTCGCTGTATTTGAATAATGGAAATGGAACTTACCCTTCCAGCCCCAGTAATATTATGCTTGTAGGAAATATTGATTTCCCTGTTGATGATTTAATGATTGACATAGGAGATTTAAATGGTGATCTCCTTCCAGATCTTATTATGAGTGGCCAAGGAACAGTTTTTGGTACAGCCTATTTTGAAAATAATGGAACAAACATCTACCCTTATTTCACTTTAGCTATTCCACAAACTTATACAGGAGGTATTATAAATAATATTTTTATTGACGAAGTTTTTGATAGTCTACCCTGTCCAGAAATTTATGATGCCGACTGTGATGGGGATAATGATATTTTTATTTCAGATCCATTGTATAGTGGTTCAAATGGAGGAGGGGGAAGAGTTTTTTATCACGAAAATCAAGGTGGATTAACTACAGGAACAATACCCGATATAAATACTGTGGGTATCACCGATCAATTTGGTTTTGATGAAATTTTGGGTAACGATTTAGAATGTGATTGGGTAATTATGCGTTTTGTTGATTATTTAAACATTGGTTGTCCTATTGCTATTTCATACAATCCTTGTAATGATGAATTTTACTATTATGATAGAATATGTATTACTTGTGACGAAACATTGTCTATAGAGAATTTCTCAGATAATTTTGATAAAAATGATATTTATATATATCCCAACCCTTCAAACACCTTTATATCCATTGAGAATAGTTCTGAAAATGAAATAGATGTGGTCGAAATTTATTCAATAACAGGTAAATTAGTCTCTAGAGTACGTTATAATAATCAACCCTTAGATGTAAGTTATTTTTCTAATGGCCTATATCTAATTAAAATTATTTCTGATGGAACTTTTATAATCAAAAAAATGATAAAAAACTAATTCACTTTTTTCTCAATAATTAACCAGATTGTAATGTGATAAAAGACACTCTTGTTTTTTGAGTGCCTTTTTTTTATTTAACAGTTTACGGATTGAAAGCTACACTTTATAAAGTGTGTGTTTTAATAATTAAGATTCATCAATATTTTCGAAGAAATAAATTCAACCTTATGAAGACAATATACTTTTTTATCTGTTTCCTTTTTATAAATGCAAACTTGATTGCACAATTACCTTTATTTCAAAATAATATTAGAGAAGATGGGAAGCATTTTCTAGATTTAAATACATTAGAACTAGACGATGGTACAAATGACTTTATGGTGGCAGGAACTATGTTTGATAGTAGTTTTTCTACAAAAAAATTAACCCTAATGAGAATTGATGATGTGGATGGATCTGTGGTATGGGACAAATATTACGATAATGTAAATGCTTCTAGAGGTTTTGATATCACAAGATTTAATGATAATGGGCAAGAATTTATTGCAGTAACCGGTTATGTAGATTCTGGAGCAGGAAGTTTAAAACATATTTATATAGGGATTATTAATGCAAGTACTGGAGCATTTGCTTATGGAAAAAGATTTGCAATAGGTAATGATAATTCTCAAGGATTACATATCACCTATACAGAGAGAGATTTTAATGGAAATCAAGAAAAGGGATTTGTTGTTGGAGGGTTTTTAAATTCAGATTACGATACCAATATTGCTAATAGTCATGAAGGATTTGTAATGCGAGTAGATTTAGGTTTACATCCTCTATGGACTCGTATTATTAATACAACAGGTAATAATAACAAAGATTATGATATGGTAAATAATATTACAGAAACAGATGATGGGTATTTTATTACAGGAAGTATTACACAAAAAAATAATGGGGCACAACAAGGAGTTTTAGCTATGAGATTAAATAATGAAGGAATTATACAATGGAAAAATACTTTTATTATTGGTAATAGCAGAGATGTAGGGGTAGATAGTTTTTACAATGCTGCTACAGATGAAATATTTTTACTAACCAATTACTCTGTCAATCATCACTTTGGAATGGTTGTTTTTAATGAAAATACGGGGGTTATAAATACAACTAAATCTTGGGAAGCAGCAAGCTCAATTTTAGATCGTTATGGGTTTAAGCTAGAACAGTCACAAACTAATTCTAATAATTTGATTGTATTTGGTTATGAAAAAGAAAAATATTTTTTGGATCCCTTTGGCACTCCTATTGTCGGAGAAACAGTTCCTTTTGTATTTGAATTTGAAAAAAATACAGGATTGCCAACAGGCATTTCTTATAACTATTTAGTGCCCTTTAAAAATAATATTAATAACACAGACTATTTTAGGTTTTGGGATTGGCAAATGCCCCTTATATTTTATCCAGATATAACGGTAAAAAGTCAAGTTGCACCACATTTTTTTATGGTAGGATATAGGTCTTTTACTACGGCTACTACAGCAATAGAACAACTAAAAATAGGGTCTGATTTACTTTCAGAATGCTTTTTTGAGGAGACAGAATTTAATACTTATACTTCAAATTTTATAAACCAAGGTATAGCTGAAGATGTAGGAAATCCTACTTCTTATAATCTTGTTTTTATAGCAATGGATATTTCAGAAATAGTAGATCTTTGTGAATCTGGTTCTTTAGGGCTTATTGATTCAAAAATTCAAAAATTAAAAATTTATCCCAACCCATCAAATGGTATAGTCTATTTAGAAAATAATTCCAATAATAAAATAGATTCGGTTATAGTGTATTCAATAAATGGGAGTAAAGTCTTCGAATTAGTTCAAAACAATATACAATCTATAAATTTAAATCACTTAACAGCAGGATTGTATTTTATTAAAACAACTTCTAACGATAATACATTTATAAATAAATTAATTAAAAATTAATACATTATTCTCAATTAACCAACCAGATTAAGTGGTTTCAAGGCACTCATGTTTTTTGAGTGCTTTGTTGTTTTATATAGTTGCAACCATTCCTCGATTGAGAATATCCGGTAATGGATTGATGCTTTCAGATCTTTATTGATAAAGTAATATTTGTTGAATTCTTAATAACTGTACTTATGAAACTATATGTAATTTCTTTTTTATTCCTATTCGTTACAAATATAAGCTTGGCCCAATGGCAAAATGTTGGAAACCCTGGAGTTTCAAATGGAATTTCACAATATCAAAGTACGGCTATAGATAGTAATGATAATATTTATGTTGCTTTTAATGATCAAGCTAATGGAGAAAAAGTTTCAGTGATGAAATTTGATGGAACTTCTTGGAATTATATAGGAACTGCTGGATTTACATCTGGCTCGGCTTATTATGTGAGCTTAGCCATAAATTCGAATCATGAACTTTTTGTAGGTTATCAAGATTTTAATAATGGAGGTAAAGTTTCAGTGATGAGTTTTGATGGTTCTAACTGGGTTCATGTAGGGATGCCAGCATTTACTTCAGGATATTCTAATTTTACCCATTTAAAAACTGATAATAATGATGTTTTACACATTGCATTTAATGACAATGGTAATGGCGGTACAACTTCAGTAATGAAATTTGATGGAACTAGTTGGGTTTATGTAGGAACTCCAGGTTTTGCAGGAAGTACAGCTTGGCATCAGAGTATTGTATTTGATAGCTCTAACGTTCCTTATGTAGGGTTTAGAGATAGTACTCAATCTACTGTGATGAAATTTGACGGAACAAATTGGATTAATATTGGTTCAGCAGAATTTGGGCCTTTTAATGCCTATCATCAAAGTTTGGCAATAAACAGTTTTGACACCCTTTTTATTGCATTTCAAGACGGACAAGAATCTAACAAGACGACTGTAATGTCATTTGATGGAGTTAATTGGATTCCAGTTGGTGTTGAAGGTTTTTCAGATGGAAACTCGAGCTATCAAAGTTTGGCTATAGATAGTAATGATAAATTATATGTTGCATTTAAAGATCAAGGGAATAGTAGTGGTGCTTCATTAATGAAATATGATGGAACCAATTGGAATTATTTGGATGGAGGTGGATTTTCTTCTGGAGTTGCATCTCATGTTAGTTTAGATATTAATAGCTATAATGAATTATTTGTTTCATTTTCTGATGCCTCTGAAGGAGACAAGACTACGGTAATGAAAAATAATAATGTCACTCAAACCTATGTGCCAGATGATGCTTTTGAACAAAAGCTAATTGATTTAGGGTTTGATTCCGGACCTTTAGATGATTATGTGCCAACAGCCAATATCAACACGCTTACAAGTTTAAACGTTTGGTTCAGTTCAATTTCGGATCTAACCGGAATTGGGGATTTTATAGCGTTGCAAAGTTTAGATTGTTCTTCAAATCAACTAACAAGTTTGGATGTTAGTCAGAATACCGCTTTAACAAGTTTGAATTGTAGTGGAAATCAATTAACCAGTTTAGACCTATCTCAAAATACAGGGCTTATAACTTTATTTTGTGGATTAAATCTGTTGACAACTTTAAATCTTAGCCAAAACACTTCTTTAATTACTCTCAGCTGCTACTCCAATCAACTAACAAGTCTAGACATTAGTCAAAATCCGTTACTTGTTAATTTAAATGTGAGTCAAAATCAACTTACAACTATAGATGTGAGTCTAAACCAATCCTTAGATTATCTGGATGTGAGTTTTAATCAGTTAATCAGTTTGGATCTTAGTCAAAACCTAGTATTAACCAAGTTGAATTGTCAATCTAATTCAATAACGAGTTTAGATGTTCATCTTAATACATCTTTAGTTCAGTTTGAAGGGAATCATAACAATTTAACCGACTTAAACGTAAGAAACGGTAATAACACTAATTTTTATGTTTTCATTGCGCATAACAATCCAAATTTATATTGTATAGAAGTTGATGATTTAGTCTACAGTACCGCAAATTGGAGCGCTATTGATTCCCAAAGTTTTTTTAGTGAAGACTGTACGTTAGGCGTATTAGATTCTTCGGAAATATCTTTGAGTATATTTCCAAACCCGACTTCTGATAAAATTTCAGTTTCAAATGAAAATACAATGTTTTTGAGTTACTCAATTTTTGATATTCAAGGTAGAATGATTAAATCAGAAAAGTTTTTAAAGGCTATTGATATTTCAGTATTAAACTTGAAAAGTGGCATTTATTTCCTTCAACTTATAGATACAGAGGGTAATAAGGGTAGTGGAAGATTTATAAAACATTAATTAGTTGGCCAATTTTGGCACATGCAGTTTGAACGGAAGTTTGGGGAGATTTCCGCAAGAACTGCATAAAATTATCAGGCTCTTGTAGTAAATAAATAATTCCCTTATTTTTAAGCAGTGAATAGATATTTCCCCTTAACCATTTTAATCTTTTTCTTTGCAACGTCGTTTGCACAAGAACCCATACGCTATACCACTAAACAAGGATTGCCAAGTAACCATATTTACGACATTCAACAAGATAGTAATGGCTTTATGTGGTTTGCTACCAACAGAGGGGTTGTGAAGTTTGATGGTGAGACATTTAAAACGTTTAATTTAAAAGATGGTTTGCCTAATAACGATACCTGGTTGTTAGAACCGGATTTGCATGGAAGGATGTGGTATTTTTCTAAAAGCAAGGATCAGGGATTTATTAGTAAGGATAGTGTATATACCTATAGTACCCCAAATGCCAATGTGATTAGCCCGACCATATTAGGGAAATCCACAGAGCGATTATGGTTTCTTGGAGGGGGAGACCTGTATACATTAGATTTTGACAATTCGATGCTTCAGGTAGACAGTTTGTACAAAAATATCTATAACAGTGTATTCGAACAAAGAATTGAGTTTGACGAGATAGCTGACAGATTTGTCTATCATCCAGAATTGAATCAATTTATTCTTTTTAGAGATAACTTTATTTCATTTTATTCTAAAGATTTTGAATTGCTTGATAAGATCAATTTCGAATCTTCAGGTTTTCTAAAAAAATCTTCTTTACTTAAATCAGGAGTTGTTTTTAATCATATTGTCTATAGTTCAAATTACGAAGATATTGTGTTTGTCAACATGAATACTAGAGTAGTAAAATACTATAGTTATAAAGAATTAATTAATAAAAAAGAGATAAGCACTATAAGGGTCAATAAACTTGCTAATGAAATACAAATAAGTGTTCCAGGACATCTAATCATATTTGATGATGACTTCGAATTAAAAGAAACTCATTCGTTTAATGAAAAGCTTCCCAGTAAAAATAGTTATAAAGACAAGGACGGCAATATATGGTTGTCCGATTTAAGTCAAGGCATTGCCTTTATTCCAAATTCACAATTGCAATCTTCCTATTTCCTTAGAGGAAAAAAAATACAAAAAATGGGAGTGGTAAATAATGCCTTATTTATTGGTGTAAGGGAAGATGGGTATTATGAATATGACTCTTCTCAAAATGATTTTTATAAGCGTTCAGATATTCCTGCAAAAGATAATATTTATCAAATCAAGGAGGGTGCAAATAAGAATGAGAGTTATTTTGTTTCAGGCCAATATTCTATGATTCTTAACGGGAATGTCCTTTCTAGGTTTCAGTTAAAAAATATTGAAGGTTATAATTCCTATTGGGCTCAGTTTGGTTTTAAAGATATCATTCTGTTTAAAAATACTATTTATAGTATTGCATCTTCGAGTGTATTAAAGCATAACACCAAAACATTAAAGAACACAATTCCGATAGATAAAGCAGGATTGTCACAGTCTGAAATTTTTAAAGATCGCCTTTTTTTCTCTGGGAGTGATGGTTTGTTCTCAATGGTAAATGATAGCCTTGTAAGGCCAGAAGTTTATGATGAAATAATGAATGTCCCTGTTAATTGTATGTTGTCGAAAGATGCATATCTACTTGTTGGTACTGACGGAAGAGGTGTTTATATGTATAATGACGAGGAGATCATCCATTTAAAAAACACAGAAGATTTAAGTGTTCAGAAAATTATACATCAAGATTCTATTTTATGGCTGGCCACACAGCAAGGAGTTAAGAAAGTTTTATTAGACAGAAACCATCTTACTAATTCTTTTATCGTGGATGCTTTTTACGAAGCAGATGGTTTGTTACAGGACAATACCAACGCTATCTATGTAAGCGAAAATAAGTTGTATGCAGCAAGTGATATAGGCTTGGCACAACTCGACCTAAACGATAGCATTTATAAAAAGCAACCTGAATTATTTTTTAAAACAAAAGGAGATATACTGGTTTTTAAAAATGAAGATAGAGATAATATTACTGTTTCATTTGCAACATTAAGTTATAAAGATCAAACCTATATAAATTATACCTATCGTTTATTACCTGATCAAAAGGAATGGTTAGAAACAGACACTAAAACTCTTAATTTTTCTAATTTGTCTCCTAATTTTTATACACTCGAAGTTAGAGCAATAGATCACCATCAAAATGTATCTACAGAAAGTCTTTATTTGAATGTGATACCCATGTGGTGGCAAACCCTATGGGCAAAGGTTGTATTTGTTATACTGTTTATAGGATTCTTTTTTCTTCTTCTGAAAATGATTCAAAAAAGGATACGCAGGTCTGAAGCGAATAAGGCTGAGCGAGATAAAAGAGTAGCAGGATTAGAATTACAGGCATTGCGTTCACAAATGAACCCACACTTTGTACATAATTCCCTAAATGCGATACAGTATTACATTCAGCGCAACGAAGTAGAACAGTCTGAAAATTATTTGGTAAAATTCTCTAAACTTATCCGTTTGTTTTTTGAGTATTCACGCAAACAAAATATCACGATAACCGAAGAAGTTTCGTTGTTGACCAATTATCTGGAAATTGAAAAATTGCGTTTTGAAGAGAAGCTAACCTATAAAATTCACTTGGACGAGAAAATAGAAGAAGAGCAACTTATTCCATCGATGATTTTGCAACCCATTGTTGAAAATGCTGTGAATCACGGACTATTTCATAAAAAAGAGAATGGTTCGGTTGTTATTCACTTTAGTTATATCGATGTAAATAAGTTTCAAGTGATTATTGAAGATGATGGGATTGGGATTAAAAGAGCAAAGGAAATCTATTCGAGTTCTTCAAAGAATTATCAATCTCGCTCTTCCGAAGTATTACAAGAACGGTTAGAGTTATTAAAACAAAGTGACGATTGGGATATCACTTTTGATATTCAGGATATTTCAGACTTACCAGAAAGTCAATCAACAAAAAACACAGGGACAATAGTTACTCTTATATACACACAAATGGATTTGGTATGAAGATAAAAGCATTATTAATAGATGACGAGAGAAAAGCATTGGCGATTTTAAAGAATAAGCTGGAGCGCATGTGTCCAAATGTTATTATTGTTGGTGAAACACAAAGCCCAGAAGAGGGCTTAGTTCTTATAGAAAAACTAAAGCCACAACTAGTTTTTTTAGACATTGCTATGCCCGAAATGAGTGGCTTCGATTTATTGAAGCAGATTGAAATTCCAAGTTTCGAAATTATTTTTGTTACCGCTTTCGATAATTATGCCATTGATGCTATTAATCATTGTGCTATTGGTTATCTGGTTAAACCCGTTGACAATCAGGATTTAGTTGATGCTGTAAATAAAGCTTCAAATAATATTAAGGAAAAGACGGCCTTGGAAAAGAATCAATTGTTAATTGAAAATCTTGGAGTTCAAAAATTTCAAAAGAAAAAGATTGTAATACCTACACAAGACGGTCTTGAGTTTGTTAAAATTAAAGAAATTATTCATTGCGAAGGAGAAGATGGCTACACAAAAATCCATATTAAAAGAAGGAAACCTATGTTAAGTTCCAATAGTATCGGACATTTCAACAGGATTCTTGAAAATCAGGAATTTTATTTAGTTCATAAATCACATTTAGTAAATCTCAACCACATAGATAAGTATCTTAATGAAGGCTATGTAATTTTAACCAACAATATTAGCGTTCCAGTTTCAAGAAATCGTCGAAGTGAATTTTTAAATAGAATTAAAAATAATCCTATTTAATTCATTTAAAAGTAGATTAAGTCAGTCTAATAATTTCTAATAGAGTTCGTATCTTTGCACCCTTGAATACCGAAGCGATTTTCGCGAAGGTTTAGCACTTAAAAATCACTATGGAATACGCAAAAAACATATTAGAAACTATTGGTAACACACCATTAGTTAAGATAAATAAATTGGTAGAAGAAATTCCTGCTTTGGTTCTCGCCAAATACGAAACCTTTAACCCAGGAAATTCTGTTAAGGATCGTATGGCGTTGACAATGATTGAA
>MAAC01009653.1_pt1 | contig 40703 bp, 30 predicted proteins | sample 1115981 | NCBI WGS metagenome assembly MAAC01 (sample SAMN04961126, study PRJNA320927) | seawater metagenome | isolation source: sample BD02T64 sea water enriched with oil for 64 days | place: USA:Gulf of Mexico | collected 2013-07-27 | reverse complement strand
TTATTCACGTCGTATTATTGGCTGGGCGACAGACAAGCGCATGACTACCGGCTTAATCAGTCGAGCGATGATCATGGCGTACAACCTTCGCCAGCCACTCAAGGGGCTGATTTTTCACATTGACCGGGGCTCACAGTACACCAGCAAATCTTATCGAGAGCTGTTAGAGAACTATGGTGCGCGCGCCTCAATGGGTGATGTTGGGGCTTGCTGGGAGAGCCTGCCCCAAAGCTTGCCCCGTGAAACGCCCTGGGTACGAAGTGCTTTGGGTACAATGCTGTGGTGGAGCGCTTCTTCGGCAGCTTAAAGTATGATTGGATCTTCAAGGTTCACCAGCCGACTCGCGAGCATATGACGAAAGATGTCAGGGCTTATGTTAAGTATTACAACCTTGATCGGCTTCACTCGTCGAACAATGATTTGTCGCCGAGTGAGTATGAAAATTTAGCAAATTAATGTGAACCGGTTTTGTTGACCAGAACAGTTTTTGGTTTTGACTTTTTTGGAGCATTCGGCGGCGCAATGAAAAGTCAGAAATATAGATTTCATCGTGCTTGTTGACGAAGCCCAGGCGGCGAATAAAGTCTTCCATCTTTCGCCATTGCAAGGGTTTAAGCTGACTGCGCCACCAAACGGTGTTCAATAACCCGAGCAAAAGCGGCTAGCATTTCATCTTCGGTGTACTTCTCGTCTAATGGAAATTTGATGCCGGTATCTTCGACTATTTGACGTACCGCATTGAGCGCGTACTGCTCGCCACGACTGTGATAGGTGCGATGTAATACTCGCTCGGCCTTTCTGGCCATTGCTTTGCAGCGGTCACCGCGAGAATCAATATCGCTATCGAGCTTTAATCCGGTATTTTCCAGCACTAGTGCTTTACTGTGTGCCGTTAGTTGCTTATTAGCGGCAACGTAATCGCAAGTAATAGTGGTGCGGCGGTAGGCTTTCATCAGGTATTCGGCTCGGTCGTTCGGCTGGTGAGCTTGAGGCTACGGCGTTTGGCATTACTTTTTTACTGTTGATGGGCTATCCATCGCTTTGGCGTTTTAGCATGGTTTTGTCAAAGAGGCTGTAGTTATGCCTTTTTTCACGCTTGGCGACATACATGGCGATATCTGCATATTTCAGTACTTCATCACTTGTCGTCGAATGATCGGGTGAAAGAGCAATGCCTATGCTCAGGGAGATTTCTATGGGGATGCCATTGAATACCAAGGGAGATGAGAAGGTCTCTAGTATATGACTGGCGATGGTATTGAGGTGTGATGCCTCGGTAATATTGTTTAAAATCAGTACAAACTCGTCGCCGCCCAGGCGAAACAGCACATCATCGGATCGCAACATCCCCTTCAGTCGATTGGCCGTCTCGATTAGAACGGCGTCTCCCGCATCGTGCCCCAGGCTGTCATTGAGTTGTTTAAAGCCGTTGAGGTCGATAAAGCAGACCGCCATCTTTTTGTTACCGGCGGTGGTGCTGGCGATAGAGTCTTTAATGGTTTTGTTGATTTCGCCTCTGTTCAATAAGCCGGTGAGATGGTCGTGAGTTGCCTCATGACTTAAGGCTGCCGTGTTGGCATACACCGTTTCACTCATTTGATAAAAGCGCGAGAGCAAATAGCCCATTTCATCCTTAGGTAAAATATCCTGGATATTTTGTTTTTCTCCTCTTTCCATTTTGGCGGTATTGAGCAGCAGCATGGAAATTGGCGAAAATAATTTATTTCTTATAAAAATTATGGTGATGATTCCCAAAAAAAGGAAAATTAGAATTTCAAGGGCCATCAGCGTGGTGATTTGCGCTCTGCTTTCCCTAAAGTCTCCCTTTCTTGTTTCTAGCAATATGTACTCGGTATTTTCGAAGGCAATAATGTCTAGCCTTATGGCATCCATTATTTGTTTGCCACTATTTCTTTTCACTATATCAATAGCTTTATCCGCATTGTCCGCATTGTCCGCATTGTCCGCATTGTCCGCATTATGAGAAATCTCTTTTTTGCGAAGATCAATGGTCAGTTTTAACTCTGTAAATTTTTTGCCCATCGCACCATGAATTTTTTCCAGGCGCTTTATTTGTTCGGGATTGTCGGAAGTTAGCAGGGATAATCTCTTGAAGCTCTCTTCCGCGGATGTGACCCCTTTAAGGTAGGGCTCTAGATAGTCCGGGTCCCCGGTCAATAAGTAGCCCCGCTGTCCGGTTTCTGCGTCGGTCATCGAGCTTAATAATTTTTTCGATTCATTTAAGACCTCATGGGTATGGATTACCCAGTCCAGCTTTTCTTCTCCGTAGTTCTCTAGAAGGAAAGTAAAGATGGTATTGCCAATCGCGAATGTAAAGAGAGTGAAGAGTAATAGGGTTAACTTAAAGCGTATGCTCATACTATTGGTGACCCAGGTAAATAATTATCAAGATTAAAGTTGTTGGTTGTAGGACCTAGCTTACCTGGCTGTACCGCCAAGCTTGTTTCACGCTGTTATTATTGGCGAAAGATGGCGGTAAATGGGTCGGTGATTATTGGGTTCAGCAGGCTCAGAGTGGCTCGCTCTTGGCGCGCCATTGCTTGTGGAGCTGAGTGCTATCGATGGGTATTGCGGGCTATCGACTAGGCTATCTAAAGGTGTCTCAAACATAAATTATCATGCGTCCTTAAGCCTGTAGCAGGCCCAGCCAAGGTGGACTCAAGCTCTAGTCGAGTAACTACGACTCCATCGCAACTTCCTTGCGGTGTACTGCCAGAACCACAGTGAGGAGTAGGTTCTGGCAAGCTCTCCCTTGACGCTGATACTAAGTGCTTTGCCTTTATTGATCAATCGATACTTGTTCTAAAGGGCGTTGCTACTGCGCTCATACACTGGCGTAAGGCGGTATAACATGGTGCACTTTTTAAGTGGGTGTGGCGCTAACCCTGCCTGTCAATCAACGACGGGCGGGGCTTCAATCGGCGGGGACTGGCATTGCTAAAAAACAAGGCGGCTAGACTTTAATCACGGCTACTGGCTTTCGCCAATAGGGCTCGCGCCGCGCCGGAGTCATTTTGGCGCCCCAGTTGTCGGACAATGTAGTCACCGGCCATGACTAGTTTTTCAAGATCAATGCCGTGCTCTATGCCTAAGCCATTGAGCATATAAACCACATCTTCCGTTGCTACATTACCGGTTGCCCCGGGGGCGTAGGGGCAGCCGCCTAAACCGGCCACTGAGCTGTCGATCACCGCGACACCAAACTCTAAGGCGGCGTAGATATTCGCCAGGGCCTGGCCGTAGGTGTTGTGGCAGTGCATGGCGACTTGTTCGATGGGAATAGCGCTGGCGACGGCGTCGACAATGGCCTTGGTTTGCCCCGGGGTAGCGACGCCGGTGGAGTCACCGAGGGAGACTTCGTAGCAGCCCATGTCGAGCAGGGCTCTCGACAGGGGGGCGAGGGTGGCGGGTTCGATAGCGCCCTGATAGGGGCAGCCGGCAACGACGGAGATATAGCCGCGCACGTCGAGGCCTTCGGCGCGGGCGACTTTGGTGAGTTCGCCAGCCCGAGCAAGCCCCTCGGCAATGGTGCAGTTGGTGTTCTTTTGGCTGAAGGCTTCACTGGCGGCGATAAACACGGCGACCTCGGTGACGCCAGAAGAAATCGCGCGCTCAAGGCCGCGCATATTGGGTGTGAGTGCGGAGTAGGTGACGCCGCTTCGGCGTTTTAATGTGCCAAACACGGCCTCGCTACCGGCCATTTGCGGCACCCATTTAGGGCTGACAAAACTGCCGCTCTCGATGGCGGATACACCGGCAGCGGCGAGCTGTTCGATGAGTTCGACTTTGGTGGCCGTGTCCACCGGGGCGGGTTCATTCTGCAGGCCGTCGCGGGGGCCAACTTCAAAAATTTTTACGCGCTGTGGCAGGCTCATAAGTTTTGCTCGGGTTTTCGATTACTGGTATATCAGGTGAAGGAAGGGTGCCCTTTACTCATGACGCGCTGTAAATACTTCCCTGTACGCTCGGTGTCGGCATCCATGCCTCCGACGGTCAAGAGTAAAGGACACCCTTCCTCTTGTAGAGTAGGTTGGCCTACTCGCTATCAGCTACTTCAAAGTTAACCAGCTCTGCGCCACCATCAACCAAATCACCGGGCTGGCAGTAAAACTCCACCACGATGCCATCGGCCGGGGCGCGAATGGTGTGTTCCATTTTCATCGCTTCCATAATCACGATGGCCTGATCTTTCTTCACCGTAGCGCCTGCTTCCACAGGCAGGGCGACAATGGTGCCGGTCATCGGTGCGCTGAAACCGGCTTCGGCGTCGTCACCCTGATCACCGCAGTCGGGCTCAACAATGCTGAACTGTAGGGCGGCATCTTGCGTAAATAAGCTGTAAATACCGTCGTGGGCAACCACCGAGGCGTGAATGCGGTGGCCGTCGACGTCGGCATGCAGGTCGCTGCCGTCGAGGTTGCCGCTGAGTTGAATATTCATCTCGGTATCGGCACCGGGTGTGCTCAGGCTAAAGCGGCCGGGGCTGGTTTCCTCTGCGACAACGGTGACTTCGCTGCCATTAATCAGCAGGTGGTAGTCGTGAATGTTGGCGCTGCCACTGCGCCAGCTGTTCGTGGCGTGCCAGGGCGAGTGGGGGTCGGCACTTTGCGAGGCGAAGTCGGCGGCATCTTGATTGCGCTGGAGGATTAAGAAAAGAGTGGCTAAAGGCAGATAGCGTTCCAGCTCGGCTTCGCTCTTGTGGAAGATCAAGTCACGGTGCTTTTCGATAAAGCCAGTGTCGAGGTCGGCCTTGCGGAAGGGCTCAGAGGTGGCGAGGTTGTAGAGGAAGTCGACATTGGTGGTCATGCCGCTAATGCGGTATTCGCTCAGTGCCTTGGCCAGGCGGCTTAAGGCGCGGTCGCGATTTTCGTCCCAAACGATCAGCTTGGCGATCATCGGGTCGTAATAAATGCTGACCTCGTCGCCCTGCAATACGCCCGTGTCGACGCGCACATTGGCGCTTTCTTCGGGGGGCTGCAGGTAGGAGAGGGTACCGGTAACGGGCAGGAAGTCGTTGTCGGGATCCTCGGCGTAAATGCGCGCCTCAAAAGAATGCCCGTTAATTTGCAGCTGATCTTGGCTCAGGGGTAAATCTTGGCCGGCGGCGACACGTAGTTGCCATTCGACCAAATCCTGGCCGGTAATCATTTCGGTGACGGGGTGCTCGACCTGCAGGCGGGTGTTCATCTCCATAAAGAAGAAGGTGTCGTCGGTGTCGAGCAAAAACTCAACCGTGCCCGCGCCTTCGTAATCGATGGCTTTAGCGGCGAGCAGGGCGGCATCGCCCATGGCGGCACGGACCATTGGGTTCATGCCGGGGGCCGGGGCTTCTTCGATGACTTTTTGGTGGCGCCGCTGTACCGAGCAGTCGCGCTCAAACAGGTAAACGCCGTTGCCGCTCTGGTCGCAGAAGACTTGTATTTCAACGTGGCGGGGCTGGGTGAGATATTTTTCAACCAGCATGCGGTCGTCGCCAAAGCTCGACAGAGATTCGCGCTTGGCGGCTGCCAGTGCCTCGTCAAAGTCTTCGCTCTTCCACACTTCGCGCATGCCCTTACCACCACCACCGGCGGTGGCTTTCAACAGCACGGGGTAGCCCATGTCGTCGGCGGCCTTCTTCAAAATGGTGGGGCTTTGGTCGTCGCCGTGATAGCCGGGCACCAATGGCACGCCGGCTTTTTCCATAATGGTTTTGGCGGCAGACTTTGAGCCCATGGCTTCAATGGCGCCAACCGGTGGGCCGATAAAGACTATATCGTTGGCCTTACAGGCTTCGCTAAAAGCGGCGTTTTCAGAGAGAAAGCCGTAGCCGGGGTGCACGGCCTGAGCGCCGGTAAGCTTCGCGGCCTCGAGTACACGCTCAGCCAGCAGGTAGGATTCTTTTGAGGGTGCGGCACCGATGTTGACGGCTTCGTCGGCCATGGCGACGGTGCGAATACCCATTTTACGGGCGGTGCGAATAACTCGGCAGGCAATTTCGCCGCGATTGGCAATTAAAATTTTATCGAACATAGTCTGATCTTCCCCGTAGCTGAAGGGTGTTTTCGCTTCAGCCACTACTAGTTTCTACGTTAAGTTATCTATTTAACTAATTGTTATATATCTAGTTGTAAGTTGTCGGCCTTACATTCTAAAGACGCCAAACTTGGTTTCTTCAATCTCTTTATTGAGACTGGCCGAGATACAGAGGCCGAGTACGGTGCGGGTGTCAGCGGGGTCGATAATGCCGTCATCCCAAATCCGTGCCGAGGCAAAGTAGGGGTGGCCCTGCTTCTCGTAGAGGTCGATCACCGGTTGCTTAAAGGCCGCCTCTTCCTCTTCACTCCAGGTGTCACCCCGGCCTTCAATTTGGTCGCGTTTCACGCTGGCCAGTACGCCGCCGGCCTGTTCGCCACCCATCACCGAGATGCGCGCATTGGGCCACATGAACAGGAAGCGGGGGTCGTAGGAGCGCCCGCACATGCCGTAGTTACCGGCACCGAAGGAGCCACCGATAATAATGGTGAACTTCGGCACCTTGGCGCAGGCCACGGCGGTGACCAGTTTGGCGCCGTGTTTGGCGATGCCGCCGGCTTCGTATTGTTTACCGACCATAAAACCGGTGATGTTTTGCAGGAAGACCAGGGGGATTTTGCGCTGACAACACAGTTCAATAAAGTGCGCGCCTTTTTGTGCCGACTCGCCGAACAGAATGCCGTTGTTGCCGAGTATGCCCACTGGATAGCCGTGAATGCGGGCAAAGCCGCACACGAGAGTGGCACCGTAGAGGGCTTTAAATTCGTCGAACTCGGAACCATCGACCACGCGGGCGATCACTTCGCGCACGTCGTAGGGCTTTTTCGTGTCTTTCGGTACCACGCCGTAAATTTCTTTGGCGTCATACAGTGGCTCGACGGACTCCTTCACATCGAGCTGCTTTGGCTTGACGCGATTGAGGCGACTGATGGACTGGCGCGCCAGTTGCAAGGCGTGGTGGTCATTCTGCGCGTAGTGGTCGGTCACGCCGGAGGTGCGACAGTGCACATCGGCGCCACCGAGTTCTTCGGCACTGACGATTTCGCCCGTTGCCGCTTTTACCAGGGGTGGGCCACCGAGAAAGATGGTGCCCTGTTCCTTGACGATGATCGACTCATCGGCCATGGCAGGCATATACGCGCCACCGGCCGTGCACGAGCCCATCACCACGGCAATTTGTGGAATGCCCTTCGATGACATCACCGCTTCGTTAAAGAAGCTGCGGCCAAAGTGCAGGCGGTCGGGGAATATCTCGGCCTGCATCGGTAAAAAGGCACCGCCGGAATCCACCAGATAAATGCAGGGCAGGTTGTTTTCATCGGCGATGGTTTGCGCCCGTACTTGCTTGGTACAGGTCATCGGGTAGTAGGTGCCGCCCTTAACTGTGGGGTCGTTAACGACAATCAGACATTCCTGTCCGGCGACGCGGCCAATGCCGGTAATGATGCTAGCACCGGGCACGTAGTCGTCGTAGCATTCCCAGGCGGCAAATTGTGAGAATTCCAAAAAGGGGCTGCCGGGGTCGAGTAGATGTTTCAGCCGGTCGCGGGGCAGTAGCTTGCCGCGCCCTTCGTGGCGGTCGCGGGACTTCTGATTGCCACCGAGGCTGAGCTGGGCGATCTTCTCATTCAGGTCATCGACGATGCTCTGCATCAGTGCGGCGTTGTCGGCAAACTCGGTGGTGCGGGTGTTGATCTTCGATTTCAATACGGCCATGGAAGCGTTTCTCTTCGGCTATTGTTGCTGGAGTTGGTTTTGCAAGGCTCAGTTTTTCTGTAAGACCTTGGGAAAAGTGGCGCGGTGAAAGCCGTTGTAGGCTTCGTTGTTGCGTTCGGCGCGCTTGATTTTACGACCCAGGGGTGAGCTTAAGCACAGTGAGCTACCGCCATCGACTTTCAGCGTGACGCCGTTGATATAGCTGGCGCCATCGCTGAGTAAAAAGCAGACCGCCGAGCTGACTTCCGATTCGGTACCGACCCGGTTGAGGGGTACGGCCTCGGGGAAGTGGGGAATACACTCGACCATCTCCGGGTCTTCGTAGGTGTCGAGGCCGGACGAGGCAAGGTAGCCCGGTGCTACGGCATTGAGTCGCACACCGGCATAGGCCCATTCGACGGCGGCGGTTTGGGTGAGGTTTTCCATGCCCGCGCGGGAGGCACCGGAGTGGGCCATGCGCGGCATGCCGCCAAAGTTGTCGGCGGTAATATTGACGATGGTGCCGCCGTGTTCCTTCATCGATTTCAGGAACACCGCTTTGGAGACAATAAAGCCGCCGAGGAGGTTGGTGCGCACCACGGCGAGAAAACCGTTGGGGCTGATGTTCTCGAGATCGGCGGGGAACTGGCCGCCGGCATTATTGACCAGACCGTGAATTTGCCCGTGGTCGGCTACAAATTTGTCGATTACGGCTTCAACAGCCTCGGCATCGCGGATATCGGCACAGCCGTAGTCGACGATGGCGCCGGGGTTGTCGCCCTCAATTTCGGCTTTTACTGTCAGCAGTTTTTCCTCGGTGCGGCCCATCATCAAAATGGTTGCGCCCAGTGAGGCCAGCTCATGGGCAATGCAGCGGCCAAAGCCACTGCCGGAGCCGGTGACCAAGATTGCTTTACCTTTGAAGTGGTCGGCTTGCAGTACAGATTGATAGCTCATAGTCATTCCCTTTTGGCGGCCCCTTGACGGGCAATTATTGTTGGTTTTACCGTTTGTTAAGTTGTTGTTCTTTTATAAATAAAAGGTTCTTGAGGCCTTGGCATGGGAGATGATTTTACTTCTAGGCAAGGCAAAAATGCGCACAGTGAGGGAATTTACAAGTGTAAATGACCGATTGAGCACATTTTTAACGCAGCATAGGAGCAAAATGGCTCTCATGCAAAGGTCTCATTTTGATTCGTTAAAGAGTTCTCTACCTACTAGCATGCGCCGGATTTCCGAGGTGCCAGCACCAATTTCATAGAGCTTGGCATCGCGCAGCAAGCGCCCGGTGGGGTACTCATTAATGTAACCGTTGCCGCCCAGTGCCTGTATCGCCTGCAGAGCCATTTGTGTGGCTTTTTCGGCGGTGTACAAAATAACGGCGGCGGCGTCTTTGCGCGAGTCTTCGCCACGGTCACAGGCCTTGGCCACCGCGTAAAGGTAAGCGCGCGAGGTATTCAGGTCAACATACATATCGGCCAGCTTGCCCTGCATCAACTGGAATTCACCGATCGGTGTGTCGAACTGTTTGCGGTCGTGATAGTAGGGGATGACGATGTCCATGCAGGCCTGCATTAAGCCCACGGGGCCGCCGGAGAGCACGGTGCGTTCAAAATCGAGACCGGACATCAGCACTTTAACGCCCTGGTTTTCCTTGCCGAGGATGTTTTCGGCGGGGACTTCACAATCGACAAACACCAACTCGCCGGTGTTGGAGCCACGCATGCCCAGCTTGTCGAGTTTTTGCGCTCGGCTAAAGCCGGGGAAGTCGCGCTCAACAATAAAAGCAGTAATGCCTTTTGAGCCCTTAGTGGGTTCGGTTTTGGCGTAGATCACATAGGTGTCGGCATCGGGGCCATTAGTGATCCAGAACTTATTGCCGTTGAGAACATAGCGGTCGCCTTTCTTTTCGGCGCGCAATTTCATGCTCACCACGTCGGAGCCCGCACCTGGCTCGCTCATCGCCAGGGCGCCGACATGCTCGCCGGAGCAAAGCTTGGGCAGGTATTTGAGCTTTTGCTCGTGCGTACCATTCTTGCGAATTTGATTCACACAGAGGTTGGAATGAGCGCCGTAAGACAGGCCGACAGCGGCCGAGGCGCGGGAGATTTCTTCCATCGCCACCACGTGGGCCAGATAGCCCATATTGGTGCCGCCGAATTCTTCCTCAACCGTCATGCCCAGCAGGCCCATGTCGCCGAATTGCTGCCACAGCTCGGCTGGGAAGTTGTTGTCGATGTCGATTTGCTCGGCGCGAGGGGCAATTTCACCCTGGGCAAATTGATAGACGGCGTCGCGCAGCATGTCGACGTCCTGACCGAGGTCAAAATTCATACTTTTAAAAGGTGCGTGCATGGCGGGGTTTCCTTAGGCGGTGATGGTAGGGTGGGGTGCGCTATTCTTTGTTGGCAGCTTTGCGCAGGCTTTCAAGTTCGGCCTTGCAGCCGGTCTCGGCTTTGTCGAGCTCGTCGAGCATGGTGCTGATGTCGCGCAGTTGTTGGGATAATTTTTGTCGTGAGGCGCCGATATATTCTACGGTGCGCTCAAGTTGGTCGACATTGCTGCGGCCGGGTTCATACATATGTATCAGTTCGCCACTTTCTTGCAGCGAGAGGCCGATACGTTTGCCGCGTACAATGAGTTTTAGTTTGATGCGATCGGCAAGACTATAAATACGCTTTTGACCCTGTCGCTCGGGTAAAAGTAGTTGCAACTCTTCGTAGTGGCGAATGGTGCGCGTGGTGACACCGAATTCCTTGGCCAATTCCGAAATGCTGTAAGTGCTCGTTTCTTTAACCATTGCTGCCAACCGGTACGGGGGCTGAAATATAACTTACGTTAACGTAAACTGCAATTTCTTGTCAGGGCGTGACTGAAGGCGCTGCGTCAACACGACATAGGTATAGCACATAGTCGTTTGCCAGCGCCGCTGGGTCTTGGTAAATTGCGCCACCTTAGAGTCCCGGTAGAAGGCGTTCGGGTGAATGAAGTGCGTGAGTAATAATAGAATTAAGGCCATCGGCCGGAGACAGAATGAAACTGGAAAAAAGTTATATGTGCGGCGCGGCTACCGAGCCGCTAATTTACGACACCATTGGCAATCAGTTTGACCTGGCTGTAGAGCGCTTCGGCGATAGCGAAGCGCTGGTCGTCGCCCACCAAAATATCCGCTGGACCTATAGTGAATATCAGCACGAAATTGAAAGGCTAGCCACGGGCCTGTTGGCACTGGGTATTGAGCCTGGCGACCGCGTCGGCATTTGGGCACCGAATTGTTATGAGTGGTGTTTAACCCAGTTTGCCACGGCAAAAATTGGGGCTATTCTGGTTTGCATTAATCCGGCCTATCGCCTCTATGAGTTGGAATACGCTTTAAATAAAGTCCAGTGCCGCGCCATTATTAGTGCGGAGTCTTTCAAGAGTAGTCGCTACCTCGACATGCTGTGCGAACTGGCACCGGAGCTGGCGAGCTGTGAGCCTGGCCAACTGCGCTCGGCAAAATTCCCCAAGCTTGAAACCGTGATTCGCATGGGCGAGGCCCAAACAGCGGGCATGTACAATTTTGAGGAAGTCTGTGCCATGGGTGGCGAGCCAGAGCACACGCGGCTGGCTGAATTGAAAGGGCAGTTGATGCCCGACGATGCGATTAATATTCAGTTCACCAGTGGCACGACAGGCAGCCCCAAGGGCGCGACACTGACCCACTGCAATGTACTGAATAATGGCAAGGTCAATGGCGATGTAATGCGTCTAACCCACGAAGATAAAGTCTGCATCCCCGTGCCGCTCTACCATTGCTTCGGCATGGTGATTGGTAATCTGGGTTGCATTTGCCACGGCGCGACGGCGGTCTTCCCCGGTGAAGCCTTTGAGCCCTTGAGTGTTTTGCAAACCGTTGCCGAAGAAAGATGCACCGCTCTGCACGGCGTGCCGACGATGTTTATTGCCGAGCTCGACCACCCCGAATTCGATAGCTTTGACTTGTCTAGCCTACGCACGGGGATTATGGCTGGGGCACCCTGTCCCGAGTCGGTGATGAAGCAGGTCATCGGCAAAATGAATATGCAGCAAATTTTGATCGCCTACGGCCAAACAGAACTGAGCCCGGTGAGTCATGCCACCGAGCCAGACGATGCCCTCGACAAGCGCGTTGGCACGGTGGGTAAACCTTGCCCCCACCTCGAAACCAAAATTGTCGACGACAATAATCGGGTCGTCGCCATCGGCGAAAAGGGCGAGATTTGCAGCCGAGGTTATGCGGTGATGCGCGGCTATTGGCACGACGAGGAAAAAACCCGCGAGACCATCGATGCGGGTGGCTGGTTGCACTCCGGCGATATTGGCATTATGGATAGCGAGGGCTATGTGCGTGTCACCGGCCGTATTAAAGATATGATTATTCGCGGTGGTGAAAATATTTATCCCCGCGAAGTGGAGGAGTTTCTCTACAGCCACGAAAAAATTCAGGAAGTGCAGGTCGTCGGCGTCCCCGATGAGCGCCTCGGCGAACAGGTTTGCGCGTGGATCAAATGCCACGACGGTCAGGCACTGAGCGACGATGAGGTGAGAGCCTACTGCAAAAACAAAATCACCCACTTTAAAGTGCCGTACTACATTCGCTTTGTGGAAGAGTACCCAATGACAGTGACGGGTAAGATTATGAAGTTTAAAATGCGCGATGCGATGATAGAAGAGCTGGGTATTACGGTTTGATGGGCGTTTGATCGCCCGTCGCATCTTGTTAGCAAGATGCTATTAACAAGACGCAAAAATTATTATGCTGTTTTAATAACAGTACTAAGCGGTCGTTAAGACTGCCAACTAAGAGAGGAGAGATATTGTGGATTTAAGCAATAAAGTAGCCATCGTAACCGGTGGTGCTTCCGGCCTAGGCCGAGCAACAACGGATGTCCTGGCCGCCGGTGGCGCCAAGATCGCTATTTTTGACCTGAATGCCGAGATGGGTGGCGAGGCCGTTAAAGCGCTGGGCGAAGACAAGGCGGGCTTTTGGTCGGTCGATGTTGCCTCTGCCGAGTCGGTAGAAGCCGCCGTTGCCGCCGTGATTGAAAAATTTGGCCGCATCGACGTGCTGGTTAACTGTGCAGGCATTGGCCCAGCGAAGAAGATTATCGATCGCGACAACAACCCCATGCCCTTGGAAGACTTCTCCAAGCTGATCGGCATTAATCTCACCGGTAGCTTTAACGTGGCGCGCTGCTGTGCCGCTGAAATGGCGAAAAACGAGCTGGTTGATGGCGAGCGCGGCGTGATTATCCACACTGCCTCTGTTGCCGCTTATGAAGGCCAGGTGGGTCAGTGTGCTTACTCCGCCAGTAAGGGGGGCATCGTCGGTATGACTCTGCCGATGGCGCGCGATTTGGCCAAAGTCGGTATTCGTGTCAATACGGTTGCGCCGGGCATTATGGGTACGCCGTTGTTGCGTGGTATGCCGCAGAAAGTACAGGATTCACTCGCGGCCACTGTGCCCAACCCCAGTCGTTTGGGTGAGCCCGACGAGTATGGCCGCTTAGTACGTCATATGGTTGAGAACGGTTACCTGAATGGCGAAACCATTCGCCTCGATGGTGCGATTAGAATGCAGCCGCGTTAAGACACGGCTCTTAAGAAGCTATATTGATCAGCGGATTAGCCGCTGCTGAATGTTGCCAGTGGGGCTGATCATTTTCGCTGAGTCGATTGCGCAGGTAGGCCAGCTGGCGTTCAAATAGCGCCTGTTGCTCGCCGCCTAAATCGGCAAATAAAAAGGCTTCGCTAGCGCTGCTGGCTCCGGCCAGTGCTTCAAAATAGATACCCGCTTCGGCGGGTATTTTTGTTTTTGCCGTTTGGTTTGTTAAGAGTTGCCAGGGATCGGCGAGCAAGCTGGTGGCGGAGAGTTGCGCACAGGTCGCTTCGGCTGCGGTGTCTTGCATAAACTGGCAGTTGTCGTTGCTAGCGCCGTCTTTGTGCATGGGCTCGATAGCCAGTGCACTGCTAAGAATCAACCCAGCCCCTTCGTCATTGGCTTGCTCGCGCTGTAGTTCAACCAGAGCCAGGTGGCTAGTAATGGCGCGCCGTAAAAAATGGCTGTCGTTGGCGGTGGCCTCAAAGCGTAAATAAACGCAGTTGTTAGCACCACGCAAGCGTTCGCCTTTAAACAGCTCGCCCGTGGTGGCGATAATATCGTCAAAGCGCTTCAGTACCCGATGCAGGTTGTCGTGACTGAGGTGGGCTTGCAGCTGGGGCAGATTGATACAGCGAATGGCCAGGCAGCAGGACTCTAGCGCGGGCACCCTTGCTTCGGGTTTCCTGACGATGGTTGCGGGCCTGAGTAACAGGGCTTCTATAGCCTTTTCCAGGCGACTGATTTCATCATCTGCCGAATTGATCTTGGTGTTGGCTTCGTCACCGGGCAAGCAGGCAAGCAGTTTTTGCAGGCGAGCACTGATGTCATTACCTAAACGCTTGCTCCAGTACAACATCAAGGCACAGAGCAAGAGACCAAGGGCGCTGACCGACCAGAAAATAGTCATCAGCTGTTGTTGAATGCCGCTGGGGTCGAGAATGAGTTTAACCTGCCAGTTTGCCCCGTCGGCTAGCGTCAAGAGCTGCTTAAAAACATCATGGCTGGCTGCGTTTGCGGCGGGGGAGATCTCGACACTCTCGGCAAAGAGGCTATTGTCAGGTTTAAATACCGCCGCCTGTTTGACCATGACGGTGTGCATCACGAGATTGTCGAGCACGACTTGTAGGCTCACGGCATCTTGATTGAGCAGGGGTTGGCGCACCTGGCTAAGTAGCTGGCGGCTGATGGTTTGGCCAAAGAGTTGCGTTTGCGACTTGGCCTGTGAGCTCAACTGAATATAGAGTAGGGGCAAGATGAGCAGGCAGTAGAGGAGAGAAAGTAGGGCAGCGGACAGCGTTAGTTTTTTCTGCAGGCTAATTTTCTTTAAATGTTCGTTTAGAGTGCTCATTCTGCGTTCTATCTTCTCAAGAGCTCAATTATAATGGCTGCAAGTTCGATTTATAGTGCTGACTAAATTATTTAATAATTTATCTGCTGTTCACTACATTGCTACAAATACATTGAAAGGTTGTTTTGTGAAAGAAATTCTACTGATTATCGTCTCCGGTGAAGATAAGCCCGGTGTCACCAGTGCCGTGGCGAATGTCTTGGCTGAGTACGAGGTCAATGTTCTCGATATTGGCCAGTCGGTGATTCACAACAACCTTAGCCTCGGTGTACTGGCCCAAGTGCCGGCCCACCGAGAGTCGTCCCCGGTGCTGAAAGATGTGCTGTTCAAACTCCACGATCTCGATATGCAGGTGCGTTTCGAGCCGGTCAGTGAAGCCAGCTATGCCGACTGGGTTGCTCAGCAGGGCAAGCCCCAGCACATCGTCACTTTGCTGGCGCGTTATATCAGTGCCGAGCAAATTGCTCGTATTACTCAGGTCAGCACCGAGCAGGGTTTGAATATTGACAGTATTTTGCGGCTCTCTGGCCGGGTTGAGCTCGACCGTGTCGATGCCAGAAGTAAAGCCTGTGTTGAATTCTCTATTCGCGGTGACGGCCGGGATATGCTCGAGTACCGCAAATCGCTACTTGAACTGGCGGGGCAGTTGAACGTCGATATCGCCTATCAGGAAGACAGTGTGTTTCGCCGCCACCGTCGTTTGGTGGTTTTTGATATGGATTCCACCCTGATTGATGCCGAGGTGATCGACGAGCTGGCGATTGAAGCGGGTGTCGGTGAGGCCGTGTCGGGCATAACCGAGCGGGCGATGGCCGGTGAGATCGACTTTCAAACCAGCTTTAAAGAGCGCGTGGGGCTGTTAAAGGGGCTCGATGCGAATGTACTCGATAAAGTCGCCGCACGCCTGGAGCTGACCGAAGGCGCGGAATATTTAATCAGCACGCTGAAATCCCTGGGTTATAAGACGGCGATTTTATCCGGTGGCTTCACCTATTTTGCCGAGGGCATTCGCCAGCGCCTGGGCATCGACTATATGTTCGCCAATGAGCTGGATATAAAGGACGGCGTGGTGAGTGGTGAGGTCAGCGGGCAAATCGTCGATGGCCCACGCAAGGCCGAGCTACTCAGGCAGTTGGCGGCAAAGGAAGATATCTGCCTCGAACAAACGGTGGCCGTCGGTGATGGTGCCAATGACCTGCCGATGCTGGGTATCGCCGGGCTGGGTATTGCCTTTCGCGCCAAGCCTCTGGTTAAAGCGAACGCCAAACAGGCGATTTCTAATATTGGCCTCGACGGGGTGCTGTATTTAATGGGTATTCGCGATCGCGAGGCGATGTCGGGACAACATTAAAATGAGGCTGCCTGGCCTTTATGCTGAGAGCGGCTTATAAACTTGACAGAACCACAGACAAAAAATAGTCTGGTACTAATAATAATCGCCGGGGGTTTTCTCGGGCGCTAAACACGGAGCAATGCCATGAAAGCAGCAGTACTCGAAGCCTTTAGAACCCCAATGAAAATGCACAACAACTGGCCAGACCCCAAGTGTGGGCCTGAAGATGCCATTATTAAAGTCGCTGCCAATGGTGTTTGTCGCAGTGATTGCCATGTTTGCGATGGTGACTGGGAGTGGATTGGCCTACAGCCAGAGCTGCCCCATGTCATTGGTCATGAGTTCTGTGGCGTCGTTGAAGAAGTGGGTGCCAATGTTAAAAACTATAAAGTCGGCGATAGAGTCGTTTGTCCCTTTATCTTTGGTTGTGGCAACTGTTCTTTTTGCCACTCGGGCCACCAGAATGTCTGCATTAATGCCGATCTTGCCGGCTTTGGCTGCTCCGGTGGTTACGGTGAATTCGCTCAGGTTGCTCGTGCTGACCTCAACCTTGTGCCACTCGATGAATCAATAGACTTTGTTGAAGCTGCCAGCATGGGTTGTCGTTTTATGACCTCCTTTCACGGCATCGTCGACCAGGCAAAAGTCGGTGCTGGCGATTGGGTAGCGATCCATGGTTGCGGCGGTATTGGTCTTGCGGCGACACAGATTGCCAATGCCCTTGGCGCCAATGTCGTGGCCGTCGATATTAATGAAAAAAATCTCGAAATGGCGATGAAAATGGGTGCCGTTGCTACCGTTAATGCCTCCAGCGGTAATGTTGGCGAAGCGGTTGTCGAGATAACCGGCGGCGGTGCGCACATCTCGGTTGATGCCCTGGGTATTGCCACCACTTGCCTGAACTCAATCATGAGCCTGCGCTCACGCGGTCGGCATCTGCAGATTGGTTTGACCACACAGGCTGAGAAAGGCTTTATATCCCTGCCCATCGACCTCATGGTGGCCCGAGAAATTGAATTTATCGGTACCATCGGCATGCAGCCTCAGCGTTACTCGGCGATGCTGAATATGGTGACTTCCGGTAAGTTAACCCCCGGAGCGATGGTCACCAGCGTGATTCCTGTTGAAGAAGCGGCAGCCGCGATCGAGTCCATGCACGGCTTTGGCAATGTCGGTACCACGGTTGTTAAATGGTAAGTTAAGCACTGAGTTTAAAAAAAGCCGCGCTCTTTAAGAGCGCGGCTTTTTTTTGACTATTCTTTGGTCATGGCGATGGTTATTAAATATGCCTCATGAAATATAACTTCAGTGAGTGGGTAGGCCGTGTTTATTCGCTTTAGCACTTTTTATTGAAGCGGTCATGGAAGTGCCCACTGAAACCGGCTGGCCTAGCGTCAGTCGGGAGCGAGATTATTAAAAAGCAGTACCAGCGGGTCAATGATTATACGCGGTGCGGGCTAGTCGCAATAGAATACGGATTTAATATGAGTGATTATAGACGCTAATTATAATTAGCACGTTTAGGAGGGTTAGACTCGCATGTCCTATACAAGCCCGGTAGCCATTGCCGCCGTATCTGAAATGAAGCCCGGCCGTTTTCCCGACATGGATGGCTATGACCTTTACATCGAAGTCATCCGCCAGTTTCTTGCCGAGTGGTCGCTCAAGCCCACTGATATTCAAGGTCTACTAGCGTGCCCATCGGGCATGGCCGGTGGCGGTAGTAATGATATTTTTGTCCACGAGCAGCTCTACGAAGAGATGGGTATTCAGCCACTATTTGCCGATACCATGAATGCCGGTGGTTCTACCTATGGGCTGATGGTACAGCGGGCGGCACTGGCTATTCAGCAGGGCAAGGTCGAAAGCGTACTGTGCGTCGGCGCGGGCAAGTTTCCCAAGGTCAGCACTGGCGGTGCTGAGTCCATGGCGCGCATGGTGAGTCATGAGATTTATGAATTTCCCTACGGCACCTTTATTCCCGCTTTATATGCACAAGTCGCGACGCGGCATATGCACGAGTACGGCACCACGGTTGAGCAATTGGCCGAGGTTTGTGTGTCGACTCGCGAGTGGGCTTTGTTGAATCCCGATGCCAGTACCTACGGCAGCGAAGCATTGACGGTTGAAAAAGTACGGCAGTCGCGGCCCATTGCATCACCTTTCAACCTTTACGATTGCTCGATTCCTCTGGAGGGAGGCGCTGCTTTTTTAGTGTGTAGTGAGGCCTATGCTAAACGGCTCAATAAACAACCGGCCTATGTCTTGGGTATGGGTGAATTCCACAATCATCGCAATATTCATCAGGCCGCGAGCTTGACGGATATTGGTTGCAGTAAATCGGCTCAGCAGGCCTACACGATGGCGGGCCTAAGCCCGAGCGATATTGACTTTGCCGAAATTTACGATGCCTTCAGTATTAATCCGCTGGTGTTTATGGAGGAGCTGGGGCTTTGTCCGCAGGGTAAAGGTGGTGAGTTCTTCCAGTCGGGTGCGGCTCGTCCGGGGGGGGATTTCCCGGTGAATACCTTTGGCGGTTTACTGTCCTTTGGCCACACGGGCGATGCCTCGGGCATGTCGATGATTGTTGAGGGCATACGCCAGATTATGGGCATTGCCGGTGAGCGCCAGCTCGACAAAGCCAATGCCGGTATCGTCCATTCCTACGGCGGCATGATGAGCGAGCATTCGACACTGATATTGGGCCGCAGCGCTAGCTAAATAATCCGTGAAAAATAATAGGCAACAACCAGATAGGCAAGAACATGAATGATATAGCTACGGAGGAAGTCGCGCCTCCCGCAAAACCGCAACCGCGAATCACCGCTTGTGCCGCACCCTACTGGCAGTACGCCAAAGAGGAAAAGTTGGTGCTGCCCTATTGTAGTGAGTGTGAAGCCAGTTTTTATTATCCACGTCTCTGGTGCCCCAGCTGTTTTAATCAGGACATAATCTGGAAGCAGCTCAGCGGTAAGGGCAAGGTGTATAGCTTCTCGGTGATTTACCAGTCGCCATTACCGTCTTACCAGGCAGATCTACCCTATGTGCTGGCCATTATTGAGCTGGAAGAAGGCCCGCGAATGATGGCCAATGTACTCCATTGCGATGTCGATAAAGTCTGTGTCGATATGGCGGTTAAAGTGCTGTTTGAAGCGCGGGGTGATATGAAAATCCCGCAATTCCAGCCTGCATAATAAAAAATTGAGGATGCATCAATGACTGAAAAATTTAACGAACCCTTTCCTCTGGCTTACGGGACTTATGATGATGCCGTAAAAATGCTGAATAAACCGGGTGAAAAAGTGCTTGCCGAGTTTTCGGTTAATTGGGAGATGATCAAGATTTATTGCTCAATGGTGGAGGATGGCAATGCCAGCTATTGGGATGAGGGCTATGCCAATAAACAATGGGGCGGTATTGTCGCGCCGCTGGGTTTGCTACTCACCTGGCCGATGTCTTTGCAATGGCACCCCAAAAAAGAGCGCAAGCATTACTTTATTGCGATGACCATTCCCCTGCCGGGCGATACGATTATTAACGTCGCGACGAATACCGAGTTTCATCGCCACTTGTATTTGGGCGACCGTGTATCGGTTGTCGATGAACTTACCGATGTATCGGAAGAGAAGAAGACCCGATTGGGTGTCGGTCATTTTCTCACCACCAAAGCGCAATTCTTTAATCAGCGCGAGCAGCTTATTGCTGAGCAAACTAACAGCCTGTTTCGTTACTATGTGCCGGAGGGTGAATCATGAGCGGCGATATCACATTGAAATACTGGAATGAAATTAGCGAGGGGGATGCGGTCGCTACGGTGACTATGGCGGTGCCCTTTGAGCGAGTGATTCTCGATGCCGCCGCCACTCAAGATTACTTCCCGGGTCATCATAATCCCGCCTATGCTCGGCACCAGGGACAAAAAGAAATCTATTTAAACACCATGGCTATCGAAGGTTTTATTGACAGAGTGGCAACCGACTGGGCGGGGCCACACACGTTTATTCGCAAGCGACAAATGCAAATGCGTAGCTCAATCTATGCGGGTGATACTCTGCAGGGCGAAGGGCGTGTCGAAAAATGTTATGAAGCGGGTGGTCGGCATTTGGTGGATGTGACAATTAATATATCAACAGCGAATGGGCTTTGTGTTCCCGCTGTGCTGACGCTTGACATACCTGGTGAGCGGCCTTCTTGATTTTTAGCGATTAAAAAATGATCAAAACCTAACGCTTAACGAGAGGTTACTATGGCTTTAAGCACCTTTACTTCGTGGTTCGACCAACCCTTGTCGAAGCAATACTACAGTGAGGATCACGAAGCCTGGCGTCGTGCGCTGCGTAGCTTTGTCGATAAAGAAATTTCGCCTTTTATTGAGGCGTGGGAAGAGGCGGGTACTTTTCCGCGGAGTCTTTATAAAAAGGCTGCCGATATTGGCCTGCTGCAGTTGGGCTACCCCGAAGAGTACGGTGGCGTGGAGAAACCCGATCCCTTCTTTGACATCGTTACCTGTATGGAATTGGCCCGAGCAGGTGGTGGCGGTGTTCATCCTAGTTTGAACAGCCACAGCATTGGTATGCCGCCAATTCTAGCGATGGGCTCAGAGGAAATCAAAGCTCGTGTTGTGCCCGAGGTGATTAGTGGTGAAAAAATATCAGCGCTGGCTGTAACTGAGCCAACGGGTGGCTCCGACGTCGCCAACCTGAAAACCACCGCCCGTAGAGACGGTGACCACTACATCGTTAACGGCTCAAAAACCTATATTACCAGTGGTATTCGTGCCGACTACTACACGGTTGCCGTGCGTACCGGTGAAGAGGGGCGCAAAGGTATATCTCTGTTATTAATTGAAAAAGGCACACCGGGCTTTACCCAAACCGAATTGAAAAAAATGGGCTGGTGGTGTTCCGATACGGCCACACTGTTTTTTGACGATTGCCGCGTGCCGGTTGAGAATTTGATTGGCGTTGAAAACAAAGGCTTTTCCGGCATTATGCTTAACTTTAATTCCGAACGCTTGGGCATAATCGCCTTTGCTACGGGGCTGGCCATGGTCTGTATGGACGAGGCTGTCGCCTGGGCCCGCGAGCGCGTCACCTTTGGCCATCGTTTGATGGAGCATCAGGTGATTCGCCATAAAATTGCCGAGATGGCGAAGCGAATTCTCACCTCGCAGGCAATGATGGAACGCACGGCACTGCAAATGCACCAGGGTGAAGTGCCGGTCATAGAACTTAGCTTGCTGAAAGTACACGCTACCGAAACTATGGAATACTGCGCTCGCGAGGCGCTACAAATCCTCGGTGGTATGGGTTATATGCGCGGTAATAAGGTGGAGCGGATTTATCGCGAAGTGCGTGTCTACGCGATTGGCGGCGGCTCAGAAGAAATTATGCGCGATCTGGCGGCCCGACAACTGGGCTTATAACAATAAAAAATGCACACTGGCCCTGACAGAGGCCTTGTTTATGACAGGATCATAGTTGACCGGCCATTCTGGGCTTTCGCTACGGTGTTTCTTACCTCTTGTACCTGTATCTGTCCCACTTTTGTTTTACTTCTTCAAGGGCCATCTTCTCAATAAGAAATAATTGAACGCTGGGTCAGACACCGTGAAGTCGATAATATGCACCTCGTTCAATATCTGACAGGCAGAGCTACTCTCTGCCGTGATATTTCTTATTTCGTTCAACTCATTAAAATTATTTAATACTGAGGTTCTTCACCCAGTGTGAATGTATCTGCAGTGTCGGTATTTTACTGGGCGGCGAAAAGTTATTGAGGAACTAGCATGGCCCTACGCGATTTCACCTCCTGGTTTGACCAGCCCCTCAGCAAACTGTATTACAACGAGGAGCATGAAGCTTGGCGCCATATGTATCGCCGTTTCGTCGATAAAGAAATAGCACCGAACCTTGATGAGTGGGAAGAAAAGGGCATATTCCCACGAGACCTTTATCCAAAGGCGGCGGAGTTAGGTGTCTTGCAAATGGGCTACCCCGAAGAATACGGCGGTGTTCCCGACACGGATCATTTCTTCAGTATTATCTCGGCCCAGGAGCAGGCGCGCTCCGGTGGTGGTGGTGTTAACTCGAGCCTGATTACGCACACTATCGGTATGCCGCCCATTGTCAATTTGGGTACGGAGGCAATGAAGGAAAAGATCATTCCCGGTATTGTTTCCGGCGAAAAAATTTCTGCCCTAGCCATTACCGAGCCCTCCGGTGGTTCAGATGTTGCCAACCTGAAAACTACGGCCAAACGCGAGGGCGACCATTACATTGTTAATGGTTCAAAAATGTTTATTACCAGTGGCACTCGGGCAGATTTCTTTACGGTTGCTGTGCGCACAGGTGGCCCTGGCCGCACGGGTATTTCCCTGTTATTAATTGAAAAAGACACACCGGGATTTACCGCGACCTCATTGAAAAAAATGGGCTGGCATTCCTCCGATACAGCGGCGCTGTATTTTAATGACTGTAAAGTGCCGGTTGAAAACCTGATCGGTGAAGAGAACAAAGGCTTCGGCATTATTGTCGGTAACTTTAATGCCGAACGCTTGGGCCTGGCGGCCATGGCCAATGCACTGGCCATGGTGTGTATGGATGAGGCCGTCGCCTGGGCCAGGGAGCGAAAAACCTTTGGCAAACGTTTAATTGATCACCAGGTTATTCGCCATAAGTTTGTAGAAATGGCTAAGCGCATTACCGCGACGCAAACCTTTATCGAAAAAACGGCTTGGCAAATGGAAAACGAAACCATGCCAATCACCGAGTTGAGCATGGTGAAATTAATGGCGGCTGAAACTATGGAGTACTGTGCCCGCGAAGCGGTGCAAGTCTTCGGTGGTAGTGGTTTTATGCACGGCAACAAGGTTGAGCGCATCTATCGTGAAGTGCGGGTTTACGCCATTGGCGGCGGCTCTGAAGAGATTATGCGCGAGCTTGCAGCGAAGCAAATGGCCTTTTAATTAAGGTCTCTAATTATAAAAATAATGTACAAATAATAAGTTAAAATAATACAATCACTTAACAACCCCCGGCCCATTCAGTCATGGCCGGGGTTGTCTTATTTCCTTCACTTGATATCCCGCCCTTAAGACAGCACGGCGGGAATCGGCACGATTTCTGTGTCGCGACCCGAGCGTATGACAATGCCCGGGCGCTTACCGCTCAGTTCATTGTTCTGCACGATCACCTCGCGATTCACCATTACATGGGAGATTCCTTCGGCCTGACAATACAGCCGGCCCGCCTCGCCGGGCAAGGCGTCAATACCAAAGCCACTCCAAAGATTGAGCCGAAGAGTGAGGGGCTGGGCGAAGGTCAGCGCTTTAACTTCCGCGCGGCAGCATAATCACACGCGGTGAGCTGCTGCTGATAGATCTCTTTGGAGCCGCGATTAACAATCAGTAGATTCCAGTTTAAGCAAGGCTCAGCCGCCAATGACATATCGGTCATCAGTTGCTTATGTGTGTCGTCGAAGGGGCCTGCGGTGGGAATGAATTCCAATAAGGTTCCTGGGTGATCCTTTAAACAAGAACTCAGCTCGACCAGCTCCTCATTACTCGCCGCTCGTGAGGGCACGGGGTCACCACCGCCGTCATTGTGGGTGGGAGATTGAGAGGAGGAAAGCCCATCCCACCCTCGGCTAGAGATTTGCTCAGTAATGCCTTCATTGTCGTGATTTGTTGTGCTGTCGCGGTTTTATTGGAATCCTCACCCATAACTACCCGACGCAGTGCCGAGTGGCCAACTAAAAAGCCAATATTAACCGCCATTTTATTGTCGAGACAATCTAGGTAACTACCGAAGGAGGTCCAGTTCCAAGGTACCCCTTCCTGTAGCGTTTTTTTGGTTTTATTAGCAAGTTGAATTGTCATGAATTTTTTATCGAGAGTTTATGACACCAGCGCAAACTGCTTTTACAGCGTCGAGAAGAATTATAAATTGACGCGAATATTGGCCGTTGATTTATAGCATTCTGCTAGACGAGGATGGTCTGGGTCTGAGATGATCGGTTTTGCTTATTGATGACTCCCCACACGTTAGTGGGGACTAAGCCGACTAATAATAAAAGGACGAAGTGGATATGAAAGCATTAGTGGTGGGTGGCACCGGGCCAACCGGGCCCTATTTGGTCAATGGTTTACTGCAGCGCGGTTATGAGGTTGCCATTTTTCATCGTGGTAGCCACGAGATACCCGAAATTCCACCGCAGGTTGAACACATTCACGGTGACCCCCATTTTCTTGAAACCATTGAAGAGTCATTAGCCGGGCGTACCTTCGACCTAGCGATTGTGACCTATGGTCGAGTGCGCTATTTGGCTCAGGCCCTGGCCGGTAAGGTAGGGCGCTTTGTCAGTGTTGGCGGGGTTGCCAGCTATCGAGGCTATTTTGATCCCCATGCCCTCAGTCCGGTCGGGTTACAGTGTCCGGTGGCCGAGACAGACCCGGTGGTCGAGACGGAAGCCGAGCATCGTTTTTCTTCATTGATTGCTCAAACGGAACAAGCGGTACTCCAGCACCACCCCGAGGCAGCACATTTTCGCTATCCTTATGTCTATGGTCCGCGCCAGTTAGTGCCGAGGGAGTGGAGCATTATCCGTAGAATTCTCGATAAACGCAGAGCCATTGTCCTGCCCGACGCAGGCTTAACGCTGACCACGCATGGCTATGCAGCTAATCTAGCCCATGCGGTGTTGTTAGCCGTTGATAAGCCTATGGCTTCGGCGGGGCAAATTTATAATTGTGGTGATGAAAATCAATTGACCCTGTACCAGATTGTCGAGGTGATAGCCCATAAAATGGGGGCTTCCCTAGAAGTGGAGTCGATGCCCTGGGAAGTTGCCCATCCGGCGCGAGCCTATAATACCGGCTCAACGACCCACCACCGAGTACTCGATCTATCCAAACTTAAGCAGCAATTGGGTTACAGCGATGTGCACTCCAGTGTCGACGCTTTGGGTTTAACGGTCGACTGGTTACTGGAACATCGCCCCGAGCCCCGTGGTGAGGTAGAGATGCGCCTGCAAGACAGCTTTGATTACGCGGGTGAAGATCGCTTAATTAGCACCTGGCATGCTTGCCTTGAAAAAATGCGCGCGGTGCCCTTCGATGTTGTTACCGAGCGACCCCACCCCTATGCTCACCCCAAAAAACCGGGCGAAAAAGACCATCGCAACCGTTAGTCGGGTCAAAGCGGTGGACTAAATCATAATCGCCATTGAGGGCGTCACTTTTTTTTCATCGCTCTCTGGCTCAGGAGGCCATTGATAGCTCCGCTTGATACGGTCTTGATCCAGCGATTCTAGGTGTACATCAAAACCCCACAGATGATGGATGTGGCGGAGTACTTCCGGCGTGGACGCTGAGTCCATAGGGCGCTGCTCGTGGGTGTAGTGGTGTAATAATAAGCTTCGGTCACTGTTCAGGTTGGCATTGACAATCTGAATATTGGGTTCACTGTCACCAATGTTATGCATACCTGCTAAGGCTTCTCTGATCAGCTGATAGCCGCTGTCGTTGTGAATAGCGGCAACTTCCAAATAATCATTTTTATCACTATCGAGTACGGCAAAGAGTTTTAGTTCTCGAATTAATTTTGGCGATAGAAACTGTAAAATAAAACTTTCGTCCTTATAGTTTTCCATCGCAAAATGAAGGGTTTTCAGCCACGGACTACCGGCGATATCGGGAAACCAGCGCCGGTCTTCGTCGGTCGGTGTTTCACAGATTCTACGGATATCCTGCATCATCGAAAAACCCAGGGTATAGGGGTTAATACCATTAAAGCCGGGGTGATCGTAGGCCGGCTGGTAGACCACGTTGGTGTGTGATTGCAGGAATTCGATCATAAACCCATCGTTGACATGGCCTTTACGATGCAGTTCGTACAGTAAGTTGTAATGCCAGAAACAGGCCCAGCCTTCGTTCATAACCTTGGTTTGGCGTTGCGGATATAAATACTGAGCCATTTTTCGCACGATGCGGATAATTTCTCGCTGCCAGGGCTCTAGCAACGGCGCATCTTTTTCAAAAAAATACAGTAAGTTTTCTTGAGGCTCCGAGGGGTAGCAGGGCACCGACTCTTCAGTATTGGCGTTTTTGGTCTGAGGAATAGTGCGCCATAAATCATTGACCTGCTGTTGCAAGATGGACTCGCGTTGCTGTTGATTTTCCTTCTCTTCCTGCAGCGAAAGGGGATAGGGGCGCTTGTACCGGTCGACGCCGTAGTTCATCAGGGCGTGGCAAGCATCCAGTATCGATTCTACGGCTTCTACCCCGTAGCGCTCCTCACATTTACTGACATAATCTCGTGAAAACACCAAGTAATCGACGATGGAACTGGCGTCGGTCCAGGTTTTAAATAAATAATTTCCCTTGAAAAAAGAATTGTGTCCAAAACAGGCGTGGGCGATAACGAGGGCCTGCATGGTTAGGGTGTTTTCCTCTTGTAGGTACGAAATGCAAGGATTTGAGTTGATAACCAGCTCATAGGCTAGGCCCATATGACCGCGGCGGTAGTTTTGTTCGGTGCCAATGAAATGCTTGCCAAAGGACCAGTGGTGATAATTGATGGGCATGCCAACGGAGGTATAGGCATCCATCATTTGCTCAGAATTGATAAGTTCAATTTGGTTCGGGTAGGTGTCTAATTGGAAGCTGTCAGCCAAATCGCCAATGACTTTTTCATAGCGCTCAAGTAATTCAAAGGTCCACTCCGAACTGTCTGAAATCAACTGACTACTGCTCATGACTCTTGCTTCCTAAACAGTGCGCGAAGAACGGGGTATATATCGGCGGCACTGGTTATATGTTCCATGGCAAAGGTGTCACCGTGCTCTGCTTCCACCGCACGATAGGAGCGCCACAGCACATTGTCGCGCTGGGCAATTTCCACATAGGCGAAGTACTGCAGTTTGGGTAGTAATTGTTTGAGGATTTGCAGACATCTGGCGCTATCATCCGGCCAATTGTCGCCATCGGAGGCCTGGGCTACGTAAATATTCCATTCATTGGTGGGGTAGCGCTTGTTAATGACCTCTTCAGTTAAGGTCAAAGCGCTGGAGACGACGGTGCCACCGCTTTCACGGGAGTAGAAAAAGTCGTGTTCACCCACTTCACTGGCGATGGTGTGGTGACGGATGAATACAATATCTGTTTTTTCGTAGTGGCGATCGAGGAACAGGTAGAGCAAAATGAAAAACCGCTTGGCGAGATCTTTGGTGGCCTGGTCCATAGAGCCTGAGACATCCATAATGCAAAACATCACCGCTTTTGAGCAGGGTACCGGTTCGAGAATCTGCTGGTGATAGCGCAGATCGATGTCATCGAGAAAGGGTACACGGTTGATCCTTTCTCTTAGGTGGGCAATTTTTTCCTCCAACTCATCGGCTAGCGATTGCGGGAAATCGGGCCTTGTAACTAGTTCTTTTAATTCCTCCTGAAGCGCACGAAGCTCCTTTCGTTTACCCGCACTCATGGCGATACGCCGAGCAGTTGCGGAGCGCATAGAGCGAATAACACTAATATTTGAAGGGTTTCCGCTACTACTAAAGCCAGCCCGGCGAGGTTTTAGTTCTCTATCTACCGATAATTGCTTGCGAATTAAATTCGGTAGCTCTAGATCTTCAAACAGAAGCTCAAGGAATTCTTGCTGACTGATTTCAAACACGAAGTCATCCGTACCTTCTCCGGAGTCACTGGCCTCCTGACCTGAACCCCCAGCACCACCTTGAGGTCGCGGTAGTCTATCGCCTGCGGTAAATTCGTGATTACCGGGGAAGATGCGCATCTGCCGGCCACCGGGGCCGTGGTGAAAGCGGGGCTCATGGGTATCCTTGCTAGAGATATTGATTGATTCGCCCTTATCGGTATCGGTAATACTACGCTGGCGCAAGCGCTCTTCGAGAGAGCGGCGGATTTGCGCCTTATGACGTTTCAAAAAGCGCTGTCGATTGACTGCGCTCTTGTGTTTGCCCTGCTGTCGTCGATCAATCAGAAATCCCATGGTTGCTCCTTAGGGGGCTTATTTCACTGTGATTTCCTGACGCGTAAATACCATTCTGACAATAGACGGACTTGTTTCTCGGTATAGCCTCGCTCGACCATACGCTCGACAAAGTTGTGATGTTTGTTTTCCTCATCCTCAGATGATTTGGCGCTGAAGGAAATAACCGGCAGTAGATCCTCGGTGCTGGCAAACATCTTTTTCTCAATCACGGCACGCAGCTTCTCATAGCTGGTCCATTTCGGGTTTTGCCCTTCGTTGCTGGCACGGGCGCGCAGTACAAAGTTAACAATTTCACTGCGAAAGTCTTTTGGATTGCTGATACCGGCAGGCTTTTCAATTTTTTCTAACTCGCCATTAAGGGTTTCACGATCCGAAATTTCTCCCGTTTCTGGGTCTCTGTATTCTTGATCCTGCACCCAGAAGTCGGCATAGGTGACATAGCGGTCGAAGAGGTTTTGGCCGTATTCAGAGTATGACTCGAGGTAGGCTGTTTGAATTTCTTTGCCGATAAATTCAATATAATTCGGCGCCAAATATTCTTTAATATAATTCATGTAACGATCGCGAATTTCCGAGGGATATTGTTCCTGTTCGATTTGGTTTTCGAGGACATAGAGAAGGTGCACCGGATTGGCGGCAATTTCCGTGGTGTCGAAGTTAAATACTTTTGATAACACCTTGAAGGCAAAGCGGGTGGATAAGCCCTGCATGCCTTCGTCAACACCGGCGTTGTCTCGATACTCCTGAATCGACTTTGCCTTCGGGTCCAGATCTTTCAGGTTTTCGCCATCGTAGATGCGCATCTTTGAATAAACACTTGAGTTTTCCGGTTCAATCAGCCGTGACAGGGTGGTGAACTGGGCAAGCATTTTCAAGGTGTCGGGTGTACAGGGCGAGGTAGCAAGTGAGCTGTTGTTCAATAACTTTGAATAAATTTTAATCTCATCACTGACGCGCATGCAATAGGGCACTTTGACGATATAGACACGGTCAATAAAGGCCTCGTTGGTGCGATTGTTTTTAAAGGTTTGCCACTCAGCCTCATTGGAATGGGCCAGAACCGTGCCTTCATAGGGGATATTGCCAATGGCTTCTGTGCCATTGTAATTACTTTCCTGCGTTGCCGTTAACAGCGGATGCAGCACTTTAATCGGTGCTTTAAACATCTCGACAAATTCCAACAGCCCCTGATTGGAGCGACAGAGACCACCTGAATAGCTGTAGGCATCGGGGTCGTCCTGGGCGAATTCTTCGAGGCGGCGAATGTCGACCTTGCCTACCAAAGCTGAAATATCTTGATTGTTTTCATCGCCCGGTTCTGTCTTACAAACGGCAATTTGATCGGCCCGAGAGGGGTAAATTCTCTGCACGCGAAACTGGCTGATATCACCGCCGTATTCGTGTAAACGTTTTACCGCCCAAGGTGACATGCGGGCGCGCAAATAGCGCTGCGGTATACCGTATTCCTGCTCCAGAATATCGCCATCCTCCGCGCGCTCAAACAAGCCCAGTGGTGATTCGAAGACAGGGGAGTCTTTGAGGCAAAAAATGGGGTATTTTTCCATCAAACTTTTAAGCTTTTCAGCAATAGATGATTTGCCACCGCCGACAGGGCCCAGTAAATACAGTATTTGTTTTTGTTCTTCTAATCCCTGGGCGGCATGACGGAAAAAGCTAACAATATTTTCGACCGCCTCCTCCATGCCGTAAAAGTCCTCGAAGGGCTTATAGCGACTGATAATTTTGTTGGAAAAAATTCGGCTTAAGCGCTGGTCTTGTGAGGTGTCGACCAACTCAGGTTCGCCAATCGCCAGTAACAGGCGCTCCGCTGCGGTGGCATAGACCGAGGGGGTTTCTCGACACAAGTTGAGATAATCTTTCAAGCTGCACTCTTCAACTCGGGTCTGCTGGTACTTTTCTTGGTAGTGGCTGAATAGAGACATAAGTGGTTCCTCTAGTGTTAATTTAGACACCCAATACCAATAAATCTGCAATAAAAATGCCGTTCCAGGTTGTGCTGTACCCTCATGCAGTGCTATTGAGTGAGCGAAGACATCCGCGTCATCCCTAATGTGGCTGCGAAGAGGAGCAAGTTGGCCTACTACTCCCCTCATCTCCACTGTGCTTGTCTACATCGTGCTAAAGGTGTTGTGCTGCGCCTTATATGCAAAGCTATCTAAGAGATCTTTTGTTAGATAAATAAATGCTATTTGGAATGAGTGCTTGTAAAACGTCGCCACTTTGGTGCGACCACATCTACTCGCTTATGCCAGTAAGCTGGCGCCGTGCGTATTCAGTCGACGGTATTTTGGCTCGAGCCTTGGTGAGGCCTAGCCGCTGCTGAATGGCTATCTATCAAGGCTGCTGTCCATTGGCATTTACAGTACAATGGGCGGCTTTCAAATCCCTCCCCAACGACTGAGATTTTTTGATGCTGACTCTCCGCGGCGCTCCGGCCTTATCCCCCTTCCGTAGTCAGAAATTACTTGCCGTACTAGCGGCTGAACAACCTGCTGTCAAAGCGCTTTTTGCCGAATATGTTCATCTTGCCGATATTAGTCAGGCCTTAACTGAGGACGAGCGGTCAACCCTAGAGGCCTTACTCAGCTACGGCCCCAGCCGTGTAGATAATGAGCACTGTACAAAGTCAGCGGCCGCGCCTAAAAGCACCCTGAACTGTGTGGTGTTACCACGGTCAGGCACTATCTCTCCCTGGTCCAGCAAGGCGACGGATATTGCCCACAATACGGGCCTAGCGAGTATTAAGCGCCTCGAGCGGGGCGTCAGTTATCGCGTTGAACTGACACGCGAACTGCAGCCGCAGGAATGGCTGGCCTTGAGTTATTTGCTCCACGACCGGATGACCGAGTGTGTGTTTACCGAGCTGAGTGAGGCTGAGCGGCTCTTTGACATACAGACACCCAAGCCGATGGCGCTGGTCGATGTGCTTGGTGGCGGCCGCGAGGCCCTGGTAGCCGCCAATATTGAGCTGGGCTTAGCCCTGGCCGATGATGAAATTGATTATTTAGTCGAGAACTTTATTGAGCTTGCTCGCAACCCGGTGGATGTCGAGTTGATGATGTTTGCCCAGGCTAACTCCGAGCACTGTCGCCACAAAATATTTAATGCCAGCTGGACACTCGACGGCGAAGAACAAGAGCACTCTCTGTTTGGCATGATTCGCAATACCAATGCCGTGGGTGGTGAGAATGTTCTCTCGGCCTATTCCGATAACGCCGCCGTGGTGGCAGGTAGTGCGGGAGGGCGCTTCTTCCCCGATCCCGCTGCAGCGACTTATGGCTATTCTCAGGAAGATATTCACCTGCTGATGAAGGTGGAAACCCACAACCACCCGACGGCGATTGCGCCTTTTCCCGGTGCGGGTACGGGTTCCGGCGGTGAGATTCGCGACGAGGGCGCAGTGGGGCGTGGCTCGAAACCGAAAGCCGGCTTGAGTGGCTTTAGTGTCTCTAACTTGCGGATTCCCGGGTTTATTCAGCCCTGGGAAGACGATTACGGCAAGCCGGGGCGTATTGTCTCCGGCCTCGATATTATGCTTGAAGGCCCGATCGGTGGTGCCGCCTTTAATAACGAATTTGGCCGCCCCAACCTCTGTGGTTATTTTCGCACCTTTGAACAGGACGTTGCCGGTGAGCGACGGGGTTATCACAAGCCGATCATGATCGCCGGTGGCTATGGCAATATTCGCGCTGATCACGTCGATAAACCGCCTTTCGCACCGGGTCATAAACTGGTGGTATTGGGTGGCCCGGCGATGCTAATTGGCCTCGGTGGCGGTGCGGCATCATCGATGGCGACCGGCAGTAGTAGTGAGAACCTAGACTTTGCCTCGGTGCAGCGCCAAAACCCCGAAATCGAACGCCGCTGTCAGGAGGTGATCGACCGTTGCTGGCAGCTGGGCGATGACAATCCCCTGGCCTTTATTCACGATGTCGGCGCCGGTGGTCTCTCCAATGCCTTGCCGGAGCTGGTGAAAGACGGCGGTTGTGGCGGTAGCTTTGAACTGCGCGCCGTACCCAATGCCGAGCCGGGTATGTCGCCCTTGGAAATTTGGTGTAACGAGGCCCAGGAGCGCTATGTGCTCGCCATTGCCCCTGATAATCTCGAGATTTTTGCCGCCATTTGCGAGCGCGAGCGCTGCCCCTATGCGGTGGTCGGCGAGTCCACTGAAGAGCAGGCACTAAGGGTTAGCGACAGTGAGTTCAAAAATTCACCGGTCGATTTACCGATGTCGGTACTGTTTGGCAAGGCGCCAAAAATGCACCGTGAAGCCTCCAAACACGACCTTCAATTGTTGCCTTTGGCACTCGACAATGTCGCGCTGGACGAAGCTGTTGAGCGCGTACTCAGTCACCCCACAGTGGCCAGTAAAAGTTTTTTGATTACCATTGGTGATCGCTCGATTACCGGCATGGTTGCCCGCGACCAGATGGTTGGCCCCTGGCAGGTGCCGGTTGCCGACTGCGCCGTCACCACGGTGTCTTACGACAGCTTTGCCGGTGAAGCCATGGCGATGGGCGAGCGCACGCCACTGGCCTTAATCGATGCCGCTGCCTCCGGGCGGATGGCGGTGGGCGAATCCCTAACCAATATTGCCGCCAGTCGCATCGGCCAGTTAGCCGACATTAAATTATCGGCCAACTGGATGTGTGCCGCCGGTCATAAGGGTGAAGACGAAAAACTGTACCGCACGGTCGAGGCCGTCGGCATGGAATTGTGCCCAGCACTGGGTATTACCATTCCGGTGGGTAAGGATTCGATGTCGATGCGCACCGCCTGGCAGCAAGATGGCGAGAGCCGCGCCGTCACCTCACCGCTATCCCTTGTAATTACAGCTTTTTCTCCGGTTCTGGATGTACGTAAAACACTGACCCCGCAACTGCAAAATAGCGCCATCGAAACAAGCTTGTTGTATGTCGACCTGGGGCTCGGCAACTACCGCCTTGGCGGCTCCGTGCTGGCTCAGGTGTACGGGCAGACCGGCGATAGTTGCCCCGATCTCGACAATCCGGCGCTGTTTAAAGGCTTTTTCGAGGCGCTGCAGGCGTGTCTTGAGGCCGATGAATTATTGGCCTATCACGATCGCTCCGATGGCGGCCTCTTAGCCACCTTGCTGGAGATGAGTTTTGCCGGCCACTGCGGTATATCCGTGCAATTGCCCGAGGCTGGTGACACCTTACAAACCCTCTTTGCCGAAGAGTTGGGTGCGGTTATGCAAGTTGAAACGGCGCGACTCGATTCGGTCGTACAGCGTTTTAAAAATGCCGGCTTGGGCGCCCATTTACACTGCATTGGCACCACCAATAAAGCCGACCGCATCGAAATTAGCAACGCCAACAGTTTGTTAATTTCAAAGCCGAGGACCGATCTACAGCAAACGTGGGCGCAAACAAGCTACCGCCTGCAAACCCTGCGCGACAATCCCAGCTGCGCACAGCAAGAGTTCGAGCAAATCGCCAAGGCCGACCCCGGTTTAAGCGTCAAGCTCAGTTACGACGTCAACGACGATATCTGCGCGCCATTTATTAACACCGGTATTCAACCCCGTATCGCAGTGCTGCGTGAACAAGGCGTCAATGGCCAAGTTGAAATGGCCGCCGCCTTTGACCGCGCCGGGTTTGCCGCTGTCGATGTGCACATGAGCGATATTATCGCCGGGCGTGTTGAACTCAGCGATTTTAAGGGCATGGTTGCCTGTGGTGGTTTTTCCTATGGTGACGTGCTGGGTGCAGGGGAGGGCTGGGCTAAAACCATCCTCTATAATTCTGCCCTGCGGGATATGTTCACCGGGTTTTTCCAACGTGACGACAGTTTCAGTTTAGGTGTTTGCAATGGCTGCCAGATGTTGTCGAATCTAAAATCATTAATCCCCGGTGCCGAGTTGTGGCCGCGTTTCGTGCGCAATACCTCCGAGCAATTTGAGGCGCGAGTGGCCTTGGTTAAAGTGGAAGCATCGCCATCTATCTTTTTACAGGGCATGGCCGGTTCCCATATGCCGGTCGCCATCGCCCACGGCGAGGGCCGAGCGGAATTCACCAGCAGCCAGGCTTTTGAATCCTTGAATACCTCGGGGCTGGCGGCTCTGCGCTATATCGATAACGACTTAAATATCACCCAGAATTATCCGGCCAACCCCAACGGTTCGCCAGCGGGTATTGCTGGCGTCACCACGGCTGATGGTCGCGTCACCTTGATGATGCCTCACCCCGAGCGCGTGTTTCGTGCGGTGACGAACTCTTGGTATCCCGGTAACTGGAATGAAGATGGCGCGTGGATGCGCCTATTTAGAAATGCGAGGGTTTTCGTAAAATGAATAAGCAAACAGGTAATTCGATGGATGGTTTAATGGTATTAGGGGTAAGTTCAGAGCTATCTGAAACTATTTTCGATGTTAATGAGCAGAATTTTCAAGCCGCTGTGCTCGAAGAGTCGAGTAAGCGATTGGTGGTGATCGACTTCTGGGCCGATTGGTGTGCGCCTTGCAAAGCCTTAATGCCGGTATTGGAAAAACTGGCCACTGAGTACGCAGGGCAGTTTGTATTGGCAAAAGTGAATGCCGATGAGCAGCAAAATATTTCCGGTCAGTTTGGTATTCGCAGCTTACCCACCGTCATCTTTATGAAAGATGGGCAGCCCATCGATGCTTTTCAGGGTGCGCAGAGCGAGAAAGAGATTCGTGAGTTACTCGACAAACACCTGCCCAAGCCCTGGGATGCCCAGTTGGCACAGGCTCAACAAATGTTGGCCGATAAAGATTATACAGCGGCACTGGAGACCTTGCGTCCGGCCTATAAAGATTCCGACCAGCGCTACGATATTGCCATGTCACTGGCATTTACATTGGTTGAGATGAATCGTTGTGATGAAGCGCAAACGACAATGGACGCCATTGCCCTGGTTGATAGAGACGGCCATTTTGATCGCCTGCTGGCGAGTCTTGAACTCAAACGTGAGGCGGCTAAGTCACCGGAGATCAAGGCGCTAGAGGAGCAACTCAATAGCGACCCGGACAACCTAGAGCTAGCCTATCAATTATCTTTGCAATATAGCCAGAACAATCAATTCAAGGAGGCTCTCGACTTATTACTGCGGGTGGTATCTGAAGATAAAGCCTTTCGAGAAGGCACTGCCAAAAAAGCCTTTCTCGACGTACTGGCCTCAATGGGCAAGGGCGAACCCCTCGCCGTAGAGTACCAGCGTAAGTTTTTTAACGTGTTGTATTAAGTGCAATTAAAAAAATAAAGTTGCACGCATAAAATGTACAAAATTAGTTTTTATGTGCCGGCCAGCCATCTTGAAAAGGTTAAAGACGCACTCTTTATTGCCGGTGCTGGACGCATTGGTAACTACGACCGCTGCAGCTGGCAATGTCCTGGCGAAGGGCAGTTTCGCCCTTTAGCCGGAAGCCAGCCGGCGCTAGGCCGGCAGGATGTTATTGAGCGTGTCGTCGAGTATAAAGTCGAATTAGTTTGTAGCGAAGCACATATTCAAGCGGCGATCAGCGCCTTAAAAGCCCAGCACCCCTATGAAAAACCGGCTTTCGATGTGGTCAAAATAATCGACACGTTTCATCCTTAGCGTTTTTTTAAAAACACTGATTTAATTGATCTCCAGCAATTAAATGACACCCCGCAATTGCAAACCCAGGCTTCGCCCCCAGATAAGCGGTATGTCATAAAAGCGCTGATGGAGATGCTGAATGCAACAAGATCGTTTAACCACACAGTTACAAAATGCCCTGGGCGAAGCACAATCACTGGCCGTTGGCCGCGATCACAGCGCCATCGAAGCCCTACATTTAGTCTGCGCGCTGCTCAACCAACAGGGCGGGGCTGTGCGCCCTATGCTTGGGCAGGCGGGTTTTGATGTCGCCGGTTTACAGTCTGAGCTCAATGCGAAGCTGGATGCGCTACCCAAAATTCAAAGCCCAACGGGGGATGTGAGTGTTTCCCAAGGCTTGTCCCGCCTACTCAATCTTGCCGATAAATTGGCTCAGCAGCAGGGTGACCAGTTTATTTCCAGTGAAGCTGTGCTCCTCTCGTTGTTTGATGGCAGCGATGCGGACGGCAAGTTACTGGCGAAATACGGTGACAAAAAATGCCTCCAAGATGTCGTCGCTAAAATTCGTGGTGGTGAGTCGGTGAATAACCCCGAGGCCGAGGGAAACCGTCAGGCCCTCGACAAATACACCATTGATCTGACCGAGCGAGCGGAGCAGGGCAAACTGGATCCGGTGATTGGTCGCGATGATGAAATTCGCCGCACTATTCAAGTCTTACAACGTCGCACTAAAAATAACCCGGTATTAATTGGCGAGCCGGGTGTCGGTAAAACGGCGATTCTTGAGGGACTGGCCCAGCGTATTATTAATGGCGAAGTGCCCGAGGGTTTGAAAGACAAGCGTGTATTGTCCCTTGATTTAGGGGCTTTATTGGCCGGCGCTAAGTTTCGTGGTGATTTTGAAGAGCGGCTTAAAGCGGTTCTTAATGAGCTTGGTAAACAAGAGGGCCGCATCATCTTATTTATCGATGAGCTGCACACCATGGTCGGCGCCGGTAAGGCCGAGGGCGCAATGGATGCCGGTAATATGCTCAAGCCCGCACTGGCGCGAGGCGAATTACACTGTGTCGGCGCGACCACCTTAAATGAATACCGCCAGTACATTGAAAAAGACGCGGCTCTGGAAAGACGTTTTCAAAAGGTGCTGGTTGAAGAGCCCTCAGAAGAAGACACCATCGCCATTCTACGTGGCCTCAAAGAGCGTTACGAGGTTCACCACGGCGTCGACATTACCGACTCGGCCATTATTGCGGCGGCGAAATTATCTCAGCGCTATATTACCGACCGACAATTACCCGACAAGGCAATTGATTTAATTGATGAGTCCGCCAGCCGCATCCGCATGGAGATTGATTCCAAACCAGAAGTTATGGACAAGCTCGAACGACGCTTGATACAGCTTAAAATCGAGCGCGAGGCGATGAAGCGGGATGAGGATGAAGCTTCGAAAAAACGCCTCGAAAAAATCCACGATGACATTGCCGAGATCTCGCGAGAGTTCGCCGATCTGGAAGAAATCTGGAAGGCAGAAAAATCTGCTGTGCAGGGCTCGGCCCATATTAAAAGCGAACTTGAGCAGGCTCGTTTAGACCTGGAAACGGCGAGTCGTAGTGGAAATCTTGAAAAAATGTCGCAACTGCAATATGGCTTAATACCCCAGCTTGAGAGTCAGCTTGCCGCGGCCGATGATACGCAAATTCTGGAAATGCAGCTCTTGCGCAATAAAGTCACGGAAGAAGAAATTGCCGAGGTCGTCTCCAAGTGGACCGGCATCCCCGTAGCAAAAATGCTGGAGGGCGAGCGTGACAAATTGCTGCGTATGGAATATGCCCTGCATGAGCGAGTGATTGGCCAGGATGAAGCCGTTACGGCGGTTGCCAATGCGGTGCGCCGCTCGCAGGCGGGATTATCCGACCCGAGTCGGCCCAACGGTTCCTTCCTATTCCTCGGCCCTACCGGTGTCGGTAAAACCGAACTGTGTAAATCGTTGGCGACGTTTTTGTTCGATAGCGACGAGGCCATGGTACGCATCGACATGTCAGAATTTATGGAAAAGCACTCCGTCGCTCGCCTCGTGGGTGCACCTCCGGGCTATGTCGGTTACGAGGAGGGCGGTTATTTAACCGAGGCGGTCAGGCGTCGACCCTATTCGGTGCTACTGCTCGACGAAGTGGAGAAGGCCCACCCGGATGTCTTTAATATCCTCCTGCAGGTACTCGATGACGGGCGCTTAACGGATGGCCAGGGTCGCACCGTTGACTTTCGCAACACGGTGATTGTCATGACCTCGAACCTGGGCTCCGATATTATTCAGGAGCTTGCCGGTGAGAATAACTACGAGGTGATGAAGTCGGCGGTGATGGGTGTTGTCGGCAACCACTTTCGCCCCGAATTTATTAACCGGGTTGATGAGGTGGTGGTATTTCATCCTCTGGCCCGGCATCAAATTCGCGGTATTGCCGATATCCAAATCGCCCTATTGCAAATGCGGCTTGCCGACCGCGAACTGAGTCTTGAACTCGATGATGAGGCCATGGAAACCATTTGCGAGGCTGGTTTTGACCCGGTATATGGCGCCCGGCCGTTAAAAAGAGCAATCCAGCAGTTGTTGGAGAACCCTCTAGCTCAGGCTGTACTCGCCGGCGACTACCTCCCGGGGCACACCATTCATGTGACATTGACGGACAGCCACTTGGTCTTTAGCTAAAGCTATTGCCTCAACATAAGCGCAAGGGGGGATGCTGAGTCGCGCTCCCCTGGCGCTCGCTGTTGAGGCCTGGTTTTTATAGGCCGGCATTAAATGCCCACTAGCTCTCAGACTAGGCGTGGCGGCGTTGGCAGTACTTGGAGCTTGAACTAAAATCAGGTCGTTTTGATTTTGGAAGTCATCCGTGACCCTGTTCCGACAGCTATTAAGCGCCATACTGGCGGCAATGCTTCTCCTGTATATTGGCAATATGAGCGTTGGCCTGAGAAGTATGAAAAACTTGCTTGAGCATCAATTGCGTAGCCATAGCGAAGATACGGCGACGTCTATCGCCCTTTCAATATCGGCAGCGGCAAGTCGGCAAGACCTACCCGCCCTTGAAACCATCCTTAGCGGGGTCTCTGACAATGGATTTTACCAAGGCATTTATTTTCGGGATATTAACGACCAACTGATTATTGAACGACGTTTTGAGCGGGTAGCTCATACCTCGCCCCAATGGTTTGTCGCCCTCATTGGCTTATCGGCCAATGAGGGCGTAGCCGAGGTTGCCTCAGGCTGGACACGTTTAGGGAGCTTAGTGGTGGTGAGTCATCCGGGCCGGGCCAACAATGACCTGTGGCATATGGCAGTGGGCCAGTTAAGTTGGTTGGCATTGATTAGCGCGATTGTTGCTCTGCTGTTGTGGCCAGTCCTCCGTCGCTTATTGGCCCCTCTGCAAGCACTTGAGTCGCAAGTGCAGAGTATTGCCCGGCAGGAGTTTATTGAACAGGCCGCTATGCCTCGCACCCGGGAGCTGGCCAGCCTAGTCAGAGCCATAAATCAAATGTCCTCGCAGCTGCAGAATTCCTTTCGCAGTCAACTCGATTTAATCGCCAACTTACTCCGTCAAACGCACACCGACCCCCTTACAGGGCTCTCCAATCGCGCCGATTTTGATGCGCGGCTCTGCAGTTTTGCGAATGATGAAAGCGGCCAACACTGTGCTGTACTGATGATTTTTGCCGTGCAAGGGCTCGATAAAATCAATCAAATGGCCGGGCGGGTCGAGGGCAACAGCGTACTACTGGCGCTGGCCAATTGTTTACGGGAGTCTCTCGCCGACTATCAGCAAGCCGTGATTGCCCGTCGTCAGGGGCCAGAAATTGCCGTGTTTGTTAGTGGCATTGACGCGGAAGAGGCTGGCCGCCTCGCCGAGGAGCTATTTAACGGGGTTGCAGAACTCAGCTGGCAAAGGCAACACGAACAGCCCTTGGTGATTCAGATGGGCTACACCTACTCTGACAATGTCAGCAATGGCTCCGAGCTGCTCAGCGAGGCCGATATGGTGCTGTGCTCTTTCACCCAACATCAGGTCAGCGGGTGGGCCCGCTTCGCCGACATTCAAGGGGCTCAGGCACCGCTGGTCTCCCTTTCCGCCATCGACTGGCACGTTTTTACCGCACAAATCATCGCCGAGAAGAACATACAGCTCAATATTCAGGGCGTCTTTAGTGCCACCGATCGAGAGATTCTCGCCTATGAGCTATTCTCCAGTTTCCCCGCCACTTTTGATGGCCCGGATTTAAGCTCCCGAATTGTCGTACCCGCCTTCGAGCGAGCAGACCGAGCGCCGGCCCTCGACCAACTCGTACTCACCGAGCTTGCCGCACAGTGGCGCGATAGAGACGACAGTCTCCATGTCAACATTTGCTTGAGCTCCCTAAAGTCGGCAGAGTTTCATTGCTGGATGGATGCGTTTCTGGGTGACAATCCGGTATTTGCCCGTTTGTTAAGCTGTGAGTTTGCAGAGCCGATGGTGAAACTGGCCGATCACGATATTCGTCACTTTGCAGCGATCCTCGCCGGCCACGGCGCGGGGCTAGGGATAGACGGCTTCGGCCTCGGCACGTCGGGCTTCGCGTATTTAGGCAGCATGCCCCTTAATTATTTAAAGCTTGACCGCAGTTTAAGCCGCAACATTCACGCCCTGTCGGATAACCAGTTTTATATTAAGGCCCTAGTACAACTTGCCGAGGCGCGCTCGCTGCCGGTGATTGCCGTCGGTGTGGAAAGTCAGGCGGATTGGGACTGCCTAATTAGCCTGGGTGTGGCAAGTGGCCAGGGTTATTTGTTCAGTCGCCCAAAAGTGATCCACTCGTTGCACCAAAGCACGATATAATTGCCGGCTCTATTTTCCTTAGTACTGGTGTTTTCTCTATGACTGTTCGCACGCGCATCGCGCCCTCGCCGACGGGTGACCCCCACGTCGGCACCGCCTATATTGCCCTGTTTAATCTCTGCTTCGCCCGCCAGCACCAGGGCCAGTTTATTCTGCGCATAGAGGACACCGACCAGGCGCGCAGCACGGCCGAATCCGAAAAGAT
>MAAC01018181.1_pt1 | contig 40714 bp, 21 predicted proteins | sample 1115981 | NCBI WGS metagenome assembly MAAC01 (sample SAMN04961126, study PRJNA320927) | seawater metagenome | isolation source: sample BD02T64 sea water enriched with oil for 64 days | place: USA:Gulf of Mexico | collected 2013-07-27 | reverse complement strand
CCGGTAACGTGTAGGGTATGTTGTTGTGAGCTGCCAACGGTGACAACATTTTCAGTATCAAAGCCAAAATCATTCAGTGCCTCATAGTCATCAGGCCCTGGGTGAACACCAACATGCTCGTTAATGGTCAGGTCTGTAGCATCACCGTTAGCGCTATCTGGAACCACTCTTAAATAATATTGCCCAGGCTCAAAGTACCAATAGATGCGCGCATAGTCACTGCTAGTCACCCAGTCCCGAAAATCATTTTCTGCCAGTAGGTTTAGCTCATCGTCGTACAGCGATAACTTTGTACCATCAAAATTCCCGCCAGACCGATGCTCACTAAAAAACTCATAGAGTGTGCCGGGTGCTATGCTACTAAAATCCAGTGAAATCCAATCTTCATCACCTTCGGTGAACGTGTGAAATTGGTAAGCAGTTTCGCCGGGATAGACAACATTGGTGGTCGATGCTGCGCTGTCATCTTCTTCATATTTGTCATTGGCATACTCAAACATTGAGATGGTATAGGCAAATAGTCCATGAGAACTAACGTACAGATAATATTTATCAGCACTTCCCTTTTTCATATACATCATTGAATTGGAGTCCATGAGAACGCCAGAGTTAGCATGATGTATTGGATCTCCCGTTGGGTTATCAAAGCGGTGTAAATACTGCCCAATGTTTCCAGTAGGCATTTCATCAGCCCCTTGGATCTCTATAACAAATTGAGTGCCTTCTTCAACACCAGTAAGGTCAACCACATAGATATCTTGATCACTCGGCAGATGGAAGTTGTGCAGCTGAGCAGATTCATTGATGCGTAGATTGTTGCTCGTATTATAGCCGTCATCGTTGAGGGCTTCATAGGCGTCTGGGATGTGGGGTGAATTTACGACAAGCAGGCTGAACTCTTTTTCCCCATAGCTAATACTGTCGGTAGGGTTGTCTGCGCTTTTGTCGGTGGCTCGAATGGTGAAGGTGGTGTCTTCTTCATCGATATTAGGGGTTCCGGAGATAGCCCCAGAATTGGCATCTAAATTCAAGCCAAAAGGAAGTGCGCCAGAGCCGATAGAAAAGACAAAACTGTCTGACCCACCTTTTGCTTCGACGGTGAAGTCGTAGGGCTGATCCAATGCGGCGTAACGTATATCGTAATTAAGCGTGGTGATCTCTACTTGCGCATCTTTGCAGCCTGACAGCACTAACAAGCTGATGATTCCTAAGAGAGAAAGTAACGTTCTATTCATGGTGACTCCATTCCTTTAGTAAAGGGTGACTTCCAATGGGTTGGCTTTTTATGTTACCAGCAATTAAAAAAACCACCCATGTAATGAGACCATGGTACTACAAAGTAATATAGGAGGTTGGTAACAATTGGTAAACGACTGATACATAACGGTTACAAAGTCCTGAAAGTAGGTCTACCTTATTGGATTCTCCCTTCAAAAGACCGAAAAGTATCTTTTTCTGACCGAATGGTGAAAGGGATTCTGTTTCATTCGTGGCTAAATTATAACCAAGTAAGATGCCTTATAGGATGAGAATCATGAAACCCAAAATTCAAGAACAGGTTATAAAAATAACTCGAACTCTGATGTTTTTAGTGTGTACGCAATTATTGCTTGGCGCAGGATGTAACTCAGCGACTATTTTCCCACTACAGGATACAGTTCATCTGGAACATCCAGATGTTAGTGTCAATTTTCAAGGTGGCCTTCCGAGGGAATTTATTTTTACTATCAACGGAAGAGACGTATCTACGCTGTTTATAGAGTCAGGGGGTACGGCTCTCTTACTGGGTGGTGATTTACTGAGTGGTTATGTCAGGGAAGGGGAAAACGTGTTGAATATGGTGAGCCCCCAAGGGACTGCACCTAGAACGTTCTATTACGACTCCACCGGACCGGAGGTTCATATAACCGGTGTCACTCAAATCGATACCGATCTTATTGTGAGTGGATACATTAGCGATAACTCCGTGCCGGAGCAGCTATTGCTTGAGGGCATGCCCATTGAACTCTCGGACGATCATCGCTTTACCGTCACGACCCAGGAGCGAGAGTTTTATTACTTTCAAACAGTGGATGCTAACGGCTTTGAGAGAGCCGTGACATACCACAACAATTCGAATAGCTTGCCCGCCACGATGGGTATAAAAATAGACAACAAAGGTATTACTGAAATAGATTCGTTCATAGAGGATGCAATCGCTGAAGCCGACCTTTCCGCGTGGATAGCTCGTGAAAACCCAATTGTAGATAGGTATCCACTAAGAGTAGGAAAGCTATCGCTCAGTGTTGGTAATGTAGAGATAACCCAGCCCCATGTTGACTTGGTTGTTGAAAATGGAAAGATACACGTAACCGCAACCATCGACCAAATGACAATGGATGCAACGGGAAAATTGCAGGTGTTTCTAATCGGTGCTCCAGTTAATGGTCCAATCACAGTCGATAATATAACAATCACAACCACAGCAGATATTAGTGTTGGTGGGGACGGAAATATTATTGCGAGTTTGAGTGATCTATCGTCCAATTTCAAGGACGCAACATTCGTGAGCAATTGGGATTGGGTGCCTATTGTAAGTGGTATTGTGAGAAATATATTCTCCAACATATTTCCTGATACCTTCAATAGTGCTCTTTATAATCCAATTGCTGGTATTGTACAGGATCAACTTAATAGGTTAGATACCCAATCAACCATAGATATTGCAGGGCAAGCGGTTGTTCTAACGGCAAATCCAGAGATTGCCCAGTTAGTTGATGATTCGCTAATAATACAAGTGGGAACCAGCGTAGAATTTGAGGCGAGCAATGTGGGTGAGAGAAATTTGGGGTATCGCTATAGTGGCGAGTCGCTTCCAGGCGTAGACCAGGATTCTCCAGAGGGAATCCGTTATAACACAGGTGCGGTTCTTTCGGTCAATATGCTGAATCAGCTTCTTTGGCTTGCTCATGATGGTGGTTTGTCGAACATCACGTTAGAAACGCCTGCTAGTGAGGACGTCACCAATCCACGGCTACGATTACGTTACTCAGTCTGCCCCCTATTTAATGAATAACCATCTACAGGATTCGCAAAAAACAGCGGTGATTAATGATGCCAACATTATTGGAGAGGTGTTTGATGAATCAGGGAATTGGGCGTATGCCTTTGATGCGATGGTCAATACAGAAGCAGAAATAAATATAGGTGTTACCGTAGAGAATCAGCTGGACATACAGTTGGTTGGAGATCCTGTTGTCAGTATATACAATGTTAATTTTGGTGATCTGATGGTTCCTCCAGCATTGATTGACAGCGTTATAAAGTCTTCAATGCCCTCGATAGTCTCACAATTGGGTGGGACATTGGGTGTGGTCGCAATTCCCGTATTTTTTGGTTTTACTATCGATGTTGATGAGATATGGGATGCTGATGTATCGAAGACACATCTCGGAATTGGAGGGTCTCTGGTAAGAATAGAGGAAAAGATTACTGAGAGGAGGGTGGCTTCCTTTGACTAGTTGCTTTGCATACAGTACCAACAGATATTCGTATACGATGTTTTGGATTCGAATATGAGGTCGTTCGTGTTATTAATCTACGGAAAAATACTCAGCGCTCGAATGGTATTCAAGTGGGAATTGTTTCTGGTTTAGGTTTACTATTTATCCTATTAGGGCCACAACATACTACGCGACAAAAATTGATAAGTCGCTCAAATGTCTTTTTCGGGCTGTAAACCCAAACATCCAAAATCAACTATAATTATTGACAAGAAGTAATATCAATGGTCATCTGATTTGGTGGACTTTAAGAATGGAAGCATTTTTTGCCGAGAGCACTCGGCGGCTGAGCGGCATCTTTATTAACCATATCTTACCGTTAACCGCTGTGCTATTTGTTGTAGCCACAGGAGCTATACTGTGGCATTTAGATAACTTGTCTTCTGCACAAATCCAAAAGGCTGCCTTAATGAATGCAGCGGTTTATTCCGAGACGCTCAAAGAGTTTCGCACTCTATACACTACCGAAGTCGTCAATACCGCCAAAAATCATGGTATGGAAATCACCCACGACTATAAATCAAAAAGTGGTGCTATTCCTTTGCCTGCGACACTGAGCATGTTACTAGGTAATCGTATAGGAGGAAGTGACTCGGGTGTAAAGAGTAGGCTTTATAGCAAGTTTCCTTTTCCTTGGCGAGAAGCGTCGGGAGGGCTCTCAGATGATTTTTCCCGTCAAGCATGGGTGGCATTGCAAGAAAGCCCGACACAAGCATTTTCACGATTTGAAGACGTCGATGGTAAGTACTCTCTGCGTTTTGCCACCTCGGATATAATGCGTGAAGGCTGCATTGATTGTCATAATAGTCACCCACAGACCCCAAAAGCTGATTGGCAAATGGGGGATCTGCGAGGGGTGCTTGAAGTCGTTATACCTGTTAAAGGTAGTATTGTGTTGGCGAATGATATGTTAATACAGACCTTCTCAATGATGAGCCTTTTACTTTTTGTTTCACTGGTATGCATTGCTTGGGTAACTTCCAAGCTACGATTGCGCACCACTGAAGCAACCTCATATGCAGAGGCCATGGCATTTACAAACAGAGCTTTGGAAGCGGAAATGCTCGTTCGCAAGAAAGCCGAAAATGAGTTGCGGAAAATGTCTCATATCGACGCTCTGACGGGGCTTTATAATCGTCGGCATTATGATGAAGCCCTGAGAATTGAGTGGAAGAGAGCCGGTCGTAACCATCATTCTATCGCCATTATTATGATTGATATTGACGATTTCAAACTTTATAACGATCGTTATGGACATCAGGCAGGCGATGATTGTCTATGTGAAGTTGCGAAACAAATAAAGATGTCGATAACACGTGAGACTGATGTTGTAACACGTTACGGTGGGGAGGAGTTTGTCGCCATTTTACCAAACACCGACTTGCAGGCGGCATTGGAACTTGCTAGAAAAACACGAAACAAAATCGAAGAACTACAACTGGTACACGAAAATGCCAGACTTGGGGGCTACGTTACAATTAGTGCGGGGGTAGCGTCGATAATTCCTGAAATCAATCACAGCGCAGACGATCTGGTAAAATCAGCGGATCAAGCTCTTTATCAGGCAAAACATTCGGGACGTAATTGCGTTAAAGCCAAGGACGACTCTATCGTAAAACTCCAAAAGAAATAAAGTGTTGTAATGTAATGAACTATCCCGCCCATTGGCCTGGCAGTTAATATTGTCACTACAAACCTCTAATAATAACTGCCTTTTGGGGCATTCAGGTTTGAACGCGCATTATGAGTAGCACGTTGAATCTCGATTGCTGATTGCAACTGGTCGTTGGTTATCAAGCCTCTATCGACTAACAGGGAGCCAATGCGAAATTCTTTTCCTGAGTGCTTCATACTACTGGCCCTGTCGTTTTGTTGTGAGCGGATTTGAATTCGCTATAACAAGCCACGAACGATCTATTAATTACAATATCGGGTACCTTTTTAAATGACAAGAAAATTTTAAGCTTTTGTTTTTTTATGGGGAATTATTATTTCAAATAAATATTTTATATCTATAATCACTAAGGTTTTTTTATTTCGGAGATTTATTCCCAAAAGTTATAATGCTTATAATTTGTGGAAATAAATCCAGATTACCGAATACGTATGGCATTGTTACTATTCGACATAGTGATAGTGGTTCTGTTGCATAAATCGAAGCCTGAAAGCTGTATGGTAGAATGATTCGATAACAATCCTACAAGGCGTTCGTGGATCGCTTACCCTGCGGCGTTGTCTCTTCCAACATAATCCCTGAAGCCCTCGGCAACTTCACCGCGCCCTGTAATGCCGCACTCAAAAACCCAGCCAGTTTTTTTACATTCGGGTTGTAGTTCATGGTGATATGATCTCCCGGCACCCGGCGAGTTTCGATCTTGCCTTCAAAATAAAACTCCTGCCACGTCTTATGCGGCTCAGCAGGGAAGTGTTCCATGCGTTCGGTATGGCGGAAAAAGATGACATCATCGGTATAAGGCTCAGGCTTATAGGCAAAGGTGGCTTTTTGATGCGCAATCCATGTCGTAAACAACGGCACACCCAAGTGTGGAGGAATAACGTCACTCTTGTCGTGTATTCTTGCCTCCTCCAATACATAGTCAATTTGTGCAGTGGGATCAAGCTGGTTTAAACGCCCCATATCCAAAGGGATTTTGTCATCTAACAGGTAATGCAAAATAGCTGCGCTGTTGGTTAAGTGCGCAGGCATTTCCTTCGGAAAAGGTGTGTCAATCATCACCAGCAAGCGGACTTCTTCACCTTTGACTTTTAGCTGCTGTGCCATCTCATACGCCACTAAACCACCAAATGAACTTCCGCCTAACAAGTAGGGTGGTTTGGCACCAATAGCCTTGAGCTCAGCAACATAATCCGTAGCCATGACTTTAACGTCTTCATAAGGTTCTGATTGCCCAGACAGGCTTTGTGCCTGAAAAGCATAAAAAGGCTGATCGGCACCCAATTGATGGGCCAGATCCCGATAAAAATACACTTCTCCACCAATGGGATGCACCATAAATAATGGCTGCCGGTGCTTGCTGCCTTGCTGAATGGTTACCAAGGGGGTGTTTCGGACTTGCAGGTTATCTGCCCCTAGTACTTCAGGGTGTTGATCCACTGACTTGATATAGTCCGCAAGTTCTGCAATGGTTGGTTTTTGAATGAGAATATGTGTCGCAATAGGGGTTTGGTATTGCGTTACCAGCTTATCAATAATATTCACTGCTTGAAGTGAATCACCCCCTAGGTCGAAATAATTGTCGTGAATTCCCACCTGAGCAACACCAAGGCTAGTGGCCCAGAGTTGGCAGATAAATGCGTCAACAGGATCGCGTGCAGCTACAACTGTCGTTTCCTTGGTTTGCTCGGGCAGATTTTCCCTTGGCAATGGCGGTAACGTCTTTTCACCCATATTACGGCGGTCATGAGTTAAGCGCATTTTTTTGCCCGATTCCACCCAGTAGTCTAACCGCTCAAACGGGTAGGTGGGCAAGGGTGTTTTATAACGTTGGCGATCTGCGTGGAAAACCTCCCAGTCTATCGCCACGTTATTCATCCATAACCTGGAAATTGTTATCAAGAGTTTTTTAGTATCGGAAATGTCCTCATAAGAATGGCGCATGGTTTCATACACCACATCTTTTGATGTTTTTGCCGCATGTTGTCTTGCCAAGGTTGCTAGGGTTTTTCCAGGACCAATCTCCATTAATATCCAACCACTGTCGGCATTTTCCCGAAGATTAAACAAGGTATCCAGCCCTTGGTGAAACCGTACTGCCTGGCGTAAGTGTTTTGCCCAATAATCCGGTGATGTGGCTTCATTGTCGGTAATCATGTTGCCCGTTAAACTGGAGACAAAAGGCATCTGTGGTTTTTGAGGGTTTCGACGCACCACCGAACGAGTGAAGTCCTCCAATATGTCATCCATCATGTGTGAGTGGAAGGCATGAGACGTATGCAGAATTCGATTTTGCACGCTTTTCTGATTGAGTGTTTTTTGCAAGGCAATAATGGCTTCAGACTGCCCTGAAATAACACAGCGTTGCTCACCATTAATCGCCGCCAGTGACAGGGATTCATTTAAATAACCCTGTGCATCCTGCTCAGATAACTCAACCATTAACATATCACCTTTTTCAAGGTCATAAATCATGCGGCCGCGCAGGGTGACCAGCTCAAGAGCCTGCTCAAGGGTAAATACCCCTGCTAGGCAAGCTGCCACATATTCCCCAATGCTATGGCCGATCATTATCGACGGTTGGATGTTCCATGACATAAGCATTCTGGCCAGAGCATATTCTGCAATAAACAGTGCTGGCTGGGTAATATAGGTATCATGCACTTTATCCGTGAGGGCGCTAAAGTCATCCTCCTCCAATTGCTCAAATAAAAACACAAACCGTTCTCGTAGAATGCCTCTGCAGCGGTCAACCTCAGCCCTGAAATTGAGTTCTGTCTTATAAAGTTTTCTGGCCATGCTGACATATTGAGAGCCCTGTCCTGAAAACATAAAGGCAATTTTGCGCGGAATATTGTCGTTCTGTTGGGTGACAATTCGATGCGCAATAGGATGTGAAGTTGAGTTCGAAATATGACTAGCCGGATTATTTTCAGCCGAGTCTGGAAGCAATTTTGACAGTTCCAGCAATGCGTCATCGACGTTTTTACAGACCAGATAACGACGGTGATCAAATAACTTACGCCCAACATGTAAGGTATAGCAAATGTCGGAAAACCTCACCTTGGGGTAGGTGCTGAGATACGCATGAAGCCGAACGGTCATCGTCTCTAATGCGGTTTCGGTCTTAGCCGACAGGGTAATAATTCGCCAAGGGCGAGAGCGGCCGGCATCGGTTTTGCTGGGTGCTTCCGATAACACGGTGTGAGCATTGGTGCCACCGATGCCAAAGGAGCTGACCCCCGCGTGGCGCAAGCCATCCTGTTCTGGCCAAGGCCTGGCCTCAGTGTTGACATAAAAAGGTGAGTTCGCAAAATTGATTTTTGGGTTTGCGGTAGCAAAGTGCAGACTAGGGGGCAGAATTTTCTGTTCCAGCGCTTTGGCAGACTTGATTAAGCCCACTACGCCAGAAGCGGCATCCATGTGGCCAATATTGGATTTTACCGAACCCAATGCACAGGTATGTGCTTTGTCTGTACTGTCCTCTACACCTGCTGCCGGAATATGACGTTGCGTAAACGCATAATTCAGGCCTTCAATTTCAATGGGGTCACCCAGTGGCGTACCTGTGCCGTGCGCCTCAATATAGGTGACTTGGTTTGGCGACACATCGGCACTGGCGTGTGCCAGCATAATGGCCGTTGCTTGGCCTTCAATAGAGGGTGCGGTATAACCACTTTTCGCCGAGCCGTCATTGTTAATCCCGGAGCCTTTAATCACAGCATAAACATGATCGTTATCCCTCATTGCATCATCCAGCCGTTTAAGCAAGACCACTCCAGCGCCCTGTGCCTGAACCGTACCCTTCGCGTTTTCGTCAAATGCACGGCAATGCCCATCAGGTGACATGATCATGCCTTCTTTATATAAATACCCTTCATCATCCAGTTTGCCTAGCGACACGCCGCCTGCCAACGCGGCATCGCACTCTTCACTAATTAGCGCCTGACATGCCGTATGAATCGCCACCAATGATGTAGAGCAAGCGGTTTGGATCACCATGGCGGGGCCGTTCAAATTGAGCTTGTACGACACCCTGTTGGACAGAAAGTCCTTATCATTACCGATCAAAATGGGAAAATCGCCCATGACATTCACTAGGTCAGGGTGTGCAGAAATATGGTTCATCAGGTAGTTATTTATACCTGTACCGGCATATACCCCAATTAGCCCCTTGAATGTGTCAGGTACGCAGGCGGCATCTTCCAACGCCTCATAGGTGCACTCAAGAAACAAGCGTTGCTGCGGGTCAGTCACTTGCGCTTCACGAGGACTAAAGCCAAAAAACGTCGCATCAAAACCTTTCGGGTTGCTGATTGCGCCTTTGGCTCCCACATAGGCAGGATCATTTACCAGATTTTTATCCACGCCTCCTTTGATCAGTTCATCGTCACTATAAAAGCGAACGGATTCTTCTTTGCTCAGAATGTTTTGCCAGAATTCATTGACGTTTTCCGCGCCGGGAAAGCGTCCAGACATGCCAACGATAGCAATTTTTAAACCACCAATACTTTTAAGCGTGCGCCGGCGTAATCGCATGCGTTCAATATGCTCATCGTGCTGGAGGTAAAATTTATCTTCCTCATCATCATCCTGTTTTAGGTATTGAGAAAGCGCTTTGATTGTCGGATATTTGAATAAATCCACCATGGAAAGTTTGTGTTTAATGTTATCAGGAAGCTTACCGTATACCTGCCCTAATAACAGTGAATGCCCGCCTATATCAAAAAAGTTTTCATTGGTGCTCACATCATTCAGGTTCAGGACGTCCTGCCAGATACCGGCAATGACTTTCTCGATTTCATTATGAGGCAATTGTTTCTGGTTGTTTTTGCCGCTGCCTAATTCTGGAATAGGCAGGGCTTTTCGGTCAACTTTTTCGTTTGGGGTGAGCGGAAAGGCATCCAAGAATACAAAACCCGATGGCACCATATAATCGGGCAGGTGCTTTTTCAAAAGATCCCTAATAACCGCGCTAGACAATGAACTGTCGTTTGAAATGATATAGGCGGCAAGTAATTTGTCCCCGCTAAACTTACCCCCTTCGGATTTTCCACCCATGTCGTCACGGGCCATTACCAGCACGTCGTCAACGGAAGGGTGTTTCAGAATGCTGGATTCGATTTCACCCAATTCAATTCTAAAACCGCGAATTTTGAGTTGATGGTCAAATCGGCCTAGGCACTCAATTGTGCCATCCGGTAGAAAACGCGCCATGTCGCCGGATTTATACATTCTTGCAGTAGGGTCTTTACTGAAAGGGTTAGCAATAAATGCTTGTTCAGTTTGCTCGGGGCGGTTTAGATAACCCCGTGTCAGACAATCGCCTGCAATATGTAATTCTCCCTGAATTCCCACGGGTTGCGGTTTTAAATGGCTGTCTAAAATATAAAGCTGAGTGTTTGCTAATGCCTTGCCGATGGGTGGCAGCACAGAGCCATCAAGCAATGCAGTGGTCACCCAGATTGTCGCCTCAGTAGGGCCATAAGCATTGATTAATTTATGGCCTTGTTTGGCCCATTTTTTTGCTAAATCAATCGAAACGGCTTCACCTCCAACCATCAGGTATTTGACGGAGGGGAAGTGCTCGGGTTTCAATAAAGCCAACACGGAAGGGGGCAACATTACAGCCGATATTTTTTGGTTACGAATAATGTCAGATAACGACTCTCCGATCAGAGTCTCTTTAGGTGTAAGAAATAGCGATGCACCAGACTGAAGTGCCAAACACATTATCATTACGGAGGCATCGAAATTGAGTGTATGGAATTGCAGTACGTGGTCATCAGCGGTTATAGAGAACGCTTCCCTTAATGTTACTAGATGATTGCATAGCTGTGCCTGCTCAACGAGTACACCTTTGGGTTTTCCCGTTGAGCCTGATGTATAGATAACATAAGCAAGATCGCTAGGTGATCTTGCTACATCGGGAGTATGTTCAGGGAATTGTTCAATATCATCCCATTGCTCATCAAGATAAATGCATGACAGTGGGTCAACAGGAAGCGTATTTGCGATGCTTTTGTGCGTGATAATCGTCGCGATATTGGCATCATCTATCATGTATTCAATACGGTCTTTCGGATACTGAGGGTCTAATGGCAGGTAAGCCCCTCCCGCTTTGTGAATCGCTAAAATAGAAATAATGGTGTCGGGTGTCCGGTCCATGGCGATACCAACAATGGTTTCTGCTTTTACGCCTTTTTTAACAAGGTAATGGGCCAGTTGGTTAGACCGTTTTGTCAGCGTGGCATAACTAATCTCCTCGTTAACATTCCGCAGCGCAATCAGTTGGCCGTTAGACGTTGCCCATTCATCCACATAGTGGTGCAGCAGTTTGTTTTTATCGTAATCAACATGGGTTTGATTCCACTGCTTAGTGACTAAGGTTTCTTCCTGGCTTGTTAACATTGACAGTTGAGAGATGCTTTGGTCGGGGTTGTCGCTGATAGCAAGCATTAACTGTTGGTAATGTTCAGCCATCTGTTCAATGGAGTTATGGTGAAATAGGTCTGAGTTGTATTCGATGCCTAGATGAAAATCGTTTTTAAATTTGTATATTTTGAATGTAAGGTCGAGATCATCTAACTGCTGGCGTCGATTAAAACGTTCCCAAATTCCTGCTTCACCAAAATCCCACAGTCGTTTGCCGGCATGGTCCCAAGTAACAAAAGGTTTACCTCTGTTTTCAAAGGCATTGATGTTTTGCCAGGCAAAAGAGGTTTGAAATAAAGACGCTTTATTGGTCTCTCTAACCAATTTAAGCTTTTCTGACAGACGGGCAAGCGGGTACCTTTGGTTGGATATGGCGTTTTTTGTTTTATCATTCATCTGAACGAAAAAGTCTTTAATCGATAGAGCCGGGTCGATCGTCGATCGGCTAATAACAGGGTTGGTAAAATACCCGAATACCCCGGTGAAATCACCTCCCTTTCCATCTGTGGGCGTGCCCACCAAAATGTCAGATTGATTTGTGTATTTAAATAATAATAAATGGTAGGCGGCAATATATAACCCAAAAAGCGACAACTTGTTTTCAGAGGCGAAGGCATTAAACTTCTCTGTTACTGAATAAGGTATAAAGGTGTTTAAGTATCCGGAGGTGGTATTGATGTCTACTGGTCGTTTTTTGTCGACAGGAATATCTAATGATGCCTCAATATCTTTTAATTCGGTTAGCCAAAAACTTTCCTGCTCTACGCCTGCTTGAGTGTGAACAAAATCATTTTGAGCGGTTACAAAATCGGAAAAGGTTTGATTAATCGCTTCCAAAGGCATTGGTTGATTGGCTTTTAGTGCTTGGTAGATGTCCCTTAATTCATTGGCGAATATCATAAACGAACCCATATCCACTACGATATGATGAAAAACCAAGATGAGATTTTTTTGGTTGTTCGGCAAGGTACACAATAACCAGCGCATAGCGGTTTCTTTTTCAAGGTCAAAGGGCTGCTTGAACTCCTTGTCAACGATAGACGATGAAAATGCATCATCACTCATTTCTGCTATTTTTTGTTCTGTAAAATTGAGAGTTGCCTGTTTGTAAACGCGCTGTGTTATTTCCCCCTCATTCGTTGGTACAAATAAGGTTCTTAGTATTGGGTGTCGATCAACTAATAGCTGTAAGCTTTTCTTTAATATGTTGATATCAACAGAGTCCGGAAGTTTCCACGCGAAATGGCTGTTGTATATGTTCTTGTCTTTTGAGCAGTTATGGATTAACCACATCGACTGCTGATTGATTGATAAGGGGTGATCGGTAAATTCGCCAAAATTGCTCATTGTCATTACAAAAGACCCTCTGAATTGGTTTGCGTCAATAAAAAGCGTAGTTGAGTTACTCGATATTCCTTAGCTTTTCAGAGAAAAACCTTCGATAGCTATTTCAGGGCAACCAATGCTTTTTTGCATTCGCTTTCCTGTAGATATTGACCTTACGTGCCCCTAACCTTTGTAAGATTCACTGCTATACTGAGAACTAACTAAATTCCACACTAAAGACATGAATAGTAAACTGTTAACCCTATGCCCAAACCCCATGGCTACCACATAACAGAAACACTGACGACGTCACCGGCAAGCTGTGTGTATCGGGCCATCAAGCCAAATAATCAGCCTGTTGTATTACGAACCTGTGGGGATCTCGCAACGGCGTCTCATGGTGCGCGCTTAAGAGCTTCTTATGAGATATTAAAGGGTTTTGATCACCCGCATATTGTTAAAGCCATTGATTTTATTGAACTCTCTGGTTTACCTTGCCTAGTCATGGAAGATACCCGCAGTATCGACCTATGGCGTTATGGGGAACGGTTTGAGCATAAGAAACTACCCGTTGAAACCGTGTTAAACATTGCTGTTCAAATGGCAGATGCCTTAAGTGTGATTCACCATGCGCAGGTGATCCATAAAGACCTGCACCCCGGTAACATTCTGATTAACCCAAGCACACTGAACGCACAGATTATCGACTTTGGTTTGGCCTCCCTACTGTCTCGCGAACAACCCGCGTTAGCACCACCGGAAAACCTTGAAGGCATACTGGCGTATATATCCCCGGAACAAACCGGCCGCATGAACCGTGCGCTGGATTATCGCAGTGACTTTTATACTCTTGGGGTGACTTTATACCAGCTTCTCACCGGCGAACTACCGTTCGAAGCGGATGACGCCATTGGTCTGGTACATGCGCACCTTGCCCGTGTGCAAATACCTGTGAGCGAATGCTGTTCCGAGGTGCCGCAAGTGGTCTCCGATATTATTGATAAACTGATGTACAAGACAGCGGAGACGCGCTACCAAAGTGCATTAGGCTTAAAGCAGGATTTGGATATTTGCCGCCGCCATTTGCTAGCCGGGTCGGAAATACCGGTGTTTGTGTTAGGCCTTAACGATGTGTCGGATCGTTTTCAGGTACCACAAGTGCTCTATGGGCGAGAGCAGGAAATAAAACAACTCATGGCCAGCTTTTATCAAGCCGCCAAAGGCACACCGCAACTGTTAGCGGTAGCAGGTGCTGCCGGTATTGGTAAGTCGGCCCTAGTTCATGAAGTACATAAAGTAATCGCCGCCCACAGCGGTGTCTTTATCAGCGGTAAGTTTGACCAGTTTCAAAAAAATGTTCCGTATTCTGCGTTAAAACACGCATTTTCGGGCTGGGTTCAATATGCGCTTAGCTTGAAAGAAAGCGCGTTACTGGCGTTACGTGAACGGCTGACGTCGGGGTTAGGGGTTAATGCTCGCGTATTGATCGATTCATTGGATTCTTTCGAGCTAGTGCTAGGTGATTTACCCCCCTTGTCATCGTTAGGTGCCGAAGAAACACAAAACCGTTTCCACCTGGTATTGCAGCGGTTTATTCAGCTGATTACCCACGATCGGCCGTTGGTTATTTTTATTGATGATATTCAATGGGCAGACAGGGGAACCCTGAACCTGTTGCCCCAGTTAATGAATGCCAGCACAAATACTGACGTTTTGGCAGAAGGCGGTGAGGATAACCCCGTCTGTCGTTTATTATTGTTAGTGGCGTATCGTGATAATGAAGTGGATGACAGTCATCCTGCCTGTATTACGTTAAAGCAGATCAAAACAGAGTTTGATACCGCCGCAGAGAGCATCACATTACAGCCTTTGCCGGTTGAACAAGTGAACCAACTGTTAGCGGAAGCCTTGCATCAGCGGGTAGACGTAACGCAATCCCTTGCCGAACTTGTTCACCAGAAAACCGCCGGTAATCCCTTTTTTGTTAATGAGTTTTTAAAAACTCTGTACAGTGAAAAATTGCTGGACTTTGACCTGCGGCAGAAACAATGGCATTGGAGTCTGGATGAAATAAAGGCGCAGGGTATTACCAATAATGTTGTGGATTTAATGCTGGGAAAAATGCGCCAACTACCCGAACCTACACAAAAGATATTGCAGTTGGCAGGCTGCATTGGTAGCCAGTTTGACCTGCAAACCCTGAGTATCATTTCAGAACAAAACATGTCTGCAACGGTACGCCAACTCTGGCCTGCGTTAAAAGAAGGGTTGCTGTTACAGGAAGGAGGTGACTGGTTGCTGGGCACGATGGAGCGTCAAGGCAGCAATGTATTTAAACGAAAAACGGACTCGCCTGCTGAAGCTAAAGAAGCGATGCCATTAACGACGCGCATGTCACCACTGGTACCCCAATGCCGTTTTTTGCATGATCGTATGTTGCAGGCCGCATACCATTCCCTAGCAGAAGAAACCCGCCAACAGACGCACTTGGCCATAGGACGTTTGCTGTACAAACATATCGAAGTTGATCAACAGGATGCTCAGCTGTTTACCATTGTCGAACAGCTAAACCAGGGCCGTGAATTAATTGATGATGCGCCAGAGCGTTTACAATTGGCGCATCTAAATTTACAGGCGGCACAAAAAGCGAAGCAGGCGAGTGTCTGGGAAGCAGCAGCTCAATATGCTACCATTGGTTTAGCGCTATTACCTGATGCTTGCTGGCTGCAGCATTATGACCTGAGTTTTGGTGTGTATGCGGTATTGGCAGAGTGTAAATATTTATTGGGTCAGGCTGAAAAATCAGATGCTCTTTATGAAACCCTGTTGACAAATACACGAAGTGGTGTGGACAAGGCCCAGTTGTGTGCGACGAGGCTCGTACAGATGATTGGTCGTGGCCAATGGCACAAAGGGGTTGATATCGGCATTGCCGGAATGAAATATCTGGACATGCAGGTGTCTTCTGATCCCGAAAAAATAGAAGCGCTATTACCTCAAGAGATTCAGACGTTTGAGCGTAGCTTACAAAGCACACCCATCAGTGCTTATACTGATTTGCCCGAAATGTCCGATCAGCGTTGCTTAGTTGCTCTGCGCATCCTGCCCAATTTAAGCGTGTGTGGCAGTGTTATTGGTCAAACAGCGTTTATGAAATACTTCGCACTGTTAGGCATCAATATGTCATTAAAAGCGGGTAAGTCAGATTTAATGGCTTCTTTGCTTGCATGTTATGCCTTGGTAACAAGTAAAGAAGAAAAATATACCCGGGCGTCAGAATTAGCAGCTCAGGTGATTAATATATCGGAGTCTTATCCAAGTTGTCGCGAGTATGCTAATAGCCTTAATATGGTTGCTGCTACAACACTGTATCTGGATTCGTCTTATCAAAAATCCATTGATTATCATTACAAAGGTTACCAGCGAGGCATGGAAAGTGGTGAGCTAGCCCGTGCGGCAATTAACTTTGTAAATATATTTCTTTTAAAGTTTTCACAGGGTGAAAACCTTAAATCCGTTGAACAGTTTGCTATTTTATCGAGAGCGAGAAATAAAGCGCTGTTTTTACCGGTTCCTATAATTGCTCAAACGCTGGTTCAGGCATTGTTGCGGGGGGATGCTGAAGATCTTTACGCATTAGATGACAATAAATTTGATCCTGATTATTTAGGGAAAATTAAACTAAGCTTCCTTAACATGAGCTTGCTTCAATATCAGTCGCAACTTGCCTTCTGGTTTGATAAAACACAAGAGGCACTTTTGCCAGCAACATTGCTGCATTCTCAAATTGAAACGTTCCCGAAATTTTGTATGTACATGGATCATCTTTTACAGTATGGGCTGCTATTGTGTCAGCAATTGACAGCATTAGATACAGATAAGCCAAAATTAGAAAAACAAAATACAGAAGATGAAACGAATATCGTTTTTTGCCTTTCAAAACTTCAGGACTTGTCAGAACTGTACGCCCCGAATTTTGAGCATAAATACTTATTGCTAAAAGCAGAGCATGGCTGCTACCAAAACGATTCGGTAGAACAATTAGCCCCTCTTTATGAGGCGGCCATTGAATCAGCCGCCACCAACGGTTTTTTACAGTATGAGGCATTGGCCAATGAATTATACGGGGCTTTTTTGCTATCAAAAAGTCTTCCAAAAATAGCAGCTGGTTGCCTGAAAGAAGCGCTTTACCTTTATCGGCGCTGGGGCTGCACCATTAAGGTGAATAATTTAAGCAAACGCTACCAATCGTTGTTAATGGATGAGCAGATGCGGCCTCAAGCAAAATCGGCAACACATGATGCCATTCTTTCGTCACTAAACCAGTCGTTAACCAGCAGCTCGTCACAAACCAGCTTGTCATCAATCGGAAACGATACATCTCAAACTAAAACGCAAGAGGGTTTGGATTTATCTTCGGTCATGAAATCTGCCCAGGCCATTTCCGGGGAGCTGGAAATTAAAGGGCTGGTGGCCAAGGTCATGCTCGCTATTCTTGAAAATTCCGGCGCACAGAATGGCGCACTTATTCTTAACACGAAAAATGGAACAGCCATAGAAGCGAGCTTAAAAACGCAGCCGACAACGGATATTAATCTGGAATCCCGACCGCTGGAGCAGGCAAAGGATGTGCCCGTGTCGTTGATCAGTTATGTATTACGCACCGACAGTGATCTTGTTCTGCAAGATGCCGATTCTCACCTTACTAGCAGTGCCAATATGGCCTTTATCGAAGACCCTTATTTGCAAAAGCACCAGCCGAAGTCTGTATTGTGTATTCCGGTGGACTACCGTGAAAAAACCATTGGTGCGTTATATCTGGAAAACCCATTAGTGCATAACGCCTTCCCGCAACAGCGTTTTGATATTATTAAAATGCTACTGACACAGGCGGCGATCTCCTTTGAGAATGCGCGTTTATTTAATGAAGTCAGTGAGCTGAACACAGGACTGGAAGAGAAAGTACAGCAACGTACCCAAGAGTTACACCAGAGCAATGAAGAACTGAACGACGCAGTTAAACATCTGGAAGAAGCCAATAAGGAGCTGGATAGTTTTAGTCACAGTATCTCCCATGATCTACGCGCTCCATTAAGAGCCATTAGCGGGTTTAGTCAAATCTTACTGGAAGACTACCTCGTGGCACTGGAACCTGAAGCGCAGGTGATGTTGCAACGCGTTATAGAAGGTGCGGACAATATGGGCGCCCTGATCAGTGGTTTGCTTGATCTATCGCGCTTGCAAAAGCAAAGTCTCGTGCGCTGTGAGGTTCCCTTAAGTCTCATGGCTGAAGAGGTCATTAAAAACCTGAGAGGGCAAGACACTGAGCGGACGGTAAACGTCACCATCGAAAATGGTATGGTTGCTTACGGTGATCAGCGAATGCTGGGCTCTGCACTCGAAAACCTACTTAACAACGCCTGGAAGTACAGCTCTAAAACCGAGCATGCAGAAATATCGTTCACCAAGGGGAAGAGAAACGGGCAAACGCTTTTTATCATCAAAGATAACGGTGCCGGTTTTGACATGAAATACATCGACAAATTATTCGCCACTTTCCAGCGCCTGCATAGCGAAACCGAATTTGAAGGCACCGGTGTTGGCCTGGCGACAGTCAAACGTGTGATCAATAAACATGGCGGAGAAATATGGGCAGAAGCAGAGAAAGGAAAAGGGGCGACGTTTTACTTTACACTAGAAGAGGCGTGATCACTCAGGCGAAAGGAGGGGAGTTGTTAAGCTAGTGACCCAAAGCGGCATGAAATTTAATTCTAGTCTTTGTAAGGCAGTCAGCGTTCTATCGTTAACAGTTTATGTTGAGTATGATGTATCAATGTATGCAATCAGCGATTGCCAAGGGTAGGATCATGGCGAATGCGGCAACACCATCCGGCGCAAGAATAACCGGTTCAAGCTTGTTTGTATGGCCAATTTGGTTATTTCAATTGCTCTCAGAATAATTGATCACCTTGAGATTTTCCACGGGATTTGGGAGGTTGGACTAAAGAGGCAATATTCCGATAAATGTGATTATCGGAATATTGCTAAGTAACTGTTTTAACGCTATTATTCCCTTAATACTCATACCAATGACGTTACGGGACATTTCATTGAATACTTCCGCTATAAAGCCTGAATCCGTTCCACCTAGGCCTATATTCGACAATCTTGATCACCTAAAAAATCCATTTAACCTGAAGGTATTCTCCGTGCCAAATCAGGACATTGATGTTGGTTATGAGATTGATTACGAATATAGCTGGAAGTTTATCTACAGCTATAACGGAAGCTCATCAACGTTTAACGCATATCGACGAGAACTTGAAAGGTTACTTCAATGGTCATGGGTTATCAGAAGAGAATCCATACTTAATCTGAAGCGTCACGATATAGAAGACTTTGTTCGATTTTGTCAGAAGCCATCATTAGCATGGATAGGAACTAAAAACGTAGCGCGTTTTATAAATAGAAATGGGCAGCGAGAAGTAAATACCCATTGGCGACCGTTTGTTGTTACCGCATCAAAAATCGACCATAAACACGGGGTCGGCCCAAACCCCAAAAAATACGTTTTATCCCAGCCAGGCATTCGGGCTATGTTTTCAGTTTTATCTTCTTTTTTTAACTTTCTTATCCAAGAAGAAGTTACAGAATCAAATCCTGTGATGCTTATCCGACAAAAAAGTAAATTTATTCAAAAAAGGAACACCAAAACCCCTGTGCGTCGTATTAGCAATTTACAGTGGGAATTTGTGCTAGAAACCACAGAGAAATTAGCAAACGAAGATGAACGTCATGAACGCACGTTATTCATTATGAATTGTTTGTACGGTATGTACCTTCGAATATCTGAGCTTGTTACAGATGAACGATCAACGCCTGTCATGGGTGACTTTAGAAAAGATATGGATGGTAACTGGTGGCTGCATGTTGTTGGTAAAGGAAACAAAAGTAGAATTGTTACTGTGTCAGATGACATGTTAAACGCATTAAAACGTTTTAGGAGATCGCTAGATTTAACAGCGTTACCAACGTCAGATGATTCAACACCATTAATCCCAAAGAACCTGGGTAACGGGCCAGTAACAAGTACACGGCAAATACGTACCATTGTTCAAAACTGTTTTGATCTATCATTTCAACGCATGCGTGATGAAGGCTTTGATAATGATGCAGCTGAGCTTGAAGCAGCAACCGTGCATTGGCTTAGGCATACAGGCATATCTGAGGATGTTAAAGTTCGACCCAGAGAGCATGTTCGAGATGATGCAGGTCACGCATCCATGCACACAACAGATAGATACATTGATAGCGACTTACGGGAACGTCATTCCTCTGGAAAGAACAAAAAGATCGGGTGATTATCCTCACACAACTATTTGATTTTCATTATTATTTGACCAAACAACAACTCACAACCCTATATGGGGTGCTAGCCACTTCTTATCAGATTATTCCGTGAAACATTTCCGTGAAACATGATTTCCTGTAAATGTCTGATTTTAGGCCTCTTTTACTTTTTGTGGTTGTTTTTCTTTCTTTTACGTTCCAAATATATATACAATCTAAAAGTAAGCACACGGTCATTTACGAGACCTCATTGATAATTGTTCCTCAAATTTGTTTTTGATACCTATTGTGAAAATCCTATCAGAAGAAGAAATTGCCGAATACCCAGCCCCACCAGTTATCAGCATCGAAAATCAAGAGTATGAATTTTCTTTAGATGACAATGAGGGTTCATATATAAAGAAGCGTGAGTCTGATGACATGCAAATTTACTATCGACTTTTGCTGGGATATTTCAGATTAAAACCAATAAAAATCGATTTTAATGCTCATAGATCAGCGCTTGATTTGAATTATATAGTTCAAAAGTACTTTCCAGACTTGAAGCGTAATCTTGTTCCATTAACGGCAGCCAGAAAGTCCACCATTTATACCAGAGTTTTAATAGCTCTAGGCTTTGCCTCGTTTGATTTGAATGCTAGAAATAAATTATCGAATTACCTAACACTAGAGGCAAAAACAAAACTAGATCCAAGGGAACTGCTGGATCAAGCATTGGATTGGCTCTCTCATAACAACACTGAAAGACCCTCTTATAGAGCAATAACTGAAATTATATCTGACGTAATCAATTTAGAGAAAACTAGGGTCAAAAATTTAGTTCAAAAGAATCTTAATATAACTACCAAGGAAATGTTTTTGAGCTTGCTAAATGATGAAAACTCAAAAGACGTTTTTGATTCTATTCGATATCAAGCTACAGATTTTAGATTTTCTCAAATTAATAAAGAGGGTAGGGCTTATGAGTGTTTGAGTCAGGTATTTGAAGACGTTCAAGGAATGGTTTTCGAGCTCAAATTGTCAAAACCGATAATCGAATACTATGCCTCGTTATTTCACTATCACGACGCTTGGGAACACAAAAGATCTGACCCTTTGCTTTTCCATCTGTATTTCTCATGCTTTATCTATATAAGATATAGAGATATAACAGACTTTTTTGTATCAGCGTTCGAATATCACTATCGAAACACTCATTCATCCGCTAAAGAATACGTAAAGCAACGAATAGTATCCGAACGTGAAGGAATGGAAGAGCTCTTGATCAAGGTGGGAAGCGTGTTAGATCTCCACGGCGATAAAAAAACTGCTGACAAAGACTTGAGGCAGAAATCAGAAGATATCCTACCAGAAAAAGATCGACAAATAGTAACGAATTACTTGAAATCCGTCGAATCCGACGAAGAAGCGTATTATTGGGAATACATCGATTCAATACAGGGAAAAAACCTTAAGCTTCTTAGAAAATTATTCAAATTTCTAAGATTTGTTGAGCCTTCGAGTAAACTTGCCTTGTTCCATCAGGTAGAGAAGCTTAAAGTTGACTTAAAGACTGAGAATAAATGTTTAACCTTTGATGATAGGCTTATTTGGAGAAAGAATAGAGTACCGCTCTATGATGAAGATGGGGCAATTATGTCACATAGAGCAGAGTATTATATCTATCGCTTGATTGCTGGGCGCCTCTATAAAACCCATTGGGGAGTAGAAAATAGTTCAGAATTTTCACCGCTGGAGGAATCGCTTGTCGGTGTAGATCAATTCGAAACTGATGGCGATCGAATGATTGCGGCTATTAACTCCGATCATTTAGATATGCCAATAGAAGAACTTTTGGCCCTGAAGCACCAACAATTTAATACACTATTAAAACGAGTGGTCAAACGAATCAAAAGTGGGGAAAATGAATCAGTTATTTTGACAACTGCTAGCGGGAAAAAAACATGGACAGTGAAACAGGGTAAGGGTAGGGGTGAAGTTAATGATCGAATATTTCTAGGTATACCCAAAAGGGGGATTTCATCTGTAATAGCAATCGTCGCTCGTGAAACTGGTTTCTACGATAGAATAAGGCATATGAAATTTCGCCAAAAAGATGAAAACTTTTCAGGAAAGTTTATATCTTGTTTAATAGCCAATGCGACTAGACTTGGTGTACACAAAATGGCAGATCTCTGTCCATACTCATACGATGAACTAAAAAATTTCGAGTCAAGTTATTTGAGAGTTGACTCTTTAGAGAATGCCGCAGATTGTATTAGTGACGAGATATCGAAATTGGAGATATTCAAGCATTATAACTTTCGTTCAGGCGTTGTTCATGGAAGCATAGATGGCCAAAAATATGGATCAAGAAGAAATACCGTTCGGACTCGTTATTCGAGCAAAGATTTTGGAAAAGGAAAAGGATTATCGGCGCTAACACTGTCGATTAATCATGTCCCTGCGCAAGTTGGAATAATGCCTTTAAATCATCATGAGTCGCACTATACCTTCGATCTTCTCTACAACAATACTAGTCAAGTACAAGCTGACGTAGTCTCTACAGATACACATGGTACGAATAAATGCAACTTCGCTCTATTAGATCTATTTGGTTGGGTTTTCGCTCCACGCTACAAAGATGTTGGTAGTGTTCTCGATCAATTGTTTACCGTCGAAGATACAGAAAATGGTTTGTCTATCGAATTAGCCAAACCGATTGATGATAAAAAAATTGTGAATGGCTGGAAGAATGTTCAAAGAATATGCGTTTCGCTACATCAAAAGGAGGTAAGGCAATATGAAATCGTTAAGAAAATTTCTCGTTCAACAGAGTCTGATAAAATGTTAGATGCACTCAAGGAATATGATAGATTAACTAAGGCAATCTACCTTCTAGAATATATCGATGATGATAACCTTAAAAGATATGTTCAAAAAGCTCTGAATAGAGGAGAAGCATATCACCAATTACAAAGAGCTATTTCTAAAATTAACGGGCAATCGAATTTTCGTGGAAAAGGCGATAGAGAAATAGATATATGTTATTCATGCGCTAGGTTACTTGCTAATTGCACCATTTTCTATAACTCGGCTCTTTTATCAAATGCCCTAATGAGACTTGAAAAACAGAAAAAAATACAAGCAGTGGATACATTAAAAAAACTATCCCCGGTTGCATGGGAGCATTTGGTCTTTAATGGGGAGTATCCACTTGATGATATAACAGAGTTACCGTCAATACTGGATCTATCACGCAATATATTGAATGAGTAAAATGTACCACCTTAGTTATGTTAAGTTAAGTATCTTGTATAAATGGCTTAATGCACTCTCCGCAAACAATATTTAGGCCCGATTTCCCCCAAACCTGAGAAAAACAATTGGAACAATAGTATTTTATTTTGCTTGATGGTTTGTTGGGTCGAGATGTCACTACTTCACTTGGATAATCCGCACTTAAAGACTCTTCTATCGCGGCTGTGAATGCGTCCATATCCACGCCCAAATCAATTTCTTTCACTTGACCTTGAATGATACTCTCGTCAGCTTGTGAAGAAGCACTTAGAGATACATTTTTTGACGTTATTGGAAATGGAGTTTTCGGAGTAATGGAGATATTATCAACCCAGATTAGCTCAAAACCTTTTTGTATCAGGTCTTTTACTGCTTGTTCGAAAGGGGCACCTTCGATAACATAGTCTAACATTCGTTGACCAACGACTTGTCCACCCGGTCTGCCTGTTGACGAAGGCATTAGACCAATGGATTTCATTTTTTGAGACCACTGGTGGTTATGGTAACCATTTCTGGTCGGTGTTCCGAAGTGCGCTTGCCAAACGTGGACCATTTCGTGGCATAATGTTTGGAGAATTTCTTCCAACGGGAAATTTGCAAAGTATTCTGGGTTTATTGCAAGTTCATCAACGGAATTATTTTGTTTGTTTTTCCAGCGGCCAAATGAAACATATCCCATTAAGCGACTTTGCCTTTGGAAAGTTATTAGGCATTTTGGCAAGGTGCCTTCAAAAAGCCTCGTATTTAAAAAGGCATAGGCCTCTTCAAAAACTTTATATGTTTCGTCGCTTATTTCTGCCATTGGTTAAATATTGTGCGTATCGTACGATACACAAAAATTGAATTCCCGTTATATAAGATGCGAATTTAATAGCTGTGGATTATATGTGTTTGAATATACGTACGATAATAAGTTAGTAAACAAAAAAAAGCCACGAAGACTTATCTCCCAATCAATACATAGAGTCCGCCATCTGGTGCAATGATCATTTCAGATCATTTTGTTTTGCGTAACACAGCAAAAATCAGGGCCACACCTGCTTGATCGATATTTTGAGTACCATTATCACAAAAAAAGATCAAATATTAGCCAGCTCTTCACTTTGGACGGATTTACCCTGCTAGCGCTCAATTATTGAAATGGTTTGTTATATCGGCGTGGCTCAAACTCCTTCAGTGCGGTTAGCACTTGTTCTAATAGTTCTTGGCTTTTTGTTCACATACAGCTGTCGGCTTGTTTTGACAATTCTTACCGCAATGGAGTACGAGCGCCAGCGCAACTTAATCGCTCTGTGATGCACCAATTCTATGGGTATTTCTATGAAAGTAAGACAAAATAGTTATAGCGAATCGTTCTCATCTAACTTTGGTCGAATGGGTTCTTCTATATGTTAAGAATTAGCACCGTGAAATACGATAAGGAACTTTTTTTGAAAGAGATAGAAGTTGAAGTGCTTGAACCAAACCTTGATTTTTCGTTTCTTTCTTGGATTAACCCCTTAGACCTTCTAATCGTACTCACGACCTAGATATTCAGAAACACCCAAAAAGCTATCCAACCTCGCTATAAACACCCGGGGCAATACGCATGCTGTCCACATGATCAAGCTCATGAAGGTTCATGCAGCGCAGCGGGAATTGGTGCACCTCCATAGAGCCGTTAGGAGAACAATCAACGCGCATGGCTGATAAGGTAAAACCTGCCATCGCCGAGGGCACCTCTAAATTAACTACTGGTTTATCCGTTAGACCTAGATCTCTACGAAACGCTTCTTGGTTTGTTTGCTTTGGGTGAGGGGCCAACGTTAAAGTCACCGTTGTCACCCACTCATTGTCTTCATCAGACCTTTCATGAGAAGCGCAAGCCTCATCAATGGGTTCAACACGAAGAAAACGGCTTAATCGAAAATTTCGAAATTCCGTACTTTTACGATCAAAGGCCCGCACATACCAAGCCAGGCCGTTAGTTAAGAGGGAGTGAGGCGCCATATATCGCGTACTAAAACCAGATGAAGCTGCAGCGTAGTCAACATAGATGATTGTCTGCGAAGCAATAGCTCTGCTGATCAAGGCCACCTTATGTAGATCAAGGCCATCAGGGACAAAGGCGCTTATTCCTGGGCCCAGTCCAGGGTTGGTATGTGGGACGACCCACTTGTCGCTAGTCAGGAACTGAAGAGCACTTTGAATATCATGATCAAAGACTGGGCTAAAGGTGCCTAATCGCTCATAACGACGTCGACGCACACTATAAACAATCTGCTCAGTGTAGGTCTGCTCATAAAGTTTGAAATCACGGCTTGCGGTTGCAGTGGCTACGCCAAAATGCTCAATCAGGTTTTTACGACTAGCAAACCCAATAAAGGTTAAATAGAAATCAATGAGACGTAGACGGGCTTCTTGGTGGTTTATCACGGCGCTAATGTAGACTCTAGAGGGACACAGAAAGGATGATAGCATATATCATTTGAACTTGTGTAAACGTACAGTACCGAATCGTTATGATATGGTATACCCTGTGATCTTCGAATAATGGAACTTATGCCAAGGATTGAACAATGAGCGGACTAAATAGCATTTATCTCGCAAACTCCTTTTTCAAAGGGGTGTTAGCCAAAATCGATTGTGATGGCTCTTGTAATTGTTCCGGCGATAATGGTGCTGGCAAGACAACCACGTTGCAACTGATCCCCGCCTTTTACGGAATCAACCCAGAAACAATGATCAAAGGCGATAAAGACTCATTCCTAGATCATTACCTGCCAACAACCGGTAGCCTATTAGTATTCCAGTACCTACGCGAAGATGGACCTTGCTGCGCACTGATGTATCGACATAGCGCGGGTAGCAGAATGGCCTACCGATTTATCAAAGGCCATGCAGACGATATCCTATTTTCTGAACCCTGGTTATCAAATTTCAAAGCAGGGAACCCTGTCACCGACACCTTTAACGAGATGCGATCGCAAGGCATCGAGATCTCAAACCAACTAACGCAGATCAACGAGTACCGAGCCGTCATCCAACAAGACCGCAAATTAATCAAACAGTTAACAGGTAAGGGGTCAGCGTTACTGCATATGGCGCGGAACTATGCCGTTGGGGGGGCGGATGGTCCAATGACACAAATGGATCATTTAACATTTGCCGTTCTTAAGCGAAACAAGATGTTCGGTCGCATGAAAGACATGATCGTCGCCACTCAATTTAACTCACACGTTCCAAACCGCCCCAAACACATCGACAACAAACGAATTGCAGACGACCTTGCTAGCTTGCGTGACTTTAGTACGCAGCAAGTGTCGCTTAAAAAATGCGTCAACAAGCACCGAGAACGACTGAATAATGAAACCAACATTCGTATTATGGCATGCCAGCTTAAAGGCACACGTCCAGAGCTGGATTTAGAAGAAAACAACCTAACAACAGAGCTTGATAGAATTCAAGAAAATCAGGCACAAGCCACTGACAGCTATCAACACCAGCTATCTCAATACACCGAACAACTCACCACTAAACAGGGCACAATCAGGTCACTCTCCAAGCAAGCTGACGACATCAATAAAACCAAAGATGATTGGGATGACCAGGACATTGCCCAGCAACAAGCTGACTTTGCCCAGCTTAGCACCTACGAAGAACAACACGAGGCAGCCGCTGAGCATTTAAAAATCCTCGCAGAAAAGGCCGCAGATCAAACCAACTGGCGCGATAAGCAGTTACTTTCTTTGGCAGAATCCATTCAAAAGCAACGAACACCTCTCGAGGCTGCAAAACTTGCACTGGACGATGAAGCCAATGAAATTGATAAAATGTACGAACAAGAGTTAGTGCGTATTGATAAGGTTCTTAGCGAAAAAAAAGAACAAGCCTTTAAGCTACATGCCCCTGCGCGAGATGATTTACGCTCAAAATACGATATTGAAGCAACCCGAGCGAAAGAGGGTGGAGAAACACCAGAAGAGAGTCTTCGTTTAGGGGTGGCCGAACACAGCCTGCAAGAAACTGAAATCGACAGAGATCATCAAGAATTACAACTTGAGTCTGCTGAAAAGAAGCAAGAGGAGCTCAGAAGCAAAAGCCAGAGCGTCATAAGAGCACTCGATGATGCTCTTATGAAAGAAACCGCCTGCAGCAAGCAAGTAGACGCCGTACGCCAGCAGCTTTTTCCAGAGGGAAACAGCTTGCTTGCCTTTTTAAGGAGGGAAATACCTAACTGGCGCGACTCAATCGGTAAGATTATTTCACCTGAATTGCTAACTCGTAAAGACTTGTTCCCTGATATTGATGCATTAACGAGTGAATCCATATATGGTCTTATTATTGATCTAGGTGCTCTGGACGTTCCTGACTATGCTCAAGACGAGGATCGTTTACGCCTCCGCTTAAATGAAGCAGAAGAGCGATTAGCAATTGCCCAAAATATGCGCGAGGAAAAAGAAAAAGCATCAGAACACTGCCAAAATAGCGAACAACAAGCCCAACTTAGCCTAGTAGACCAAAAAGCCGCGCTGAAACGAGCCAGATCAAAAGTAGAAGTGGCTCGCGCGCACATAAGATCGGTAAAAAACAATATAAGGGATGCTGTCGCTGAACGGCGATTGCAGGCGAAAGGTAGAGCAGAGGCTTTCTCCAAATCACTCGAACAGCTTGAGAATTGCTATAAAGATCAAGTTCAATCTCTCGAAGAATCTGCAAGTGAATCACGTTCAGAAGCATTAAGTAAGAAGGGCATCGATATATCCAATATCGATCGAAAGCTTGAAATTAACGCGAAACAGCTAGAGCAAATTAAACAGAGTGAACTGTCACGACGCAAAGATATAGGCGCTAGCTACAAAGCGCGATGTAAAAACGCTGGAGTTGATGAGAATGTTATCTTTGATGCAGAGAAGCGGTTGAGAAAAGCCAAAACAGACAGGAACCGGGTGAGGGGCTACAGTGAAACCGTAACGCAATACAAAGCTTGGGTAACGGTACAATGGGCCCGTCTACCAGAGATCTTGGTTCAGTTGGGTCAAACAAGAGATGAATTTTCTACAGCGGAAGCTTCCAAGCAGCAAGTGATTGATGCTTACAAAGGAAAAATGGATTCCTATAAGCGAATTGAGCAAGAACAACTATCAAAACTCACGATAATAAAATCACGAATTGCTGAGATTGAAGACGCTCTAAAACAGGTTGGTGCCTTTGTTACCAATGAGATCTACACTGCCCCTGACGACATCGAGTTAACGATCAAAGTTCTAAGAGAAAGGCTGACGGAGCAAAGTATTCTGAAAAAAGAGGTTTTGCAGCTTATTCAAAAGGCCAACAATGAATTACTGAAGCGTGCTGATAGCCAAATTAGTGAAGTATGGACGATGTTATATACCAGGCGTTTGGAATCGTTGCGAATGAACCGTGCAGATATATCTGAATCAGACATTATCTTTCTTTTGCATCTACCCGAAGAGCTGGACGAACTCTTAACCTTACGTGTCCCAGAAATAAAAAAAGCACTTATTACGACTGTTCGCGTGCTCGGCGATCAGATTAACAATTATTATCGGGATCTCTCGCAGCTGGACCGAGAAATAACGAACGTCTCTAAAAAGCTCAAAGATCAGATCAATACAGGACAAAAAATACCAACGCTGAGTGAAATTGAAATTCGACTGGTGTCCAAGGTCGCAAGCGTTGGCGCATGGACTCAACTGAAAGCGTTTAATCAGGAATGGGAGACCTGGGACCTTATGCAGCGTGAGGAATTGCCACCAAACTCACTAGAATCCGCATTAAGCGATGTCGTTGAAGTGCTGGATGCCTCTCACGCCCATCATGACTTGGCCTCTTTGCTTGAGATGGAAATTGCCTTGTTAGAAAACGGCAAACCTCGCTCAATTCGCTCAGATGATGCACTAAACAACGCGAGTAGTAATGGTCTAAGCTACCTGGCTGTGATTATTATCTTTATTGGGATGTCCCGGTACCTTTGCCCGAATCCTAATGTAAGGCTAACTTGGCCAGTTGACGAGCTCGCCACATTAGCACCACGTAATGTTGCATTGTTGTTTGGCATGTTAGAGGAACACAACATTGTAATGTTTGCCGCAATGCCTAGTTCAGATGCCAACTTACTGCGCCACTTCAACAAGCGGGTCTTGCTTGATAAGGACAAAGGGGTGTCAACCATAGCATCAAGCCTTGCCGTAGCGAGCAAATTTAGAGCCAAACTAGCATCACTAAAAGAGGAGGCTCTCTGATGGACAATGCTCTTTACACAGCAACACTACAAACCTTACTAAAAGGCGAGGTCATTTGTCGCGAACGTTACGAAAGCTTGTTTAAGTACTTAGATAATGTCGAACACCGATCACAGGTAAGCCAGTATTTAAGCGTCCTGGAACGTGGTGTTAGGGCAACAAACGACATGAACGCATACGTATGCTGCTACACCCAATTCAACGAGCCTGGCGTTAAAGCCTCGTGTAAAGAGCAATTTCGTCTTGTTGCGAGCACATTACAACCGCTAGTTGAATGGCTTAGCCTATTGATGGCTTGTAATCCAACAGGCACCCCATTAAGACCAGGCGACACTATTTCAAAAGCTGATCTACTAAGTAGGCTTGAACATAGCCAAAGTCACTGCGATACATTAGCAAAGATAGCTCGAAGCAAACTGTTTGGTTCAAACAGTGCTGAACTACAAGGGCAACTTAACCAGGTACTCAAAAAACTCACTGAATCAGGGTACCTGATAGGATTTGGGCATAGCGGTTCGCGCTATCGTGCCACAGGAAAATGGTCAGTCCTCTATGATCAAATGGGGTTTATTAGGGCACACGAGGCTTTAGATGACGCAGAATCCCACAATCAAGAGAGACTGCTGTAATGAGCAGTACCGATGCAATTTATCAACTTTTTGGAACACTGAAAAGGCACAGGGAGATTATAGCTAAAGCCTACCTAAAAAATAACAAGCAAATTTCATACAGCATTGACACCGAAGCCGCCGTGAACGCGCTACTAAAACAGAAACTAGCGTGGCATCTGGATGAGTTTGAAGGTGTACAGCTTAGTAGTAAATTGGTAACACTACTCGACCAAGCCGTTCGCTCCGAAAGACGCCTGCAGATTGGCGATAGCGTAGGGAGATTATGGACTGAGCTCGGCGGTCACTTGTCGGACTACAGAATCAGCCAAAATGAGCATGACAAGGAGCTAACAAAATTATCACTACAGGAATGCGCTCACGATTTGATCGAGGAGATTAATCAAGCTGTTGGCCGTTATGCGCGATTTATTGACCGCGGGTATGCATTCGCCCAATCGATCGAAGTACGGCTTCAACAGAACGAGCGTGTATTAAGAAGGGCAACTGAGCTGGCGGAAATGATGGAGGCTTGTGACCTTTCCGATTACCAGCAAGCCACTGGCGAAGATCCACTACTGCGAAAGCTGTTTTGTCGCTATCTCCCCCAAGCATTTGAGCGTGCAAGAAAGGAGTTCAGGAGAGCCATTGGTGATTTACAAGCCCTCATTACAAAAATAAGAGAAGAGCAGGCTTTATCAGGCCTGATTCATTGTTTTCAAAGCCAGTATGAGCGCGACCCTGGGTTTGTAGCTACAGAGCCTCCCATGCTTGACGCTATACCCTCCGCATTTAACCTAGCAGTAGCTTTGCTAAACAAAGCGACACCGAATATCTATGTCGACAGCCAAATGATGGATTTGGGGACATTAGTTAAAAACCTTAAACTAGATCATGATCTTTCAGACAAGAAGGAAATCGCAGCACCAGTACGCATGACAGATGTTCGCAACCAAACGGCGGAGATCATTTTAACGGATGAATTATTTGAGGCATCCCAAGCATCCATAGAATGGGTTCTTGATAGTAAAGAGACCCAGACAGCCTCCAATCTATATACCAAGTTAGAGATAGATGAGAGTTATGACTTGTGGGTTTATGCATTGATAAATACGATACACGGCTTAGAGATTGGCACACGCAGCGCCTTATCCGTAGAATACGATAGCATTCCCGATCCAGTGTTCACCGGTAACCGTAGAATCATCGATATATCATTGAGGGCGAATTATGATGAATAAGCGAACATTAGCGGCCGTGCAAAAGCTCCTACAAAGCGGCAAACAACAGGTGGCAGTTTCGGGTGTATGGCGCGAATTAATAGACGTGCAGGGCATAGGGCAACTTGTAAATAACAAAGCTATTTCCTTCACCAGCAAAGAAATCCAACAATTGCGCGCTATAGTTAATCGCCAAATAGAAGGCGATGTTATGCACACACCAATGAAGGGTACGCGCCTTGAAATGGCTCAGCATTACAGTAATGAAAAGATGGCCGATAAGACAGTGTTCGGTGATTTGATATGGGGATGTAGTCAGCACCCGGTACCATTGCTTAATGGTGATGCAATTACCCCCAATGGGTCCTTTCTATCTTTTCCTCTAACTGAGCTCAACGTTAGCCGTTGCCCTTTATTGTTTATCATAGAAAATGGTGAAGTGTTTCGTTCTTGGTGGAAACTAACATTGCCGCGCCAGTTTGATACTGGACTAATAGTTTACAGGGGCCACAACAGCAATCAAAACGCCATGAAAGAACTGGTACAGCAAGTTAACCTCAACGGGAATACAATTGGTTTCTTTGATTACGACCCATCAGGCATTTGCCTAGCTCACGAAATGGGTGTCACCAGCGTTGCGTTACCCCAGGGCTGGCAGCAGCATCACAGCAAACACCGAGTAGCTACAAAGTATAACAAGGATGAAACCTTTACTTCTCAGTCGTCACAACTGGAAAATAAGCAATCATTACTTAATGGGGCTTTACATACTATCGCAAGCACAATCCTCAAAGGGAAATGGGCTCTAACCCAAGAGCACATGCTCGTCCACAAAGCACCATTAGAAATAGTTTATCTCAACACATAACTGCGACCAAAACACAACGAGCACTTCATACACGTAGCCGTCAAAAAGCGGCATTTTTGATAACCCTTCACAGGGTGTTTCTGTATATTCAGGGTTTCATTGTCGCCAAAATGGTTAAGCAGTCGATTTATATGGGGTATTCCTAAAAAGGGCACTTCTAAAATATGCACCCATTCCTGTCATGGCAAATGGTAAACATTAGCATTTGCAAAAAGAAGGAATAAGGTCCAAATCGAAAAAGGGTAGCTTAGATTGATCTGCCCCTAGTGTCTGAAAATGAGTAGAGGAGGGCATTGATGTTTGATTATCTCAAAGGGGTTCTAGGTACTTATAGGTAGTGGGTAAAACGTAAAACGCAAAATTATACAATTTGTACTAAATTGGTGGATTACCCTGTCATATGCTGATCAATGTGTTTCCTGTGCTTCAACGAGTGATATCGATTGGTATTATGCCGGCAGTGATGGCGCCTTTGAGGGGCGTTATCGTATCGAGACATTGTAAAGCACTGACTATAAGAAAATCATACCATTTTAATTAATTGGGACTCATCTTTCCACCAAATTAATGTTAGATAATCGAAACCATTATTGAAAAGGCTTTCTACTACCATGTAGTCTTCAGCCCCATCTGAGCTAATCCACTTATCTGCCTCAGCTTCTATTCCGTTTAAGTTAATAGGTATGTTTTGTAGATTCATGATTCTTTCGTGAGGCCAAATCTCGTCAGGTATAATTGAATTTCTTGTAAACCAGCGCCTTTTTCCATCACTTGCCCAGCAAATCAGCATGCATGGTTGGTCGCTGACCTCAATCAATCTGATCGCCGCACTGGTTACGGATGTTTGAAACTCATTCGCTAAATATTTAGCGGTTTCTATTGTTATATCCTGCTTTCTTAAATATTTCAGACATATATGCGTCGGCATCATTAACTTTGCAGAAAATTGATTCGCACGAACCTCCTTGTTTTGTCTGAAATTATTTTTTTTAATACTAAACTGCCCCATGTCGTTAGTATTACAGCGGTAGGTCAGATTTTTTCTACGATCATTGATCCAATGTCCTAACTCATGCCCAAGTGAAAAGCGTTGCCTTGAGAGATTAACATTGTTATTTATGGTAATAATCGCTTTTGTATCCGTGCCAATGATATTCCCTTCGCAATCAGATAAAGAGGCTCGCTTTACCTCCGCTCCAAGTGAAAATGCAATCAAGTCTAGATCAATGTCTTCTGGCTCATAAATACCTAACGCCTTTAAAATATCCTCAGGTTGCCTCTTAAATCGCATAATAATTAGCCTTCGTCAGATGGGTCAATCAGGCCCAATTCCACAAAACTTAACCATATCTTTTTGATATCATCCTCACTTCCACTTTGCCCTTCTTTTCGGAACGCAATGAGTAGCCCTTCAGGTACGTTGTCTTTATTCTGCATTGCTTGAACAATATCGGTGAGCATCGTTGATATTGATTTTTTAGTGCCAACACTCTTAAGAGTTAGGGTCTGCTTGTTTTTTGACTCGATAAACTCAGATCTTTTTTGTTCCAAACGATATTTTCTTTGCTTCTTAACGGCCTGGTCGATTTCTAAGCGTGCGGCCCTGATATCATCCCATGTCGGACACCCGGTCTCGCCTATTGAGGAAAGAATCGCTTCATCACTTGCTTCCATTGTAGCTTCGATGACGTATTCATTTATTTGTTTAATAAATTCTAATGTCATGACTCTATATCCCACCATGGAAAACCGTTTGGAAATCGTTTGCTCACTTTATCTTTGATTCTCTTTTCAACATTTCTATAAATCTGATCAGTAAATTCGCAAAAAATCAAAATTTTTGATTTCTTCTGAGTTGCAATCCTCTGTTCAATAAAACAGCTTGCATCTTTATCATCTTCAAATAATAGCCTAACTTTATCTATCCACTCTGTAATGATATTGGAAGTTTGTTTGACCTCAAGAATAGCTTCTGGAGGTGGGTGAGCGAGTTTTGCTACCGTACTTGAAGGTGACAAATCACCATCTTCGTTGGTAATCAGATCATCAATATTAGGCAGAATTACTTGTTTTGATCTTTTAGCAGCCTCATTGCTAATAACGCTTCGGCCAGATTGAGTTAAGTAACTGGTCGCACTCAACTCCTTTTTCCATGCTCTCTCACCCAATAGGGCTTGGCTTATGACATGATGTAATACGTCACGATCAGATAGACCTGTGCGAGATTCACACCCCAAAGTATTGTAATTTTTGAGTATGCGAGCCAGCACGGCGTCCCCTAAGCACTCTAGAAGTTCTTCAACCTCTACCTTCGAGTAATGATTATCAGTAATCACGCTATTCCTTATTCTCTGCTTCTTACTTGTTAAATACTGTCCATAACAAAAAAGTGGCGAAAAAAAACGGCACTTTTTTCTTTTCATCAGTATGTAGAGATATGAGGCACAAACAATGCCTAAAACAAGTTAATAACACTCAAATTCTCAAGACTATAAGATTATAGGGGTACACATGAGTAAAAAATCAACAATCAGCCACTTTCCCGTAGGAAATGGCGATATGACTCTATTAAAAATTGCTTCAAACAACAAGTATTACTACGTTCTGGTAGATATGTATATCCGTCAAAATGGAGAATCCGACGATGATAAATGCGATGTACTGGAAGAGCTCCATACAATGCTAGAGAAAGACAATGAGGGACGCCCCTATGTTGACGTATTAATCCTTACTCACCCAGATGAAGATCACATCAAGGGATTCAAAGAGCACTTTTATAGAGGAGCCCCTGTTGACTATGTTTCTGCCAAAGAGGGTGGAAAAGGCAAAATATTTATACGGGAAATATGGTCTTCTCCGCTCATATTTCGCCGCAAGAGCAAAAATAATAGCCTGTGCCAAGATGCAATTGCTTTCAATACTGAAGCGAAACGTCGGGTTAACCTTTATAAAAAGGATAAGAAGATCGGAGTCGAAGGAGACCGCATTCGCTTAATCGGCAAAGACGAGAACGGTAAAACTGACGAGGTAATGGCTATTGTCTATCAAAATGAAGATATTATTGGCCAACTGAATGAAGTTACCTTAAAGGAACTCAAAGCAAAGGTGTTGGGGCCACTTCCCGATGATGACTTTGAAGAGGGTACAAACCCAGATAAAAATCGCTCTAGTATCATTATTCAATGGGGAGTTGCCAGCCATGGCTATACCACCACAAAGAATTATATATTGTTGGCAGGTGATGCAGGTGTGGAAGTTTGGGATTTAATGTGGGAGAAATATGAAAGTGACAAAGATAAGCTGCAATATGACATTTTACTTGCGCCTCACCATTGCTCCTGGCATACCTTATCGCATGATAGTTACAGCAAATCCGACAACCCTCAAGTATCACCCAGTGCGAAGTCAGCTTTAAGCCAAGCCCGCCAAGGGGCGATTATCATTTCCAGTAGCGACAAAATTAAGGACGATGATAGGGACCCTCCAAACTACCAGGCTATGAAAGAATACCAAACAATTGTTAGAGATGTAGATGGGGCGTTTAAGTGCCTGGAAGACCATAAACCATCGAAAGCCAAGGCACCTGAAGTGCTTACCTATAAATTAACCAATAGTGGTCCCCAAGAAGAAACAGCGATGACTCAAGAGAGCAATTCTGCCAAGAGTAAAAGGCGAACAACTGCAACAGGCTCTTTGTTTGTAGGGACAGGAGATGCTATCGGTCATGGTTGATGAATTAAAGGGAGTTTCTACTACAATTCGAGCTGCGATTGAAGAAATTGGAGCATACCCTGCAGTTAAACATGTGGGGAAAGTTTCAGTTACAGGCAATGTCGCTATTGTGGAGACCATGTGGGAGGTTGAACTTCCCAATAGGTTTCGAAAACAGGGGATATCCCAAACCGGTGTTGAGCAATTGGAGACTGTCTATTGGAAAATGCCTTTAGATTATCCACTGCAAGCACCGTCACCACGATTAAGGGCTGATTTTCCAACGAACCTCCCTCATCTCAATCCGCATACAATAGGGGATCTGGTATTCCCTTGCGTTGCGGATATTTCATTAGACGATTTGCTACATAGCAGTGGATTGCATGCGATTCTTATTGCAACAAGCCAGTGGTTGAACAATGCCGCTGCAGATGAATTGCACTGCCCTGTTCAAGGTTGGGAATACGTGCGCAGAGACGATACTTCTGGAATGATAGCGGTGAACACGTATTCTATTCGCGAAGAGTTGAGTTTGAGTAACAAAGCAGCCAGATTTTATAACTATGAATACCTTTACTGTGGAGACACTGATGCCTCCCTAATAGGTAGTTTGGCAACCCCAGACTTAGGATCATCCAATAACTCATATAGGAAGAAAAACTTCGGTATTGGTAACAAGTCGAAAATTCGATGTGCACCTGGAATCCTATTTCAAACTGGCAAAACACTTGTTTCTGATGAATACCGGCCCGAGATGGTTTCTGATCTAAAGAGTCTTCGCTCATTTGCGAGGTTCTTGGCATTAGATGATGTATTTGATGCACGCTTAAAGTATATACAAGAACACTTGGGGCCCAAGCTTGCGAAAAAGAAACAAATATTACCGGTAGAAGAATTTCTAGTAATCTTTGCGGTTCAACGGCCTTTCAACTTAATCGGAACGGATAGCCCTTGGGAGCTACTTCCCTATCGAGTTCATTATAATTTTGAAAGTGATCGATTAGCAGACGATACTCGGGTTAACCCAACCCGCTTTGTTGAGCGTTGTTGCCCTCAATTGTTACATGCGGTATCTGGAACATACATTGAAACGCCGGTTAAAATTGGCTTGTTGGGATGTGGAAGTCTCGGTTCGAAAATTTCCTTACATCTCGCAAAAAGCGGTTGTTACCAATTTGATCTTGTCGATAAAGACTATTTTAATATTCATAACAATGCGCGACACGGGTTGGTGGTGGATGGGTTTGATAGTTTGAGTATCAGTAAATCACACCTATTACATAGGGAAATTTCACGCCTAAACATCGAATCAAAACCAATAGTAAAAGATATTTGTGAGGATGATGGGAATAATGGTTCTTCTCTTTGTGCGAATGCGGAATATATTATCGATGCAACAGCTTCATTGTCAGTGCGATATTTCTTGGCTCATCATTGCGCATCTCTTCCAGGAAAACTGATCCATTCGATATTGTATGGTAAATCCACAATGGGAATCGTTGGTATAGAGGGAACGGGACGTTCGGTTCGTATTGATGATCTAATGGCGTTTGCAAATACATTGTGTATTGACAACACTTCGGTTCAAGCGGCCATGTATGGCAGCGTAGGCCCTGAGCGAAATCATTATGGTGAAGGGTGCGGGTCAGTTTCAACAACAATGAATGATATAGATATATCACTCATGTCAACGTCAATTACGTCAAAAATTAATAGCTATATTATGCAGGCGTGTAAACCAGAAGTCGGTTTTCTACAAATAGGAATAATTGATAAGCCTTTACTCAACATGCAGTGGGAGACTTTTGAATTCACACCTACATTGGTAATACCTCATGATGAAAGGTTTACTTGGAACATCCGGGTCTTAGGTAGTGTCGTTGATGAAATTGGACAACTCAGTGAGATGAATGTGTCACTAGAAAACGGGGGAGTTATAGCTGGCCAGATATGCTCGTTATCAAGAACGATTTATGTCACTTATTTGATCGATTCGCCAGCTGGGAGTGTGAAAACTCCAAACAATTTTGAGATGGCAACCACTGGACTGGCGAATCAGTTTGACCAAATTCATAGGAAAACTAATGGGCAAATTACTTTTCTAGGAACATGGCATAGTCATACTAAGCCGTATCCGCCATCAATCAAAGACCGAGAAAGCTTGAAGGGTTTGCAGGAAAATTACGATTTACCAATTGTTATGCTTACATATACAGGGGGGCGCATAGTGCGCGTTTAATTTTGAAAGAACTCAGTAAATATTTTGACCACTACACAATAAATGCAAGATTCAAACCTGCATTTTTTTCCGTGCTTCCTTTTGTAGTAACGATTTTGGCTTGGTGTCCGAGCGCAAAGACAATCATGGGAGGGACATTAACTATATTGATAAGCTTTGGCGTCATGACATTTATCTCCGCTTTAATATCCAATTTAGGGAATAAGCTACAGAGAAAGCTATTTGACCTTTGGGGGGGGGGCGCCTACGACACTTATAATTAGGCATACAGACGAACTATTAGATAAGTATACAAAAGTACGATATCACTACTGGTTGGAGAGAAAAATAACCGATTTGAAAATGCCTTCCCTTGAAAATGAGACTAATGACCCAAAGGATGCCGACCATAAATACCGTAGTGCAACTAACTTCCTAAGAGAATTTACAAGGGACAAAAAAAAGTTCGCGACTATATACAACGACAATGTAGCCTATGGATTCTCGCGAAACCTACTTTCCATTCGAAGCTTCGGTTTACTTGTTTCAACACTGAGTGCAGTAATTAACGCCTATTTTTTGTTACCTCTGCTTGAAACCGGAACAGATAGAATCTTAGACGCCTCAATGAATAGTCTTTTTCTAGGTTTTAGTGCCGGTGCTACTGCCATATTTTTCATGTTTGTTTTTTTGTTTGTTGTTAATGATGATTTCGTCAAAGAGCGTGCATTTCGATATGCTAAGTCTCTATTTGAAACATGCGAAATAGAATAGATCCTAGAACATATATTTTGAGGTGAACGCCACAGAGGAACTGCTCTGTAAATACCGGAAATATGCCTATCTTATTCTTAATAACTCATCTAAATCGAGGTATATGTCCCTGACCCTATTATGTGGCTAGGCGCTGCCTATAATGTCAGGGACGGAGTTCATCTATCGAAAGAGGTCATTCCTGATTACATCTTATTTATCTATAAAAGGGTTGTTTTTTGTTAAAATATAATAATGGAATAAAGTTTATTTCATTTTTTCTACAAAATTTTTTCCTGTCCCAAAAAAATAATATTGGCATATTCAATGAGTTCGAAAATCCTCCCGCTAAAAATAGTATGTTTTTAGTTTTGCTTCTTGTCGTTCGCAAGTCTCAAATGTTATGTATTAAGCGACAATTAACTTGACCGGTCGGTCCAGCGACTACCGGCTTAGGTAGAATAAGTGATCACTTTCAATCGCAGAGACTGATCATTTTCAGCGGAATACGCAACCCAACCATGCCAACACTAGCTAGGATCAAGGTACGCGTTACTGCTAGATTTATGGGGGTAGAATTACCTATACGTGCATTCCATAAGGCAGAAGCATGCAAGGCGAACAACTTAGAGCGGATGCCAACATGTATACTTTTTCTAGAGATACGTTTACTTCTCCACGCTCAATACGGCCAACATAACTGCGGTCAATACCAGATTTGAGGGCAAGATCGTCTTGTGATATTCCCAGTAATTCTCTCTTTTCTCGAAGCTTTATCCCAAATTGGGAAGACAGGTCTTTCATACCAATAGCCTTTTATCCAAACGGAAACTATCGGTAGTTGCGGATTATTTGACCACGGACTATAATCCGCGTTTTGTAACGAGAGAGATGTTTGTTACCTCTTTTGTTATAGAAACCCATTCCCTGGTACTACATGACCTGTTAAATGTGAAAAAGATGCCCATTGCCCGTATTCAGCTAGATTCTGACTTGCACAAGATACTAATTACCTCCAGTTTTGATGACTTCACAGTTTTACAATTGAGGGATGAGTATCAAATTCTAACAAACAGGAAAATTCCAGATGCATCTGACGCTAGAAGGTACGTGTACGCCCAACTAAAAAGGCTTATCCAAAAGGGACTTTTGGTAAAAGATAAAAGGGGAGGGCAGAGTAAATATTTGTACAAAAAGACCAATCATTTCTATGAGTCTGACCTCTACCCAAAGGGCCAGCGTGCCTCTGAGAACGCGAAAAAGCCCATAAGTAAATCTCAATGTTCCGACGACGCCTCAACATTCCTATATTCAAAACTAAAACGATACAAGCTTGAGTTGTTGACAGCTATTGGAGAGTCTGAGGAGTATGAGTCACTATATAGTGAGCTACCATCAATGGGGGATGAACTTAAAGCAAGGTATCGCCAATCCAAGGATTACTCTTCAAAAATGCTTGGCAAAGTGAAGGCTATAGAATCCCT
>MAAC01010473.1_pt1 | contig 40734 bp, 33 predicted proteins | sample 1115981 | NCBI WGS metagenome assembly MAAC01 (sample SAMN04961126, study PRJNA320927) | seawater metagenome | isolation source: sample BD02T64 sea water enriched with oil for 64 days | place: USA:Gulf of Mexico | collected 2013-07-27 | reverse complement strand
TTTTTTCACTGCTAAATGAACTACCGGTAGAGATCGCTACATGTACCCCATCGTCATAAAAACCTACAACATCTGCCAGCCCATCCCCATTTACGTCCGCCAGTTTCCTCAGATGCGTGCCCCTGCGCCAGCCTTGCTGATAAGAAAAGCTGTTAATCCAGGGACTACTATGAGCAAAGTAGCTGTCTTTCGAAAGCGATACTTGCACTGAGTGATCGCCAAAGGCGACAATATCAGGCCGGGCATCGCCATTCACATCCGCCATTTGCTTGGGGTGCCGGTCTTCTTGCCAGTTGCCAGTGTTGCTGCCAAAATCAACCAGCCAACGGCTGGCCGGGTTAATCCCTGCGGCCCCATAAGTCAGCCAGGAAAATGTAGTCGCTGGTAGACACTGATTAGCAGCACACTGTTGCATGCTACTAAGCAACTCTACTTCAGTTGCACTGTTGTATTGGTAGTTAAAAAGCCAGCGGTTGACCTCTGTCCCTTGGGCATATGTGCTGACTTTATTTAAGCGTTGGGTCTTTTTCAGTGCAACGTTGGCCAGCCATGACAATTTTGCAGTACTACTTTTATCTGTGTAGCTAAATTTAATACTGTTGCCGGCATAATTAATTTCACTAATTGAATAATCACCGTGTTCAGCAAAAATGTTGTAGTGATAGTAAATGCTGTTGTTGCTGCGATCACTGCTAACACTGACCAGCCAACTCAAGGGCTCAGCTTTGCCCGAACCCATCACTCTGGTATCTGCTGAACTACCGTATTCCAGTATCCGTCCAGACTTTGTCCAGACTTTAAAGTTACTGGGTCCTGTACCTAAAGCACCGTAAGAAACTATTTTACTAAAACTGTCAATATCAGTGCGATACTGGGTGCCTGGTTCGCCATATTGGCCCGCGATAGCCTTTAATTTCCTGCCATTGAGACAAAACCTGTCCTGCTTGGCGAAAATAACTGCGCCTATGTAACCATCCTCGGCCAAGTTTGCCCGACAGCGATGAATAGCTGAAAGACCGCCTAAACTCCAGCCCTCACCCATAGTACTTGCACTGTTCCCACTGCGATAATTAAAGCTCAATTGCGGCTGCATACCTGCTACGCCCGGTGGGACAGGAACCGAGACTGAATAGCTTGCAGCACCTTCGCTAATCTGGAAATCAGCCGCAATGGTGCCCACCAATTCTGCCTGTAGCGGATTGAAAAGTGCCTGACTGATAAATAAAACTATAGTGACGCTACAACACTGAATGAAATGGCGATTAGGATATAAGTCCATTGTAAATCCCCTAAATCAATACCTATAGAGGCAGCACACATCCTTGCGCTGCTATTTACTTGATGTCGAACTGAGGGTGTCTTGGAATATTTTTAGCCGCGCTGTGAATGCGGCGCGATCGCTGTTTTTAGGAAAAAAAAGCCCCCGAGGAGAGGCTAAAGCGGTGTCGGGGTTTGCTCTTAATCTGGCAGAGGTATCAGTTTCAGCAGTACTTTTTTCCACCGCAAAGCCAGCACTTTTTAGCTGATTATCTATTGTAGACAGCAGTTGTTCTGCCCGCTGTATTGACTGCAACGCGGTTAATTGGCTGTTCAAATCGATATCAGTGGATAATATCGCCGCAGAACTTTCAATTAAGTGATCCAGCGTCTTTAAATTATTCGCTAAGGTCAGTCTGCTGTTGCCTGCTTTAGCGAATGGCAGGCTAGTTGCAACAGAGCTTATCGGCTGAGCTACTACAGATGTTGTCTTTCCTGCCGGGTCTGATGCCAGTGCATCCACTACTTCGATCACAGGATAAAGCCGGTCTTCGGTAAAAAAAGAGCTAACAGCTACGGCGCTGATAATTAACAGACAAATAGTGCTTAGATATTGCTCTCTCATAAATTTATACACTGCAACGTCCCTGAAAGTATTTAAAAGTTCATGGCTGCATGCCCTTGCAACTTCGTATACAACTTAAAAATCTGTGGGTGGTTTGTAGCGAGAAAAACACAACCAAGATAGTTATCGTTTGCACTAACTCCAGCTTTACATTCATTGCTAGTTTTACATTTACTAAATTCAGCCAAGATTCAGAATAGTAGCACAATATATCTAATATGTGAAGCCATTAGCTTATACATAATTATAATATTAATATTACATTCAGTTATTAATCAACAGAATTTTGTTTTTTAGATTCAGAGCAGTGGGGATAGTCTCAGCGCAGTGCCGATACTTGATATTACTTTGATTCGCAGGCTTTATGAGCAGCTTTAGAGCAGCCATTGACTGTTGATGGCGCAGACAGGTTCTGCGCTAAAGCTTTTAATCAGCTTAGTCCGGATCCTATCGGCTAGTTAGAAGTTTACTCAGTGGAGAATTTTCTATCTGCTGCAGCCATCGCTGATGGTAAACATAAGGGCAGAGGTGAAAGCAGATAACGACTAAGCAGCCAAAGTATTAGTGAAACTATGACAGCTTCGGGTTTATCCCTAGATTAAAGGCTCAAACTAAAGTTGCTGAGCAATACATGTGCTTGCTTATAAGTTCTCAGCTAAAAACTTCTTTACCCTTTGCAGTGAATCTTGATGTGCCTGCGGGGCATAGTAATAGACCGATTTTTGGGTTTTATCGCTGGGATGCACAGGGTCATCGTAAAATAGAGTGGCACCCGGATAGACTTGCAATTGGATCTGCTGCTGAGGATTTTTTTCTTCACTGGCGAGTTTGAATTGCTGGCAATGGCCCTTTTGCAAGGTTTTATCATTGTCACCCAACATCACTAACATAGGCGCACTAAACACAGCACCATTGGGGTTACAGACAGGATAAACGCTAACAGCCGCAGTAAAAGGCTTTTTGCTTTTTCTCCCCGGTGGCGGTGTTTTCTTTACCAAATCAAAGGCAGTACTGCCACCGCCCCACCAGCCCATTACAGCGATTCGTTGCGGGTCAACGCCCGGCAGTGCCTGCAGGTAATTGTAGGCACCGTATGCATTGCTGAGCACATCCCCCGATACAGTGACGGACTCTGGTAGTTGCTCACCCATAGCGCCAAAGCTGTAGATTAGCAGGGATACATAACCCCATTGGTTTAATTGGACAGCCCACTGTTTGTGGTAATCCTTAAGCCCGTTGTCACCGTGCAGTAAAATCACCGCCGGTGCTGCAACAGTGTTGCCGGGAGTACCTAAATATCCGGTCAGTTCAGTGCTGGGTCTTGGCGCCAGTTGCAATCCTTTAGCCGCCGCTTTCTTTATTTTAAAGGCGCTGTGTGGGCCTGGTTGTGAAGGAAAATTGATTGTCTCTAATGCCTGTACATTACCACTGGCACTGATATACAACGCCACTAACATCACTGTTGTTTTCATTTTTATTCCTCTCCTATACTGCCGCTGCAAAGACGCTGAATTTAACGACAGCAATCAAACTATATCTGCACGCACTTGGCAGTTACTGCTAGTCGTTTAAATACTTTGCCAAAAACGCTTTTACCCGCTGCAGTGAATCTTGATGTGCGAGCTGGGCATAGTAATACGCTGATTTTTCAGTACTGGCTGCGCTTGGGTATTTAGGATCGTCATAAAAGTGCGTGGCACCGGAATAAACCTGCAGTTCAATCTTCTGCCCGCTCGCTGTGTTTTCACTGGCCTGCTTAAACAGTTGGCAGTGACCTTTTTGTAAAATGCCATCGTTATCACCTAACAGCAGTAACATAGGGGCGCTGAACTGCGCGCCTTTGGGATTGCACTGCGGATAGAAAGCGACGGCTGCATCAAACGCCCTAGAGGTTTTGCGCCCGGGCGGCAAACCTTGTTCTATTAAACTAAACGCTGTATTGCCCCCCGCTGACCAGCCCATAATGGCAATGCGCTCAGGGTCGACGTAGTTTAAGCTGGCAAGATAATCCCAGGCTCCGTAGGCATTGCTGATAATGTCCTGTGACAAATTGATAGAGTCATCAACTTTTTCTCCTACCCCAGCGTAACTGTATATTAACAATGAGACATAACCCCATTGCTGTAGCTTTTGCGCCCACTGTTTGTGATAGTCCTGTAAACCTCCACCGCTGTGCAGCAAGATCACCGCCGCTGCTGATTGGCTGTTAACAGGCTTGCCCAGATACCCGGTAAGCTCAGTTGCAGGCCTAGGCGCTAGTGGAATTCCTTTAGCTGCCGCCTGTTTTATTTTAAAGGGGCTGTGCGGCCCAGGTTTTGAGGGAAAATTGATCTTTTCCAGCGCCTGGGCGCTGCTGAGCAAAGCAAAATTTAAGGTTAATAGTATGATTAAGGTCTTCATTTATTATTATTCTCCATTTACGTACGCTAGCGAGCTTCTACACAAGGATAAAAGCAAGACACTAAATGAACAGCAAATTTCAGATCTAGTTATAACAAAAGAGAGAGTCTGAGCCAAATAAGAGGGGTAAATAAGAGAGGTAAATTATAAGGTTAAATAAAAAAACATCGGTACTGGCGCGACTGCCAAGGCAATGCTCAGAAGAAAACCCACAGGCCTAAATAAACCACTGACCCCGGCGATAAAGGCGATCCCCCCGCCGCCACCGACCAGCGAATTACCGGGTGTATTGAGTATTAACAGTAACAGTACATAACGGTGTCTTACTATGGTGGGCAGGTATTTGCTGGGGGTGTTTTCGGTTAATAGTGCCAAGCGGGCTGCCCCAGACAGTGGCATTAGCTTTAAGACAAACTGATTGGCGGCGTTAAAGCCAATGTACGAAAATCCTCTGGCCATCAGTGACAGAGGCATGAAACGGCCCATAACAAAAGCCAGGCTCAAAGCACACAACATGCCCAGATATATCAACAGCGCTAGTTTTCCGCCAAACAACATTATCAGGGCAAAGCCAATTTCGGCTCCGGGAACAAAAGGCAGAGCCGAGGCTAGCACAAAGATAAGCAAAGTCATTGCTATCATATTGCGTACTACTGTTTCGCTACTGCCCTCTAAGTGCGCTGCAACCACAGTCGGCAGCCACTGTCCTATTAGCCAACCCGCTGCTAGCAACAATAAATACAAGACACCCAGCAGTAATTTGTACCGCCGGGTCATCACTGCAGTGCACAAATTACAGGCTGGCGCAGTTCCCCAGCCATTGGCAATAACCCAAGCACATATATATTGCGCTCAATAGCCAATGTATTCAGGGGGAACATCACTAGCATAGCTCTCTATTCATCAGCGCCTATCTTTGCATCAATTGACCAGATACCGGCACCGCGGGCTGCTATCAGTAAAAACCCAAAGCAAAACATTATCGCAAGTTCGCCGCCATTGGCGATGGGGAAAATGTCTTTAGGAAAGTGCACCATCCAATAAGCCACTGCCATAGTACCACTGCAGATAAAGGCACTCGGCCGGGTCCAAAGCCCCAACATAATTAATATTCCGCCTAGCAATTCTATCGTTCCGGCTGCCATTAACAGCGGCTTTAGGCTCATCGGGAACTCAACCGGGAAGCTAAAGAACTTCTGGCTGCCATGCCAGAGAAACAAAAATCCGCAGACCATACGAAATAGTGCATATATTTGCTCTAGATAATTTTCTAAAAATTTCATTTTATACTCCCTTAATGGATTGACTAGCGCAGCTGGGAGGTTTGTTATAGCCATCTAATGACGGCGCCCAAAAGACTAGTTGTTGTACGGTTGCTTACCGACAGTTAACTGCTTTGCACTCATCGGGCAACGGGGATTAAAGTATAATAGTCACAATCAACTGTCTGCCTCGCGACAGATCACAGACACAGCGATTAAGATCAGTACAACTGGCAATATAATGATGGTGTATTTATGCAGGTCAACTATGACCATCGAGACTAAAAGTAAAATTGAAATGACCATTACTGGATAACTTGGCCTGACGACATGAGTCAACATAGCATTCTCCTAATTTCCCACCCGGTTGATAGCCGCAATGGAATTAGACTTGTATCCAGGTCAATTATACTCTCAGTGAGGTTGACTGTCTTTGCGCGAAATTCTTAACTATAAGCTCTATCCCGTTAGCCAGCCAGACAAGTTGATTAACGTTCTGTTTGCTACTGTGCAGATAAATGATCCGCCATGCTATCGGGTATTTTTCGGCTACAGCGGAATAAAAGGTGTGAGGTGTGAGGTGTGAGGTGTGAGGTGTGAAGTATGAGGTGTGAGGTGTGAGGTAGAAGTATTAGATTGGGCTTGGAACTATTTTCAGCAGAAAATCAGCGATTTTTTCTAAGGGCAGTATGTGATCGACGTTTGTTGCTTTGATCGCAGCATTGGGCATCGATGCTACTTCGGCGCTTTCGGGGTCCTGCACTATGGCTAAACCACCGTAGTTTTTAATCATTCGCAAACCTAAACTGCCATCGCTGTTGGCACCGGTCAGCACTACCCCTATCAGCTGCTGGGCATAGCATTGCGCAGCGGATTCAAACAGCACATCAATGGAGGGGATTGAATAGCAAACCGGGGGGTCGACACTTAAACTAAACTGGGCGTTGCGCTCTATCAACAAGTGATAACCTCCAGGTGCTATGTAGACAAAGCCTGGCAGTAGTTGCTGCCCGGGGTGAGGCTCGAGCACTGTTAAGTCGGTTTTTGCATTTAATAGGTCTTCCAACAACTGACTATGGCCCGCCATCCGGTGCTGCACTATAGCAATAGGCAGTGGGAAGGTGCCGGGCAGCAGTGCTAATATTTGCGAGAGTGCCGTTAGCCCCCCGGCGGAGGCCCCGATTACTATCGCACTATACATCGGCTGTAAGCCGGTAAATGCGGGCGTTAGTGTCTACCCGCTCAAAGCTTTTATCCACGCAGGAAAACTCTAAGCTCTCTTTATCACCTAATACCATATAACCGCGGTGCACCAAGCTCTGCTGAAACAGGGTCAGAACCTGGTTTTGCAACTGCTGATCAAAATAGATCAACACATTGCGACACATTACCAAATGCATTTGCGCAAACACTTGGTCTTTAATTAAATTGTGGTTGGCAAAAGTAATGTGTTTTTTTAAGGTATCCTTAAATTTTGCAAATTGATATTTCGCCTGATAATAGTCCGCAAAAGATGCCTTGCCGCCTGCTTGCTGGTAGTTCTCAGTAAAGAGCTGCATTTTTTCAGCCGGATATATGCCCTCTTTGGCTAAGGTTAAAGAGTGATTATTAAAGTCTGTGGCATAAATTTGGGTGCGACTCAACAAATCTTCCTCTTGCAGCATGATCGCCATAGAGTACACTTCCTCGCCGGTGGCACAGCCCGCGTGCCAAATATTGACCCTTGAGTAAGTGCGTAGCCTACTGCACACAAAGCTCCTGATCGCCTTAAATACCGATGGATCCCTAAACATCTCAGTCACGGTAATCGACATATCTTTTAAAAACAGATCAAAGTATTCAGGGTCGTGGAGAATTTTGCAGGTCAACTCAGTGACATGCTCCAAGCCGGAGAGATTCAGGCGGTTCATTACCCGCCGCTCTAACGAGGCGCGTGCATAGTGGCGAAAATCATATCCGTATCGATGCAAAATCGCCTCTAGCAAATAATTTATTTCAAATTCCAAACTGTCTTTTTTAGGCATATTATTTGACTTAAGCGCGTTTAAACAGCCATATCCTCATAATAGAAAGTAGTTTGTCAAAATCAATCGGTTTAGTAAGGTACTCAGATGCACCTGATTGCAGTGATTGCTCACGGTCTTCAGGCATGGTCTTAGCCGTCAATGCGATGATAGGTACATTCTTATATTTATCGATCAATCTAATCCTTCTGGTTGCTTCATAGCCATCCATCACCGGCATCATAGTGTCCATCAAAATTAGTTCAAAATTATCATCTTGTTCTAACAGCTCCAGCGCCTGTTTACCGTTGTTGGCCATATCAACATCAAAGCCCACTTCAATCAGTTTTTTCGACAGCGCATAAGAGTTGCGCATATCATCGTCAACCAACAAGATCCTTCTGTTTTGCAGCATAGAATCTTCATCGTGCATAATATGGTTAACTTTTTGGCTGCGCTGCGCATCTTTTTCTTCCAGATCATGTAAAAACAATGACAAATCATCCAGTAATCTCTCGGGAGAGCCCACCCCTTTAATCACCACTGTGGATGAGAAGTTATTCAACTCTGCCTGCTCTTCATCGGTGATGTCTCTGCCTGTATAGATAATTATAGGAGGGATTTGCTGGCCCTGCCGTTCCTGGATCAATTTAAGTACTTCGAAACCACTCATATCGGGCAGACCAATATCCAGGATCACGCAGTCATAATTACCACTTAAAATCTCTTCACAGCCCTGCTCGCCTGTTTCAACAGTGGTAATCTTCAACTCTTTGCTGGCCAGTAACTGAATCGTGCTCTTCTGACTGGTTAAATCGTCTTCAATTAATAATATATGCTTGATGCCCTGATCGGAAATTTCCCCAATCTTACTGAGTACTTTTTGCAGCTGATCTTCGCTGACCGGTTTAGTCTCTATGCCTATTGCCCCTAAACGCAACATTTGCCCTTTTGTTTCATCGTGGGCAGACATAATTTCCACGGGGATATGGCGGGTACTGGCATTAAACTTCAATTGTTCCAGTACTTGGTAGCCATCAATGTCCGGCAACATGATATCTAAGATAATCCCCTGTGGCTGGAATTCTTTAGCCAGATAGATGCCGGTTCGACCGTCTCCGGCTACTAAACATTTGTAGCTGTGCTCGCGGGCAAAGTCACGCAGTATCCTGGCGAAATGCTTGTCGTCATCAATCACCAATAACGTTTTATCACTGGGTCGTATCAGCTCCCGGTCATCGGAGATAAACTGCGAAGAAGGTTGTCTTGCCTCTGCTTTAAACGACGGTGTTAACTGAGTGAGGACGTTGTTGCCGCTGGAGGCGCTCTGGCCAACAGATGCAACATTGGCCTGCCCTGAGTGCGCTTTATCAACCTCTGAATATTCAATCGGCAGATATAAGGTAAAAGTACTGCCGACAATTGGCTGGCTGATTAATTGTATTTCGCCACCAAGCAGCGCAGTCAGCTGCCGGGCGATGGTTAAACCTAGTCCAGTGCCCCCGTATTTACGGCTTGTGGAGCCATCCTGCTGTTGAAATGCCTCAAAAATAGCCTGCAGTTTTTCTTCTGCGATCCCAATTCCTGTGTCTATAACCGCCACCGATACCGCCTTGTCTACTGTCAATTGACTGTGCGTTAATACAACATCAGATGTCGGCTTAGACACTTTTAAAGTGACAGATCCTGTCTCGGTAAACTTCATCGCATTAGACAGCAAATTGCGTAATATCTGCTCCAGTCGCTGTCCGTCGCTGCGAATATTAGCGGGCACCTCAGCGTCGATTTCTACGACAAAATTGATGTCACGGCTCAGCGCTACTGGCTTAAAAATATCCACTAAATTATTGCACAGGGCCTTTAAGTTGACGCTCTCTATATGCAAACTTAGCTTTCCCGCCTCCACTTTAGAGAGGTCCAAAATGTCATTGATCAGTGCCAACAGACTATTACCACCGGCATAGATCACCTCAGCGTCCTCAACTTCTACTGCATCTAAATGTTGCTTTTTATTATCTGCCAGACCCTTGGCAAGTAATAGTAAACTGTTTAACGGGGTGCGCAGCTCATGGCTCATATTGGCCAAAAATTCAGATTTGTACCTGCTGGCCAATGCCAGTTCTTGGGCTTTAACGCTCAATTCAGAACGGGATTTTTCAACGGTGTCTTTCTCTTTTTTCAACGACAACTGCTGCTCGGCCAGTTCCTCGTTGGAAACCCGTAACTCTTCACTCTGCTGCTTTAGCTCCTCTTCAGAAGCTTTGAGTTTCTGGGTTTGATCAAACAAGTTCTGGTTGGTGGTTTTTAGCTCTTCCTGCTGCACTTGCAGCTCTTCAGATTGCTGTTGACTGGCTTCGAGCAGGTCTTTGTTACGCATTTGATTTTGCAGGTTATTGATAATCACCCCTAAGTTTTTTGCCACTTCAGTGACTAACTGCATATCGGCATCCGTGAACACAGCAAAAGAAGCCAGCTCAACCACGCCGATGAGCTTTTGTTCAAACAGCAGCGGTTCACAGAGAATGTTCAGTGGTGTCTGCTCACCGAGCGCAGAGTTTATTTGTATATAATCTGCAGGTACCTGAGTGAGTAAAATGGTTTTTTTCTCTTTACCTGACTGACCTACTAAGCCCTCGCCAATCTTGATACTAGAGACAATATTTTTACGTTGTTTAAAGGCAAAGCTGCCCTGCAGCATCAGCTCTGAGCTGGCTTGATTTACAATGTAGATAGCGCCATGTCCCGAGTGGCTGACTTTGCACAAAGCAGAAATCAGTTGGTCGCACATCAGTGCCAGATCAGTGGCCCCCTGAGTCGGCTCCAGTACTTGGCTTACCTGGCTCTTGAATGTATTTTGCGCCACTAAATCAGCATTCATGTTCTGCAAATCAGCTTCAAATTGTTTCTCTTTGCTGATGTTTCGGATAAAGCCGGTATATATGGTTCCCTCTTTTTGCTTTACTTCCCCCACCGATAAGTACATCGGAAAAGTACTGCCATCTTTTCTCAGGCCTACAACCTCGCGCCCAAGACCGATAACTTTTTTAACCCCGGTATCAGCGTAAGCTTTTAAATAGCCATCGTGCTCTGCATGATAAGGGCTAGGCATCAACATTTTTATGTTCTTCCCCAGCAGTTCCTGGACCCTATATTGGAACAAGCTCAAGGTTGCTTTATTGACTGAAATTATTTCCCCCTGGGAGGAAATAGAAATGATGCCATCTTGAGAGGTATTGACTATGCCCCTGTTGAGCGCCTCGCTTCGCTCAGTCTGTGCCTGTAATTGCTTCTCTTGGGTCACATCGTGAATAAATCCGGTGAACAGCTGCCCTTCATTGAGCAGCACTTCGCCAATGGAAAGGTAAATAGGAAAAGTACTGCCATCACTTTTTAACCCTTCTACTTCACGCCCCGAGCCGATAATTCTCTTTTCTTTGGTGGTTAGATAACGCTTTAAATATCCATCGTGCTCATCCTTGTAGGGCGAGGGCATCAGCATTTTGATATTTTTACCGAGCAGTTCTTCGGCGGGGTACAGAAACATTTTTTCTGCGGCGCCATTGAGCGACTGAATCAGCCCTTTTTTATCGATGCTGATAATCGCATCAATCGCAGTGTTTAGAATACCTTCGTTGATGGCTAAAGCGCGCTGCATCTGCTCTGTGCGCTGGTCAATTTGTTGCTGCATGTCTAGCAGCGCATTGCCGAGCAGATCCTGGCTGCCTTTAATCTCAACCTTTTGAGTGTAATCACCGTTGGCGATAGCATTTGCCTGCTCGGCACTGGCCTGCAAGGTTGCAAGCATAGTATTGATCGAACGGCCTAAATCGCCGATCTCATCCTGGCTATTGATTTTAACCCGCTGTGATAAATCACCACGGGCCGTTCTGGCGGCAACTGAGGTTATGGCCATCACTGGCGTGCTGATCAATCTGTTAACAATAAAGGAAATGGTTATCCCCAGTGCCAGAGATATCACCAGTAGTATGCCAATATTGGAGATGGCAGCCTTCTCATGTTCTTCTGCCGTCAGCAACGATTGGGCAGTAAAATTACCCAATTCATCCAACAACTCTGCCAAGCTTTTGGCCATGTGCTCTTGTTCGGCCTCTACTTTGCTTAATTTAATCTCATTGGCGAGAAAGTCCCAATGTGCAGATTCGACCAGTTCTAAAATCAGCCGACTGTCTCGGTAAAAATCGCGATAATCCGCCTGAATCACCTGCAGCAGCTCTAATGCCAGTTTAAACTCTTTAATGTCCTCTTGGATCAGCGCAATTTTAATATCCTCTCGCAGCTGCTCCCCGGCCTGCCTTAGCTCGACCTCGATTAAAGTATGCAATCTTTCAAAGTGATTCAGATTGCTGCTGATTTGTGCTTTTAACGTTGGCGCTTGCTTCACTTCTTCAGCCAGGCGCAACAATCGCTCAAACACTATGCCTTGTTGCAACTGATGGCGTTCGGTTTGGATTAACAAGTGCACCAGCGGCAGATCGATTTGGCTCACTTCTTCTATTTCAGTGCCGATGAGCTGCATTTGATTCAGCGCATAGCCACCCATAACAGCAATTAATAGGAAATTGAGAATAGCGGTAATGATAAATTTGATACGTAGAGTAAAACGAAAGCCTTGCCCAGTTGTTTCTTTGCTCATAATAAAATCCCTTTATTATCAAAGAACCACTGCCATGCAATAAGAAATAGACGCTAAAACTATCAGTAGTGAAAAAGAGAGGAAGAGCTTACTGAGCACAGATCTAATTCAATAGGGAATGCCATAACGATGATTTTCAACAACTCTCTGTGGCTAAAGCTAGCACTGGAAATTTTAAAAATCAAACAGCTAAAACAAGCCACAGGGGCTGATTTATAGCCATAGCAGAAAGCTAATATTGCAGTTGTTTGTAAAATTTCAGCACCGGGGTGTTGAATAACAACTCAAGTTGATAATAATACTGATAAAAGCAAAACAACATTAAAGATACAGCCTTTACATTCAACTGAAAGTGCCATCGCAAGCAAAAAAACATATTAATTTCAGAATGTTAAAATAGTAATTTTTCCGATCAGAAAAGCTATCACGCCAATCGGTTATCTGTGCGCGAATGCTATTGAAGTGATTTTAAGACAAAAGAAGCCTGGCACTCCCATGGGGGAGTGCAGAGCTTATAAACGATCAATGCAACTCTTCATTACTGAAATTAGTATGCATGGTATTAATCATTAACTTATCGAACTGTTCTCTGTTTAAATGAATAAGCGTTTCATGGTCTCCAGCTTCCAGATAGATATCTTTTAAACGGCCTAATTCTTCATCGTAAATCGCATTCATGTTATAGGCCTGACCTACCGCGGGAACGGCTCCCTGCTCGCAATCTTTAAACATGTCATAGAGCTTAGGTTCAGTGACTAAGTGTAGAGTGAGATCCAGGCTGTCTTCCAGTTTATGAATGTTAATTTTTCGATCCGCTGGTAGCACCGCCATCAGGTGTCTGCCTTCATGGTCTTCTAAGACCACTGCCTTGGCAATATTCATCGGTGGGATTCGGGCCGCGATAGCACTGCCAACGGAGCTGTTGGAGTGGCTGTGTTGAACTGTGTTGAAGAGGATATCTTGAGCATTAAGATAGTCATCAACGCGCGCAGTGATACTCATAATCTTGCCCTCTGTTTAAGAGAAGGACTACAGTATATGCCTGATTCAGGCTCAGAGCTATCAGTGCCCGGGCCCATTTGTTCAATGGTTAGAATAACTCTAATGAAGTCATCAACATGGGCTGCGGCAAATTTCTGACTGCAACCAGCGGCGTAAATCAGCGCCGGTCAATGGCCTAAAAGCTAAGACATTGTACAAAATTTGATCTATAATGCGCAGTGAGTTGGAAATGGAATCTCCTCATGTTGCGCATAATATTTGGGATACTTTTGCTCTGTCCCCTATTATTGAGCGGTGCAACTCACAGTCTAAATGCACCGTCCGTCGAAGCTATAGCTACTCCAGTGGCTGTTCAAGTGCCAGTATTGGCCATCGATGGAGCCATCGGCCCGGCAGTCAGTGACTACCTGATCAGAGAGATCGACCTGGCTCATCAACAGCCTCTCCCCCCCGCTATCTTTATCACTATCGACACCCCCGGCGGCTTAAGTTCCAGTTTACGCGACATCAATCAGCGCATACTCAGCTCAGACATTCCCATTGTCTGTCTAGTCCACCCGCAAGGCGCAAGGGCCGCCAGTGCCGGTACTTACATTCTTTATGCCTGTCACGTCGCGGCTATGGCCAGAGCCACTACACTCGGTGCGGCCACCCCGGTGATGATTGGTGGACCTATGCCCAGCCCCACTCCACAAAAAGGTGATAAAAGCAAACCTACGGCGATGGAAAACAAAGTACTGAATGACTCTGTCGCCTATATTCGCTCGCTGGCTCAACTGCGCAAACGCAACCAGCAGTGGGCTGAACTGGCGGTTACAGAGGCCGCCACACTCACGGCAATTGAAGCACTGGAGAAAAATGTTATCAATATAATGGCTCAGTCCCCAGAACAATTATTAACGTTGCTCAGCGATCCTCAGCTGCCACTGGTACAAGGATTAAAACTGCAGCTTAGCGGCGCCAGTCTCGATTATCGACAGCCCGATTGGCGCAGCCAGTTTATCGCCACCATTACCGACCCCAACATTGCCTATTTATTAATGCTGGCTGGCGTTTACGGTCTATTGCTGGAGTTCTACAGCCCGGGAATGGGTGTCGCCGGGGTAATCGGTGGTATCTCTCTGGTTATCGCTATGTATGCCTTTCAGATGCTGCCGTTAAACTATGCAGGTTTAGGTCTGATACTGCTGGGGATAGCCTTTTTAGTGGTGGAAACGATGATACCCAGTTTCGGGGTATTCGGCATTGGTGGCATCGTCGCCTTTGTGGTCGGCTCTATTTTTCTGATAGATACTCAAGTACAAGAATTTAAAGTGTCACTGATGTTGATTATGCCGATAGCCCTACTCAGCTCAGCCTTTATTCTGTTTGTGCTGGGCTACCTGTGGCGCTCACGGGAAAAACAAGTCGTCAGTGGCCAAGAGGCAATATTGGGCGCCAGTGCCTACGCGACGAGTGACTTTAGCGGCATGGGAAAAGTAATCATGGGCGGCGAGTGCTGGGCGGCTTATAGCCCAGAAGATCTAAAAAAAGGACAGATTGTCTCTATAGAGGCGATTGAAGGGTTGACCTTAATAGTGTCCAGCAAAAATCGGGGAGGTTAATATGCCAGGTCTGATTATCGACACCAATATGCTGTTGATCAGCATCAGTGTTTTCATCCTGTTATCTATCATTATCAGTATGTTTCGCGTGCTGCGCGAATACGAACGCGGGGTAATCTTCTTCCTAGGTCGCTTTGAAAGAGTCAAGGGACCGGGGCTGATCATTGTGATCCCGATCATTCAACAAATGGTGCGGGTAGACTTGCGCACAGTGGTTATGGATGTTCCCAGTCAAGATGTGATCAGTCGCGATAATGTTTCTGTGCGGGTCAATGCGGTAATCTACTTTCGGGTCATAGATCCACAAAAAGCCATCATCAACGTCGAAGATTTTTTGCAGGCGACTTCACAACTGGCGCAGACCACCTTGCGTTCGGTATTGGGTCAGCACGAGCTAGACGAGATACTGGCCAACCGGGAGATGTTAAATACCGATATTCAGAGCATTCTAGACGCACGCACTGACGGTTGGGGCATTAAAGTGTCGAATGTCGAAATAAAACACGTCGACCTGAATGAAACGATGATCAGGGCAATTGCCCGCCAAGCCGAGGCCGAGCGTACCCGACGCGCTAAAGTCATTCACGCCTCCGGTGAGACTGAGGCGGCAGATAAACTGGTGGAAGCCGCCAGCAAACTGGCAGTCGAGCCCAATGCTATTTTGCTGCGCTACCTGCAGACTCTGACTGAAATAGCCGGGGAAAAGACCTCTACTATTCTGTTCCCGCTACCGCTGGACTTGCTCAATGCACTGCTGCCAACGCAGCGCAAAGACCAAGACAAAGCGAGCACTAATAGCAAAGTCGATTAACCAGACAACCGCAACCGCTAATGCATCGCCTGGCAGTCTGGTTATCCCCTTTGTGGAGTAGCGCTAAAACAATTCAGAGGTTTTGGCCGCCATAATAAAATCATTTTTATGCAACCCCTGAATATTATGGCTCCACCAAATAACGGTGACCGAGCCATATTCTAAAACGATCTGCGGATGATGGTTTATGCTCTGCGCCAACTCGGCCACAGTATTGGCAAAAGCCACAGATTTCACATAATTTTTGGTCAAAAATTTTCGACTTAACTTTTTAATGCCACCGTCTTCAAGCAGCTCCCAGCCGGCAACTTTTGGCATAAGAGCGGCAATGCCACTTGTACTGAGCAACTTGGCACTGGCATCACAGGCAGTACAGTTTTGTTTTGATAACGCGTCCATTTGCGGCTTCTCCTACAATCTATTATTTCTATTCTACGCAATAATTGAGTCGGCGAATATGATCTCGACGCTTAACAGCAGCGACTGAACCCAAACTTTTTTGCGTCAGTCACCAACAGATCAGCTGTACCAATCGCGGCCCCAGAACGACCTTTTCCCAAGCGAGCTAACCCACCACCAGCAACTTGATTGCCGCCAGTGAGGCCATGATTCTGATCAGCCATTTAAACTGCGCTAGCTTTAGTTTCCCCAGCAGCCAGTAGCCGATGCCAGCACCTACAACTAAGCCTGGGATACTTTGCAAGCTGATAATAGTTGATTCTACGCTGAGTAATCCCAGAGAAAAAAGCATCGGCACTTTGGCCAAATTGAGCAGTAAAAAAGCCCAGGCGCGGGTGCTTATATAAGTCTCTTTGGAGAGCTTTTGCTCCATGAAATAGAGACTAAAGATAGGACCGGCGGCATTGGAGGTAAGACTGACAAAACCGCCTAACAGGCCACTAAGATAGCCGCTGGCAGGATGACGCATCAAGTTAGATTTAGTGTTATCCAGCACGACCCCTAAAACCAGCATTGAAACTATCATCAATCCCAGTAACCAGCTGAACTGACCTGGGTCAATATTCGCCAGTAACCAGCCACCCAGTACCACCCCTGCCAGACAAACCGGTAACAGCCGTGCTATTAGTCCCCAGTGGATGTTCTTTCTATAGCTGATCACCGCCAGCACATCGGTAATGATATACATGGGCAATATAATACCCAGCGCCTGAGGCCCCGGGAAGGCAATCATGATCACCGGCAAAATTAATAACCCCATCCCCCCTACTGAAAATTTTGAGAATCCGGTAATCAGTCCCGCGCCAAGCATGATCAATAGTGCTGTAGTCAATGTGCTCTCCTGTTCTATATCGTCATATTGTCAATATTTTGTATCGCTAGCTTAAAGCAATTAATGATAGTAAGATAATTGCTATTTTTATGATCTTGAAAGCTTAAATCTATCATTTATTGCGAAAAAACATGACTAACGATCAGCTAAAAGCCTTTCTTGCGGTGGTTGAGCACGGCAGTTTCAGAGCAGCTGCAGCGGCAATCTTTAAAACTCAGCCAAGTATCAGCGCCGCGGTGAAGACTCTTGAGAAACAATTTTCGATTTGCCTGTTTGACCGGAACAGTTATCGGCCCGAACTGACCACTGAAGGCAAAGTGTTCTATCGCCAGGCGAAGCTACTGATTAAACAAGCGAATCGCCTGGAGCTGTTGGGCCATCAACTGGCCAGTGCCGATATGCCGCTGCTGTCCATCTCACTGAGCGCAATGTGCGCGCTGCCACCGGTGCTGGAAAAGATAAAGCAGTTCTCAACAGAGCATGAAAAAATGCGCCTGCAAATCAATACTGAACATTTGTCAGGTGTCTTAGAACAGTTACAATTAGAGAAAACCGATCTGGCGATTGGCCCAAATATCGGACTGGATCAGCAACATGAATTTGTGCAAATCAGCCAAATTAATATGCTGACTGTGGCCGCTCCAGGATATTTATCAGCACCCTCAGGGGAGCTGGTCAGCCATCAGGAGTTGCGCTTGAAGCCACATATACTGATTTCAGATACTGGGTCGCTAGCCCCCTTTGATCACATTAATGTCTTACTTGGCGGCCAGCGCTGGTATGTCAATGACTATCAAATGAAGAAAGCGCTGCTCGTTTCAGCCATGGGCTGGGCGCGAATGCCACAGCACATTATTGAAGCAGAATTGCAAAGTGGTGCACTAATAAGTGTGCAAGTGGAAAATTTCAACTCCCAGAGCCAAGTACCTATGTATTTAATTAAGCTGAAAAACCAACCTTTAAGCAGCCTGGCAAAAGCTTTTTGGGATCAGCTATCGGCCGTAGAGTAAACTAGTCGGAAGTCGGAAGTTGGAAGTTGGAAGTTGGAAGTTGGAAGTTGGAAGTTGGAAACAGTTGCGATTAAACGGTTACAACGCCAACAGCTGGATTAGCTGTCGGCGCTTATTTGCTTAACTAGCCAAGTTACTGCTTAAGCGACTTTAGCCAGCAGCTCTTTGTTAGCCAGGAACTCTTCATAAGTACCCTGGAAATCAGTCATTTGTTGCCCTTTGATCTCCACTACACGGGTAGCTAAAGATGAGACAAACTCACGGTCGTGGCTGACAAAGATCAACGTACCCTCATAGAGTTTCAGCGCTTGATTTAATGCCTCAATCGCCTCCATGTCCATGTGGTTAGTCGGCTCGTCTAAGATCAACACGTTGGTGTCTTGCATCATCAGCTTGCCAAACAACATCCTGTTCTTTTCACCACCTGAACACACTTTAGCCTTTTTATTAAAATCATTTTCGGTAAACAACAAACGCCCTAACATCGCCCGTACTTTTAGGTCGTCATGTTTTGGGGTACGCCACTGTGACATCCAGTCAAATAAGGTTAAATCGCAGTCAAAATCATCACTATTGTCTTGCGGGCAATAGCCTACTACCGCATTTTCCGACCACTTAATATCACCGCTGTCAGCTGTTAACTGATCCATTAAACAACGTATAAAAGTGGTTTTACCGGCACCGTTTTCGCCCAGCACAGCCAGTTTAGCGCCGGCTTCAAGGATTAAATCAGCACCAGTGAAGAGTGTTTCGCCGTCAAAGCCATGCCCGACATCTTCCAGCACTAAAGCCTGACGATGCAGTTTTTTGTGTTGACTGAATTTTATCGACGGGGTACGTCTGCTGGAAGACTTTACATCGTCCAGTTTGATCTTATCCATCTTCTTAGCGCGTGAGCTCGCCTGTTTAGCTTTAGAGGCATTGGCACCAAAGCGGTTAACAAACGCTTGCAGCTCATCAATCTCAGCACTTTTCTTGGCGTTTTCCGAGTGTAGCTGTTCGCGAATCAGCGACGAAGCCGCCAAAAAGTATTCGTAGTTACCCGGATAGATACGCAACTCACCATAATCGATATCGGCCATGTGGGTACAGACCGAGTTTAAGAAATGTCGATCGTGTGAAATGATGACCATAGTACTCTTGCGCTTGTTTAGCTCATCGGCCAGCCAGTTGATGGTATCTATGTCCAGGTTGTTGGTCGGCTCGTCTAATAACAAGATGTCGGGATTAGAGAACAGCGCCTGGGCCAATAACACCCGTAGCTTCCAACCCGGTGCGACCTGCGACATTAAGCCAAAGTGCAGCTCTTCTGCAATGCCGGCCTCTAACAATATTTCACCGGCGCGACTCTCTGCGGTGTAGCCATCCATCTCGGCGAATTCCGACTCAAGCTCAGCGACTTTCATGCCCTCTGCCTCTGACATTTCCGGCAGTGCATAAATACGGTCGCGCTCTTGTTTAACTTCCCATAGCTGCATATCACCCATGATTACCGCGTCGACAACAGTATACTCTTCGAAGGCAAACTGATCCTGAGACAAGCACCCAAGCTTGTCACCTGGAGTAATTGAAACATTACCTGAGGTGGGAACAAGCTCACCACTCATGATTTTCATCAACGTTGACTTGCCGCAGCCGTTTGCACCAATAAGACCGTACCGGTTACCGTTACCAAATTTAGCGGAGATGTTTTCAAACAGAGGTTCTGCACCAAACTGCATAGTGATATTTGCTGTGGAGATCAAAGATGTGTACCTGAGAGTCGATTGATTTGCACTGATGTAGCTTAGAAATTCTTGTAAGCGTAAACGAGTGGATTATTTAGGGCGCAAATTATATAGATATTTTACTTCAAGGTCGATAGCTACTGTACAAAATATGCACACAAAGTCAGTTCATTTTGCCGATTATCAACGACCTTCGGTGAGTGATTATCATTGCGAGTAAAACTATAATATTTTTTTGAATTAAACATTTATCTTATATCCGGAGTCAAAAAATTCATTATAATTAAGCATCTACAGCGGATGGTAACTTATGGCCAGATTATTAATTATTGAAGACAGCCCGTTGATGCAAAAAGTGATAAAGCATTTAGCAACGTCAGAGCTGAGCTGTAAATTTGACCTCGCCTCGACCATGGCCGAGGCAAAACAGTTTATCGAGCAATCAGAATACTTCCTGGCGCTGGCCGATTTAAATTTGCCGGATGCCCCCAATGGTGAAGTCATTGATGAAGTACTAGCTGCAGGTATCACAACTATTGTGCTTACCGCCTCTATGGATGACCGCAAGCGCCACGCGATGTTAGATAAAGGGGTGCTAGACTACATATACAAAGAAAACCGCGACTCCTATGTCAGTGCAATAAAATTAGCTAACCAGTTGCTGCACAACAAGCACACTACTGTGCTGTTGGCTGATGACTCTATTACTTTACGCACCCATATTTGCAAACAACTGCAGCGCTTACTGTTCAACGTCATTGAAGTTGAAAACGGACTTCAAGCGCTGGCCGCATTAGAGCAACATCCACAGATTGAGCTGTTGATCACGGATTTTAATATGCCGGAAATGGACGGCATTGAACTAATCCGAAAGATTCGTCAAACCCGCAGCCGCGACACTTTTCCGATCATCGGGCTCTCTTCATCTAGCGATCCCACCCTATCGGCGCGGTTTATCAAATTCGGCGCCAACGACTTCCTCATTACCCCCTTTATTCACGAGGAGTTCCAGTGGCGGATTTTGCGCACTATGGAGCAGATTTCACTGTTTAAGAAAATTACAGACACTGCCAACAAAGATTATTTAACTAAACTCTACAACCGCCGTTATTTTTATACCCATTCTCGCCAGCTCTTTAAGAAAGCCGTAGCAGATGATACCGAGTTAGTTATAGCATTGATCGATATAGATTTATTTAAGAAAATCAATGACACCTATGGTCACGATAGCGGTGATGCAGTGCTAGTACAGCTCTCTGCTATTTTGCAGAGTATTTTCAAGGGCTTTATTGTCGCCAGATTTGGCGGTGAAGAATTTATTGTCATTATAGACAAAGTAGCCATCGATTCATGTGCCAAGTACTTCGAGCTGTTCAGAGAGAAGATAGAAAACACTCGCTTTACTATTGTGGACGGTGAACTCTCAGTGACTGTCAGTTTAGGCGTTGCCTGGCACAAGCCCGGGTCACTGCAATGTTTTATCAACAAAGCGGATGTGGCACTGTATCAAGCTAAAGAATCCGGAAGAAACCGCATCGTCTACGATGCCGAGTAAGCAAAGCTTTCTGGACTACAGGATGACCACTGTTAGTATTTTCGCACAAACTTTACTGACGAGTTGCCTCTGACAAATCCTTTCCAGTATTAATCGGTGATGTATTTATTAATTATGTTTACATAATTGCTGGATAATTTGATTCTGTCTAAGGCCTTTTGCCATCTGGCAACCTCAGTGAGTGGAATATCTTTGGAAAGAGCAATGTAGATCACATTCTCAAACAGCATTACATTGGTCCGGGCAATTTTTTCTCTGGGAATACCGGCCTTGCGTAACAGAAAGCCCACAGTGTACTCGCCTGAGACCGTTAGCTCCCCTCGATAGCCCATCAACATTCTAAAATTATCCACTGCCTTTGAAGTTAAGTGCAGATTATTGAACGCTAATTGTTGCAAGTATTGATGCTCGGGAAAATCTCTGGTGGTAATAATAGTGGCTACGTTGCGCGCCTGATCGAGGGAGTCGATTTGTAAATTAGATTCTTTTCGCTGATAGAGATAAACCTTTTCGGTGGCCAGCGGCCCCACCCAATGAAAGAGCTGTTCACGATGCGCAGTTCTGGCGATACTGAACAGCACACTGCTCCCTCCGGCTAAAGTGGCTCGATACCCCCGAGCCCAAGGCACAACCATAATGTTATCTTCAATTTGCAAATCGCGTAGCAACTCCCTGACTATTTCAACAGAAAAGCCTGTCAGCTTTTGATTATGGGTATAGTTCCAGGGCGGGATTTCTTCAGTATAAATAGTGTATTGGGTGGCAGCTGAATTTAAAGGTAAAAATAGCAGCCCAACTGCTAGTAAAAGACACTTCATGTCTCTCCTCCTGAATAAACCAATAGCACAACCAGTATATTGGTACTGCTTGGTAATCATATACCAATTAACCTTAAACATTATTGAAGTAACGCTAAGTATTCAGCGAAAAAATGAGCGGTAACCACGCCCTAATGTTGCGCGTTTTTAGTGTGTTTGGCTATTAATCACAGCTTAGTAGTTAACGATTTCAAGCAACACTATGCCATATTTATCTGTTTTTTCAGGTATTTGGCCCAGTAATAAAAAATAATTTTCTGCTAACCAATTTACACTTGTAGGCTAACTATCAAAGAGTTACATAAAGCGACTTTTTGGCGAACTTGCGTCTTACAAAATTTCCCCTTGCCCAATGCAATTTCCCGGTGTTTAATTTATCTCATAAAAGTTGTTGAACCAATTTCAATAAATTGATTTAAAACAAAAAAGAACAGCAATCAGGAGTGTGATTGAGCTAAATGACCAGATTAGTTTCTACAGCCACCGATAATCATCAGGCGCTTCAATCCAATAAATCACGACTATCAGACGTGCAAGTTTTAGATGCTATTTCTCAGTATGTTTGCGATGCAAAGTTAAAAATTGGCGATAAACTCCCTCCCGAGAGAGAGTTAGTGGAAAGATTACAGGTTAGTCGCAACACTATTCGCGAAGCCCTAAAACGCTGGGAAGCATTAGCCATTATAAAGCGTCGAAAAGGCAGTGGTACCTTTCTCACTGCCGATATTCAGCCTGGTGATAGCTTTTTATCTTTAAACATTAAAAATGACCCGGAAAACATTCTGCACACTCTGGAAATTCGCCGAACTTTAGAGACGCAAGCTGGTGCATTAGCGGCGCTGCGAGCGACCCCTGAGGATCTCTCTGAAATTGAAAAGCGAATCGACGAAGTTGAGAGAGTGCACGGCTTATTCGGCGGGGCTGGAGATCAGGACTGGGAATTTCACTGCGCTATTTATCGCGCTAGCCATAACCCTATTTTTGAGCAAATAATCGCAGGAATGCACAGCGCTTTCCATGCTTTTTTTGAAGCGCCAGCACAGCAAAATTTTGCCGATGGATCACTGTCACTGCACCGGGATTTATTCAACGCTATCAAAGCCCGAGATCCTGATCTTGCAAGGTCCATTACCCATAAGATTCTTGACATTACCGAGACAGACGTAAGGAGAATAGCAAATGGCTAAAGACGAAGTTATTTCACTGCCAGCGCGAAGAGTTGTTTGCAGTAGCGATGAGAGCATTGACATTAACGTCCTGGCTTGCGATCCACAGCACCATAATGGAGCGGTCTCTCCGCCTATCTACCAGTCATCACTGTTTACTTTCAACAGTTATGATGAAATGTTAAGTCGCTTTCGCGGCGATACTGATCAGGCCCTGTACTCGAGAGTGGGAAACCCTACGGTCAGAGTATTTGAGAAAAAGATCGCCCAGCTGGAGCGCGCCGAGGATGCTATAGCTTTTAGTAGCGGCATGGGCGCGATCAGCAATGCCATACTGAGTCGGGTGCAAAGTGGCGATAAAATTTTGTGCATCAAACATGTATACCCGGATACCTACCGCTTCCTGATGGGCCTTTGCAGACGCTTTTCTATTGACGTCGAGTTTGTCGATGGCAGTGATCTAGACGCTGTAGAAATTGCGCTGGTTGGGGCCAAGATTTTTTATCTGGAGAGCCCTAATAGCTGGATGATGGAGCAACAACACTTAAGCGCTATCGCCGACCTCTCCAGAGCACAAGGCGTGACCACCATTATCGATAATTCCTGGGCCAGTCCGCTGTTTCAAAAGCCGCTGACGTTGGGCATAGATATAGTACTGCATTCGGCTTCGAAATATATCTCAGGGCACAGTGACACAGTTGCCGGAGTCGTTGCCAGTTCACGGGCCAACATGGACATAATTCGCCAACAGGTCAGCCCCTATTTAGGTGCAAAATTATCCGCTAATGAAGCCTGGCTGTTAATCCGCGGACTGCGTACATTAAAACTGAGGATGGATCAGCATCAGCGCAGTGCTTTAGCAATCATTGAGAAGCTACAACAGTGTCCACAGGTAACCGCGATCTATCACCCCGCCGTCAACCCCAGCAATTATGACAGCTTACAAGGCTATGGCAGTTTATTCAGTTTCAAACTCACCGAGGGGTTAGAGGTCGCTGCTTTTTGCAACGCGCTGCAAATTTTCCAACTCGGTGTCAGTTGGGGTGGCTATGAGAGCTTGGTGATACCGGCCGAAGCCGTCGTCAATCAACAGGCTCAGTTCAATTCAGCCAAAGATTTTGGTGTGTCTTGCAGATTAATTCGACTCTATATCGGTCTGGAAGATGTCGATGATTTATGCAGCGATATACAACAGGCATTAGTAGCAGCCCAAGCACACTAAAGCCGATCAATCCCACTCATTCAAATTCAGGCTCGATGCAATAGTCGAGTTCGGATGAATATTGTCCAAACAACAACAAAAGCATGGAGAATTATCATGAGAAAAATACTGTTTAGCGGTCTTTTGTCACTGAGCATAGCCAGTGGTGCAGTGCTTGCTGAGACTAAACTAAAGCTGGTTGAAGTAATTACCAGCCCGGATAGAACAGCAGTGCTGCGCCAGCAAGTGGCCGCTTTTGAAGCGAACAACCCGGGGATAAGCGTTGAAATCACCTCGCTTCCCTGGGGCCAGGCCTTCGAGAAACTGGCCACTATGGTACAGAGCGGTCAGACCCCTGATGTCGTAGAAATGCCAGATTCCTGGCAGGGTTTGTATGCCGGAAACAATATGCTGGTTGATCTAGAAGCTAACATTTCGGCGACTGGCTTAGAAGCCAAACTGACGGATAAGACCCTGGCAATGGCCAGAGCTACTGATGGCAAAGCCAATATGATCCCCTACGGTTTCTATCTGCGAGCCATGTTTTGGAACAAAAAAATATTCGCTCAGGCAGGCATGAGTGAAGCGCCTAAGACTATGCAGGAGTTTGTTGATGCCTCCAAAAAAATCAGTGCTTTAGGTAACGGTGTCTCAGGCTACTGTCTGCGCGGCGGGGTCGGTGGCACCAACGGCTGGATGATGTTTATGGCGGCCATGCGCGGCTCTGCAGAGTTCTTTGATGAACAGGGAAACAGCAACTTAGCTGATCCCGACTCCGTCAAGGGAGCGCAGATGTTAGTGGATCTATATAAAAACGGTTATGCGCCCAAAGACAGTGTCAATTGGGGCTTTAACGAAATAGTCTCCGGCTTTTACTCCGGTAAGTGTGCCATGTTAGATCAAGACCCTGACGCCTTGATCTCTATTTCCAAAAGCATGGATAACGCAGATTTCGCTGTAGCACCTATGCCATTAGGTCCCTCAGGAAAAGCCTACCCGACCATCGGCTACACTGGCTGGTCTATTTTTAAGCAGAGCGAACATAAAGATAGCAGCTGGAAACTTATCTCCCATTTAACCAGCCCAGAGGAGAACATTGCATGGGCGAAAAAAGTCGGGGTATTGCCTATCTATAAAGGTGCAGAGAAAAATGCCTTTTTCAGTACCGAACAGTACAAGGGATGGTTTGAAGAGCTGAACAGCCCCAACTACATCCCGCTGACGATGCCAACCCACCTTAAAGGCTGGGGCTACTTCGGATCTGTTCTGGCAAAAGATCGCTCTCAAGAGGCATTACTGGGCATGATCAGTGCTGAGGAAATGGCTCAGGATTGGGCGGCTTATCTGAGTAAAGAGCAGCGCACTTGGATGGACGCTCAATAACAGCAACTTTTAGCACAAGCCTGTTAACTTGAGTAAAAGTTTAGCAGGCTCTGGCTATACACTAATCACCTTGTTGCATTTTTACCGGTACTAGCTGTCACAAATTGTCATTGGCATTGTGCGCAGTCGACGCCGGGAGGTTACTAATGAATACCGCAGTTGTTGCTATTAAGTCGCAGAAAAAGATCGACTTCCAACGCGTGCTTGAGCCTTATCTGTATTTAAGTCCGGCTCTCATTATCATCGCTTTGATCATAATAACTCCCACTATAGTGGGTTTTTCATACGCTTTTCAGAGCATTGAGTTATTAAATCCTTTTAACGGTGGCTGGGTGGGTCTGGCGCATTTTAAAGCCATGTTTGCGGACCGCTATTTCTTTTCGGCGCTGGGCAATACTTTGGACTGGACGCTGATCTCCCTGTTTTTTCAGTTCTTTCTGGGACTGGGTTTAGCGCTGTTACTCAATCGTCGTTTTTCTGGACGCAAGCTGGTTCAAGCGCTAGTGTTTTTGCCTTGGGCTGTGCCTACTTTTCTCTCTGGATTGACCTGGGCCTGGCTGTTTAATCCAATTATCGGCATTTTACCGCATTGGATGAGCAGTGTCGGACTGTTATCTGAGCCCTATAATATTCTCTCTGATCCACAGCTGGCGATGTACGGTCCAATTGTGGCGAACGTCTGGTTTGGTATTCCATTTTTTGCCATTACTCTACTGGCGGCACTACAGTCCGTGCCCAGTGATTTGTATGAAGCAGCGGCTATCGATGGTGCCAGCCCCTGGCAAGTGTTTGTTAAAATCACCTTGCCTTTTTTAGCGCCGATGATTGCAATTACAGTGATGCTGCGCACTATCTGGATAGCCAATTTTGCCGACCTGATTATTGTCATGACCAGTGGTGGCCCGGCTAATTCCACCCAGACCTTACCCAGTTATATTTTTACTACTGCCTACCGCAGGTTAGATTTTGGCTACGCCTCGGCAATGGCCGTAATGTTGCTGGTTCTACTGTTGTTCTACACTGCAATTTTGCTAAAAATGCGCAGTAAATTAGCTAAAGCTTAAAGGAGTCTAAGATGCCAGATGTAACAAAAACAGACTATATAAAGCTATTCGCGCATAGATTTGCGATTCTGCTCTATCTGATATTTTCCTTATTTCCTCTCTATTGGCTACTTAAAATAGCCGTTACTCCAGACAAGCTGCTGTATAGCGAAGGTGTCAAAATGTGGCCCAGTAAGCTGACCTGGGTTAACTTTGAATTGGTCTTTACCCAGAGCGAGTTTCCCACTTTTTTCATCAATAGTGCCATCGTCTCAAGTGCTACCGCGTTATTGACCACATTGATTGCAGCCGCTGCAGGTTATGCTTTTTGTAGATTTAAGTTTCGCGGAAAGTTAATCATCAGTGCCCTGCTGCTCATCACGCAAATGTTTCCGTTGGTGATGGTACTCGCCCCTATTTATAAAATAATGGCGCCACTAGGGCTGACTAATAGCTTGCTGGGGTTAGTGATTATCTATACCGCTTTCAATGTGCCCTTTGCAGTGTTTTTAATGCAATCATTTTTTGAGGGTATCCCCCGTGATTTGGAAGAGTCGGCAATGGTTGAAGGTTGCAGTCGCTTTACTGCCCTGCGCAAAGTGATCATCCCGCTTACCTTACCGGGAATGGCGGCAACTTTAGGTTTTGTCTTTACTGCCGCCTGGAGTGAGATGTTGTTTGCCTTGATGTTAATCAGTGACAGCAGTGTCAGCACCTTCCCGGTGGGTTTATTGAATTTCGTTTCAAAATTTGCCGTGCAATGGGGGCAGATGATGGCGGCAGGTGTACTGGCATTAATCCCCGCCTGTATTTTCTTTGTCTTTATTCAACGTTATCTAGTGCAGGGCTTAACGGCCGGCGCGGTGAAAGGATAGTTTTATGGCCTCTATAACTTTAAACAATTTATCTAAACACTTTGATAAAACCCAAGTGCTAAAAAATATTAACATTGAAATGCTAGAGGGCGAATTTGTGGTATTGGTTGGCCCTTCAGGCTGCGGGAAATCGACCTTATTGCGCTCAATTGCCGGTCTCGAACAAATTAGCGGTGGCGATATATTTATCGGTGAAACCAAGGTCAATGAGCTGGCGCCGAAAGACCGGGATATTTCTATGGTCTTTCAAAGTTATGCGCTATACCCGCATATGAGCGTGGAGCGCAATATGGGCTTTAGCCTGGAAGTACAGAAGGTGCCAAAAGCACAGATTAAAAAAATTGTCAGCGAAGTGGCAGAGTCTCTGGGATTGAGCCAGTTACTGGATAGGAAACCTAAGGCGCTTTCCGGTGGTCAACGCCAGCGCGTCGCTATGGGCCGAGCGATTGTACGTCACCCTAAAGCTTTTCTCTTTGATGAGCCTCTGTCCAATTTAGACGCACAGCTGCGGGTACAAATGCGCCTGGAGATAAAAGCGCTGCACCAGCGACTCAAAAGCACCATTGTCTATGTGACTCACGATCAAGTTGAAGCAATGACATTAGCCGATCGAATTGTGGTATTAAATGCGGGTGTTATCCAACAAGTGGGCCCACCGCTGGAGATTTACGACCAGCCCGCCAACCTGTTTGTGGCTGGGTTTATGGGCTCCCCCTCAATGAATTTCATCAAGACCCAGGTAATCATGGACCGGGGCCAATTGTGCCTGCAAACAACCAGTGGTGATAAACTCCCCTTAGTGCATCAATATCAGAACCTGCAGGTGGGTATGCATATCAGCTGCGGTATCAGACCAGAGCACGTCTCGATCCTAGACTCAGGCTTTGGCCATCTTCAGGGGAGGGTCAACGCGCTGGAACCCACCGGCATTAGTGAGCAAATTTACTGTGATTATCAGGGTGAGAACCTGTGTATATACAGCATGCAAAGATCCGGATGCAAAGAAAACCAAGCCATTGCATTGCAACTTGATGTGCATAAATTGCATTTATTTAGCGAACAAACTGGCCTGCGTTTACAGCAGTTGCCTGATGCTATTGCCGAGTACAAAGTCGTGAGTGGGGAATAGCGAATAGAGAGTTGGACGTTGGAAAAAGCTGAAATTAATGGCCATTTACAGGGTAAATGGCCATTGTTGGTTAAATTTTAAAACGGGAAACCAGTTGCTTAAGGTTTGCCGAAGTCTTATCTAATTTATTACTTGCCTCAACATTTTCTTCGGCTGTGACGCTGGTCTGATGGGTGTGATTGCTTATCTCGCGGATCTTACCTGAAATATCTTCAACACTTTGAATCCTCGACTGGGTTGAAGCTTCAATTTCATGGTTCACTATAGATATCTTATCTACGCTGCTTGTGGTTTTGTCTAGCGCATCGTAAACCTGCTGGGTAGCTTCGACGTTTTCCTGCACGCTGCTCATGCCCTGAGACATCGTTTTTGCCCCTGCCTCGGCATTTTTTTGCAGTTTTTCTATCAACTCTTGAATTTCTACAGTGGCGGAACTGGTGCTTTGTGCCAGTTGTCTGACCTCATCGGCGACTACGGCAAAGCCCCTGCCATGATCCCCAGCTCTGGCAGCCTCTATTGCCGCATTTAATGCCAGCAGATTGGTCTGATTGGCGATACCGTGTATCACTTTAAGTATCACCCCTATGTCATTACTGTCAGTTTTTAACAGTGACATGGAGTCCTCTGCCAAACGCATAGTATCTGACAATTGGGAAATTTTTTCGACCGATTCATTGACGCTTTGCATGCTGTACTGAACCGCTTCCTCCGCTGATTTAGCATTGCTTACCGCCACAGAGGCGCTATCGGCAACCGCTTTAAACATGTGAGTTAAGCTCTCTGTTTCAGCGACAATTTCAGTGGTTATCTGCTCTTGCTGTTCTAGCGAGCCACGGGTTTTCAAAGAGGCATTTTTCATACTGCTGGCGCTGGTCGCTATATTATCTCCGGCTTCTGTCATATCTCTGACATTCTCATTGAGCCCTTGCACTAACAGGTTCACATCACCGATCAGTACTTTTAATTCTCCCACTGAACCCTGGGTAGCTATGCTAGTGGTCAGGTCGTTATCAGTTATTCTCTTAACACCGTTGACAAAACCACTCAGAGGTTTGACGATCCAACGGCGCAACAGCAGAATAATCACTGTGCTCAGTGCCAGTGCCGCAATACAGATGCTCAATATCAGTACCGGGATAATTTTTGCATTATTCTCAGCATCTTGGGCACGGGTATTAACTTCATCGAGTCGGCCCACCTGATCACCTGATACACGGGCCTGCATAGTACTGATAGATCCTAATATATCTTTGGATACATCGGGAATAACACTTAGAGAAGTACCTAGTTCCTGCAGATTAACCGTCAGCAGGTTGGTTAAATCTCTATTCGCCGCATTGGCATTTTTCACCAAATCCAGAGATTGATTAAGTACTACATTACCTTTTTTTCCGGCTTCTTTTTGTTTGTCTATCTGCCCCTTAGATTTACTGGTAAAGTCCAGCGCTTCAACAATGCCTGCCTGGGCCATGGCCCTGGCCTGGGAGCTGATCTTTTTAGATAAATCGACCATTTCCTCGCCCTTGGCAATCAACTTTATGCCAGCCACCTTTTTTTGTGCTGCTAAAAACAATTTGTCGTATTTTCTCAGTGCGCTACGCAGTGGGCGCAATTTCTTTTTAATTGTCACTAAATCGTTACGCATCTGCGTAGTCACAGTCACTTTGGACATCAGTTTAGTGATTACCGACAGTTCCCGAAAGACTGCTTTCATATTGCCTTCCGCCTCTTTAAGCGCAGTGACATCACTATTTAGTACCTGAAAAGAGTTGACTAAGATCGACATACTCCTGCGATCTATTTCCTGAGCGGCATCTAATAGTTTTTGGTAGGGGCCACTGATTAGCAGCAAATTTTGCTCAATTTTATTGGTCGCCTGATTGATCACCACTAAGCTCTTGTTACTCTGCTCAGAAAGATCCGCCAATTGAGTGAGAGCTCGGTCGATATCAAAACTCGCCTGTTGATTGTCGATCAACTTAGTTTCTAAATCACTCAACTTTATGTAGGCCTGTTCCGCTGTTGAGAGTTTGTCTACCTGACCTGTTAAACTTTTAAGGGTAGTGATCGACTCTTTCATGCCGCTCTGAACGGTGGTTATTTCACTGCGTAAGAAATTTAAATCCTGACTGAGCCGCGATGTACCAAAATAGGCGACGGCACCTATGACAAAGAGAATTAATACTATGGAGTAGACTGCGCTTTGAATAAAAAAGCCAATTGACCATTGGCGGGTAACCTTGTTTGGATTTGACATAATAGCGACCTGAAAACTAGATGAGTTCGATGTTGTCGTTTAGGAACAAAAGCGTCCCCCGAATCTGTTGATTTATTGGCATTTATTTTTATTTATACTCCGAGTTTATTATTTTCTCAATGAATCAGTAGTGAATATTATCTAATTACTAGCTACTAATACATAACATCCTGCACTGAGATTGCCATTCACTCAAACTATCTGTATTCATGCACTATCTTAATCCTTAAAGTACATGCGTTTGAATAGTCTACCCTGATCTTAAGCGGGGTAAATAGTCAACAAGACTATATATTTTGAAATACAGCACGCTAACTATTTTTGCTGCAAAAATTAGCTAAACCCTTAGGGGTATGCGAATTAGTCCGGTACTTTCTCAGTGAACGCCACCCTTTGCTCACTGCTGCTATAAACCTTTTGCATTCACATAGAATATTCTGATGCTATTGACCTGACCGCCATTTTTTTGCGACACTGCATCCTATGCTAAAAACTACCCCACTGACAAATCAGTTCACTACTAATTTCTTGCGACGTCGCCGCGAGCAGTTTGCCTGTGTCTGTTCGGTGAGGAAGTAGAAAACTAAATATTTCCAGTCATACCATCGAAGAAACCACAGGTGCAAACTTGTGGTTTTTTTTTGCTTTAAGGATCCTATAAATGAATAACCCCTCCCCCTATTCAAGCGTAATGAAAATCGCCGATCGCCCCAACCTTGTATTTGTCAGAGGCCGGGGAAGCTGGATGTTTGATGATCAAGGTAGACAATACCTGGATTTCATCCAGGGCTGGGCAGTTAATTGTCTGGGCCACTGTCCCACCCAGATTAGCCAAGCTGTGAGTAAACAAGTCAATACCTTAATTAACGCCAGCCCTGCTTTTTACAATAACGCCATGCTGAAACTGGCGGATAGCTTGGTGCAACACAGTTGCTTAGATCAAGTGTTTTTTACTAATAGCGGTGCGGAGGCGAATGAAGGCGCAATCAAGCTGGTGCGAAAATGGGGTCAGTTACATAAAGGTGGCGCCAGTAAAATCATTACTTTCAACAACGGCTTTCACGGTCGTACCTTGGCGACTATGTCTGCTTCAGCTAAAGCACAGTTTGCACCTTTGTTTGAACCTAAAGTACCGGGATTTACTAAGGTACTCTTTAACGATTTATCGGCTCTGCAACAAGCTATCGATCCGCAGACAGTAGCGATCATGCTAGAGCCGATACAAGGCGAGGCGGGAGTAATCCCCGCTGAACTCGAGTTTATGCAGGGCGTTCGCCAGCTCTGTGATCAGCATGATATATTGCTGATTCTGGATGAGGTGCAAACCGGCATCGGACGAACTGGCAGTTTGTTTGCCTATCAACAGTACGCTATAGAGCCGGATATTTTAACCTTAGGAAAAGGAATTGGAGGAGGGTTACCTTTGGCCGCACTGCTGGCCAAAGGTAAATTTTGCTGCTTTGCGCACGCAGATCAAGGCGGTACTTTCAACGGAAATCCGCTGACGACCGCTGCGGGACAAGCCGTCATGGATACAGTGGCAGATACAGAATTTCTAGCGCAGGTTCAACACTTGAGTACCTACTTAAGAGAAGGGTTGATGCAGTTATCGGCGACCTTCAATTTAGGAGAAGTTCGCGGCAGCGGGCTGCTGTTAGCATTAGAAACAGGCTCGCTAGATGCAAATGTGATTGTTCAGCAGGCGCTGCAAAATCAGTTGTTATTAAATGCGCCCAGGGTGCATACTTTGCGCTTTATGCCAGCCCTTAATGTCAGCGAACAGGAGATATCTCAGATGCTGGAAAAACTGGCAACTATACTGGGATCTTTGATCACTGCTGTGAGCAAGGTTAAAGCGATATAGGCGTTAGCTATCATTAAAGTAAACGCCACTGCCACAGGAACTATCAGGGGAATTAGCGCCCCCTGACTGCCAGTTTAGCTTTACTCTGGCTCATAGCCTAAATTAGGCGACAACCAGCGCTCCATCTCGCTCTGGCTCATGCCCTTGCGCTGGGCGTACTCGTCAACCTGGTCTTCGCTGATCTTGGCCACGCCAAAATACTGCGAGTCTGGGTGCGAGAAATACCAGCCACTGACTGCTGCTACCGGGTACATGGCGAAAGATTCGGTAATTTTTAAGCCGATGTTTTGCTCGACGTCTAACAACTCCCAGATCTTAGCTTTCTCAGTGTGATCCGGACAGGCAGGATAGCCGGGAGCAGGTCTGATACCCTGATATTTTTCCTTGATCAGACTCTCGTTATCCAGCTGCTCAGCAGTTGCGTAACCCCAGTATTCACGGCGTACTTTGGCGTGCATCATCTCGGCGAATGCCTCGGCGAGTCTGTCGGCGAGCGCCTTGGCCATAATGCTGTTGTAATCATCAAAATCCGCCTCATATTCGGCAGCTAACTCATCGACACCAAAACCAGTAGTAACTGCAAAAGTGCCCATATAGTCTTTTAAACCGGTCTCTTTAGGGGCGATAAAATCGGTCAGACAGTGGTTAGCTTTGCCGGCTATTTTACTGGTTTGCTGACGCAAGTTGTTCAGTGTGCAAAGCACTTTGGTGCGCTGATCATCCGTGTATAGCTCTATATCATCTTCAATAGCAGAGGCTGGAAACAGCCCCACTACTGCGTGAGCAGAAAACAGCTTTTGATCGATGATCCGCTCTAACATTTGTTGTGCATCAGCAAACAATTTAGTCGCCTCTACACCTACGACTTCATCGGTGAGGATTCTCGGATAGCGCCCGGCTAACTCCCAGGTATGGAAAAACGGGCTCCAGTCGATGTATTCGATCAACTGGTGCATATCGAAATCTTTAAAAACCTGCACGCCCAGCACTTTTGGTACCGGCGGGATATAGTCACTCCAGTCAATCTGCTGTTTATTGGCTCTGGCCGCTTCTATGGTTATACGCCGCTGATCGTTGGCCCGTGCGGCAAAACGTTCACGAATCTCTGAGTACTCCTGTTGCGCCGCCGCGACAAAACCTGGCTTGCGCTCTTTGGATAACAAGTTGCCTACTACACCCACCGCGCGAGAGGCGTTACTGACATAAATAACCTGGTCGTTTTTATAACCCTGCTCTATTTTCACTGCGGTATGCGCTTTTGAAGTAGTGGCACCACCGATTAACAAGGGGATATGAAAATCCTGACGCTGCATTTCTCGAGCCACATAGACCATTTCATCCAGTGAAGGTGTGATAAGACCGGAGAGACCTATCATATCGGCATTGTGCTCACGGGCGGTATCAAGAATCTTTTGTGCTGAAACCATCACTCCTAAGTCAATGATCTCATAGTTGTTACACTGCAAAACCACTCCGACAATATTCTTGCCGATATCATGTACGTCGCCTTTGACAGTGGCCATCACAATCTTACCGGCGCTGCTGCTCTCACCGGCTATTTTTAATGCATCGATAAAAGGCATCAGGTAAGCCACGGCTTTTTTCATTACCCGGGCGGATTTAACCACTTGTGGCAGGAACATCTTACCCGAGCCAAACAGGTCTCCAACCACACCCATGCCATCCATCAATGGCCCTTCAATCACTTCAATCGGTCGGGCATAGTTTTGCCGACACTCCTCGACATCCTCATCAATAAACTCGGCAATGCCTTTCACTAAGGCGTGGGACAAGCGTTTGTTCACTTCCCAGCTGCGCCACTCCTGCTGTACTTCTTCAACCACAGCGCCATCGCCACGATATTTTTCAGCGATATCCAACATCCGCTCGGTACCATCTGCACGACGGTTTAAAACGATATCTTCGACATGTTCACGCAACTCATCGGGAAGATCATCGTAGATGGCCAACTGGCCGGCGTTAACGATGCCCATGCTCATGCCATTTTTTATCGCATGATAGAGGAATACACAGTGGATCGCCTCACGCACTGGGTTGTTACCGCGAAACGAGAAAGAGACGTTAGAGACGCCACCAGAGACTTTGGCATAGGGCAAGTTCTGGGTAATCCAGGCGGTTGCCTCGATAAAGTCGACCGCATAGTTATCATGCTCTTCAATACCGGTGGCGATGGCGAAGATATTCGGGTCAAAAATAATGTCTTCAGGTGGGAAACCCACTTCATCCACCAGCACCCGGTAAGAGCGCTCGCAGATTTCAATCTTGCGCTGGTAAGTATCCGCCTGGCCGTCTTCATCAAAGGCCATCACTATCACTGCAGCACCATAGCGGCGAATCTTTTTGGCTTTATCGACAAAGCTCTCGTGCCCCTCTTTCAGGGAGATAGAGTTAACCACTCCCTTGCCCTGAATCCATTGCAGGCCAATCTCTATCACTTCCCATTTAGAAGAGTCGATCATGATCGGCACTATTGAGATATCCGGTTCAGTGGCAATCAGTTTGAGAAAGCGCTCCATGGCGAAGTTGGCATCAAGCATGCCCTCGTCCATGTTGATATCGATAATCTGCGCGCCATTGGCGACTTGCTCACGGGCCACCTCCAACGCGGTTTCATAGTCGCGCTCTTTAATTAATCTTTTAAAACGCGCGGAACCGGTAACGTTGGTGCGCTCGCCGACATTAATAAACAGCGAGTCATCAGAAATATTCATCGGCTCCAGACCCGACAGTCGACAGACTTTAGCCAGCTCGGGGATCTGCCTTGGCGGGTGTTTCTCGACTGCCGCTTTGATGGTTGCTATATGCTGCGGCGTAGTACCACAGCAGCCACCAATCATGTTGATGAAGCCCGACTCGGCCCACTCGCCCATTTCATCGGCCATCTGTTGATCTGTTTCGTCATACTCCCCAAAGGCATTTGGCAGCCCGGCATTGGGGTGGACGGAGACATAAGTATCGGCAACACGAGATAATTCCGCGACATACTGACGCAGCTCTTTAGGCCCAAGTGCACAGTTTAAGCTAATGAACAGCGGTTTAGCGTGACGTACTGAGTTCCAAAAAGCCTCAGTGGTTTGCCCGGATAAGGTACGCCCGGAGGCATCGGTAATAGTGCCGGAAATAATCAGCGGTAGGCGGATTTGATGATCGTCAAAAAACTTTTCGATAGCGTAGATTGCCGCCTTGGCATTGAGCGTATCAAAGATGGTTTCGATCAAAATAAGGTCACTGCCACCACTGACCAGCGCATCCACCGACTCAGTGTATGCTTCTACCAGCTCATTAAAAGTGACGTTGCGAAAGCCCGGATCGTTAACATCGGGAGAGATAGAACCAGTCCGGTTGGTTGGACCTAAGACTCCGGCCACGTAGCGTGGATGTTCAGGAGTAGAGTATTTATCTGCAGCGGCTCTGGCAAGTTGCGCCGCTGCTTTATTGATCTCGTAGCTCAGTGACTGCATGTTATAATCGGCCATTGCAATCACAGTCGCATTGAAAGTATTCGTTTCAATGATATCAGCCCCCGCCGCCAGGAACTGTTCGTGGATATCCTGAATAATCTGCGGTTGAGTCAGGACTAATAAATCGTTGTTGCCTTTGATATCACTTGGCCAATCACTGAAGCGTTCACCCCGATAGTCGGCCTCTTCAAGCTTGTGTGCTTGAATCATAGTACCCATTGCACCATCGAGATAGATTATACGTTGGTCGAGAATAGTTTTTAGTTCAGGGGTTTTATCTACAACTTGGGCAAAGGGTTTCACAGGCAGTCCTAGCAATCTAAAAATATTAAAATAACAAAACCAGCAGTTTACGGTCTCTGCTAATAGTTAACATGTGACTAAGTATAATCTAAATTTTTAGAAGATTTTCTGAAGCTGTTTCATGACAACATGAATGAATTTGATGCTGCTGCAATCGCCAAGTTCAAAGTATCGTATTGATTGTCTCGCACACCCACAGACACTCCCAATTCAGCGTAATTACTGATTGTTTTCTATCAGTATTATCTGTAAATAAAAACAGCAGGGAATATCCATATAACTAAACAGTTGATCAATATATTGTTACTCAGATTAGAATAGCCCGCATAATTACTCTACAGCTATTGAAAACAAACGACACTATTCTCAGTAGTTTTGCAGTAGCGCTGACAACAGTGTGATAGCCACATAATTTTATCAATCATCATCGTCACAGGATCATTCTATGAACGTCTTTACTGACAATTCCCAATCCATTGGTAACACTCCGCTAGTACAGCTTAAAAATTTAGCACCTAACGCCAAAATCTACGCAAAAGTAGAATCCCGCAACCCATCGGGTTCTATAAAATGCCGCATTGGCGCCAGCATGGTTTGGGCGGCCGAGAAAGCCGGAACACTGACTAAGGGCATGACATTAGTTGAACCTACCAGTGGCAATACAGGTGTTGCATTGGCGTTTGTCGCTGCCTCACGTGGCTATTCACTGACGTTAACTATGCCAGCGTCAATGAGCTTAGAGCGTCGTAAACTGATGAAAATGCTCGGTGCCGACATCGTTTTGACAGAGCCTGCAAAAGGCATGAAAGGAGCGATTGAAAAAGCCCAGCAAATCGTCGATGAAAACCCAGACTCCCATTTAATACTGCAACAATTCCAAAACCCGGCCAACCCAGCTATCCACGTAGAGACAACCGGCCCAGAGATCTGGAACGACACTGATGGCCAGATCGATATCTTTGTCGCAGGTGTAGGCACGGGTGGCACTATCACAGGTGTTTCTGACTATATTAAAAACTTTCAGGGCAAGGCGATTACCAGCGTTGCAGTAGAACCTAGCGCCTCACCTATTATCACTCAAACTTTGGCAGGCGAAGAGCTGCAACCCTCGCCGCACAAAATTCAGGGTATTGGCGCTGGTTTTATTCCCGGTAACTTAAACCTTGAGCTGATTGATCAAGTTGAGACTGTCAACAACGAATTGGCTATAGAGACAGCCAAGGCACTGATGACCCAAGAGGGAATCTTAGCCGGTATCTCCTGCGGTGCAGCAGTAGCAGCGGCTCTGAGAGTTGCAGAGCAGCCTGAAAACAAAGACAAGATCATAGTGGTTATATTGCCTGACTCAGGCGAGCGCTACTTATCTACGGCTCTTTGCGACGGATTGTTTAGCGATAATGAGAGTGTGCAATAAATACAGTTGGAAGTTGGAAGTTCGGCTGAAGTGCTCTACTTTCTAACGACAAGCTTTCACTTTGCCTTTTAGGTATTGCTCTATCCAATACTAAGGGAAGTCCCTTGGTGTTGGATTAAAACCTGCGTTCGCTTAAATTTCAAGCTATTAGCGCTTCCCTGCGCGGTGCTCTTTTCGCTATACTCACGGGCCTTTTATCTGTGAGTAATATCATGCAAACCTATTTTCTGCCGCTGGGTCTCGCCTTGAGTTTGTTGATTTCACTGCTCATACCCGAACCCGGTGTATTTCTAAAAGAGCTCGGTGTTATCCCCTGGTGTGTCGTGGTAATCTTTTTTGTCAACGGCTACCAGACAGAATTAAAAGAGCTGCCCAGAGATCGATCCTTCGTTTATGCGCTGTCAGTGACTGCCTTTATCTGCCTGTTTGTTTCACCTATATTAGGGCTTGTAACCGCCAATTTTTTACAGTTAGGTCTGGGACTGACTTTGGGCCTTTTGGTTAAATCGGCGGTTCCTTCAACGCTTTCCACTTGCATAGTCATGACCAAGTTAGCCGGGGGCAAAGGTACCTGGGCACTGATGATGACTGTGATTATCAACATTATCGGGGTTTTCTCTATTCCCTTTATGTTAGATTTGACCGCCAGCGAAAACATTAACTTCGCCATAGAGCCTCTCGTGCTTTTACAAAAATTAGTACTCTTAGTGCTCTGCCCTTTTATCGCGGGCTTTATGTTCAAAAAACTGGGTTTATTCTCACCGCAACACCCGTTTCTTACTTACCTGCCCTCGACTATGGTCATTATCGCCGTCTGGTTATCGCTATCGGCCTCTGCCGAAATATTGTACCAAATCAGCATCAGTTCGCTGGGTAAAATAGTTCTGGCCACTATCATCGTCCACTTTGGCTTGATGCTGATGGCAATTGCGGCTGCTAAGCTGTTACCTATCGACAGTGCAGCACAAGTGGCGGTAGCACTGACCGCCTCGCAAAAGACCTTGCCGGTCGCGGTTAGCATCCTCGCCAGCTTCGATCAGCCAGTGGGCGATGCGGTATTATTTTGTGTATTGTTTCACTTTATTCAGCTGTTCGCCGACGCGGCACTACTGCCTAAGCTGAAGCGTTTTTATCGATTGGATCAGGCTTGAGTTGGAAGTTGGAAGTTGGAAGTTGGAAGTTGGAAGTTGGAAGTTGGAAGTTGGAAGTTGGAAGTTGGAAGTTGGAAGTTGGAAGTTGGAAGTTGGAAGTTGGAAGTCGTTTTTAAAATTGCAACTCAATACTTACGACTTTTTTCTGAACTTTTAGTTTTGTTCAGCAAATATGAATGAATTTGATTGATGTCACTTTGCCCAGTCGCGTTGTAGTGACAGATATCACCCCTTTGCGAGTAGAGAATTATTTTTTCAACTTCGCTCAGCATTTTTTTCATAAACAACTTGGATGACAAAAAATTGCTGTTATCAACATTATGCAGGTCTATTGTCTCAACCGCTATCTCGGTGACCTGAATATGTTTTTGTACCGTCAGCAGGGATCTTCTGGCCGCATAATTTTTGCAGACTATGATGATTCTCTGCTTTCCTCTCTTGATAGACTGCATAATAAACGGTTTAGCATTTTTAACGTTTTCCAATGTGTTCGAGGCATTAGATTCCAACTCAATAGCACCGCTGGGAACTCCTAGCGCTTGCTTCGCTGTGCCAATAGCCGCAGCTTCGCCTGCATGTCCCGAGACAATAAACCTGAGACACTTTGCACTGCGATAAAGAGCGGCGGCCTTAGAAGCCAAATGCGATTGCGAGTGAGCGGAGCCAAAAACAAGACAGCAATCGTAGCTATTCCCAGAGACTTGATCCGGGAAAACAAATTTCTGGATACTGCTCTGTACTACTGGATCATCCATTATATACACTCATCACAATTAGTATCCCCAGCATAATAGAAGACTGCACATAAGTAGAGTGTCTACTGTCAGCAGATTTCAAACTAATTTGTGCCTTCAATACAGCTAAATTAAGCATTTTATTGCAATCCACTTTATCGCAGCAGCTGCAAAAGTATTCAATTAAGTTCAAAAATTTTCGTGATTATTTGAAATGTTATCGATGAATTAGCGCCGATGTCTAATTATTGGAGTGATAACATGAACACAGCTAACAGCACTTTCGCTCAAAGAAGCCAGTATTAATGACCTTAAGCCCTATCAGGAGGAGGCGAAGAAATGACCGATAGCTTATAATGAAGAACTTCTGTTTGAGTACACTCAATAAGAATGCAAGGAAATTAACAGGTTGCATTTCCAATTATTTGTTTATCATGATGATCAATTTTCTGCATTTTTTAGGCAGTAGTGCCGGCTCGATGCTGCGAACCGACACTATTTATCTGCTTACTGAGTGTAACCGCGTGCTATTTCACGCAGTTCGGCCAGAGCACCCTCTGCGTCATCGGTGCGCTTGGCAACGCTGTTGTACCAGGCTTGATCCATTCCGACCGTCAACGTGCGAAACTGCTCAGCCATCTGCTGGTTTTGCCCTACCTCAATGATATTCACCCCTGCAGCCACTGATTTTTCATAGCCTTCGCGATCACCTT